>Ga0228628_1000431_pt1 | contig 21948 bp, 19 predicted proteins | sample 34DmetaG_FD_183172 | JGI IMG/M metagenome (GOLD analysis project Ga0228628, IMG submission 183172) | Seawater microbial communities from Monterey Bay, California, United States - 34D | ecosystem: Environmental > Aquatic > Marine > Coastal | place: USA: California | collected 2016-09-30
TTCTTGTATGGGCAAGTCCAGCAATTTTTGCCATTGGTATTATGTGCATTCTTTTGCACTTTGAATTGGCTAATTTATCTACTGGTCTTGGTGCCCTAGGCCTATGGTCATTTATTGGTATATGGAATATTGAAAGATTAAAGAAAAAAAGCGGATAGACTCAATGTTTTTTGATGTTTTTATCCTGAAAAACAAGTGATGAATAAGTCTAATACTGAAAAATTAATGCTTATATTTATATTTTTCTAACTCCCTGTAAGATGCTTTCAAGAATACTACTATTCTTATTGTTTAGTTTATTTTTTCAACCCGTTTGGTCTCAATATAAACACCAAATGCTGTCATCTATGGGTTCTACAAGTCAAACTTCTAGTGGTGTATTTGCCACCCAAACAATTGGACAAACTTCTGTAATTGGTTTATATAAAAATTCAAGAATTGGTGTTAGCCAAGGGTATCAAAAACCTTTGTTGAATCAAATTATTCTAAATCCTCAACACAATACATTAAACATAAAAGTTTTTCCAAACCCTTTTGTAGAAAAAATTAACATTAGTTATTTGGGAGAAGGTCAATTAAACTTTAGTTTATTCACTGTTACTGGGAAGTTAATTTACTCAAGTGAGTTAACCTTTAGCGCTAACACTAAAGTAGTTAATTTAAAGAGATACCCACCTGGTTTTTACTTTATCAAAATCAAATCTAATACCTCAACATTCAATACTAAACTTATAAAACGATGAAATATTTTTTAACTGGTTTACTTTTTATTCTTGTATGTTCAGTCTCCTTTGGGCAAGAAACATATTTAAGTGTAGGTAGGAATTTTACAACTTATGACTTTACCAATTCTTCAGGAGAAAGTAATCTTGATTTACAAAATAGTTCAGGAGCATCATACGAGGTAGGGTATGCTATGAAAATAAACCCTAAGCTAGGATTAGCTATAGGAGTTACACTTAACCAATACAATGCAACTTACAAAATGACTAAACGAGAATTTTATCAAACATTTTATAATGTGGTAAGTTCTAGATCCTACAAAGAAATAGGTAGTTATATTTGTATGGTATTAGCTTCAGATATATATGATGAGGGTGATTATATAAGAAACTACAACAATTTTAAAAAAATTAAAAAAAGTTAGAAATAATTACAACAGTGAATAATAATCAATTAAATGAATAAAGAAAAAGTAATTTTAAGAGCAATAAAAATCAGACTTTTTGAACAACAATTATTAAAATTATATAATCAAGGACATTTGAATGGTACAGTTCATACTTGTATAGGTCAAGAATTAACGCCATCATCTTTAGTTGAGTTTTTAAAGGAGGGAGATACAATTTTCAGTAACCACAGAGGTCATGGGCATTATCTATCATGGACAAATGATTATGCTGGTTTAATGAATGAAATAATTGGAAACAAAGCTGGATGTTCCGGGGGATATGGTGGAAGTCAACATTTGTATTTTAAAAAGAAATTTTTTTCAAATGGTATTCAAGCCGGTATGTCACCTATTGCAGCTGGTTATTCATTTATTCAAAAAGAATCCAATAAAAACAATATTTCTGTCATTTTCATTGGAGACGGAACTTTAGGTGAAGGATTATTATATGAAACATTAAATTTCACATCTTTAAAAAATCTTCCTTTGCTTTTTGTACTTGAGAATAACGGAATTGCTCAATCTACATCAATTAAGCAGTCTTTTAGTGGAAGTTTAGAAGACCGCATAAAAGGTTTTGGATTAAATTTCTTTAAATCAAATACTGATTCATTGGACCATTTATCAGACACCTTTAAAAAAGCTGTGAGTAAAACTAGAAGTAATTGCCCAAGTTTTATTGAAATAAAAACAAAAAGATTAATGTCTCACTCGAAAGGAGATGATAACCGGTCGGATGAGTTTATAGAGAATCAATGGCAAAATGATTTAATCAACAAATATATTTCTGTTGATTATAAAGATCGAATTGAATTTATTGAAAAAGAAATTCAGAATTTAGCTTTAGATGCTCTAAAAGAAGAAAAGTTAAAGTCAGTTTCCTTAAAAGTATCAACAATAAATAATTCCTCATATGAGCAAGAGGACATTAGTTTTAAACACACTTATGGAAATAAAAGATACAACGAGTTGATCAGAAAAGGGATTAGTTTAATACTTGATAAAAAAGGATATTTTGTAGGTGAGGACATTGAAAATAATAATGAATACCATCCTAAATCATATGGAGGAGCGTTTAAGGTTTCTGGAGATTTAAGTAATAAATATCCAAATCAAGTAATGAATTTTCCTATTAGTGAAGCCTTAATTGCTGGCTTTTGTAATGGAGTGTCTTTAAATAGTGTTATCTGTATTGCTGAAATTATGTTTGGGGACTTTTCAACGCTTATTATAGATCAATTAATTCAACATACTTCTAAGTTCACTCAAATGTATGGTCATAAAATGAATATTCCTTTTATTTTGAGAACTCCAATGGGTGGTGGTAGAGGATATGGCCCTACACATTCACAATCATTAGAATCTATTTTTCTAGGAATTACCAATATTCAAGTTATTTATTTGAATAATTATATTGACCCTATAAATATTTATAAACACTTATCACAAAATCAGGAAAATCCGATTATTATTTTAGAGAATAAACTTGATTATCCAAAAAAATTTAGAAACAAAAAAATTATCACACATAACTATATTATTACTAAAGAAATTTTCCCCACAGTTTTATTGTATTCTAAACCAAATTCAATTGATTTTTTATTTGTTACCTATGGCGGAGGTCTATCTTTAGCTATTGATGCCTCAGAGGAATTGGCAATTAATCATGATATCTTTTGTAATACTATTTGTTTTTCAAATTTATCAAATCCAAATATTTCAATATTAAAAAATGAGCTGAAAAAATCAAAAAATATTGTTTTGATTGAAGAAGGCCAAACATTTAATTCATTTGGTTCTGCTATCATAAAACAACTTTCTTTGGAAAAGATAGACTTTAATTTATCTCATTCTTTTGGAAATAATGATATAATTCCGTCAAGTTTTGTAGCAGAAAAAGAATTATTACCCTCATCAAAAAAAATAGTAAACGCTTTAACTAAATAAATATGAAAAAATATATTGTGAAAAATTAAATTCAAATGATGACTCATACACAGTAGAATTAATCAATATAGATTCAGGATTTCAAGTTTTAGAAAATGATTTGATTCTTGAATTTGAAACTAGTAAAGCTAGCATAGAGATTCATGCTGAATTTTCAGGTTATATTTATCACAATTTAAAAGTAGGTTCCGATGTAAAACCTGGAGAGCTTTTGTATATTATCTTAGAAAATAAAAATAATGATTTTGACTATACATTATTTTCATCAAACTTAAATGAAAAAGAAGTTGATGACTTTTCAATTTATAATGAAATCACGTTTTCGAAAGGGGCAAAAGAATTAATAAAAAAAGAAAAATTAAATATTAAGAAAATTCTTGAAAAACATGTTGATCAAGATTTTATTTCTAAAGAAATAGTTGAATCTTACTTAAAAAATTTATCAACAGATTTTGAGAAAAATATAAATTCATTTAAAGTTCGTAAAATTGCATTTATTGGTGGTGGTCAAGGTTTTACTCAGTGTTTAGATATTGTTTTAAAATCTAATGAATTGATTCCAACAGTTATTTATGATGATACCATCTCTAAAAATTCTAATGTACATGGAATAAATGTAAAAGGAGGTATCGATCATGTAAAGATTCATAAGGACTTCAAAGATGGTATTTTTGATTACTTTATTATTACTATTTCTACTGATTTAGAATTTAGAGCTGAAACATTTAATAAATTAATAAATTTAGATATACCCTCTTTAAATCTTATTCACCCAAGTGTTAATATAGGTTTCAATTTTAATATTGGTTCAGGTAATGTTATATTCAGTGCTGTGAATATTGGCCCAGAAGTTTCCATTGGGAATAATAATTTTATTAGCTCATTTACAAATATTGAGCATCATTGTAAAGTTAACTCTAATTGTACATTTGGTCCAGGTGTAATGTTTTCTGGATCAGTAAATGTTCAAAATAATGTTAAATTCGGGACAGGAGTTTTTTGTGAACCATTTGTTAAAATTGGATCATCCTCTGTTATTTCTTCAGGATCAATCATTACAAGAGACGTTAAAGAAAATAGTGTATTAATTTCTAAATTTGATCAGACTTATAAACCAATAAAGACAAAAGATGATTAAATTTTTAGATTTAAAAAAGATTAATGTTCAACAATTATCGAATAACTCCAAACCAAGCCTTAAAATATCTCATATGATTGATTTTAATAATAAACTTACTGAAGATGAGACAGTAGAATTATTAATGAAGTTTTTAAAATCTGATGGATATAAAATCCTTGACTTTTGTAAAGGGCATAAAAGAGGGATTGATATAACTGCAGAAAAGAGCAATAGAAAGTTACTTGTTGAGGTTAAAGGAGCTAGGGCGAATCATAATTCTAAAATTAAAAAGAGATCTTACTTTGATTCTGGTCAAATTAAGGATCATTTCGGAAAGGCAATCGTTAAATCTTTAGAGGTAAAGACAGACTATCCAGAATGTGATATAGCTATTGCTCATCCAAATGACGAATTAATCAAAAAACACATTAATAAATCCGTTAGTCATTTAAGTAAACTTGATATAATTCATTTTTGGGTATCCAAAGATGGTTCAGTTACAAAAATTTAATTGTCTACTCATATGGAACTTCAGGGTTATACATCATCTCACGAAGACCTACCCCAAAAGAAAAGTGATATTTTTTAGGTAGGGGAATATCTATTCATAATTGTTTGGTCTAATTTTTTTGGGTTTTTTACTGGCACATAACTGGCTGTTATATGGCAGTGAACCAATTTTATCATTATATTTGGAAAAGTAACTGCTATAAAGAAAGCCCTCACATTGCTGTGAAGGCTTTTAATACTTGCTCCCCCTATTATTCAAAGTTGCAGCACAATTTCTTCTTTTAACGATCCACTTAACTTAGACGATATACAATTCTCCTTCCTTTAAAATACTTAAGTAACGAGTGTAAAACTTCCTCCAATTGTGAGGGAAGTAGCTCGATAATCCCTTGGTTTTGAATCTCATGCTTAAACACAAGGTATTCTCCAATGGTGAATCATTAAGCAACTTAAAACCTAAACATGACTATTTGGAAAAAGGAGAATTAATAAAATCTTGACTCCTAATTTGTGTAAAAAAAGTTTAATTTTTTTTATATCTTTGTAAGTAGAATGAAACAAGCATCCCATAAAATAATGTCTCTGCTAATGGCTTTCGTAGTGTTATTCTCTACGATGTCATTTACTGTAAATATGCATTATTGTGGAGATACTTTAGTGGAAACAACTTTATTCAATAAAGCTAAGGGTTGCGGAATGGAAATGGAAAAGCCATCTACGGAAGGTTGCTCCATAACCAAGAAAAATTGTTGTGATGACAAACAGTTAGTTATTGATGGTCAAGATGAGTTAAAACTAAATTTTGATAAACTTACTTTTGAGCAGCAACAATTTGTAGCTTCATTTGTATATACTTACATCAACCTTTTTGAAGGTTTAGATAAAAATGTTTCTTCTTACGAAGAATACAAACCACCACTCGTAGTCAAACAAATCTTCAAGATTGACGAGACCTATTTAATTTGATTTTTAAACAATAGACTGTGTTATCCTATGACTGTATGTCGTAAGGATAATTTGCTGTATTCGGTGTTTTCGTAACACCATTGTCTAATTGTTTAATTATCAAAGCTAATGCTAAATAAAAGCATCAAATTTTTAATAGAAAATAAACTCGTTGCAGTTTTAATGCTTGTCCTTTTTATAGGATGGGGAACAGTAAACGCACCTTTTAATTGGGATACAGGATTTTTACCAAGTAATCCTGTTGCAGTAGATGCTATTCCAGATATAGGTGAAAACCAACAAATTGTTTTTACCAAATGGGATGGTCGTTCACCGCAAGATATTGAAGACCAAATCACCTATCCATTAACCACTTCGCTACTCGGTATTCCAGGTGTAAAAACCATTCGTAGTTCGTCTATGTTTGGCTTTTCAAGTATCTATATCATTTTTGAAGAAGATGTAGAGTTTTATTGGAGTCGTAGTAGAATATTAGAAAAACTCAATTCATTACCAAGTGGTTTATTACCAGAAGGCGTTAATCCTGCTTTGGGTCCAGATGCTACAGGTTTAGGACAAATATTTTGGTACACATTAGAAGGTCGTGATGAAAGCGGAAATGTAACTGGTGGTTGGGATTTACACGAATTACGAAGCATACAAGACTACTATGTAAAGTATGCCTTATCATCTGCAAGTGGTGTGTCAGAAGTGGCTTCAATTGGTGGTTACGTACAAGAATATCAGGTGGATGTGAATCCTGAATTAATGCGACAATACAATATAGGCTTACATCATATTGTAAAAGCGGTTAAGGAAAGTAATAAAGACATTGGTGCACAAACTTTAGAAATTAATCAAGCCGAATATTTAGTACGTGGTTTGGGTTATGTAAAGTCTATTTCAGATATAGAAAATGCTGTAGTCACTTCAGAAGATTACACAGCTATAAGAATTAAAGATATAGGTAAAGTATCATTAGGTCCTGCAACACGAAGAGGTCTTTTAGATAAGGAAGGTGCAGAAGTTGTTGGTGCTGTTGTTGTGGCTCGTTATAGTGCGAATCCAATGGAAGTTATCAATAACGTTAAAGATAAAATTAATGAATTAAGCGCAGGATTACCTTCAAAAGTATTGGCAGATGGAAGAACGTCACAAGTAACCATTGTTCCTTTTTATGATAGAACGGAATTGATTCAAGAAACTTTAGGCACACTCAATGAAGCCTTAACATTAGAAATATTAATTACCATTTTGGTTATAATGATTATGGTATTTAATTTACGTGCTTCTGTATTAATCTCTGGTCTATTACCTGTTGCAGTTTTAATGGTATTTATAGCAATGAAACTCTTTGGTGTCGATGCAAATATTGTGGCATTATCTGGTATTGCAATCGCTATTGGTACTATGGTAGATGTTGGTGTTATTCTTTCAGAAAACATCATTAGACATTTAGATGAAAATAAAGAAAAACTGCCTATAAATAATGTGGTTTACAATGCAACAGCAGAAGTTTCAGGCGCAATCGTAACTGCGGTAATGACAACGATTATTAGTTTCATTCCTGTATTTACAATGATTGGTGCTGAAGGAAAATTATTTAGACCGTTAGCTTTTACCAAAACATTTGCACTAACAGCTTCTATAATTGTAGCATTATTTTTAATACCACCATTTGCAGCGTTTTTATTCAGAAAAAAATCTATTAAAAGCAATTTGAAATATGTTTTAAATGGTGTTTTAATAGCATTAGGTGTCGTTGCTATAATTTACGGTTATTGGTTAGGATTGATTTTAATTGCTTTTGGAATTACAGCACTTCTTAACCTACAAAATAAGTTAACAGAAAAACAAGCTAATCTTATTAATATAATCATTTCTGTAGCCGCTATTGTGTTCTTATTGGCTGAATATTGGAGACCATTAGGCGTAGATAAAAGTATCTTTTGGAATCTCATTTTTGTAAGTATTATTTGCTTTGGTTTATTAGGTGTTTTCTCGTTATTCATTAAATATTACACAAGGATTTTAAGATGGTGTTTAGACAATAAACTATTGTTTTTATCTGTGCCTACGGCTATTGTAATTGCTGGTTTTTTCATTATGAAGAATACAGGAAAAGAATTTATGCCATCATTAAATGAAGGTTCTTTTCTGTTGATGCCAACCTCAATGCCACATTCAGGAGTAGAAGAAAATAAGCGAGTCTTACAACAGTTAGATATGGCTGTAGCAAGTATTCCAGAGATAAAAACTGTCGTTGGTAAAGCAGGTCGTACAGAATCAGCTTTAGACCCAGCACCATTATCAATGTATGAGAATGTCATTCAGTACAAACCAGAATATATGCTGAATAAAAAAGGACAACGTCAACGTTATAAGATAAATGATGATGGTTTGTTTGAATTGAAAGGTGGACGATTCATCCCAAATCCAAATAACACTAAAGATGTTACTTTGAGCGCAATTAAAAGCTCTCAATTAATAGAAGATAATGATGGTGAGTTTTACCGTAATTGGCGACCAGAAATACAATCACCAGACGATATTTGGAATGACATTGTTAAAGTAACCAAACTGCCAGGAGTTACATCAGCACCAAAACTACAACCTATTGAAACCCGATTGGTAATGCTTCAAACTGGTATGCGTGCACCAATGGGAATAAAGGTTAAAGGTCAAGACTTAAAACAGATTGAAGCGTTTGGTGTGCAATTAGAGAGCATTTTAAAACAAGCAGAAGGTGTAAAAGATGAAGCTGTTTTTGCAGACCGTATTGTAGGGAAACCTTATTTACTTATTGATATTGATAGAGAAAAAATTGCACGTTATGGTATTTCAATACAAGATGTACAAAATGTTTTAAAAATAGCTGTTGGTGGTATGGTATTAACTCAAACCGTTGAAGGTAGAGAACGTTATGGTGTACGTGTGCGCTACCCAAGAGAATTAAGAGCTAATCCAACCGACTTAAAACAGATTTATGTGCCAGTTGAAAAAGGCAGTCCAGTTCCTTTAAGCGAATTGGCAACCATAAAATACGAACAAGGTCCACAAGTCATTAAAAGTGAAGACACCTTTTTAGTAGGCTATGTATTATTTGATAAAATGGATGGCTTTGCAGAAGTAAGCGTTGTAGAAAATGCACAAGCCTTAATTCAAGAAAAAATTGATAATGGCGAATTAGTAGTACCAAAAGGTATTAATTATCAATTCACAGGAACTTACGAAAATCAATTAAGAGCAGAAAAAACCTTGTCGGTTGTTGTGCCTTTAGCATTAGCAATTATTTTCTTAATTCTATATTTTCAATTCCGTTCTGTAGGCACATCATTAATGGTGTTTACAGGTATTGCAGTAGCATTTGCTGGCGGATTTCTAATGATATGGCTCTATGGTCAAGATTGGTTTTTAAACTTCAATTTCTTTGGCGAAAACTTACGTGATTTATTTCAGATGCATCCAATTAATTTAAGTGTTGCTGTTTGGGTAGGCTTTATTGCACTTTTCGGAATTGCAACCGATGATGGTGTAGTTATGGCAACGTATTTAACACAAACATTCGATAGAAACACGCCAGATAATAAAAAGGAAATAAGAGCATCTGTTGTAGAAGCAGGAGAAAAACGAATAAGACCTTGCTTAATGACAACAGCTACAACCATATTAGCATTATTACCAATACTAACCTCAACAGGTCGTGGTAGCGATATTATGATTCCTATGGCAATCCCAAGTTTTGGAGGCATGTTAATCGCTTTGATAACATTGTTTGTCGTTCCAGTATTATACAGCTGGAATCAAGAATTTCAACTTAAAAGATCAGTAAAATGAAAAGAATAATTTTAATAACAATAGGTCTTTTGACTTTTACATTTTCAAACGCTCAACAGTTAGAAACACTTATTAATGAAGCTTTAGCGAATAGTCCTGAAATTCAAAAGTTTGAATTGCAATACAGCATTGCTTCTGAAAAAGTAAATGAAGTTAATACCATTCCAAATACCGAATTTGGAGTAGGTTATTTTATTAGCGAACCTGAAACAAGAACTGGAGCGCAACGCTTTAAAGTTTCAGCAAAACAAATGTTGCCTTGGTTTGGATCAATAGCAGCAAGAGAAAATTATGTAAGTTCTTTAGCTGAAACAAAATATGAAGATATTGTAATTGCCAAGCGCAATTTAATGGCTTCAGTATCACAATCGTATTACAAGTTATATACTAATATAGCAAAACAAAAAGTATTAACTGACAATATAGAACTCTTAAAAACTTACGAAACTATGGCTTTAACTTCTGTCGAAGTTGGCAAAGCTTCAGCAGTAGATGTGTTACGATTACAGATGCGTCAAAATGAATTACAACAATTAAAAGAAGTGTTGCAACAACAATTTTTAGCAGAACAAACAACCTTAAATAAACTTTTAAATAGAGAAAAAGAGGTTTCCATAGTTGTTGTTGATAAATTAAATATGCCTTCTGAAGATTTTGAAATCACTTTTGAAAATTTAGCATTACACCCTGAATTATTAAAATATGATAAACTATTTAAATCCATTGAACAATCAGAATTATTAAACCAAAAAGAAAGCAGTCCTATGATTGGTTTTGGATTAGATTATATAAATGTGGCGAAACGTCCAAAATTGGACTTTAGCGATAATGGAAAAGATATTGTAATGCCAATGGTGTCTTTATCAATCCCAATATTTAATAAAAAATATAAATCGAAAACAAAGCAAAACGAGTTACAGCAGCAGGAAATTACTGCACAAAAACAAGAACGCTTGAATACTTTGGAAACGCTTTTAGATAAAGCAATAAAAGAAAGAGTGTCTTCAAGAATAAGTTATAAAACTCAAACCAAAAATTTGAAGCAAGCTAATGATGCAGAGCAAATATTAGTCAAAAGTTACGAAACAGGAACAATTGATTTTAATGATGTTTTAGACATTCAAGAACTGCAATTAAAGTTTCAAATAAGTCAAATAGAATCAGTTAAGAACTATTATGTTCAAAGTTCAATCATCAATTATTTAAGCAATTAAAAACAAGTATAATTTAAAACAATAAAAATGAAAAATTCAAAAACAATCGCAACAATTTTAGTAATCTCATTAATAAATCTTACAATAATTTCTTGTAAAAATGCAAAAAAAGAGAATGCTCAAGACAGCATAGTTCATTCAGAAATGAACCACAACAAAATGGATAAATCCAATAATATGATGGATGCGAATTCACAAAATTCAGGTGCTCAAAAAGTATTGGCGGATTATATGTCACTTAAAGATGCGTTAGTGGCAACCAATAAAGATGCTGCTGCAAAAGCAGGTAAGAAATTAGAAAACACATTAAAAAATTTCGATGTGAGTAGCTATACATCAAAGCAGCAAAAAGAATTGAAAGACATTATTGCCGATGCTAAAGAACACGCAGAACATATTGGGAGAAGTGAAATGGATCATCAACGCGAACATTTTAAAGTGTTAAGCAAAGATATTATTGATATGATTGCCATAACAGGAACAGAGAACACGCTTTACCAACAATTTTGCCCTATGTACGATAAAGGGTCAGCTTGGTTAAGTTTGAATAAGGAAATTAAAAATCCTTATTACGGTAGTAAAATGCTGAAATGTGGTAAAGTGCAAAAAGAGATTAACTAAATGAAAATTGTAAAAATCATAGCATTGGTTTTATTGGTGTGTTTTGTAGGCATACAGTTTATGCCTACAAAACTAAACCAAAGTAATACTGTGCCAAAGACTGACTTCGTGTTGGTGAACAATGCCCCAAAAAACATAGGTACATTATTACAAGAATCCTGCTATGATTGTCATAGTAATAACACACAATACCCTTGGTATAACAAAATACAACCTGTTGCTTGGTTTTTAGAAGACCACATTGATGAAGGAAAGGCAGAATTGAATTTCAATGAATGGGATATATTATCTAATAGAAGAAAAGCGAGTAAACTACGCTCAATTATAAAGCAGATTGAAAATGAAGAGATGCCTTTAGACTCATATACACTTATCCATAAAGACGCAGTATTTTCAAAAGTTGAAAAAAAAATGGTTATAAATTATATGAAAGGGTTAGGTGATAGTTTGCAATAAAGTCCTGAAACGGGAAGGAAATACTGATTAATTGGTTATTAGCCCTTCCCTTATCAGGCACAAAACAAAAGAAATGAAACATATATATCATATTCACGGAATGACTTGCAGCGGTTGTCGTAGTCACGTAGAGGAAACACTTTCAAAAGTTGATGGTGTTTTAAAGGTAAATGTCAATTTAGAAAAATCAGAAGCTATTATTGAAATGGAGCAACACATCACTATTGAAACATTTCGAAAAGCATTAAAAGATGATGGTGGTAGATATAGTATCCATAGAAAAGGCGAACATCAACATACTAAAGAAGAAAAACAGGAACAACCTAAAGGCAAAGGAACTGGAACATTTTATTGTCCTATGCATTGCGAAGGAGACAAAACTTATAACAAAGCAACCGATTGTCCTGTTTGTGGAATGGACTTGGTGGAAGAAAGAAGTTTAACTACAACAAGTAACCAATTTACTTGTCCAATGCACCCAGAAATAATTAAAGACGAAGCAGGTTCATGTCCTATTTGCGGTATGGATTTAATACCATTAGAAGCAGATATTTCAGAAGAAGACAAAACCTATAAAAAACTATTAAAAAAGTTTTGGATAGCTGTAATTTTTACCGTGCCAATATTTCTAATAGCAATGTCAGAAGCATTAGATAATAATCCTTTATATAATGTTTTAGAACAAATACAATGGAATTGGATTCAATTTGCGTTATCAATCCCAGTAGTTTTTTATGCAACTTGGATGTTCTTTAAACGAGCTTACACATCAATAAAAACGTTAAACCTGAATATGTTTACCTTGATTGGTATTGGTGCTGGTATTGCGTGGTTATTTAGTGTGTTTGCGATGTTGTTTCCAGATTTATTCCCACAAGATTTCAAAACAGCCGATGGTAATGTGTTTGTCTATTTTGAGGCAACAACGGTTATTCTAACATTAGTATTATTAGGGCAATTATTAGAAGCAAGAGCACATAGTCAAACAAGTGGTGCAATAAAGGAATTACTAAAATTAGTGCCTTCAACCGCTACATTGGTAACTAATGGAGAAGATAAAGTTATTGCAATAGATAAAATTGAAAAAGGCAATTTATTACGAGTTAAGCCTGGAGAAAAAATACCAGTAGATGGTAGTATTGTAGAAGGACATATTAGTATTGATGAATCTATGATTACTGGAGAGCCTATTCCAGTAGATAAGAATATAGACGATAAAGTAAGTTCTGGTACAATTAACGGTACAAAGTCATTTATTATGAAAGCCGAAAAAGTAGGTTCCGAAACATTACTTTCTCAAATTATTCATATGGTAAATAATGCGAGTCGTTCAAAAGCACCTATTCAAAAATTAGCAGATAGAATATCTAAATACTTTGTTCCAATTGTATTAGTTGTTGCATTAATTACATTTATAGTTTGGGCTGTTTTTGGTCCAGAACCTGCTTATGTCTTTGCCTTTGTAAATGCAATTGCAGTATTAATTATTGCCTGTCCTTGTGCATTGGGTTTGGCAACGCCAATGTCCGTTATGGTTGGTGTTGGTAGAGGAGCACAATCTGGTGTGCTAATTAAAAATGCTGAAGCATTAGAAAAAATGAATAAGGTAGATACACTTATCGTTGATAAAACAGGTACGATTACAGAAGGAAAGCCTTCGGTTGAAAAAGTAATCTCAATTAATAATTTAAAAGAAGAAAGGTTACTTCATTTCATTGCTTCCTTAAATCAATATAGCGAACATCCTTTAGCAGAAGCCATTGTAAACTATGGTAAATCTAAAAATACGGTAATTACAAAAGTAAACGATTTTCAAGCTGTAGCAGGAAAAGGTGTAATAGGTACTATTGAAAACAAAAAAGTTGCTTTAGGTAATGCAAAGTTATTAGAGCAGTTTACCATAACGATTTCTAAAAATTTAGAAACTAATGTGGTTGCAGAACAAGAACAAGGTAAAACAGTATCATATATAGCAGTAGATAATGAAGCTGTTGGTTATGTAACTATTTTCGATGCCATTAAAACCACAAGTCAAAATGCTATTAAACAACTACAAGATAATGATGTTGAGGTAATAATGCTTACAGGAGATAATAAAAATACTGCAAAATCAGTAGCAAAACAATTAAACCTAAAACACTATAAAGCAGAATGCCTTCCAGAAGATAAACTCAACGAAATAAAATCATTACAGGAACAAGGTAAAGTGGTAGCAATGGCAGGTGATGGTATTAACGATGCACCAGCTTTAGCACAATCAGATGTTGGTATTGCAATGGGTACAGGTACAGATGTTGCAATTGAAAGTGCCGCAATTACATTAGTAAAAGGAGATTTACGAGGTATTGTAAAAGCTAAAAAATTAAGTCACGCAGTTGTTAAAAATATAAAGCAAAATCTCTTTTTTGCTTTTATATACAATGTATTCGGTGTGCCAATTGCAGCAGGTGTTTTATACCCAATATTCGGTTTATTACTCTCACCAATGATTGCAGCTTTAGCAATGAGTTTTAGCTCGGTTTCAGTAATAGCAAACGCATTAAGATTAAGAACTAAATCAATTTAATTATCAATACATTATGAAAGCAATAGTATCAATACTCTTTTTTGCTATACTAATTACTGGTTGCAAAAACCAAGAGCAAAAAAAGGAAGAACGCAACCATCAAGAAATAAAAACAAATAAAGAGGAAACGCCCCAAAAGAAACCGTTAAGCCCTCACACTTCGGCTATGGCAATGGTTGGCGATGCACATATTCATATTGACTATTCGTCACCGGGAGTAAGGGACAGAATCATTTTTGGGGGTTTATTGGCTTATGACCAAGTATGGCAAGCTGGAGCACATATGGCAACGTGGATTGAGACCAATAAGGATTTGGAAATTGAAGGAAAAACACTTCCTGCTGGTAAGTATGGATTCTTTACAATTCCTTCAAAAGATGAGTGGACAGTTATATTCAATTCTAATTGGGAGCAACACGGGAAAGATGAATATGATAAAAAGAATGATGTTTTGCGGTTTAAAGTACAGCCAGAAATTTCTAATGAAATAACAGAACATTTAGAGTATAAGGTCAATAAAATTAATGATGAAGATGGTAGTATTTCATTGGCTTGGGAAAAAGTAGATATCAATTTCAACTTTAAAGTAAAAGAATAAATGGTAAATAGACACACAGCATTAAAAATTAGAAAAACACATCGCTATTTAGGTTTGTTTTTAGGTTTTCAATTTTTGTTTTGGACAATTAGCGGACTATACTTTAGTTGGACAGATATTGACGATATACACGGTGACCACTTTAAAAATTTAGAGTATAAATCCAAATCGTTCAAAAATCTAATAAGTCCTTCACAGCTTGATATTTCAAAAGGTATTAATACAATAGCATTAAGAGATATTAGCAACACACCTTACTATTGGGTTAATGACAAACAACTCTATAATGCTGTAAATGGTAATCTTAAAAACAGTATTTCTAAAGAAGAGGCACTTTATATTGCAAAAAACAATATGAAAAGTGGTTTAGAAGTAGATACTATTAAACAAATTGATGAGGTAGGGAAGCATCACGAATATAGAGAAAAACTATTGCCAGCTTATGTCATATCCTATAAATCAGACGAAGCTCTAAAAGCTTATGTGTCCATTAAAGACGGAAAATTTCAAACAGTAAGGCATCGCAGTTGGCGTTGGTTCGACTTTTTATGGATGACACATACGATGGACTACGAAGGTCGAGATAACTTTAACACAATAGTATTAAGAGCTTTTTCACTTTTAGGATTGATTACTGTGTTAAGCGGATTTTTGTTATGGTACACATCGTCACCATCTATTAGAAAATTATTAAAGAGAAAAAATAAGAAGAAATGAAAAAATATGTAATCTATTCAGCAATATTGGTAGTTGGCTTACTATTAGGCTGGTTACTATTTGGTGGTTCATCAAATAAAGAAACAGAACATAATCATTCTGAAACAGCAGAAACAAATCAAATGTGGACGTGTTCTATGCATCCGCAGATAATGCAACCAGAAGCTGGCGATTGCCCAATTTGTGGTATGGATTTAATTCCTGCCGAAAGTAGCGCAGATGGTTTGGCAGCAGACCAATTTAAACTAACTGAAAATGCAATAGCATTGGCAAATATTCAGACTACGATAGTTGGTGAAAGTAATGTTGAAGGTAATGCCATAAAATTATCAGGTAAGATTGCTGAAAACGAAAAAGCAAATGCAGTACAAGTAAGTTATTTTTCAGGTAGAATAGAACGTCTTAATGTAAGTTTTACAGGTGAAAAAGTGAGTAAAGGTCAATTATTAGCAACCATTTATTCACCAGAATTATATGCAGCACAGCAGGAACTCATTACAGCAGCTTCTTTAAAAGAATCGCAACCTACATTATACAAAGCAGTCCGTAATAAATTAAAATTATGGAAACTCTCTGAAAAGCAAATTAATCAAATTGAAACTTCAGGAAAAGTAAAAGAGAATTTTCCAGTTTATGCGACAGTCTCTGGAACAGTAACCGAAAAATTAGTAGAGCAAGGTGATTACATTAAACAAGGTCAACCACTACTTAAAATTGCTAATCTAAACACGGTTTGGGCAAATTTTGATGTGTATGAAAATCAGATTGACCGGTTTAAGAAAGGACAGGAAGTTTTGATAACAACCAATACTTATCCTAACAAGGAATTTAAAGGACAAGTAGATTTTATTGACCCAATTTTAAATACCAAAACACGTACTGTTACCTTACGTGTAGTTCTAAATAATAAGAACGATGTATTTAAACCAGGTATGTTTGTATCTGCAAATATTGATGGTGTTAAGAATGAAAATAAAGAAACCTTATCGATACCTGCATCTGCTGTGTTATGGACAGGAGAAAGTTCTGTTGTGTATGTAAAAGCTAATCCCAATGAACCAGTTTTTGAAATGCGTAAGATTACATTAGGCAATCAAATCGGTAATAATTATGAGGTTTTAGAAGGTTTAAATAATAGTGATGAAATAGTAACCAATGGAACATTTACAGTTGATGCAGCTGCTCAACTACAAGGCAAGAAGTCGATGATGAATAAGGATGGTGGCAAAGTAATGACTGGTCACGAAGGACATTTAGGAATGGAAAACAATGCATCCAATAAAGAAAATGACCATACTAATATGACAGAACGTTTGGAAGTACCTAAATCATTTCAAAAACAATTAAATAGTGTTTATGATGGCTATATTAATTTAAAAAATGCGTTAGTTGAAGATAATACAAACAAAGTATCTCAAGACGCCAATACTTTATTAGACAATTTGAGTCAAGTAGATATGAAATTAGTAAAAGATAAAACTCATAACCACTGGATGTCATTGGCAAAAGAGATAAAATCTTCTGCAACTTCTATTTCAAAAACAACAGATTTAAAGCAACAAAGAAGCCATTTCAAACATCTATCATCGCATTTAATTAATGCAGTACAATTGTTCGGTGTCAATGAAAAAGTCTATGTAGAATTTTGTCCGATGGCAGATAACAACAACGGAGCATACTGGTTAAGTAAAGAAGAAAAAGTAATCAATCCATATTTTGGCGAAGCAATGTTAACCTGTGGAGAAGTAAAGCAAGTAATAGAATAATTAAACAGAAATAATAACAATTAAATTTTTAAAAATGAAGAAAGTAATTTTAAGTGTAGCTGTAATATTTGCATTAGGTTTTACAAGTTGTAAAAACGAAACTAAAAAAGAAACAGAAACAACAACTACAGAAGTATCAAAAGATATGGCAATGACAGACCTTTCTTTTGGTGTAAGAGGTAATTGTGGTATGTGTAAAAACACTATCGAAAAAGCTGCAAACGGAGTAGAAGGTGTAGCAAGTGCCAATTGGGATGTCGATAAAAAGAAAATTGATGTATCTTTTGATGATTCCAAAACAGATGCAATGGCAATTCATAATGCTATTGCAGTATCAGGTTATGATACCGAAAAAGTTGCAGGGAGTGAAGAAGCCTATAAAGATTTACCAGGTTGTTGTAAATACGACCACGAAATGATGATGAATCAGTCAGGTGAAATGAAATCGGAAGACCATTCAAATCACGACCATTAAGCGAATAATTTAAGAGTCTTTTTCGGAAGGCTCTTTTTTATTCCCCACAACCTCAATTCTTTGTTTAGTTGGGTTTAATCTACTTTACAGATGGCATGGAACCTTTGAAGGTGATGTGCAAAAAACAAGGAGACAACTTTTGGAGTACTGCGAGTTAGACACCTTCGCGTTGGTCAAAATACTGGAGAAACTTCGACAGGTATAAAACTGATTTTCTTTCAAAAAATTAAAAAAATTTATTTTTTAAAAATTCGAGTTTTACCAAAAAATTCCAAAAAAAATTTGAAATGAAGTACGGACCCCCCTCTGGGAAAGTCGAAAAAGAGTCTATTTAAGGGGGGATGTCGGAGGGAGTCCGGCCGGGGGGTCCCCATCATTCAAAACCTATGTGCCGATAGCAATGATTATGATCAACCAGTGACGGTGATCCTTCGCTAATTATTATCTGCACACAACCTTAAAGAATTCAAAGGATTACAAACTCAAACTCTCATACACACCCATCACCTCTTTTTCTCTTATTCCAAGATATCGTTTCGTTATCCCCATTGAAGAATGACCAAAGAGTTCCATCAAGAGAACAATAGACTGGTTACTGTAGTTGTTCAATTTAAGAACTCTATTTCCAAGTGTTTTTCGAAACATATGGGTAGATACATTTCCATCTATATGAACTTTATACTTTTTAAATATTTTTTTTAGGGAAACGTTCACCCACGATTTGTCAATTGGTTTGGTTCCATACCTATTGATGAAAATGAATTCATTGTCATCATCTATCAGTTGTTTTCCTTTGACTCGAAATATTATTTCAAGTAAATCCTGATTTAATTTTATTCGTCGAGTCTTTTTTGTCTTCTGTTCTATCACAGATAATATATCTCCCCGCGAAAAGTCGGTGTACCTTAATTTGAGTATATCCCCTATTCGTAACCCCGTGAATACCCCAATGGAAATTAGTAAACAGTATTTATAATTCCCATCTCGTTCCAATTTAGCAATTAGTGATTTAAAATCTTCCCACGGAATTGCACCGGTTGTTGTTCGTTGACCCTGTAATGACATTTTTCAGTTTTTTAGAAATTAACCCGGCTAACATAAGCGCAAAACTTCGATTATGCCGCATTTTTTATTGAAAGTATAAGGTGTCGGAGTCTTTTAATAGAGTATAGTCACTGCAACCTACTGATGGTGTTGATGTTAGACCAATTTCAGTAACTTATACTTATGATAAAAGTATAAGCAAATAAGTTTTTAAACATATTTTAGGCAGAATAGAATTCTCGCGGTAGATTTCGGTTATGGACACTTTTTTCGCTATTTACTTTTCTGTTTTGGGTGTAATCCTCATTGTGAATTTAATTTATAGACTAATTAAGTTTTTGAATGATGATGCAAATGACTGGCAATTTCAATCGGCACAAAACGTATTGAACTGGTGTTTGGAAATGTATCCGGTTCACAAACAAAAACCACTACTGACTTTAGTTGAGGGTGAATCTCATCTTGCGGGGGAATACAGTTTTGAGATCAATACGATCACCATTTATAGAAATAACAATGTATTACTTCGAGATGTTGTAAAAACAACTATTCATGAGTATTTTCATTATTATTTGATTACCTCCCAAACTAAAAACAGATTGTATCTAAGACAATTAGATGAATATGGGTATGAGAATCACCCGCAGGAAATTCTTTGCAACACTATGGGAGTAACTCTAACAAAGGTCTATTTGCAAAACAATTAAAAATGGTTCTTATTTGACAAATAGTTCAATACCCCAACCAATCGTGCCAATCATATTTGATGTAATACATTAATAACAATCACGGATCCAATAGCCCCAGTCGAGAATTAATAATTATTCCTGTAGGTGCTTTATATTTTTGAACTGTCAAATTTTTCACGACAAAAAACTACCAATTCATTCAGTAAAATCACATTGGATGGTTCTATTTCGTGTTCAGGTAGAATTTTTAATTTCTCTCTAAAAAAATCATTTAATAACTCCATATTAGGTGGATTAAGACCCCCACAATTCGTTAAATACCTATTGAAATAGGTGTAATCTAATTTATTTTTTTCTTTCAGCATCTTCTTTTATTTTATTCAATTTTTCGATTACAGACTCTCTGATTAGATCAGAGGTTGTGTATCTATTTTTATTTTCTGTAAGAACACAATCTATCAAATCTTTGAATTGACTTTCTGTTATTCGAACTACTACTCTTTTTGACTTTTTCTCTTTCATTGAATTGTTTCTATATAAGTATCAGGGAAAATAAAAAGCGTCAGACAGTTGATAATTTTTTTATTGAGGGGGTTGATTTCCAAAAATAAATTGTGTATACATTACTTATGTTACTGAATGTAAGTTACTTATATATAATAATAAAATCATTATACAATGAAAAAAACAATGGAAGGACAATTCGAAGTCGTTAAAATCGATCAGATAGTAAAAGTTGCAGAATTCAAAAACTTCTACGAATCACAAACCGATGATTTAGAAAATGAATTAAAATCCTCTTTGGAAAAGAAACAGTTATTACCTTTAATTACCTCGAGAGATTTTCAATTAATTGATGGTTATCGCCGACTTAAGTTACTAAGTGCTTTAGGTAGGGAAGAAGTAAAAGTTCAATTTGTAGATGTAGAACCATCTATCGACCTACGTTTATCCTTTAATATGTATCGAGTAAAGACCGCTAACGACCTTACTAAAGAAGTGTTACAGGTTTTTAAATCGGTTGAAAAACGACAAGGTCAAGGGAATAATGGTAAACCTTACGATCGTTACGCAATTCTTAAAGAAAAACTTGACTACCGTTGGAAATCTCCCAAAGCAATCCGACAGTTTGATAAAATTATAGAAAATGACTTTGAGAACAATGTATTATTAAATGGAGTTGTTACCAAAGGGTGGAATTTATCTGACTGTGAAAAGTATTTAAGTGAATTAAAAAAGATTGATTTAACCAAAAATCATGGATTCACAGAACAGTTAGTAAATGGAGATCTTACTCTTAAACAAGTCAATAAATTTATTGAAGAAAAAGAAGATCTTCAAAACAATTACACAGACACTTTTGTAATTCCGAATAAGGCAACCACTTTTAAAATGAATTGTGTTGATATTACAGACATTTCTTCATACTCAGAAAGTATAGCAACTTTATTTACTTCCATCCCATATTATATGTTGCGTGGTTATGATAAGAAAAACTTGTCATCTGAATTGGGACATGAAAAGACACCTGAAGAGTTTGCGGATAACATTGGGGAGGTTTTTGGGAAGGTTGAAGGAGTTCTTAATGAAACTTCCAATGTTTTTGTAAATATTGGGGACACCTATGATAATGGTTGTGCCATGGATATACCGGGTTTGGTGAAAGCAGCGATATTAAAACACACAAAACTAAAATACAAGGAATGTATCATATGGTCCAAACCCAATCCCCATCCACAGGGAGAAAAAGTAAAAAGACCGATAAATCAGATTGAATATATTTTATGGTTCGTGGTTGATCCTTCAAAATCGAAGTACAACTTACTAAAATATACGGATCAGGAAAAAGAGGTAAGGATTACGACTGGTGCTAAAGATGTTGATAAAAACGGGAATGTATCTAAGAAAACAAAATCACTCTCAAAACCATATAAAAAGATCTACAACCACATTGCAGCTCAAGATGTGGCTCATATGATTAAGTGTGTCACCGGAAAAAATAAACCTGCATACGATGCCTTCCCAACAGGACACCCAGCATTGATGGCAGAACTTCTTCCTGTAATACCCATCTTAATGACCACCGATGAAACGGATTTGGTGTACGATCCTTTTGGGGGTGCTAATACCACTGGTAGAATCTCATTATTATTGAATAGACAATACTTGGGCACTGAACTTTCAACTCACTACCATAGAGTGGGTTGTAAGGTTCTTGAAAATACAATTGAAGAGATCAATCAGAATGATTTAGAGATTATCAATAGTGAGT
>Ga0228628_1000473_pt1 | contig 20683 bp, 31 predicted proteins | sample 34DmetaG_FD_183172 | JGI IMG/M metagenome (GOLD analysis project Ga0228628, IMG submission 183172) | Seawater microbial communities from Monterey Bay, California, United States - 34D | ecosystem: Environmental > Aquatic > Marine > Coastal | place: USA: California | collected 2016-09-30
TCTGTAATGCCTGCATCACTAAAATCTAGTACTGCTTCAAATGGAACCTGTCTAAACTGTTCTAGCTTGTGTACTATATCATGCAAAGGCGAATGTAATATGTCCCAATCCACGTAACTAGACGCAAGAAAACCACCCAATTTTTGGTGATTCTTTAGCCAGTGGTCAAACATATATTCTCCTACGTATTGTTTCATATATGTGGACATCTTATGCCTCGCATATGATACCCGCTATATTAGTATGCCAGTCTTCGCCAGGATGATCGTTATCCCTTGCTGGCGGAAATTCTGATTTTGGTAAATCAAATATAGTTAATTGATTTATCTTTATATCATTAACAACACAATATGAAGTTAACAACATCTTATTCTTTTTAAAGTTATATTCATCTGCACTGCTATTTGATAGCATTGCATAATTGCTATTCCAAGTTGGGTTTTTAATTTCTTCTTTAATAGCACTTTCAGATAGACTTCTAAACTTATCTAGTCCACCATCAGCATTAATATGTTCTCTGCGTTCTTTGAAAGTCCATAACACATATATTTGCTCAGGCTTAAATGTTTTACAATATGTAATTGCCAGTCTTGCTATTTGATCGTTACTTGCACCATTTTGTCCAATATTTACAATACCTAGCATACTTGGCCAAGTAAAGTTAACACCATAACCAAATGTGTAACTACAACCAAATGCCGCGGTTGCTCCCATTTCAGGAACTCGTTTGCCTCTGTATCTCCAATCATTAATAAAGTATTCTACACTGTCTTTGTTATATCCGCCAGCACAACCTAGTTTTTCTTCACCCTCGTCTATCCAATTTGTTTTACCAGGATCATCATGTCCCAATGTGAAGGTACTGAACCAATCTGATTCAGTATACCTTGCTTCTTTGAAATCCCCTGAGTTCATATTAATTCCATTTGTAAAAAACGTGTGTTCCTACTGTTGTTATTTTCATCATCCCACGACTATTAGCCCAATAAGGATTAATTGCAATAGTATGATAATGAGTTGATCCTTCTGTGATATCAACTGTGCCTTTGTTAGCATAATCTGTTAATACAATTGTTGCAATTGCTTTAGCAGTATTTAGCGACTGTTCGTTATACATATCGTCTGCTTTTCCATCACAATACCAGCTAAACTGACACTTGTTTCGTACAGGATAAAAAATACGATCTTCTGTAGCAACATTTGGATTGTCTCGTGTTTTCCAACTTTCACGAACTGGTCCTTGTTTAACAACTTCACAAACTGTATTTGGATAACGAGAATCCATAACACGATTCATAACTACTAGGCTTGTAGCATACATACCTGCATATCCATCACTTCGTGCTTCAAAATACATATTAGTAGTTAAGCAATCAAAATCTGCTTGTGAAAAAAGTTCAAGATCAATTTGTTTGTCTTCCAAAAACAATTGCGAGTTAACTACTTCTGTATGTGGAAACTCTCCAGTAGTATCTGCCGCTATTGGCGTTGATGGCCAAATTGTTGACGCAAATACAACAAGTGTAATGCCTAGTATTGTTAAGCCGTTCATTGTAAAGTTTAGAATTGATTTAATCGAGTTCATATTAAGCTCCTGTTGTTTCTACTTTTACTTCATCAACCATATAGTCGATAACATCTGTGATAGTTTCAAAGCCCATTAACTCCCAGGCCTCATGTGCATCTTCAAGTTCTTTTACTGCTTGACTTTGAGTTAACTGTCCAAGTCTTACTCTGTCGATTGTGGTTTCTAATTTTTCTTCTGCTTTATCCCACGCCCACTGCATTGTTTTTGACATTTAGTACCTTTCGTTTTATTGTTAATATAGTTATATTATAGCAAGAACTCTTGCTTTTGTCAACCTTTTTATTAAGAAAAAACCCTTGTAAAACTGTTGTAATACAAGGGTTTAGTTAGTAAATTGAAAAAACTTTACATTTAGTCACGATCAAATAACTTCCACAACACTGCTGCAGCGATTAGACCAGTAAGACCAGCTGCACCTAGTTGACCAACTATTCCGATTACAGTACCGATTACATCGCCACCTAAGAAAGGAACAGAACCACCGAATACGATTTGTAGAACGATAGCAAGGCCAATTAGCATTACGCCAATATCCATAGCGCCTGAAACGGCACCTTTGATTTTATCTAACATAGTTTTCTCCTATATTTTATTTTTACGTGACCGACCTAATTCTTCGTCATTGCTTCTGCGATCACATCAGAGCAATTAATTTCTTAACCACTAGTGTATTTAAGTGATTTTTTCCCCTTTTTAACAGTTAAGTTTACTGTTAATAAAATTCTATTTAAAAGTCTCCCGACTGTGCATCTAGGTATTCACCTAGTTGATCCGGAGTAGTAATTCCATATCCTGCCCAATGTTCAGGATCAGTAACTAATTTACCAACCCACAAATCTGGATCTGCATCCATCATTGCTTGCCCTTTAGCATTGAGCCAGTTAATATATGCAACTAATTTTGTTGTATCTGTTACCATTCTACTCTCCGTATATTTAATATTATACATAAGTCAACACTATTGTCAACCTTTTTACCTGGCTATTTCTGAAATAACCCACAAAATAAACCAAATTATGAAATACCATTTAATAAATCTAAAAATTGCAGTCCATATTAAGTCGCTTGTATTCATTTACTTGCTACTTCCACTTGATTATAAAATGTGTGTATTGCATCGTTGGCAAATGTCATTGCTAGTTTATGTGCTTCAATTTGTTCTTCCAACTTGTGTACTCGCTTTGCTTCAACACTGCTAACAAATGCAAATATAATTGCAAATGTTATTGCTACTGCTATGATTATATTTTTCATACTATTTCCTAGTTAAATGTGATACCAAAAAACTCATTAGCAATACCAATATCTTTTACTGATACTCTATCACAACATTTTTCTTCAATACCAAACAAATCATCGCCTGCTGGTATAATATCTTTTACTGCATATTCTAAATGATCAACTGCTGCATCTACTCTGTTCATAGCATCTTGTAATCCAAATGCTTTTACATAAACATTATCAACATGTGAACATTCTGCATTAATAGGGCGTATTCCAACCATATATGTTGTTTTAAAACTGTTTAAAAATACTTTAGAGTTTTTCATATCCTTCCTTTATTGTTTAATATGTATATATTATAACAAGAGTTCTTGGTTCTGTCAACCTTTTGGCCAGCACGAAAACCCTTATGTAGCAAGGGTCTTAAATTTATTTTAATTTATTTTGGTTTTTTTAGGCTATTTTAGCCCCAATCTTTGAAATCACCGTCGTTTTCGTTGTCAAGATAACCGGCTTCGTATGCTCTAATCTCTGCATCTGTCATATCACATTCTTCAATTCTGTTACTATTATGTGTATCAGCAGTATAATAATGTGGTCTACAACCTCGTCTATAGTAACTGTCGGCACCACCTCTGTCATAAGGACCGCCGTGTCTCTTATCCCATTCAGATAGTTTATCTAACTTTGTTTGTATATCGTGTCCTAGTGTTACCATATTAAAACTCAAACAAACTGTTAAAATTACTCTTAGCCGCTGCTTTATCTAAATCCCACTTTAACACACTAAGTAAGTTTTCTAATTTTTTACTAACCACTACGTTTTCCATATGATCATCATCAAATGGCAAGTCTAAAAACCACTGCGGAAGCCTTGTTTCATCTGTAGGATAACCTACACTTGTCATTCCAAGTGGATTGTCTTTTAGTCTGCAAACAACAGTTTTCATACCATCAACAATTTCATTAGCATAGTTATCACTGTTAATCTCTCTTAACTTGTTCCAGTTAAGTGCAGCAGTAACATGCCCTGGCATTGCTGGTTTCTTAATGTCACCTGTTGTTTTGTTATTGTTGTGTGCTATTTTACGATCTCTTTCAAACTTCTTCATTTTGCCTTTATACGAAGTTAGGTTGTTAACACGCTTTGGAGAACCTTTTTCCCAACTAGGTTTTTCTCTGTATTCTTTACGGAATTCAACAATTTTATCAAGTATCTCTTGTTCTTCAGCACCCGTAAGTACTTCAAGCAATACATCTTTTAAAAAGTCTTGCATCCAAGGTGGTGTATCACTACGCTTTAGATCTAAGCCCATTGCTTTAATATAACCTGCTTTGCCGTCTACATCTTCTCGTTTACCTTCGTTGTCAACTACTAACATTGCATAACGCTTCTTTGTAATAAACAAACCTGCACTACCTACCATTTCTCTACCAGCGGCAATAATTGTACCCAAGTCTAGTGTAGTATGAAATGTTCTACTCATAAAGCCAGGAAACGTTTTGTTTACTTCTTCGCATATTGCATCATAATAACTAATGATAGTATCAACATCCCAATTAATTTCTTTGTTTTTAATTTGATCTTTTAGCATAGGATACGAACTAAAATATGTAGAATCTGTATCACCATATACAATTGCTTTACCCTGATGATCATATTCGCCTGCAATAATCTTATTAAGCTCTGCGGCCATATGTTTAGCAATACAACGACCAGTAAGTGTTGTACTTTGTCCTAGTCTACTGTCAAAGAATCTACTGCCAGGATTAAGTAACGCACCATACAAACTGTTCAAGTTAATCTTTTTAACCAACTGTCGTTTATCCCAAAACGCAAACTTATCTCCACCTTCTGCTCTAGCATCACGAGCCTTTGCTTGCAGTTCTTTACGCTCTGCATACCAACGCTCTAGTAATCCAGGAATAATACCTTTTTTCTCATATGTAAAGATTGTACCATTAGCACTAATAATCCAAGGTTGTCCACTGTTAAACACAATTTCATATATCTCTGCGCCAGTGGCTTCAAAACTAGTTCCATCTTCAAAGTCTAAGTGTAGCAATTCGTCAATGTTCTTATCCATTACAAGTTCATACTCATGACAAGCAAACTTTCCTTCCCATGCTTCAGCAACTGTACGAGCCTTTTGAATCATTTCTTTTGTGTAAGAATGTCGCACCTGCCCAATGATAGTTTCAGTACTCATATTACAACTACGAATAATACTAGGATACAGTGAGTTCAAGTCAATACTTCCAACCCATTTATGCATACCTTTTTTAGGTGTTGCAACATAGGCACCTGCGGCTTGTGTTGAATCTCTGTCGTAACGCTTGTCAGGAACAATTAAGCCTTTAGTATGTGCTTCGTTAATAATAGCTTGGTCTGTTTGTGCAACCGCACCCATTGTTGTTTGTAGCAACACTGTGTTAGAATGTGCTAACACATTTGCTAAGTCAATAAACTGTAGCTTCTTGTCTAAGTTTACAAGCAAGTCAACATCTTGTCTTGAATAAGCAATAAACTTTTCAAAGTCATTGTTGTATAGTTGATCTAGTGTACCTTCGTAATCTACTTTGCGATCACCTAACTCATATTCACCAATTGCATCTAGAGAATAACTGTGCATTTCGTGATATGTATACTTTCTATACAATTGCATATAGTCCATGTGTACACGACCATGTAAATCATATGTTTGTTGCTCTGCTCCAAAACGCTCAAACTTTCGTTCTTTGGGAAGCATGTCCCATAAACAGAACTTGCGTGTGTGACTTTTACTCATTACCCTAGATACTCTGTTTACAAGATACGGAATATCAAAGCCTTCACTGTTCCAACCTGTTAAAATATCTGCATCATCTATTAAGTCTAAAAACGCTTCAAGCATTTCTCGTTCTGTATTAAACAGAATAGTATTCTCAAACTTATTAGTAACAGTTTCTGCTTCTTCAAATGTCATAGTTTTAGGACCAATAGCAAGACAAATTGTTGCATTCATCCAACTGTTGTGCAAACTAATTGCCGTTACAGCATTGAAAGGATCTTCGGGTGGAGCAAACCCTACTTCTTTGTTAAAGTCTGTCTCAATATCAAAGAAACAAACATTTAGTTCTGGAACTGATTGTGGATCATAATTCTCTGCGAATGTTTTAAAAATAACATTTACATCACTTTCATACAAGCCTTTGTGTCCATGTATCTTTTTCTCAGTGTTAAACTTTTTGCTTGTGTTACACACAATGCGTTCTAGCTTCTCACCAAAGATACTTGTAAATTTACCTTTAGGGTCTTTGTAATAAAATGTGTACTTGGCAGGAATTTCTCTGAATTCTCTTTTGCCGTTGATTCGTTCTACAACTTGTACAATGTCTTTGTTTTTATCGTGGTGTGCGTCTACGTAGCTCATTCTTTAATCCAATATTTCTCTAGTTCGGGTATATACTTAATTATACTTGTTTTTCTGTGTTTGTCAAGAATATCTATAGTTTTACAAAACAATTTCCAGTCATCTTCGTCTTGTTTTGTACGTGGTGTTCTCAAGTGATCTACTATCATATTAAGTCTTGATTCTTTGCCAAACTTTTGTTCTATTTCGTCTGCTAACTTATTTTTATATTCAATATCTGGATGTACAGATATACTTAAATATTTTGGCCCTGTTAGTGGGCTATTAAAATTAAATCCAATATCTTGCTTGGGTACAAATGTTTCTAACCAAGTTATATAATCACTTATGTTATATACATTCATTAATTGTGGTGTATATGCAATTGACACTGTTAAGTGTTGATTATAATCTTTAATTCTATCTTGTATATCAGTTCCTTTGTACTTGCCAAACGGTATGCTTGGTCTTATATATTCGTATAAATTATTTACACCATCCATGCTTACAACCAATGTAGAATTTAATGTTTTTATCTTTTCAAAGTATGCTTTGTCAACTAATGTAAGATTTGTTATTATTTTTAGTTTGCCTTTGTAGTTATGTTCTATTAACTTATCAACTAGGTATTTGAATTGTGGCATATAAAAAGGTTCGCCGCCACTTACATCTATTAATTCTGTTTTAAGTATAACATCTAAGTTGTCATCTATAAAACTTATAGGTAACCCATACTCTCTATTTTTTGGATTGAAAACTACTTGGCTTACTTCTTCTTGAGTTAAATTATCTTCAATTACTTTTATATCTTTGTACCAACCTGTACTTCTGTGTGGGCTACACATTGTACATCGTAAATTACATGCATTACTAAAATCTACTTTAAACTTTTTAATTTGTTGTTCTAGATTAGTAAAATCTACATTATTGTTTAGGTCTGATTTGTATTGAATCCAGTTATTGTAACGCATACTTGAATTTGCATACTGTTCTGATTTCTCGCATAGTTGGCACCCTGATGGCCAAATGTTATTGAGTGTTTGTTGTCTTGCTAATTTATAGTCCGGTCCATTAAATGTATCGCTAAATTTTACATCTTTTATATGTCCAACGAACCCTTTGTGTACACAACAAAATCCTATTCTGCCTTCCTGGTCAACATGGACTTCTGTCCAAGGACTTATACAAAAGGTATTTGTAGGAGACGTTTTATTTTGCAAAAACGTATACTCCTTCCCACTTTTGTCTGCCTTCTTTACGATCGTTACCAACTCCAGGTCGTGTACTTAGTAACATTTTTATTGTGTTGGTATGCTTGAATCCAATCTTTTCAGCAGTTTCAATCCAACGGTCTACAACTAAGATAGGTTCTTTTTGTCCATATGTTTTATAGTCTGCAATGTTTGTTGCAAATATTCCATCACTGTTTAATCCATTGTATATGTTTTGCATTGTTGGTACTGCATAACCTTCAAACCATTGATCAAGGTTGTCAAACTCTACCATGCATTGCGTAGGTTCATCACTGTACTTTTCTAAGTTAAAATAAGGCGGGCTACTAAATGCCAAGTCAATATCTTCGCATTGATAATCTTGACTTGTGCTACAATATAATTCATTGTCTTTTCCAGGCCCGCCTAGTAATTCATTTAAGTATTCTAAATAAGCAAATGTTTCTGTATTAGGATCTGTTCCAATATAAGTGTAGTTCATATTACTTGCACTTACTCCTAGTAGTCTGCCACCGAATCCCATACTGTAATCATATACTCTGCCCCACATAACAGGACACAAATGTTCTACAATACTTCTGGCATGTTGAGCTTTGAAGTTAGTAACATTTTCACCAGTAACTAATTCTAATGCAGTTCTCAATGACATTGGGTACACAAGTTTGTTACTGTCTCTGAATTCAAAACAAATACGTATTGCTCTTTTAAGTTTTTTCTCATCTAGGAATCTATCACGTAAACTATTTGAACCTCTGCCTTTTGGTTCGGCAGTCATCATATTAGGAAACAAAAATCTTCCAATAGAAGAACCTGCGTTATTACCTAGTCCTTGCACATTGTCTGTTACATGATTATAGCCTCTGCTTTTAAAGTGCTTGAGCTCATCAATCATTCCTTGTTCTGTAAAGTATGTGATTGGAACAAGATTTACACTACGATATAAATCATAGACTTCTTGTATTGTTCGTTCTGGATTTGCGTAGTATACTTCTTTGGTATAAGTATCAAACTTATCGTACAAGTGTTCATAGCCTGTAAACTTATCTAAGTCACTTGTATTGTTGTTTATGCCCCAAATTGCATTTATCTTATCAATCAAAACTATGCCCCAAAGTAATAGTTTAATAATCCAGTAAAGATTAATGTAACTAGCACACCATTTAGAAATACCAATGCCCTATCGTGCCATAACATACCAACCCAAAACCAACCTATAGTTCCAAATAATCCAAACCATAAATCTACTTGTGGTATTGTTCCTGTTGCTCTGGCCGTTGTTGCTATTAGTATTAATAGTACTGAAATCCACTTGACATACCAGGATAAATCACCCTTGGGTGTTATCTTTTTAAATACCCTGGTGCTGTCAAGTTCTTTTATCTTGTCATTGAGTTTCTTGCGTTGTTCCATTAATCAGGTCGTCCAATGCTTTCAAGTATAGTTTCAAGTGTATCAAAGTCATCTCTATGCTTGTGTAGTTCGCCCTTGTATGCTACCTTAATAGCTTTGTTAATGATTGCAGGCTTAATGCCCATTTCTTCTGCGATATGCTTTACAGTATCTCGTAGTCCTTCATTAAGTGTTTCCACTTCCTGACTTACTTGGATACCTTCTTGTATCAAAGTCTTAAGTTTTGCAATATCGTCTTGGTTAAATGTAATGCTCATAGATATTCTCCTAGGTTTAATTAGTTACAATTATAGACTATAATTACACTAAAGTCAATTGTTTTCTGATAGTTTTTTGTGTTTTGTCTACGATTTGTTGCAAGTCTATTATATCATCTTCGGATCTAAAAGTCATAACAGAATCGTGTATTGCTATAGCAAATAGCTTTTTTGATTGATTTGTATGGAATAGTTTGTGATATGTTCCATATATGTAGCATATAGTTTTAAGTCTATTAGAAGTGTTTGTTACTCTCACATCCCATTCATTATAACTATTTGCTTGCTTGTATTCAGTTGTCCATACCTTCATATTTGCGTTAGGTTCAATTCCTAACTTAGAATATACGACAGCAGGATCATTTAACCAGTTATCCATTTCAAGTACGTAATCAGCATAAGTAGACCATTTAATATCATTTGCAAGAAATTGATTATATAAATATTTCCAAGTATCAAATATATTAACAAATTTATTCATCTCATCACTGTATTCACGTTTTAAAAATAAGTCCATATATGAATAACATTTATTTCCCATTATAGTAGTTACTACAGTTATTGGAAGATCAAACAGATTACTCCAGTTTATTATATCTTCCGTGTTAGTTGCATGTGTGAACAATGCAATATGTTTTCCTGTTTCTAATTGTTGCCATTCGCTACATAGTGTTTGCAGTGTTTCAAGTTTTATATTCTCATTATTTCTTACATCATGATTATAAAAATTTGCAAATGTTTTTGGTATGTTCCACCAATCTTCTATTACTGTAGCATCTTTAAACTTTGACCCTGCTTCATCTAGCCATAAGTTTTTGTGTACAACATTATAAAATTGTGGACTTGAATTGATTATGTAAGTTAATGCACTGGCGCTGATGGCACTACGAGTACATACCAGATATATTTGATTCATGTTATTTTACTTTTCGTGTGGTGGTTTTTTCTATCCATGCTAAACGCTTTTCTAAATCTTCTATGCGTTTAGTAAGTTCTGGGTGTAATTTTTTCCAAGCATTTGGATCTTGTTGGAACCATGTCCAACCATAGCGTGTAACAAAGAAGTTTAGTAATGCTGACCATTTGCTGAAAGCCCATGCACTAATTCTAGTTCCACGTAAATATGCTACAAACAATGCACCGAATATACTTCCTACTAGAGCAGTGTATACCCATAAACGGTCTGTTGCCATTCTTTCAATTATTTCCCACATATTTTTAAAACTGAACGCCTGGCGCGAAGTCTCTAGGTTCAGCCAATGGTCCACCATTTTTATCTGTTACATAAATTCCAGGTACTTGACCGCCTGCTTTTTGAATTTGGTCAAATCCTTGTGAATAAAATACTACGTTGCTAGGTATATCCATTATTAAAATACCGTCTAATTTTTCATTTTCGTTTTTAGATTTTACTGCATAATACTTATCGTGAATCATTTTAACAACATTATCTTGTAATGCTTGTGAGTTATTGTTTTGTATAGCAGTTGCTATGTTTCCTTTAAATTCAGGACCTAATCCATTAGTTATTGCACCAGCAAAGTCGTTTGCAAATTGTTGCAATTTTTCTGGTTCTATTTTTGATACAATACTGTTTTCTCCCTGTCCTGTAATAAAGTGTGTTGCTTTTCTCATACTAGCCTTCCCAACTAATGCTACTCTAGTTGATAATTCTGGATAATATTTTTTAATTACCTGAGACATTTTTCTTGGATCGAACTCTGCATAAATTTTTGAATCTGCAAATTTACCTGGGCTACCTGCACTCTTACCGTCTTTACTTGGTACTCGTGCTTTAACTTCAACTCTATAGTCTATGTCACCCTTAACAATTATATCACCTACAGCTGCTTTACCGCCACTTGTTTTAAATATCCTAGGAGAAAGAATTGCAAGAGCAACTTCTCCTGTGCCTTCACCTTGAGCTTTGTAGTCTGATAGTAGCATTCTTTTAAAAACTCTATTAACAAACATTATTGATTGTTCTTCTTCGTTTGCAGGATCAATCTTTGCTTGGTTTTGTAACAATGCTTCCAATGAAGTTTTACTACCTTTGAGTAATTCACTTATATTAATAAAACCTTTTGAGTACGAATCAGCAAAGTGAATCTTTTCTGCTACTGTACCAGGAACATTCATTATATCAGCAACAATTTTGTCAACACCATAACTTTTAGCATCTGGGTCCTGTGCAAGAGCTTGGACAAGTCTTTCATCTATTCCTGACGCTTCCATGGCATTCAATAGTTTTCTTAATAATGCTTCTTCGTCTGACGAAGTAATTTTGTTGATTAATAATTGTTTTATTTTATCAATATCGCCTGCTTCAAATAAATGTCTTAAACGCATGTTATTAGTTCCTTATTTCTTAATTGCTTTCCAAAGTTCGTTAACTAGTGCATCTTTCTTTTTTCTTTTATCAAGTTCTACACCGTACGTTCTGCCGATTTCTTCCATCTTGCCTTTGGTTAGTTTTGCTAATTCTTTTTTGTTTTTAAATGCTGGCTTAATAACAATAGGTTTAGTAACAGTTTTCTTTACTTCCACTTTGGGTTTAGATACCCATACTTGTTCTTTAGCGCCTGCGCCAAACATCTTTTTTATCCAATTAAACATATAAATCTCCTTATTTGTTTCTTTTTGCTTTCCACACTGCTGATTCCATCATGGAGTCTGCTTTGCTTTTTATTTGTTCGTTCATTTCTGCGGTATCCATGTAACTAAACAATGAATCCAATCTCATCATATCTTTTGGTGTTAAACGTTCACCTCTGTCTTGTATATGATCAAATACTGCAATTTCGTTCCATAGCTCATCTGGGGTCATCTTTTCTGGATGCTTGCCTGTAGTTGTCCATGGTGAGCCTGCTTCTCTAACTTTTGGTTCTTTAGATGCGTTAACAGTCATTCCGCCTGCACTCACTGATCCTTTAAAGTTGTTGCCTGATATACTGTTACTGGCTTTAAACTTTACAGGAGTTCCTGATACATTTACTGTTCCTCTTGCTGAAACTTTACCTGCTGAACCATCTCTATTAAGATGATTATTAACTGTTGCTGTTTTATCACCACCTAAACTTAAGGTGCTGCTTATACTACCTGTTTTTTTATTTGCAATCATTGTATTATTGCCAACCTTCATATAACGTTCATCTGGACCAAACTCATTAATCTTTGTTTCGTCTAATTCATCATTGTAATAACCATTAGCTTGTCTTATTAAGTCTTCTAAGTTTTCACCTGGGTGTGCATCAATCCAATGCATAATATCAGCAATGATATCGCTTGGAGCATCAGCACCCATTTTTACTAAAATCTCGTCAATGTTTTTTACACTTTCATCTCTGCCTTTAGTATCTTCTTCTACTTTTTTAGTTTTAGGATTATCATGTGTATATCCTTTGTCTTTCATATCTAAATGATCTTTTTCTTTTTTAGCATGTGTACCTTTACCTGTTTTAGGATCGTACATCATGTGTGGCTTAAATTCGTCTTCCATTGGGTTGCCATCGTCCATATTCTTTCTAAAATCTGCAACAAACTTTTCAATAGTATCAGCATCTAAGAAACGAACTAAGTTATGAAATATAGGGTTGTCTGCTAATTCAATTTTACCTGCTCCCAATGAGCCGACTAAATCATAAATTGGTTTAGCGTCACTGTGTGTTCCTTCTGCATGCATCGCCGCCATATGCTTTTTGTACTTTGCAGTACCTTTTTTGTGTGGGCTTTTGCCTTCATCTAACTCTGCACGGCTTATAAAGTCCTGAATTACATCTGCATGTAAACTTGTTAATAGTTCGTGCATTACTTTTTCATAACCATGCTTTTCAATCATATCATATACTGGTTGTGTATAATATCCACCTGCTTCGGTTATTTCTGATTCTGTTTTTGGATTTTTAAATTCGTATCTTGAGTCGCCTGCTTGGTAACGTTTCCATGCTTCAGTGTTAGCTTTTTTATCAGCAACTGTTACTTGCATTTTCTTTGGCTCTGGTGTATTATTATAACTACCTTCTTCTAAATTGCTTAATCTCATAATAGTTCTCCTACGTTCCGTATAACTCTGTTTTCTCGTCCCACTTTTCAATTAATTCATTAAGTGTTTCTAACATTTTATACAGTTCGCCTGTACCTGCTCTATCACCAGTTCCCATTAATTCTTTACTAAACTTGTGTCTTTGATTAATTGCTACTTCTAACTGACCTGCAGTTTTCATTAACATTGATCTAGTATGATTAAGTTGACCTTTGTCTTGTTCTCTGTAATATTCGGTGCTTCCATGTTCTGCTACCTCGTTAGTTGTTTCACTTTCTAACATATGCCAATATTTTTTAACGATACCATTACGTGCTTCAATTTCATCTGGATTAATATGCCCACGAGCATAATGATCTTTTTGAATTTGTAACATTAATTTTTGTTCATCTTCAGTACCAAAATGTTTTGCCATTTCAATACCATTTTCTGTATGATAATTATTATCTTCGTTCTTTTCAAATTGGGCTTTAGTAAACATAATTATTTCGCCTTCTTCTTAGCGTTTGCTAATGCATTCTTAAACATGTCTTTTGCTATGACTTGTAAATCATCATTGCGTTTTTCATCAAATTCCATTCCTTCGACTACTTCTTCTGTTTTCTTACCATATGTTTCACAAGGATCTTTTCCGCATCCACAATTTTTCTTTTCTTCATAAACGCTTTCACCTAGTTCAAAGTCTGGACCAAAGAAATCTTCTAGCCTGCTCTGAACAATATATCTAACATCAAGTACATCACCGCCATCTTCGGCTTCGCCTAGGCTATCTAATAACTCATCATCAAATACAAAACCTTGTACCATATCAGTTGTTGCTTCACTTGGTGGACGAGGTTGAGACATAAACTCTTTATATCTTGCTACTGCGTCTTCATATTCGCCTTCTGGTTGACCATCATATTTCATTAGTCCGCCAATCATAGTACCTTCATTAACTGATTCGTAGGCACCTGCCATTAATTCTTCATCTGGCATCTCTTGTGGCATCTCTTGTGGCATCTCTTGTGTATGTGCTTCTGGTTCGATTTCAGCTTTCATGGCATTGTATTCAGTGTAACGACGAACTGAATCCATGTCTTTACTAGCTTGTGCAATCTTACTTGAAACCCATGGTGCTAAATCATCTTGGTCTTTTACAATACCGTGTAATTTAATTGCATCTCTGGCTAGGAAGTATAATTGGCTACGAGCCATAAATCCATCTTCGTCTGCGCCGTCTAGTACGCCTTCTGTAATGTTTGATTCTGTTGTTGTGCTTTCGTTGGGATAGTCTATGTGATCTAATGCATCTTGACTACCTTCTCTTAAGGCGTTATGTGCCTCTGATAATGCAAGTACTATACTTGATAAAGATGAAGGGTCACCTTCAATTTCCATTATAGCTTGTTCTAATTTGCCTCCTGGCTGAAATACTTTTTCAAATTTGCTAAGTTCATCCATAACACGATTAAATGTGTTATCAATTTTCTTATATGTTGGGTGGTTATTGTCCATGTCGTTACCTCTTATTAATGCCACGACTGTTCTTACCGCCGCGTTTTCTAATTTGTTCTAATTCTTCATAGGTCTCATTGATGGCTTTTATAAATGTTTGTACTAAACCCTTGTTTAGATTGTATTCAACATTTTCCCAATCTCCGTTTTCACCCATTTGTGCAATCTCTTTAAACATAGATACTACTTTAGCCTCTACTTGTTTAAGATTAAGTCTACCATATCCTTGTATTAATACTTCAGGATTCATAGGCTCGTCTCTGTTTTTTGCATAAATGCTTTCTAATTGGTCAACTCTCATCGTCTGATAACCTTTACTTGTTCGGTATAACCTACACTTTGCTTTTTACGTTTACCATCACCTAAGTATCCTTTTGGATCAACTGCCTTACGAGCGTCTTTTTTCTTAGTTCCGGGCGTCATAGGAAAAGAAACACTAGCAATATTACCTGCCATTGTACTTCCTGCGTCAGCATCTTCGGTTATTATGTCCGTAATCTTCATACAAGTATTTATCTAATTCGATTAGAAACCTTTAGTAATTGAGTGTAGCACTCATTAGTTTCATAACATTTTCCCATGTTTTCGGTATATTCATTATTACATGCATGCTATCTGGCTTCCAACTGTGTGTTCTATGTGTTTTACGTGTGTCAATATAGTATACTCCACCTGCTTTAATAGGCCAAATACGCCCATCCATTTGCCATTCATATGCATCATGTGTTGTATTATTTGATACAAATGCCGCTACTCTAAAACACTCTCTGTTTAATAGTGGTTGGTCTTTGTGTGGTGGAAACCATCCGCCTGCACCACTGTTAACAATTATAGTTCTACCAATAGGACTCCAATAGTCTAATAATGGTTGTAAACTTTTTAAATCGTGATATAACTGTGTAGGAGTATTAAAATCTAATTCGGATAATTCCCTACCTGCACGTCTTATGGCTTCAGGCATACTTAAACTATCCCAAGGATCATCGCCCGGTAGTCCTACTAAACATAGGCCTTCTCTGTTGTTTACTACACCTTCTCTACGTAAATATGGAACCCACTTATCATCATAGGCTTTGATTTCTTTTTTGAACCAGCCTAAGTCAATTTCCCATTTCAATGGTTCTACTGTACTAAGTGCTTGAAGTTGTAATTCACATTTAATATCTTCTGCACTTGGTTCTACTAATGCTGGATCAGTTTTCCAATTCTCATACCAACTGGCTTGAAAACTTCTGTTAGCTGCTGGCACTATTGATTCTAATTTATTGCCGTCTTTGTCTACTTTTGAATAGTCCATATTATTCCTCTATATTTTTTAGTATCTGCTTACTTACACTTCTATCGTGTTTTTTGCTACTAGTTTTTGCTTTCTTTTTTTTAGCTACTGCAATGCGATGTATTTGCTTTTCATCATAATCTTTACCTGCTTTTGCATTAGCCCAGACTTTAGCATCGTCTTTCGCCACACTGTTCATAGGACCGTGCGTGTCCTTTAATTCTTCTTTATTAAATTTTTTATTTGACATGTTTCTTCTAACTAATAAAATTTATTCTTAAATTTGCATTATTGGCTACTTTTAAACTAATAGTATTTTTTGGATTTATAACACACCAAAGTTGCTTTCCTACAAATTCTTGCTTACATAAATTAACGGCTTCCGTTGCTATTCCTAGATTTCTATACTTTTCGCTAACAAAGTATGCAGTTTCGAAGTCTTCTTTGACTTCTACTGCGCCTGCTAGTATTCCATTATTAATCCATATACCCCATGTATTATAACTTGAAATGAACGATTCTGCAACCTCTTTTGTAAATGGCCACTCTAAATTACATTGTTCTGCAGTTTCTTTTGTTAGTATACTTCTTAATTGGAAAAGGTGTTTTGACTGAAAACGTCTCAGTTCAACTTTCATTTTACTTATCCATTAGTTTAACTATTCTAGGTTTGAATAGCTTTTGATCGCCTTTAGTTGTTTTTAACACAGGTTGATTGTTGTCATCTACTGCAAAACCAGTTACAGTTGCTTTACGGTTTTTAAATTTACCTACTAATATCTCATCTCCAATTTCAATATTAGGTAATTTTAATATATCTTTTATTTTCATTTATTTAATTTATTTCTTACATCTATAATTTTGTATGCTGGTGCAAGTTCTCCATAAGCATTTTCTTCACATATTTCATATTTTATTTTACTTTTATTAATATGATCTAGTACACAATCATGAATATGATAATTATATCTTCCATGTCGCCATTTAACTTCTGTTTCACCTGCCTTGTGTGCTTGTTTATAATCAGTAAATACTCCTGCTACATATCTATGTGGCTCGTTTATATCTCGATAGTCAATAGGAGTGTTACTACATGCATCTGACTTTTCCATTTGTACAATATAAACTATCATAACTTATTTTTGTTTTCCCTCTTTAAGGTTGTTCTTTTTAATTAAATTAAATAATCTCATTTCCATGTCAAGAAACTTTCTTGAATGTTCTTTATCTAATTCGTCTTGCTTCTTATCTTGCTCGTCTCTACGTTGATCACCTTTGTATTGGTTCTGTAAGGTTTGATTTGTTTGTGCCATTAGTGCTGACATTATGTTATCAGCGTGTGGGTATTTTGCTCTTAGTTGTTTAACTGCCATTGCAGTTTGAGGATCAAATCCTGAAATGTCATTTGGTTTATCATCTTTAGGTATATCTTCATTGTCTTTTTTCTTATCTTCTGTTAAACCTAAATTATATAAATTATGTGCATTGCTGTTCTTTCGTGCTTTTTTATGAAGCTCTGCTGGCTTGCCTTTTCCAAAAAACTTGGCTGCTTCTTTTTCAGTTTGTCCTGGTTTAACATCTACTGTAGTATTGACACCTGGAACTATAACACCATCTTCTTTAACAGGAGTTGGTTCATCTCTGCGTTGATTAACTTTGGATGGATCTATTCCTAGCTCTGCAGCTTTACGGTATTTTGCCATTGTTTTAAGTGCATATGCTTTCTTCCTAGCACGCCTATCATTTGATGTTATTTCATTTATTTGCATAATATATACCTTTGTTTTAAGTATTTATCGATTTATGTAATTCAATAAACGTTTTCTTCCAGTCTGTGTTTCGTATTTCATCTAGTTTTTCTAAGAAATCTACACACAAATAACAATTATCCTCATAATCTAACGTATTGTTCAAGTAGCTTATTAAATGAGATAGTTTATCCTTATGTATTGAGTTAGTATACATGTCTATGATATCTAGTTTTGCTTGCTTTGGTAAATGTTTTGCATCCATGTGTACTGGATGTGAAAGTATTCTTATATTAATATAATACTCGTTAAAATGGTCTAATAACTTTAAAAATGTAAATGCATTAAGCATTTGCCAAGTAATGCTTATTTCTATCTGTGTATTTGGCACAAGATCTTTAATGCGTTGGATATTTTCATTTAGTTTATACCATTTGCTAGGAAAACGTATATAGTCATTTTGTTCTCCAAAATCATCTATACTTACTCTAAGCATTAGTTTTTTAAAATGCTTCCACTGATCAATTGCCCGTTGATGCACATTAGTAATATTTGTATCGTACTCTAGCACTACATTTTTACTTATACCACTGTCTATTAGCTTTTGCAAAAATTTGTAATGAGGTTCTACTAGCATAGGTTCGCCACCTACTAAGTAAACATGTTGTAGTTGTTCCTTGTGTGTATCTAACTGTTCCCAAAAGTGTTCACTTTCCCACCAATCATAATCCGATGCACGATCTTTCCTATTTTGTTTGGATACGTCCGACATGTCGATTTTTGTACCGCTGTCGTAAAAATGATCAGTGGAGTGAACTTTTGCCCAGTCTTTATACCACATACTGCTACTTTGAGGTCCGCACATTACACATTTTAAATTGCATAAGTTACCAAACCTTAAATCCCAATATATAGGCATCTGTGTTGTACTGCCATCAGCACTTGTTAATTGTGATGCTTTGTTGTAGTCGAATGTATCCTTGTACATTTTGTTAGTAAACATACGTCTACTTTGACCACCATTATCTTCTTTTACCCAACATGTATTACACTCTGCTGGCTTTTCGCCTGCTAAGAATTGTTTACGAATATTGCGTGTAAATTCACTGTTGTGTATTTCTTCTATTGTATGAGTTTTAAAACTATGTCCAGTAAGTCCGCCATTTCCACTATCGTGGTTACTCATTAAGCAACAAACTCTACTGGTTCCATTTGTTTTAGTTGCAGCGTGTATCCAAGGAATTGAACAAAAACTATTCTTCTGCATCGCTGTTGATCCATTCTGCTAGCTCAGGATCAAAACTATCTAATGTAACTACGCCATGTGTATCGTAATAGTTTACAAAATGTCTTACTGTGTGTTTGCGTTTCATGTCATTGTTAAAAGGCTTACGCATTTCATTTATAACATGATCAACTCCCTCTAGCCTATCTTTATGTTGTTCAAAAAATGCCAGACTATCTGCTTTTAGTCTATCTGGAATATTTTCCATTAGTACTTCTGTCTTGTTAATAACTGGACGAATTTGTACTTTTGCTCTTGGATATTTTTCCCATAAGTGTGTAATAAGTTTAGGTATGTGTCTAACACTTAAACTGTTAGCAGTAATGTCCCATACTTTTAATTTAAAGTGATTATAATACTGATCCATTACTTGTAGTTTTTCTTCCCATACTGTATCTTGTCTAGTCCACTCATCAGCAGCGCCCCATCCATCTACACTAAATCTCAAGAATACATTTTCTACTGTTTTTAATTGTTTTAAGTCTTTTTCTCTTAATAGTCTAGTACCATTTGTATTAATAACAAACCGAGCACCTGGAGCCAGACTACCTAATCGTTGTACTGTTGTTGGAAAGTTTTTAAGATAAAAAGGTTCACCGCCTGCTAGATAAACATGCTTTAGGTTTTTGTCTACACTGCTAATAATGTTATCCCATGCTCGCGGATCATCACTCCAGTCGTAATTGCTTTTGTGATATTTTTCTGCTTCTTTTTCTAGTCTGCCTTCTTTCCAATCAAAATGTTCAGCCATTGATTTGTGTTGATGTAATATTTTATTACTATTACCAGCAAAACACATAACACATGACAGGTTACATACATTACCTAATCTTAAATCAAGTGCATGTATTTTTTCATCTTGAAATGGAACTCCTTTATTAATCATACCTAATGCTTTTTGTCTAAAACTACGTATGCCGTCTCTTTCAGGATCGTAGCATTTAAAACAACCATTAGGTTCACCACCTGATGCAATTTCTGTTCTCACAGAATGCATTTCTGGACTATTCCATATTTCACTTAACTTATAGTCTTTAATATGATATTGTGAAAGTTTGTTCTTTAGGTTTTTACAACACAATGCTACGTACCCATCGTTATCGACGAATGTAAAATTATTTGTGTATATGCAATATTTGTCTGTCATAGATTCTCTCTTTAGATATATTATACATTATAAAGGGGGTGATTGTCAAGTGTATTAATCAACAACTGCATCAAAATTATCTAAGTAATATTGATGAAGAACTTTATGATCAATGCCTATGTATGAAGTACCAATGTTATATGTATACCAACCTAATGCATGTCTAAATACGCCACCATTTTCTTTTTGTTTGCGTAATAACATTGCATGTAGCTTCTCTGCAACACGCTGATACTTGTTTTTTTGTACTACTGGTGTTACTTTTCTTTTAAGTAATTCCCAAGGACTAGCTTCGTTTGTTGTTACTTCATTAACTAACATCGTCTAATTCCTCAGGTACGCCAATGTCTTGTACAACATTGTTTTGCTTGAATCCATCTATAACATATTGTAATTTTTCTTTGGTCCAATTCTTTTTAACTGCGGTTAGCAATGATTCAAAACTGTTCAAATCTTTTCCACTGTCTAATCCTAATTGTGCTGCAATCTCATCTGGTTGTTTCCAAGGACCGTCTATTGTTTCATTTTTATTCTTTTTAGTATATCCATCGCCGTTTTTCTTAGGAACTGGTGTGCGTTGTACAC
>Ga0228628_1000489_pt1 | contig 20032 bp, 18 predicted proteins | sample 34DmetaG_FD_183172 | JGI IMG/M metagenome (GOLD analysis project Ga0228628, IMG submission 183172) | Seawater microbial communities from Monterey Bay, California, United States - 34D | ecosystem: Environmental > Aquatic > Marine > Coastal | place: USA: California | collected 2016-09-30
CTCAACTCGGCGCTTTGCCTCTCCAACATCACTGCAAAAAATCCCAGTAGGGCATCCTTTGTTCTGCGCACGTTCAAGAATAAATGAGATCGCCGCCTCGGACTCGGATCTTGGAAACTCCAGCGATCCCTCCATGGAGAAGGCCAGATCATTTGGCCCAATGTAAATCATATCGATGCCTGTTACGTCCAAAATTTCATCGATGTTTTCAACGCCATCAAGAGTTTCAATCATAGGAATCGCCATAATAACGTCATTGGCTTTGGCAACATAATCTAGCCCGCCATAAAGTAGGCCGCGCGCTGGTCCAAAGCTTCGCTCACCGATTGGCGGATAACGGCATGCTGCAACGAGCGCTCGCGCATCATCTGCTGTCGAGATCATGGGGCAAATGATGCCATAGGCACCTGCATCCAAAAGGCGCATAATCGACGCTTTGTTGAGTTCCGGCACGCGAACCAGTGGTGTTGCTGGTGTTGCTGATATCGCCTGCAGCATATGCAACGCATCCGAAAATCCCAGCATCCCATGTTGCATATCGACAGTAACAGAATGAAACCCGGCCTGGCCCATCCCTTCCGCAGAGTAGCTTGATGGGATAGCTAGCCATGCGTTTACAATCGTCTTACCTGTCGTAATCCGGTCTTTCACCTTATTTGAACGCATAATTATCCAGCCCAGCCATAGTTGGGCAACAGCGAAGCCTTTGCCACAAATCCGCCTGCATCCAGGGCTTTCCCGTCTTTCCATGCCGCGTCAAGAACCTCAGGCCGGAAGCGCGGCCATTTTCGGTGATCTCCAGATACAACAATGAGAACCTCAACCGCGTCGTCGCCTAGACATTGAAATCTACGAACAACGCCCGCCGGGATTGAATAGGTCTCCCAAGCGTTGAGATCAACAGACACGTCACTACCTTCATTTAAGTACAGACGCACGGAACCATATCTTATTATCAACACCATTTTTTCATCAAGAACAAAAGGACTGACTGTTTGGCCGGCTTGCATCTTTAGCCATTCCATTGAAAACGTATGCGGATTTGTAATTCTGGGATTATGGTCACGATTCTGGCTGATGCCATATCCAAGAATAGGTGCAATTTCGGCGCCACAATTTGGGAGTCCTGCATCGATAAAGGCCGGACGAAAATCGCGGTCGGACTCAGCAACAATACGCTTGGTCATCTCGCTCGGTGAAATGTCTCTGATTGCGGCCAAATCTTCGGCTGGCATCGGCGGGATTGTTTCACCTTCAGCAGGTACCGGATCGCCCTTGGAGGTATCAATCAGAGTGTTATTTTTCGAAATAAACAGCCCGTATTCCGCAGCCTCAATCATAATGTCGGGGTGGAAAACCACACCGCCCGTATTGTCGCCACCAAGCATTGTAAAAATCCAACCATCATCGGTGCCGGTATTGGTAAACCCACGGAAGATCCAAGTCGGTACAGACAGAACGTCACCTTCCGAAGCTTCAAAGCTATGTTCGCCATGTGCTCCCCATCGGAAGGTCCAACTACCTTTTTGAACGACGAACACCTCTGCTGTGAAATGAATGTGAAGATTGTTGGTAATCCCACTTGGCATTGCAGCTGCACCCACATTAAAGCCATGCGGCTCGGGTAGATTTACCACCTGATCGTTTGACGAACTTACGCCCGGTCCAATGATCGAGTAATTCTCTTTTAAGTGGGAACCAGGTTTTTTGCAGTCAATGAAAGCAACCGTACAACTGGCGTAGTCAGATCGTTTCACGTGTCGCGCATCCGCTTGTTTCTGTGTCAATTCTAAAGTGGCAGATTCGGTCATGAGTTGAGTCTTTCTCCAGTTGATTTATCGAAAAGGTGAAGTTTCTCAGGTTTTCGTGGTGCAATATGACAAACCTCATCAATGTTAGCCTCAAAGTCAGCTGGCCCTCGCACACATATTGATGTTGCACCGTCCTTTATAGTCACAAGAGTCGCATCACCAGTCAGTTCCAGAGCGTAAACCGGAGCCATAATAGTAGCCCGTTGCCGCTCGACGATCTCCAGATCTTCAGGTCTCACCCCCAAGACTACGTCGCACCTGTCAGAAAACTGTACGGGGATTTTGACGCCCTTCGCTACAAAGAAACCATTCTCGACTTCTCCCTTGATGAGGTTCATAGAAGGAGATCCAATGAAACCAGCGACAAAAAGATCGACGGGTTCCGAGTAGATTTTCTTTGGCGTATCCAGCTGGACGATGCGACCTTCGCGCATCACTGCAATCCGAGTAGCGAGCGTCATGGCTTCCATCTGGTCGTGGGTGACATATATTGTAGTGACCCCTAACTCATGATGCAGATGCTTTAATTCAGCACGCATTGTTACGCGCAGCTTAGCGTCGAGGTTCGACAGGGGCTCATCCATCAAGAAAATCTTTGGGGTACGAATGATGGCGCGTGCCAGTGCCACACGTTGGCGTTGACCACCTGACAGCTCAGATGGACGACGTTTGAGCAATTCTTCCAGTTCAACTTTTTCCGCAATTTCAAGAACGCGTGCAGTGCACTCTGCCTTAGATATTCCGCGAAGTTTGAGCGGATATCCAATATTTTGCGCAACAGTCATATGCGGATAGAGCCCATAATTCTGAAACACCATCGCGATATCCCGATCTTTTGGCGGCTTGTCATTTACGCGATCATTGTCGATCAGGACATCCCCGGATGTAATATCTTCTAGCCCTGCAATCATACGCATGGTCGTTGTTTTACCACAGCCCGACGGGCCAAGAAGAACAAGGAACTCCCCCGCTTCGATAGTCAGGCTTTGTTTTGGCAATGCTAGAAAGCTACCGTAACGCTTTTCTATATCTACCAAACGAACTTCAGTCATTGTTAGATCTTCCTTTATTTGATCGCACCGGCAGTCATGCCGCGTGTAAAGTGTTTCTGTATGATCATCGCCATGATGAAAATTGGCACAGTGATCATGACACCGGCAGCACTCATCAATTCCCAAAGGTCGCCGCGTTCAGTTCGGAAACTAACCAACCCAACCGGAAGCGTCACCGCATCTCGACGGGTCAGGATCAACGAGAATAGGAACTCATTCCAGGTCAAGATGAAGCAGAAAATCGATGACGTCAGGATTCCAGGCGCTGCCATCGGCAAAACAATGTCGCGAATAACCCTAAGGCGTGAGGCCCCGTCGATCATCGCCGCTTCTTCGCTGTCCACCGGGATGGCATCGATAAAGCCTTTGATCATCCAAATTACGAAAGGCGTGACAATTGCAAGATTTACAATAATCAAAGCGATCCGCGTATCGAGCAGCCCAAGAGAACGAAACATCAAAAAGAACGGAAGCACGATGACAACTGCCGGGATGAATTGTGTTGAAAGAACCATAAAAAACAATATCTTGCGACCTTTTACCCGAAACCTAGAAAAGCTATAGGCTGCCAAAGAGGCGCAAGGCACGGAAATCAACACAGTGACGCCTGCAACAATGGCCGAGTTCAGTACCATGCTGCCCAAATTCCAAGGTTCGGCAAAAACCATAGCAAAGTTATCAAGAGTAGGTTTAAAATTCAGGCTGATCGAATATGCGTCGCGGGGTCGTTTTAGCGACGTCAGAAACATCCAGAAGATCGGAAAAAGGACGATCAAGGAAACAAGTAATAGCAATGCTCGTTCAATCGTCCAAAAGATGTGCTTTTTCATGCTGTTGCCGTATTCTTATCACTCAACAGCATGCGGACATACCAAGCCGAGATGACCATCATAATGAGCGTCAGAATCCAGGCCAGCGCCGAGGCGTAGCCCATATCGTACCATTTGAAACCAACGTTGAATACAAAGTACGCTAGTGTCTCAGTCGATGTTCCTGGTCCCCCGCCAGTAAGCGTGACAACCTGATCAAACATCTTCAGGGCAAAAATAGTTTTCAGGATTGCGGTGACCAGAAGAACTCCCTTCATTTGCGGAAGCACAATTTCCCAAATAACGCGGAATCCGGAAGCGCCATCAATTCTTGCAGCCTCTTCGGTTTCACGCGGAATGGAAGCTAAGCCACCAAGGCACATGAATGTCATGTATGGCGTCCAATGCCAGACATCGGTTACGACCAGAACTGCCATGGCCAAGTCTGGGTCGGCAAGCCAAGGCGTGCCCTTTAAACCAGGAAAAATCGAGCCCAAACCAACAGCCAGAACACCAAATTCTGGATTAAACATGAACCGATAACTGACTCCGATAAGGGCGGGACTCATCGCAAAGGGTAATATAAGGATAATTCGCGTAAATGTGTGCAGCGGGCCTCTACGGCGCAGAAGCAAAGCCAGTGACATCGCTAAAACAAGGGTCAGAACGACACTTGCCACCACGAATATGACTGTCACCCAAAGCGAGTTTTGAAATCCAGTTTCAGCGACTGCATGAGCATAATTTTGGAGTCCCACAAAATCATCTGGCGTGCGCTGCCGGGTTAGGTCCCACTCACGAAATGAAGTTATAAAGGAATATGCCAGTGGGTATATGGTCGTGGCCACAACAATCACAAAGGCCGGAACTAGCAAGGCATAAGAAAGGAAACGATCTTGCATAACAGAGTCAGACTTTCAGCTCAATTATTTGTATGGTCGGCACACAATTCAATATACCGACCATACTCTGGGAAAGAAGGAACACTAGCGAATACGCGAAATTTCCTCAGCAGCCGCATCAAGAACACCGGATACATCGTCAGATCCACCTGAAGCCAGGCTTGAAATAGCATTCTCCAGTATCTCTGAGATCCGCGGCCAATCTGCATCAAAACCCATGCCAGGAGCTGTCGCCAAAGCATCAGCAGCAGCCTGATGGATGCCTCCCCAGCGTGCATTAACTTCTGGATCACGCAGGTTTGAGAAATGCACTGCTACAGTTTCGTTGAGGTTCTTGTCCAACAGCACATCTCGTTCTATTGCGGGATCAGTCAGCCAGCCCAGATACTCAATGGCTGCATCACGATTGCGCGACCCTTCTGTGACACCAAATATCCAAGTGTTGGTAAAGGTTGTCCGTTCAGCTCCAGCGACAGAAGGCAAAGCCACAACGCCCAATTGTTCATCTGTTACTGTAGACTCTTCAGGATCAGTCAGTTGAGAACGAACCCACCACCAAAGTGGTAGCATAGCAGAATTACCCTGCTTAAAGCTGTTAACAGCATCCTGCTCTACGTATGCCGCAGCCCCGGTTGGTACGATTTCGTGTTTCAAAAGCAAATCAATGAACTGCTGTGTTGCAGCCACACCGGCTTCTGAGTTGAAGACAGGCTCGCCATCCTTTCCGAACAAATCACCACCGTGGCCCCAAAGCAAATTGATCCAGACCTGAAGGTTCTGACCGTTGAGCTTACCATAGGGCAAAGCGATACCTGCAAGGTCACTTGCTGCCTGCACGGCCTTGCCAGCCTCAACAACTTCGGTCCACGTTGTAGGCGGCTTCACACCAGCCTGGTCCAGGATGTCTTGACGATAAAACAAAAGTTGGACATGACCGCGCACAGGCAAACCATGAAGTTGGCCGTCTATATAGCCGTGACGAAGATGTGCCGCCGGGAAATCGGACAGATCGGTCCCCTGCGCCGCAATGCCTTCATCAATTGGATCGATCAAGTTTTTCAGAGAGCTGACCCAACCATCCATGATCGAAACGACATCGTAGTCTCCTGCCCCACCGACCATTTCTGCGGTCAGGGCTTCTTTCATGTTTGGAAACGGTACGTAATCAATAACGACATCGATACCAGTTGCCTCTTCAAAGGCAACCATGCGTGCCTCATGCGCCTCGAACTGACTTGATTTCACAATGAGCGCGTGAATGGTTTGACCGTCGTACGGTCTCCCGGGGGTAGCCTCCCAGGCGAACGCCGAACCGACAAACAGAGCGGTCGAGAGCGCCAGTGCGCTTGACAGTAGTTTCATCTTTTTCCTCCCAAAAGGTTTCTGAAGTCAATTTATTCGACACAAACTATATTTTGTCAATATTATTATTAATAATTTTTACAATAATCATTACGATAATCCTATTGTACCTTAGACCCAATTATGGAAATTATAAACGCAAGGAGAAAACACATGCAAAACACTCTCACTCAGCAGATCGAAGACGATATCGTCTTTGGCATTCTTTCGCCTGGCGCCCGGCTCACTGAAGATAGCATAATCGAACGCTACTCGGTAAAACGCCATGCGGTACGTACCGCATTTACGGAACTGAAAGCGCGCAGAATGCTCATACATGAGCCAAATCGTGGTGTAGAAGTTATCTCTTTCACTCCCGATCAGGCAGAAGAATTATATGAAATTCGTCTTATTTTAGAGAGTTCAGCAGCAAAAAAAACCAAATTACCGGTGGCTAAAACTATCTCCGATCAACTGTCCGAGATCGCAAATGCTCACAAAGATGCCTATCATAGCGGCGATTTTCGAAGTGTTTTCCATCTTAACAAAGATTTCCATAGAGTTCAATTTTCTTGCTGTAGCAATAAAAACCTTGTTAAGATGGTAGAAGAATTTGCTCGAATTGTTCAACCTATTCGCGTCATGCAGTATGGCAGCGACGAGCACATGTCATTGATTATAAATCAACATTTCACGATCATCGATGCAATGAAAGAGGACTCTCAGGAACGGTATATTCAAGCCACGAGAGATCACCTTCCCATTTCGGCAGTACGCGCTTTCCGTAAACATTATGACCGTCTTCATGCAAAACAAAATCGCATTGATAAGGTATAACGACAGTCACCGTATGTTAAGTAAACGGTCAAGCACCTCAAAAAGCATAGACTGATTAACAGTCGTACTGGTCTTGTGCGAACAGCGACCTGTTATCAGCTATGTTAGGCGGAGGAATTACTCTAAATCTACCCAAACAGGGTCTACTTTGATTTTTTCAAAGAACGCCTGCAAGCCTTCTAACGTGATGCCCAATGTACGATCATTAACTAAAGGGTGCACATAGATCTGCTGGCAGCTTTTTAATCCACTATCAATGAACAACTGAACTCCCGTTTCAACACCATTAATCATGGCAAGCGGTGTGACAGCCCCAGGGCGAACACCTAGGTTTTCCATTAGGCGCTCGGCAGATCCGAAGGACAACCGTCCTGTTCCCAGTTTCGTATTCAGAGTTTTAAGATCTATCTGTCTATCCTGCTCAGCAACTAAAAGCACGTTGCGCTTTTTATTATCTCGCAAATAGAGATTTTTAATATGACCTCCACCCTGTTCTGAAGATAAGAATTGCCCTTGAACCTTCTTGGAATCTTCTACGGTCCTTAGAGGCACATGATCAGCGCGTGTGTACGCAATCCCCCAATTATCCAGCTGTTCCATTATCACATCTGATGAGATTGGAAGGCTGTCTTGGTATTTAGACGAGGCATCAGCTGTGTCGTTCATGTTAACGCCTTTTCCTGATACTCTTTGCTTAAGCACATTTTGAGACGACTATGATGGCCTTGTCAGACAAATACGGACATGCCTCTCAAACTACCAAACTGCTTGCGCATTTGGTCTGACATGCTGTTGTCCTCAATACAGATCATACGCAAGCCATTAGCATACTTTGCCCACTCTAGGATTGCTCCGCCTCCTTGGTCGCCAATCGAACACCCAACCAAGCCAAGTTCTGTCAAAGTAGCAGGAAGAGAGGCTGCTAAAGTGCTAGCACCTTCGTCACCAATGGCATTGTAGCTCAAGCTAAACGAAACAAGTCTAGCCAGCTCAGAAACTGTTGTTCTATCCAAAGCGTTTGCAATGAGCTTTACATCAGAAGCTGTCATTTGGGCATTCCGCAAATGTAAATTCAAAGCAGCCGAGCTAATCGCACTTTTAGCCAGATGATCAGCAGCTGTGTTTGCCACATCCGAACCAATCGCTCTAAGTGCAATCTGAAGACTTTCTTCAAGAGGTAATTCGCTCGATTGCAAACTATTTCTGGCCATTAATGTTCCTGAAGTTGTGGCTAAAGCGAAAGAAGCAGCACCAAAAATCATCCCTAATCCACGTCGAGTATATGTTGAATGGCCTCGCTTAATTTCTTGGTCTTGGCTCATGATCACACCTACCTACAAATTAACTTTATCATATCAAGTTTATCCAATCACGTCAGCATACTCATCACGGCTAAGCTCATATCGCTTACCCGTTAGCATGTCTTTCTTGAGCCGTGGTGTAAGATGGCTGTAGTGGCGCTCAATCATGCCAATGCTCGTGCCCATCTGTATGGCTAAGGCGTGAATATCCATTCCATCGTTTATCAAACCGAATGTCGCGTAAGTATGGCGCAGGCTGTACAGTGTTCTGTTAAGACCTGTGCGTGGGCATTTAATCAGCTTGCTCTCTTTCATGAATGCACGGAAGGTCTGGTGTATATTCTTGCTCACTGTTCCATCGGGCAGTCTAAATACCGGCAGATCTACGCGCTCTTTCAGCAACTGCTCAAAGCTCATGTGTTTGAGGTCTTCTGCACGCTCATGAATACGCTTGAGGTAATTGATGGTTCCACTGCGGCAGATGATATCCCGCCTGCCCGTTTTCCCTGTCACGCTCATTTCTAGGTATTGAAGATCATTTTCCTCAAACAGCGTGATGTGTTTCCAGTTTAGGTTAAGTGCTTCAGTTCCGTGGCGCATACCCGTGTTGGCCAATATGAGCACATAATCCCGCATGAGATATCGCATGTCGGTGGGTTTGCCAGCCTTACCTTGTTTGATCCAATGCGGCAGTTTGCGGATCATTGTGGCGTATTCTTCACGCGTAAAGTCTGGGCGCCGTTCGCTCTTCTCACCCTTGTTTACAAGCATAGGGACGTTCTTATGTGCCAGAAAGCCCCTTGCCACAGCTTCATCAAACACGCGGTTCATCGCAGAGTTATGTGTGTTGAGCGTACTTGCTTTGGGCTCCCTGCCCATCTTTGCTCTGCGCCACTCATAGAAACTTTGCACCTTCTCATAGTCAATGGAGGTCACATACTGCGAACCAAAGTAGGGAACGAGGTATCGCTCGATGCAAACGATGTAATCTGCATAGACTTTCTTGCCCAATCCAGCATCCAGCTGTTTGCGCATGTCAGTAATTGCAAGCCGCGCTACATCTGAGAATTTCTTGGTAATCACAGGGAGGTCGTTTTTATGTCTGAACTTATATTCTAAGTAAGTGTCTCGCGCGATTTCTTTGGCTTCATTGAGATCTTTTTTCCCAGTGCTGATCCTAATAGCTTTGCCATCAATGCTAAATGCAGCCTGCCATCTTCTACTGCGTTCGCGACGATACACACGGACCTCACCGTCCAAGATCAACACAGTATCATCTCGCAAGTGTCGCACGCCAATCTCCTTACCAAATTATATGGCTCACAATACCGACAAGTCTACCAATGTGTGTTTTTGATTAGGAGAAATCCAAACAGCAAAGACTCTGTTCATTCACTAGGGTTAAGACACAGTGGTTGAAGTTGGAATTACGTCTTAACACTACAGTCAGATTGAGCACAACCAAGCGCATTTAACTACAAGTATCTTGCAAGCCGATTCATAACTGCTGAGTTTGATCGATGCTTCGAATTTTTGTAACCATTGAATACCCAATCAAGCGGCGTCCAAAAAACTATCGCATAGTAGATGATCACTGGCCCAAGAATTCCTGATGCGAAGCCAATTAGGGTTACCAGCCAGTCATGGGCGCCAAAATGCATTAATGTCCCACTGACGCTAATCACGAACATTAAATGGAAGACGTAAATTGGATATGAAAGCTTTATCAGCCAGTTGAGAGTTGGGCCTCCCGATGAGATTTGCTGCATAGCAATGCCCATTATCGAAAGTACAAGCAACAACGCTGCACTGCCAGATAGCCCATTGGCAATCCACATCTCAAATATGCTGGAGAAGACGAAAGGATCATCTTTCATACCACCCCAGCCTAGTAAGCCAATCGGCATCAAACTCACTATTATCAAGATGGGCAGCCAAAAGCGTTTCTGTTGTAACTGCTCGAGGAAACGCGCGCTTTTTTGAATTTGTAGTCCAATTAAAAAGAACGAAGCCATGAATAACATTGAACCAAGTTTCACTTCACCGAATGTGGTTGGACTATCTCCAAAGATACCGCCTGTAGGCTTGTTGAGTGGAGAAAGTAATATCAGTATTGGCAGCCACAAAACGAAAATGCGGGAAAAGCTCAGCTCATAATCAGTGATAAATTTAAAGGCCTTTGGCGCAATGCGCTTAAGCAACAACAGGGCGCCATAAAATATCAACAAGTAATACAGGAACCATAAATGATCTAAACGCAATGTGAATGGAACGTCATATAAGACCCACGATATAAGCTCAGGAAGTTTAAAGATATCGCTGGTCCCTTCATCTATTGCAGGAATGACAGCCCATAAAAGTAAGATAGGCACACCCAATCTGATCAACCTGTTTAATGCGTAGTTGCCAACGTCTCTCTTAGATAAGCTAAGGGCTGTAAAAAACCCTGCCAAAAGCATAAATAGCGGCATACGCCACGTATGAATCCAAATAAACATGATAGAAGCGCCAAGCCTTGGTTCAGAGCCATCAAATGGTTCTAAAAAGAGCATCAGGACATGCAATAGTACGCCCATCAAAAGTGCAAAGGCACGTAAAAAATCGAGACTATATAAGCGATCACTCATAAAAAATGTCTACATTCAGATTCGAAAATTTCTCTCAAACTGCGTGTTTAGTTAAGCGTCTGGCATTGCCCAGGAACCTGATTATTTCGAAATGATGCATGTTTTGAAATATACAAAATTCAATTGGTCCAAACTCTACATTTTGATACCTTTGCAGATGATCATAAAAAAGGCGATCAGCATCCCGCATCGCAGTGGTTGCTGAACTATCGTTAAACCATTGTTTTAAGTAACCTAAACTGATGTGAAAATCATATGTATCAATGTCTTTGCGATAAAGGCCAGTTAGATCTTGAAGTCGGTATCGGACCTCTTTTAAAATTCGAGCGTCCATATCAGTTGCAGGTACCATGCGAACAGTACCGGGCATTGACATAGCTATTGGCTGCATACGCACTTTGTTTAATTGCTCCCAGACGGACACCTGAAAGTCAAATTTTTGCGTAATTTCATCTAAATTCGCGGAGGAAGAAATCTCGCGTGGCCAACCGTCCACTCCCAAAGGCGATCCACTGATCCCACAAAAGATAGTCATATGAAGACTTTGTTGTGGCAAAAAAGTATAATTACTGGCTAGTGGAGACCTTTTCAGCCCATCTTGAAGGGCACAAAGAGAAACAAAGAAATCTGATTCTTGGTCAACATGGCAAATAAAGGTATTTCCGGGATGATGCATAACGTTCCCGTATGTATCAAACTTTCCACCCTGCCCTGGCTTCGTAATTCCCTTTGGAAACTTCAGAGCAAACTTTTGACCAGATAGATACAGCATAGTATCTGCCCGCGCTCTATCTGCAGCTTTATTCGTAGTCACATCCGACAACATAATTTTTCATACCAAATTCGTTTTATTTCTGCGGAGCCGGTGAAAGGGCCGGCACCGCACTATGTCTTAGAAATTTAACGCTCTAGAATTACATTGTCGATAAAGGCTTCTTCGACTTTACTACGAAATGGTTGTTTACCCCATGACTGGCGGAAAGCGCGTTGTTCATTCGGAACTAACGCCGCACTGTCATCTGCAGCAGCATTCATCGGAGCGGTTCCAAAATCTCGGTTGAACATTGTCTGCGTGCTAGGGGATGTTAGCCAGTTAACAAAGACCATAGCCGCTGCGGGATGAGGTGCATTCTTAGGAATAGCAACACCATTTCCGCCACCGTTCATACCCATTTCTGGGATGTAGAATTTAATTTCTTTTCTTACTTCACCACGGTTTTGAAGGCCAGCAAGGTGATCTTCCCATGCTGGAGCCATCCACAGTTCTTTATCACTAACCCTATTGATGTTATCGACGTTTGAAGCTGTAATTATATAATTTTCCGCATGTTTATTGAAGAAATCAAAACCCGGCTGGACGGCAGATAGTCGCGCATCAGAAACCTCCCCGTTCGTGAAATCAACTCCTGCAACATTGCGCAATACGTTTTGATAGAAGGAAGGGCCCGAACCGCCTTTTTCATAATTGAAACCGAATTTGTTCGGATGCTCTGCCCAGAACTTGGCAAAATCTTCAACCGACTGAGGTAGGTCTGCCGAACTCACTTTTGCAGGGTCGTAAGCAATTCCAGATTGGTTTCCCCAGAAAGCTAGCACATGGTCACCACCATCAACGCCTGCAAGTTTTGAAACCCGGCCATCATCCTTAGGAAGGTTGTTTAAGCTGGTAAAAAGAGCACTCAATTCAACAGTTTCAAAGCTGTCGTAGCCCCAAGCGAAAACATCGATATCGCCAGTTTGCCGATCTTTCTCTGCTAGCATTTTTTGTGAATTACCCGCGTTATCGCCATCTGGGATTTTCACTGCAATACCATATTCATCCTCAAATGAACTGATTGCTCGTCTGAAATCATCTTGTAGGTACCACACGTACCAGGTCACATTACCTTCTTGCTTAGCTTGAGCTACGATTTCATCCCAACTCATTTCAGATAGATCGCTCGCATGTAAAGGAGCTATAAAAGTCCCCAGAGCAGCAGCGGTCGTAAGTATTTTCTTAAACATTTTCTTTCTCCTTTGTTAAGTTAGTTAATCCCAGCTACCCTTTGCCCGACGATAACGCAGGGTTGGCAGATCGCATAAGCCGCTCCAAAATCAACATTAAAAACACATTGGGAACGACTAGGATGAGTGAAAGCACGGCAGCATTGGGACGAACGAAATCTTGCCCAAGAGCAGAATACAAAAGGGTAGGTATTGTCACTATATCTGGCGAGCCGATTATAAAAGCGATTGCGAATTCCTCAATTGATTGAATAAAAACGATCAATAAAGTAGCCGAAATTCCCGGCTTGAGCGCTGGGAAATACGCCACACGAAACCTCGCCCAGGCGCTGGCACCTAAATCGCGGGCTGCATCAATATGGTCTTGGCGGACAGTTTCAAAGCTAACGGTCAATATACGAATTGCATACGGTAGAAATAAAATGGAATGCGCAAAAACAATTGCGCCAAAACGCCAAGTATTAAGACCCAACTGAAAAAGTAGAGCGGAAAAGAAAATGGCCGTGATAAACGGGGGAACGACCAATGGTAGGAGGCATAATAGCTTAGCCACTTCGCGGCCCGGAAAATCGAAACGCCCCAAAGCGAAGGCTGTGGGTAGTGCGAGGCATAGCCCTAAGAGGGCAGCACTGGGCGCAAGTGTGTAGGATGAAATCAGTGCATATCGAAGAGATGAATTTTCCCACATATCTACCCAACGATAAAAAGACATCACTGGAGGCAATAGTTTATCGGCTGTCCAGGGCTCTGCTGGATCCACAAGCGACCAAAGGACCGCCATGGTAAAGGGAATTGCTAACCATATGAAAGCTACCGTCACAACCATTGTAATGAGAAGCGAATTTAGCCGCTGATAGGTCATCTTAAACCTCCCCGCATAATTACACGCGAAGTGAATGCAAGAAGAGCAGAACCAAGAAGTGCAATAGTCATCAAAGAGACACCAACGACGGCTGCAGAATGCCAATCTCCACGGGATTTAAAACTGACCATCAACTGGGCCATCGATTGACGGTTTGTGGGCCCTACGGTTGTTTGGAAAGTAAAATCTGCTAGCGCGCCAATAAAAATTATTACCATCGCAGCCTGCATTCCAGATATGCTTAGAGGTGCGATAATTTTGCAAAACCTAGCCCAAGGGCCAGCCCCTAAATCGCGTGATGCATCTAGAATATCGTCAGAAATACTTTGTACAGCGCCAGTCAGCAGCAAGAGCGCAAATGGCATATTTTTCCACACCTGAAGAAGTAGAACCCCAAATGCATTTGAGTCGTTTTGAAGGCGTCGGGGTTCACTCCAAATACCAATTCCTTGCATGAATTGATTAAGTAAACCGTTATAAGATATCACATTAATATATAAAAAAGCGGCAACTAGCCCATGTACTAAAAGTGGAGCTTTCAAAAGCGCACCTAAGCCGATTGATCCTGAAAATGGTTTACGTAGCCAAATTGCTAATGGGTAAGCAAGCGCAACCGATAAAACCGCACTCCAAAAACCAACATAAATCGAATACCGCACTGCGCGAGAAAATAGTTTTCTACCAAAAACGTCAGACCAAAATTCCAAACTAAATTCGCTTTGTCCCAGCAATGCGTAATATCCAAACGATTGAGCAACAGCAATGTATACAACTGAACCAATCAAGACCAATATCAAGCCAAGACCAGGCACAAGAAGCGCAACGATAGGAACCCAATCGCGGAGAGTCATTTATCGGCCTCAAGCACTACCACATCATCAGGCGACAGCGAAAAATTAATAACTTCTCCAACACATAATTTGTCATTATTAGTCCGAATACGAAAAACTGTGTCATTCTGCTCCAAAATGAGATCAGTAAATTGACCCTGAAAAGCGCGGTGTACTATTGTGCCACGATAAGGTCCTTCCCCTATCTTAGCGCGCTCCGGTCTCCAGCTTAGCTCGACATTTTCAACGTTGTCTTTTACGCACTGAGAAGTTTCGATTTGACCCATCGACGTCTCTATTGTGATCGGATCTTTCTCGGTCTGACTACTGACCTTACCACTGATTAAGTTTGCACCACCAATAAAGTCAGCAACAAAAGATGTTCTGGGCTTTGCATATAGATCTTCTGGAGTGTCTACCTGAACAATTTTGCCGTTATTTAGAACTACTATCCGGTCTGACATGGCTAAAGCCTCGGATTGATCGTGGGTCACGTAAATTGCCGTTAAGCTATAATCTTGTTGAATTCGGCTAATTTCAACACGAACCTGATCTCGGAGCTTTGCATCTAAGTTAGAAAGGGGCTCATCAAATAAAATAACGCTTGGACGCATAACCAAAGCTCGACCCAGAGAAACACGTTGCTGTTGCCCTCCAGACAATTGGTTGGGTAGTTTTTCCAGTTGGGCTTCGAGTTCCAGTTTAGCTGCAACTTCGCTGATCCGTACTTCTCTTTGATCGCGAGAAACTCCTTTTTGCTTCAATCCAAATTCTAAATTTTGAAGGACTGTAAGGTGAGGAAACAATGCGTAAGATTGAAAGCATAATGCAGTATCACGGCTCTCAGGTGGAACACGGGTAACATCTTCGCCACCGATGGTAATTGAACCGGTAGACGGCTCAAGAAACCCTGAAATTATCTTTAAAAGAGTTGTTTTTCCGCATCCAGAAGGCCCAAGCAATGTAAGAAATTCACCTTGGTTAACCTCAAGTGAGAGCTCAGATAATGCTTGAAAACCATCAAAGGACTTAGATAAGCCCCTGATCCCAATTGCTGCCAACAGATCCTCCCAAAATCAGCTTCAGCCTTTTTACTCGCTTAGGGTAATAATATAATTACTCAGGTCAAGTAATATTATTTCTTGTGTCGTAATTTTTTATTTGCGAAGAATAAGGCCCAAACTCTGAGCTAGAAAAATTAGAAATAAATGAAAAAATTCGCGACGATGAAAGAAAAAGAGCGCCCAACAGGTAGTGAGCGTGTAGTTTTGTCAACCGTGTTGCGAAATATGCCAATTGCTAGAGCTGATGTCACCAAGCTCACAAAACTTTCGCAACAATCCGTGCATAGAATTGTAGAAAACCTTGTTGACCGCAAGCTTCTAAGGCTAGACGAACCACATATTTCCGGTCGCGGTAAACCTAGCCCACGCATAAGAATTGAAACGGAAAAATATATATCTATCGGCATTTCCATTGGAACCGAAGAAGCTAAAGTATGCGCCATGGACCTTTCAGGTCACCCCCTTCATCAAGACATTCTAAAAGTTGATCCCAGCGAACCCAGTGAACTTATAACTGCCTTTGAAGCTCAAATATTTAAATGGTTGAAAGACGAGTTATCGCAAAATCAAATATTGGGACTAGGAATTGCTATGCAAGGACATAGGGTTGATCGCCAAGGAATATTTGTTGCTCCAAAGCCGTTAGCCAAGTGGGCAAACTATCCCTTGGCTGAAGAATTCAATGAGTACTTTGGGCTGCCAGTATTTGCTGAAAACAATGCAACTTGTAGCGCAACTGCAGAATTTTACTTGGGTGCAAGGGATGGCTCAGATCCCCATTGCCTTGCTTATCTATCGTTTAATTATGGGTACGGTGCTGGCTTATTTGTTGAGCGAGACGCATTCTTGGGCGGTCATGGAAACGCTGGGGAAATCAGTACAATTTTCACGCCTGAGCAAGCAAATAAACGCCCAGCGCTTGGAGAGTTGGTAAAAAGATTTAACAAATCATCCCATAGCACTTCAAACATTAAAACCTTTATAGAAAGTGTTGAGCCATCTAACACTGTCATCGCTAATTGGCTCGAAGAGGTCAAACCTCAGTTGTGCTTGTCGATTAGAGCACTCAAAGCAGTGGCTGATCCAAACGAAATTGTTTTTGGAGGCGAGGCGCCCATTTATCTGAGAGAACTGCTCGTTAAAACTGCGGACGAAGCCTTCGAAGGGCAATTGTCACCAAACCCGATCTTACGAGTGAGCGATATTCCATTTGATCCAGCTCATATTGGTGCCGCACTACTCCCCCTGCATAAGTTGGTTTATTGAGCACTAAAGGTTTGCTTAGACACCTCTTGAACTTGTCGCTCGAGCCAAGCTGCTTACTTGTAAAAAAACTTTAAACTTAAATCTATCAGAGCTCCTCAAAAGACTCTGTTCGTCAAATAGGGTTAAGACACAGTGTTTAACCCGAAATCCAGCACCACAAACACGCAAAAAAGTGTGTTCTTGGTGTGTTTTTGAAATACACACGCATAGCGTTAGTATCGGAAAAATAAGCCATTGATATCGTTTTGAAAGATGGTGCCCGGGGGCGGATTTGAACCACCGACACGAGGATTTTCAGCAGCAATGGCATTAGATTAATATTCAATTGCAACATGTTATATAATAATTAATGAGGTGTGTGCAAAGGTGTGTTTTTACTATTTCGTTTGATGTGTAGGAAGCACTGTGTCTTGACCAAATGACAAAACGCAACTTCATGCTCGGCTACTTACCGTTCTTTCATATAGTTAACGGGCTATCATTTAGCAACTAATACAAGCGCATTCGCCCCAAGAATCAATGAGCCTATATCGTTAAAGTTACGAAGGTTAAGCTTCTCAAAAAATACACGATTATACCGAGAGGTTTTCACTTACTTATAGTGCTCAAAATCCAAACCTTCAGAGCATGGAGACCTCTGCTTTTCTTCTTACACGATGACATGCCCATGTGCCTAAAAACATTTCACTTTTCCCAGTACAAAAAGTATGAATGTTAGTTATATTACATAATTTGTAATATTTATTACATTTATGGTAAATTTTTTATATATTTTTAAGAAATATAATGATAACACATCTGTACATGTCAACTTTTTCTCAAGTGGGAATTGGGGCAGACTGATATTTTTTCGTTCAGTGTCGAAAACAAAAAGTGGGAGTGAAAAATGAAATTATTAAAAAATATAAGAAAAATTAGCACGTTAACAGCTGCGGTAACTTCAGTCATGATGTCGGCGGCAACTGCTACGGAACTTACGGTGTATACTTCAGTTGAGGCCGATAGTTTCAAAAAATATGTTTCTGCATTTAATGAGTTGCATCCAGACATCAAATTAAATTGGATTCGTGACTCCGCCGGAATACAGACTGCCAGGTTACTTGCAGAGAAAGAAAACCCTCAAGCAGATTTTGTCTGGGGTCTTGCCGCCACTAGTTTGATGTTACTTAAGGCTGAAGGAATGACTCACCCATATGCCCCTGCAGGGGTAGAAAAGCTTGATTCTAAATTCGTTGATAAAGCAAATCCGCCACATTGGATTGGCATGGACGCTTGGATAGCAGCGATGTGTGTCAATACAGTGGAACTGGAGAAAAATAATCTTCCAATGCCTGCATCTTGGGTGGATTTAACAAAACCAATATATTCGGGCCATGTTGTTATGCCAAACCCCAATTCTTCCGGCACTGGCTTTCTCGATGTAACAAGCTGGTTGCAGATGTTTGGCGAAGAAGGCGGTTGGGCGTACATGGATAGTCTCCATGAAAATGTAAACTGGTATACTCACTCCGGATCTAAACCCTGTCGTCAAGCTGCTGCGGGGGAAGTTACAATTGGCGTATCCTTTATGTCGCGCGGCGCAAAATTGAAGAATAAAGGGGCGCCGATTGAAATTATTCTTCCTAGCGAAGGCGTGGGTTGGGATATGGAAACCGCAATGATCATGAAAGGCACAAAGCATTTAGATGAAGCTAAACTGTTGATGGATTTTGTCGCGTCTCGCCAAGCCAGTGAAATGTATAACAATGCGTACGCAGTTGTAGCTTATCCTGGTGTAGCAAAGCCGGTTAAAAATATGCCGACCGGGTTTCTCGATGCAATGATTGATAATGATTTCGAATACGCTGCAAGCAATCGGGTAACAATCTTGAAGGAATGGCAGTCTCGTTACGACACAAAATCTGAGCCGAAAAAATAATTCAGGCCACGAACATACGTCCCGCTCTCCGATCCAGCTATTACCTGCTTGATCGGAGGGCTCACTTATTTCCAAATATTGAAAATGAAAAACAATGAGTAATAAAATAGATCAGACGTATTTAAAGGTTCGAGGCCTTACCAAAAATTTTGGTAAATTTACCGCCTTAAAAGATATTTCTTTAGATATTATTGAGAATGAATTTGTTTGTTTTTTGGGTCCATCCGGATGTGGCAAAACAACATTACTCAGAGCCATTGCTGGCCTCGACATACAGACTTACGGGACTATTAGCCAAGGCGGAAAAGACATTTCATCTTTACCACCCTCAGAACGTGACTTTGGCATCGTTTTCCAATCGTATGCGCTTTTTCCCAATCTCACCATAGCGAAAAATGTATCAGTCGGACTTGAGAACTTGGGCGCAAAGTCCTTGCATATAAAAAACCGCGTAGATGAGTTGCTAGGTTTGGTTGGCTTGATGGACCAAAGTGATAAATTTCCGTCTCAATTATCGGGAGGGCAACAACAACGCGTGGCATTAGCTCGCGCCATGGCGACTTCCCCTGGTTTGTTACTGCTTGATGAACCGCTAAGTGCATTAGACGCTAAAGTCCGAAGCCACTTAAGACATGAAATAAAAGAATTGCAACGCAAGCTCGCCGTTACAACTATCATGGTAACCCATGACCAAGAAGAAGCTTTAACCATGGCAGATCGAATTGTCGTCATGGATAACGGTGTCATCGAACAAGTTGGCACGCCGGAAGAAATTTACAGCTCTCCTAAGACCAAATTTGTCGCTGACTTTGTTGGTACGACTAATTTTTTACCTTCAATCATCACTTCAAAAGACCGCGTAAAAGTTGGCGATGTCGTCTTGGCATGTCGGACTGAAGGCTTGCCAATTGGATCATCAGCTATGGCGTCTATACGACCTGAGGATGTTAACGCTAGAAACGTTAGCGATGGTGATCAAAATGTGCTTCAAGTCGAAGTTTTGAGCCTTGAATTTCTAGGTTCTTTTTACCGAGTAAAACTAGGACTTTTTGATCTAAAAACTGATATTCTCTTAGCTGATTTTTCAAAAAGCATCATACGACTTCTCGACTTAGAGGTGGGCTCAAAACTTAAAGTAAGTTTACCACAACAATTTATCAAAATTTACTGAGAATATAAGAAGAACTATAATGACCCTTAACATTGAAAACACCTCAGTTGTAAAACAGAAGAGTAGTCGTGATGACAGAACGATGCGGGTCTGCATGTGTCTTATTGGACTATTTTTGGCGGTTGCAATAGTTCTTCCTCTTTATTCCATGCTTTCAAAAAGCCTTGAAAATAAAGCAGGTGATTTTGTTGGGCTTTCAAATTATCAAGATTATTTCTCGACTCCTGCCCTTTTTCA
>Ga0228628_1000504_pt1 | contig 19792 bp, 20 predicted proteins | sample 34DmetaG_FD_183172 | JGI IMG/M metagenome (GOLD analysis project Ga0228628, IMG submission 183172) | Seawater microbial communities from Monterey Bay, California, United States - 34D | ecosystem: Environmental > Aquatic > Marine > Coastal | place: USA: California | collected 2016-09-30
AATAAAAATGGGGTATTGTTTGTTTTGCCTCAGTAAGCCTGTTTGCAATAACTGTGCGCATTCCATCAAGTGTTATTTCTGTAAAGTGTCTATCTTTGTAGATATCTTTTATTGTTTCAGTTGTTGTTGAACTTGTCATTGATAGTGTTGCTGGTTTTTCTAAATAACTGATATTTTTTGATTCAACATCAGCTTTTACTATTCTTCCATATGGCCCAGTACCTTTTATATTTTTTAATTCTAAACTGTTAGATTTAGCTATACGTCTAGCTAGAGGTGTTGCAAAAACTCTCTCTTTATTAAGATTTTTATTACTATTTTCTAGTTTTATAGATGGTTTATTTTCTACAGTATTTATTTTTTCAATTATATCCTGTTTGTTTTCAGGTTCTTGAACCTCAATATTGGACACATCTTCTCCATCATCTAATAATATAGCGATTATTTCATTTACTTTAACTCCTGTTGATCCTTCAGGAACTAGTATTTTTCCTATAATTCCCTCATCAACGGCTTCAAATTCCATTGTTGCTTTATCAGTTTCAATCTCAGCCATGACGTCGCCACTTTCGACGGTATCACCTTCTTTAACTAACCATTTTGCAAGTGTTCCTTCTTCCATGGTAGGAGAAAGAGCCGGCATTTGTATATTTATTGGCATAATTTTTTTCCTTACCTATATGTTACTTGCTTGACTGCTTCTAAGACTTCTTGAGTTGTAACAAGTGCAAGTTTTTCGAGGTTAGCTGCATATGGCATTGGCACGTCTTTGCCTGTACAATTGATAACGGGTGCGTCTAGGTAATCAAATGCACGTTCCATTATAACTGCAGAAAGATGATTGCCTATTGATGCTACTGGAAAACCTTCTTCAATTGTGACACAGCGATTTGTTTTCTTTATCGAATTTATTAATGTATCATAATCGATAGGTCTAATTGTTCTTAAATCAATTACTTCTGCAGAGATACCATCTGCCTCTAATAATTCGGAAGCTTCTAGTGCATATTGCATTCCAATACCAAAACTAACCAGAGTAACATCAGAGCCTTCACGCCATATTTTTGCTTTTCCAATTGGTACAGTAAAGTCTTCTAAATCAGGAACGTCAAAACTACGGCCATATAACATTTCATTTTCTAAAAATACCACTGGGTTTGGATCGCGAATAGCAGATTTCAACAGACCTTTTGCATCTGATGCTGAATAAGGCATGACTACTTTAAGCCCTGGGATTTGAGCATACCAGGCAGCAAAACAATGAGAATGTTGAGCACCAACTCTGGATGCTGCTCCATTTGGGCCTCGAAATACCATAGGTGCACCCATTTGACCGCCTGACATGTAAAGTGTCTTTGCGGCAGAATTTATAATATGGTCCATAGCTTGAAGAGCAAAGTTGAAAGTCATAAATTCTACAATTGGATTTAATCCACCAAATGCAGCACCAACAGCAATTCCAGCAAATCCATGCTCAGTTATAGGAGTGTCGATGATACGTTTATCACCAAACTCATCCAGAAGGCCTTGAGAAACTTTGTAAGCCCCTTCATATTCTGCCACTTCTTCACCCATTAAGAAGACATTTTCGTTTGATCGCATTTCTTCTGCCATCGCATCTCGTAATGCATCACGAACTGTGGTTGAAATAAATTTTGTACCATCAGGTATTTCTTCTGACTTTATATCAACTGATTTTGGTTTCGATACAGTATCTATATTTTCTTCAGAAGTGATTTTTTCTGGAGCGACAAATCTATCACTAGTTACATCATCCAATACTTGGGAAGTTTCACTTTCAAGAGCTGAAACATCTTCTCCATCTTCCAATAATAATGCGATGGTAGTATTGACTGAAACATTTTCAGTACCTTCAGGAATTAAAATTTTACCTATAATTCCCTCATCAACGGCTTCAAATTCCATTGTGGCTTTGTCTGTTTCAATTTCTGCCATTATATCACCGCTTTGGACATTATCGCCTTCTTTAACTATCCATTTGGCTAATGTGCCTTCTTCCATAGTTGGTGATAATGCAGGCATAAGGATTTTGATTGTCATAATTTCTCTCCTTAAACCAAAATGTCTGTGTAAAGTTCATTTAAATCAGGTTCAGGGCTTGCTATTGCAAAATCTGCAGATTCCTGAACAATTTTTTTAATATCTTTATCTATAGATTTAAGGTCATCTTGTGTTGCATGGCCTCCCTGAATTAACATTTCTTTTATCATGTCAATTGGATCTTGGTTGTCCTTAATATTTTTGACCTCTTCTTTAGATCTGTATCGGGCTGGATCGGACATTGAATGTCCACGATAACGATAAGTTTTAACTTCTAATACAAAGGGCCCTTTTCCACTGCGACAATGTTCTACTGCTAATTCTCCAGCAGCTTTAACCGCTAGAACATCCATTCCATCTACAACGGCACCTGCAATTCCAAAAGCCTCTCCTCTTGTATAAAAGTCAGGTGTCGAAGCTGCACGTTGCAAACTTGTGCCCATAGCATATCTATTATTTTCTACTACAAATATTACTGGAAGTTTCCATAAAGCAGCCATATTGAAGCTTTCGTATACTTGCCCCTGGTTTGCAGCACCGTCTCCAAAGTATGTAAAAGAAACCGTATCCTCTCCACGATATTTATTAGCTAAGGCCAATCCAGCGCCAATAGGAACTTGAGCTGCAACTATACCATGCCCGCCATAAAATTTCTTTTCTTTACTGAACATATGCATAGAGCCACCTTTTCCTTTAGACAGCCCGTCTTTTCGACCAGTTAATTCAGCCATCACACCTTTAGGATCTAATCCACAAGCAAGCATGTGTGCATGGTCACGATATGAGGTTAATCGGCTATCACCTTCTTTTGCAGCTGCTTCAAGTCCAACAACAACAGCTTCTTGTCCAATATAAAGGTGACAAAATCCTCCTATCTGACCCATGCCATATAATTGCCCAGCCTTTTCTTCGAAGCGGCGAATTAATAACATTTCACGATAATATTTTTGTAATTCCTCAGCAGAAATATTTGCTTTAGCTTTCTTTTTAGCCTTTGCCATATTGGAGTGTCCTTTAGAAGGTTTAATATTAAACTATTATTATATGCTATTGGGAAGTAAAAGGCACGCAAAAATTACAAATATAGATTATTACAGAGAATAAGTTTAATAATATGTTTAATTACAATAAGTTATCTAATTATAACATCATTAACTCGCGCCATTCCCAATACTTTTCGAACACGTTCATCCAGTAAATCTAGGTCTAAATATCCATCTGATAATCTGTATGTTTTATTTTTTAGTTGTTCGCGTTCTAATTTGAGAGACTCTAAGCGTAGTGTAAGTCTTCGCTCTTCAGATTCAATTTGAATTCTTTTTATATGGCCATAATCACCTTGAATTGCAGCAAAAGCAAAGTAACTCGATAGTGCTAAAAATAAAGCAAAAAATAGTGCAGTACCCAATCCTATTTTTTGTGCTCGTCTGTATGCCATCTTAACCTCTATGCAGATATTTATTTCTGCTTAAATAGATTATGACACATGTGATTCTGTTTGTGAATCCCTAATCGAATCAAATTATAAGTATTTTTAAGTTTTTGATGCTTTTGCTATGTTATTGATCGATTTATTAATAATTAGATTAAACTCTTCATCATTTTGATTAATGCTTAAACCTTCAGTTAAAGCTCTCGAAAAGCTTGCAATCATTCCATTGTTAAATTCTAATTTTTTTATGGCATTTATTTGATCATAACCACCTGAGAGAGCAACCACGCGTAATACATTTTCATGATTCATAAGTGGTTGGTAAAAATTTGGTATTTCTGGTAATGAAAGTTTTAAAATAACCTTATTGTCTTTTGGTACTTTTTCTAGGTTTTCTAATATAGAATGCATAAGGATAACTTCTGCATTCTCTTTATCAGAAATTGATATTGTAACTTCTGGCTCAATAATTGGTATTAAATTATGCTCATTTATTTGATGGCTAAGTTTGAATTGTTGATCAACTACATCGTTGATACCCTTTATAGATGCAGAATTTATAACTGATCGCATTTTTGTTCCAAAAATTCCATTAGAAACTGCATTTTCAAGTTTTTTATCAATATCTTTAATATCTTTTAGTAAATGAACACCATTATGTTCGGATTCCAAGCCTGAATCTATTTTTAGAAACGGAATTATTCCAAGATCTTCCCATAAATATTTTGCAGTTTTTTTACCACTTATTTCTTTATTCATAGTCATTTCGAATAATATAGCGCCAATTATGTTTTTTGAATTAAATGATGGTGATAAGACTATTCGCTCACGCATAGAATGTATTTGATCATACATTTCAATATCATTTTTATAATAGGAATGGTCTACGTCATATTGTAAGAGTGCTTTGGGAGTAGATCCACCACTTTGATCTAAGGCAGCAATAAATCCATCTTCATTTATAATTTTATCTAGTTGTTCATTATGTGCCATTATATCACTCTATTTTTAAGAAATTAAAACTGAAACCCCAGGTAAAGTTTTTCCTTCAAGCCATTCTAAGAAAGCTCCACCTGCGGTTGAAATATAAGTAAATTTGTCTGCAGAACTACTTCCATTGAGTGCTGAAACCGTATCTCCACCGCCTGCAACAGATAGAATTTTGCCCAATTGAGTTAATTCTGCAACATATTTTGCAGCTTCATCAGTTGCTTTATTAAATGGTGGAACCTCAAAAGCTCCTAAAGGTCCATTCCATATAATTGTTTTACTGTTATTTAAGTGTTTTTTTATGAGTTTTACAGTTTCTGGGCCTGCATCTAAAATTATTGAGTCATTAGGACAGGAATTAGATGGGAGAATTTCAAAATTTGTATTTGCTGTAAATTCTTTTGCTACGACAATATCGATAGGTAATATTATTTCACAGTCCATTTTGGTTGCATTATCCAATATTGATCGCGCAGTATCTTGCATATCATGTTCACATAATGATTGGCCGATATTATAACCTTTGGCGGCTAGGAATGTATTTGCCATGCCACCACCAATGACAATTTTATCCATTGGACCAATAAGGTTTTCTAATAAAAGTAACTTTGAAGATACTTTTGCACCACCTACGATTGCCATTACAGGTTTTTCGGGTGTACTTAACGCATTCTCTAATTTGGATATTTCTTCTTCCATTAATCTTCCTGCACAGCTAGGCATGATATGTGCTATAGCCTCAACAGAGGCATGGGCTCTGTGAGCAGTAGAAAATGTATCTGAAACAAATATGTCTCCAAGCTTGGCTAATTCAGAAGCAAATTCAGGATCATTTTTTTTCTCGCCCTGATGAAAGCGAGTATTTTCTAATAAAAGGACATCTCCAACTGGCAATGTTTTTACGGCTGATTGTGCAGTTTCGCCGATACATGATGAAGCAAAATGCACACGTTTTTTTAATTTGTTTGATAAAGCTGTTGCAGCTTGTTGCGTTGACATTGTTAAGTCAAATCCGCGAGTAGGGCGCCCAAAATGTGATAAAAGTATTGGTTTACCACCTTTTTCTAAAACTTCTAATATTGTTGGTACTGCACGAGAAAGCCTTGTGGAGTCTGTAACTTGCCCGTTATGAATTGGAACATTCATATCCACTCGTATCAGAACATTTTTATCTTTTAGGTTAAAGTCATCTAATGTTCGTAATGCCATTACTTATCTCCAGTAGTTACTATTTCTATATTTACGGGTTCACCTAAAAATATATATTTTTTGTAATAAAAAGTAACTGTTATAATAATTTACCCATCGTAACTGCGGTATCAGCCATTCTGCAAGAAAAACCCCATTCATTATCATACCAACTCAAAACCCTTACTAAGCGATTGTTTAAAACTTTAGTTTGCGCGGGTGCAAAATTTGATGAATGAGTATCGTGGTTAAAATCTATTGATACTTTAGGTTCTGGATCATAATCCAAGACACCTTTCATTGATGTTTCTGCAATATTTTTAATTGCTAAATTAACTTCTTTAATATTGGTATCTTTACTAGCTTGGAAAGTTAGATCAACGCATGATACATTTGGTGTAGGAACTCTTATAGCTGAGCCGTCTAACTTTCCTGAAAGTTCTGGTAAAACAAGGCTTACTGCTTTTGCTGCTCCTGTGGAAGTAGGTATCATACTCATTGCTGCCGCACGTGAGCGATATAAATCACTGTGTTTTTTGTCTAAGGTTGGTTGATCGCCAGTATAAGAATGTATTGTAGTCATTATACCGTTTTCTATGCCAATAGCATCGTTTAATACTTTGGCAATTGGTGCTAAACAATTTGTTGTGCAAGATGCATTTGATACTATCAAATCATCAGGTCTGAGCTCTTTGTGATTAACTCCATAAACCACTGTTTTATCTACATTTTTTCCAGGAGCTGATAATAATACTTTTTTTGCACCGTTTTCCAGGTGGATTATTGAAGCTTCTTTTGAATTATGGACGCCGGTGCATTCTAAAAGAACGTCTATTCCTTCCCAATTCAATTCAGCGGGATTATATGTAGATTGCATATCAATTTGCCCACGGCCAACGTCAATATTACTTCCAATGATTTTAATATCGCCTGGAAACCGCCCATGAACGGAATCATATTTCATTAAATGGACTAATGTCTCGATTGGAGCTGGAGCATTTATTGAAACTACTTCAATATCGGAACGACCGCTTTCAATAATAGCTGCTAATGTTGATCGACCAATACGGCCCATGCCGTTTATTGCAACTTTTATTGTCATCTATACGCCCAATTCAAGTAAGAATTATATGATATTATTATGAATTTACTTAATTGATTTCAGCATAGCTTTAAAGGCTAATATCGACAAAATTTATATATTTTTCAACATGTTATCGCTAACATTTATATTGTTAGCGATAACATGTTTATAAAACTAATTTAAAGAAGATCTTTGACCGCTTTAATGACACCATCTGATGTGATTCCAAATTTCACATAAAGCTCTTCTGCTGGTGCTGATGCACCAAAACTATCCATACCAATAAACGCAGATTTATTATGTTTGCCTCTTTCGCCTGTCAACCATCTATCCCAGCCTTGTCGAACAGCTGCTTCAATTCCAACACGAACTGGACCTGCCGGTAGGACACGCCTGCGATAGGATTCATTTTGTTCAGCAAATAATTCCATACACGGCATAGAAACTACCCTAGTACCGATACCTTCTGCTTCAAGTTTAACTTTAGCATCAAGAGCTATTTCTACCTCCGAACCAGACGCAATTAAAATAACTTTTCTTTTGGCTTCGGCTTCGGACAAAATATAAGCACCCATACCAACCATGTTTTTATTTGTATGTTTTGTTCTAACTGTCCTTAGACCTTGTCTGGTTAAAGAAAGAACTGATGGAGTAGATTTTGTTGTTACAGCAAGTTCCCATGCTTCAGCAGTTTCCACTGTATCCGCTGGACGGAATACCCAAGTATTTGGTGTTGCGCGTGATATGGCCAAATGTTCGACAGGTTGATGTGTAGGGCCATCTTCTCCTAAACCAATACTGTCGTGAGTATATACATAAACAACTGGTATTTGCATTAGCGCAGCTAACCTCATGGATGGGCGGGCATAATCTGTGAAACACATAAATGTTCCACCATATGGACGCACACCACCATGTAAAGCCATTCCATTCATTGCTGCAGCCATTCCATGCTCTCTAATACCATAGGCGACATGTCGTCCATCACGGTTGTCAGCATCAAACCATTTCATATCTTTGGTTATAGTATTGTTTGAACCTGTTAAGTCTGCAGAACCACCAAGTGTTTCTTTCATTATAGGATTGATAACCTCAAGGGCTGCTTGACTTGATTTACGGGTTGCCATTTTTGGTTTTTTTTCAGAAATCTCTCGCTTCAATCTTTTAATAGCTGCAGAAAGTTTCTTGGGAGTTTCTAAATTAATAATGCGATTAAATTCTAATTGTTTTGATTTTGATAAATTTAAAAAACGTTCTTCCCATTTTTCACGTTCCTCTGAGCCTTTAGATCCTATTTCCAACCATGACTGTTTTACATCAGTTGGTATTTCATATTTTGGATATGGCCATTCATATAGTTTACGCATTTGTTCAAGTTGAGGATCTTTTATGTTATAGCCATGTCCACCAGCTGTATTTTCGACACCTTCAACACCAACCGCAATAGTAGTTTTACATGCTATCATAGATGGCTTGCTGCTTTTTTTTGCTTTTGTTAAGGCCATATCTATTTCATCTGGATCATGACCATTTATTGAAAAGACTGACCATCCTGCAGATTCAAAACGTTTTTGTTGATCAGTTACATCTGAAATGTTGATCTCTCCATCTATGGAAATATTGTTATCATCCCACATAACTATTAATTTATTTAGCTTTTGCTTGCCCGCAAGTGTAATTGCTTCTTGGCTGACACCTTCCATTAAACAACCATCACCAGCTATTACATATGTATAATGGTTTACGATTTTTTTACCGTAGCGTGATTGTAATGATTGTTCGGCCATTGCGAAACCTACAGCATTAGATATTCCTTGTCCAAGTGGACCAGTTGTAGTTTCAATGCCTTTTGCATGTCCATATTCAGGATGACCTGCTGTTTTTGCTCCCCACTGGCGAAAGTTTTTAATTTCATCCATTGTCATGTCTTCATAACCGGTAAGATGTAATAATGAATATATGAGCATTGATCCATGACCAGCAGATAATATAAATCTATCCCTATCAGCCCAATCAGGGTTTTTTGCATCAAATTTTAAATGATTTTGAAATAAAACAGTTGCAACATCAGCCATTCCTATTGGCATTCCTTGGTGACCTGAAGCTGCAGCATGAACTGCATCTGCGGATAGAATTCTAATTGCTGATGAATTCCGCCAATGTTTAGGATGTTTCGATTTTAGTTGAGAAATGTGCACAATGGTCTCCAAGCAGCTTAAGGTATGTGTTACTCGTATGATATGTGCATATGGTCGGTCAAGATTGCAATCACTTATAAACTATTATTTTTGTGCAATATTATGATTAAAACGTGTAAATTGAATACATAATATTGTTATTAATGATTCGTGAGCGGAAGAGACGAAAATGACTCAAGCAATTAAGTTAAAAAAAGATTTTGAAATTGCCGTAAGCTCAATTGAAGATCATATCAAAAATTTGAGTAAAAATAAATTAGAAAATGAAGAATTAATATCTAAATTAGAAAATGAAAATAAATTATTAAAATCTCAAATTGAAGAGACGCAAAAAACGTTGATCAAAGATGATAATCCTAAATTTGGTTTTGCCGATTCATCAAAACGGGAGAATATTATTGCTTCAGAAAAGAACTATGATGAACTTAAAGATCAACATCAAAAAGATATTGATGAAGTTCAGAATATATTAGTTCAACTTAAAGATTTGGTTGAGGAGTAATTATGTCACAAGTAACAATACAAATTGGTGGTAGGTCATTCGATGTGGTTTGTCAGGAGGGTGAAGAAAGTTATCTCAAAACAGCCGCAGCAATGCTAGATCAAGAAGCTCAAAAGCTTGAAAGTTCAGGTGCTCGGATAACAGAAAGTAGAATGTTGTTAATGGCAGGTTTACTTTTGGCAGATCGTACTGCTGCAAGTGAAGAAAAGTTATCTAAGTCTGATAAATCTGCATTTTCTAAAACAACAAATTCTGAAATAATGGAACATGCAACAAATCTAGAATCCAAACTAAAACTAGCTGAGATGAAAATTATTGAGTTAAATTCTCAAATTTCGAGTCAAAGTGATTCCGACAATAGTAGAAATGATATTGATGACACCGCATCACAGAAAATTCAGCTAGATTTAGAAGAAGCCAATGAAACTATGAAATTTATGGTAGATAAGGTTAAATCATTAATTTAAATCAAGAATTTGCTTCTCTTACTTTATCAGCAGCATCTTTATCAAATTCTATGTTATTTGTTTCTAATAATTTATCAAGTTCACCAGACAGCATCATATCAGTGATAATATCACAGCCACCAACGAACTCACCTTTTACATACATTTGAGGAATTGTTGGCCAATCAGAAAAATCTTTTATTCCCTGTCTTACATCTTCATCGGCCAATACATTAATGTCTAGCCATGTAATATTTAAAAAATTTAATACACCAGCTATTCTGCTTGAAAAACCACATTGAGGCATTGAAGATGTGCCTTTCATGTATAAAACAACATCATTAGTTTCTATAGTTTCTTTTATTGAAGATTGAATTGTATCAGACATTTTTTTTCCTAATAATTTATATCATACTTAGTATAATATATTTTTGTTGCAAGCGTATAAAATGATAGTTTACTCTTCTTTAGTTTTAGTTGTAAGCGCCAAAGCATGAAGTTCGCCATTTGGGCCATCCATTTTTCCTTTGAGGGCAGCAAATACCATTCGATGCTGAGCTATCATGGATTTTCCTAAAAATTGAGATGAATATACTACTGCTGACATATGAACCCCATCTGCACCATCTACTGTTACATCTGCATCTGGAAAAGCCTCTTTAATTAAATTTTCTATTACTGTTGCTTCGATTGCCATTAAATTACTCCAAAAGTTTACATTTAATTTACCAATGATTTTAAAATTGAATCATGAGCATCTGCGACATCATTAATTTTAATACTTGCAGAACCTAATTTTATTTCCTTACCCCCAAAATGGCCAATTAATTGTGCTGGAATTCCTGAGATTTCTGCAGCTTTGATAAGCGCGTTGCTATCTTCGCAAGCAAGAAGGTATCTTCCTTGGTCTTCACCAAAAAACCATCCTGTATTGCCATCTATTATAGAAACTCCAATATTTGCAGCAATTGCCATTTCTACAGCTGCAGTAGAAAGCCCACCGTCAGATACATCATGAGCTGCAGTTATAAGGTTTTGATTGTGACATGATCGAACAAAATCTCCTGCTATTTTTTCTGCGTGAAGGTCAACTTTTGGTGCATCTCCTTCTTCTCTACCGTATAATTCTTTCAATAATGCAGATTGCCCTAAATGGCCTTTTGTAATTCCAATTAGAACTAATTCATTTCCATCATTTGGCGTATATTTAATAATTTGGCTTATGTCGCTTAGTAAACCAACTGCTCCAATTGTGGGAGTGGGTAAAATTGCACTTCCATCTGTTTCGTTATAAAGAGAAACATTTCCGGACACGATCGGCATGTCTAAAACCGAAACAGCTTCTGCAATTCCCTTTATGCAACCTACAAATTGTCCCATAATTTCTGGTTTTTCTGGGTTTCCAAAATTCATATTATCAGTCGAAGCTAATGGTTTTGCCCCGGTAGCAGATAAATTTCTATATGCTTCTGCTACAGCTTGTTTACCACCTTCAAATGGATTTGCATTACAATATCTAGGAGAAACATCAGATGTAAAAGCTACAGCTTTGGTTGTTCCATGAATGCGAACTACTCCTGCGTCTGAACCTGGATGAACTAATGTATCTGCCATTACCATTGTATCATATTGTTCATAAACCCATGATTTAGATCCATAATTTGCGCTTCCAAGAATTGCTACTAGTCCTTTAATGGGATCTACATCAGGAATATTCTCTAATTTATCTGCTTTTGGCGTTTCAATCCAGGGGCGGTCATATTCAGGCGCAGTACCTGAAAGGGCTTTGAGGGGTAAATCTGCTTTGATTGTTCCATTATGCATTACAAGAAAACGATCTTCAGCTATAGTTTCACCAACGATTGCAAAGTCTAAATCCCATTTTTCAAATACTGCACGAGCAATTTTCTCAAGCTCTGGCTTAAGTACCATTAACATTCGCTCTTGGCTTTCAGAAAGCATCATTTCATATGCTGTCATATTTTCTTCACGTTGGGGAACATCTTCTAAATTAAGTTTTACACCTAAATTTCCTTTATCGCCCATTTCAACAGCTGAGCAAGTTAAGCCTGCGGCACCCATATCTTGAATTGAAATAACTGCACCTGTTTTCATTAGTTCGAGCGTTGCTTCCATTAAACGTTTTTCTGTAAATGGATCGCCAACTTGAACAGTCGGTCTTTTATCTTCAATTGTGTCATCAAACTCCGCTGATGCCATTGTAGCACCACCAACACCATCACGGCCTGTTTTAGCACCCAAGTAAACCACTGGCATGCCAATGCCAGATGCAGCTGAATAAAAAATACTGTCCGTTTTAGCTAAGCCTGCAGCAAATGCATTTACCAAACAGTTACCGTTATATGCAGAATGAAATCTAACTTCTCCTCCAACAGTTGGAACGCCAAAACAATTTCCGTATCCGCCAACGCCTTCTACAACACCATTAATTAGGCTCTTAGTCTTTGGGTGGTTGAATTCTCCAAAAGATAATGAATTCATAGCCGCTATTGGCCGAGCTCCCATTGTAAATACATCTCTTAAGATTCCTCCAACACCAGTTGCCGCTCCTTGATATGGCTCGATATAAGAGGGGTGATTGTGACTTTCCATTTTGAAAACAATTGCATCTCCATCACCTATGTCAACAATGCCGGCATTTTCACCCGGACCACAGATCACTTGAGGTCCTGTAGTAGGTAGTGTTCTCAACCATTTTTTTGATGATTTATAAGAACAGTGTTCATTCCACATCGCTGAAAATATACCTAATTCTGTATAAGTTGGAATACGCCCGATTATATCTGTTAATCGATCATATTCTTCAGCGTTTAAGCCATGACTTTCAATTAGGTCTTGAGTTATTTCAGGTTCAGTAGACATTATTAGCCTCATTAAGGATTCTTTGGCTTCTTTTAAGCATTCGGGTCTCTAAGTAAAAGACCCATATATGATATGAGATAGAAATTATTTATAAAAAAATGGCCGAGCAAAAGCTCGGCCAAAGTATAACAGGGAGGTTAAGATTATAGGAACATATGCTCAACTGAAATCTTGTGTGCTAGGTAGTTTTAAAAAAGCAACAATACTAGAGCCATTTAATGCATACCCGTTATGCAATTAAAGCATAGCTTTATAGTAAGGAAATCATCTTTAAACGTTTTCAGATTTGTGTAATCTGTGTGTTTTTATTTCCTCTAAAACAAAATCTCTGAAAGCTTGAACTCTTTTTGAATGCCTTAACTCTTCTGGAAAAGCAAGAAATACAGGTATTTCTTTACTTTGATCATCGGGTAAGACCCGAACGAGCTCTGGTACTTCATCAGAAACATAATCTGGCAAAACACCAATTCCAGTATCATGCAAGACTGCTTGTAATACACCAAAATAATTATTCATAGTTAAGTTTGAGCCATGATTATGTTCAAGTATTGGCTTAAACCAAGCAATTGATTCATTAACCTGTCTTGCTTCAAGCCCCTGAGTTACTAACCTGTGAACATCTAGCTCTTCTAAACTTGTTGGCGTTCCATATTTATCGAGATATTTTTGTGTAGCATAAAGTCGCATTTTTACATTCATCAAACGGCGTCTAACCAAATCCGCCTGACTCGGTTCTTTCATTCTTATGGCGACATCAGCTTCACGCATGGGTAGATCTAAAACGCGCTCCTCTAATATTAAATCAATATTTAAATCAGGATATTGTTCGTATAGTCGGTTAATTCTAGGTGCTAACCACAGAGTGCCAAAGCCAGTTGTTGTTGTAACTCTTAATTCACCAAAAACTTCATCTTCGCTATCGCGAATTCTCGCTTCTGCTGTTTCAAGTCTTTTAGACATTTGTGAAGTTGCTTCATATAATAATTCTCCTTGTTCAGTAAGAATTAAGCCACGTGCATGTCTATGAAACAAAGTAACATTTAATTTTTCTTCTAAAGCTCTAATTTGCCTACTAACTGCAGATTGGGACAAATGTAATACATCACCCGCATGCGTTAAACTTCCAACATCAGCAACTGAATGGAATATTCTGAGTTTATCCCAGTCCATGTTTTTTCCCTTAAAGCTATGCAATCTATAGGTATGCGTTTAATGCATACCTTATAGTGAAAATATCAGTAAACAAGTAAAATATTATTTTTTCATTATAAAAAAACTTTTAAAATCATTATGTTCTTCGATTTTTACTAGTGTATGACCTTGTTCATTACAAAAATGTGGAAAATCAATTGTTGCTGCTGGATCATCTGCTAGAACATTTAAAACTTCGCCACTATTTAAATTCTTTAACCTTTTTTGAGCTTTCAACACTGGAATAGGGCAGAGTGCACCTAAAGCATCTAAATGATCATCAAAATTCATTTTTTAGGTTCCTTAAAATTTGTAAAAATCTAAATTACTATTTATTATTTGGGTGGCTTAAAACTTTTAATAGAGTATTGTTAAGTATGTTTGGTATAGATATTATAGATGCTGGTTTGTTACCTTCAATGCTTATCGCTTTATTAGCTGGTATTTTCAGCTTTTTGAGTCCATGCGTACTTCCAATAGTTCCTCCATATTTGGCTTATATGGGCGGAATTTCTATGCAAGAAATGGAAAATAATAAAAATATGCGTCGTCATACTGTGGTTTGCGCTTTATTTTTCACACTAGGCCTTTCAACAGTATTTATTCTATTAGGCATTGCAGTGTCTGCACTTGGCCAGTTTATGCTTCAAAATCAGGATTGGTTCGGGCGAGCATCAGGTATCGTAATTATTATATTTGGATTACATTTTATAGGAATATTGAAAATACCGTTTTTGTATAATGATTTTAGAGTTGATGCTGGAGATCGTGGAGGTAATGCCTTTGGCGCTTATATACTTGGACTGGCATTTGCTTTTGGATGGACACCGTGTATTGGCCCAATTCTTGGAACAATATTATCACTGGCTGCACAGGAAACCTCGTTTGCTAGAAGTACAATATTAATGTCATTATACGCGATTGGTCTTGGTGTTCCTTTTATTTTAGCTGCAATATTTATAAGTAAGGCAATTAGGATTATGGCGCGGTTTAAACGTCATATGAGAAAGATAGAAATTTCCATGGGCGTATTGTTGGTCATTATTGGTTTTACTTTGATAACAGGCAGTTTTTCAGCAATTTCATTTTGGCTATTAGAAAATTTACCTTTTCTTGCAAGTATTGGATAAACATTAATCACTTCTTTGAAGTTATGTAGTGAAGAATATATAATCTGATTGCAGATGCTAATCCAATATCAATGCCCCTTGCATTATCAATTTCAGTAGCTAATTCATTTAATGCTACGTTTTTCTCTTTAGCTATTATCTTAAATTGTATCCAGAAAGGGTCCTCTAAGCTTACACTTGTACGGTGCCCTTTGAGTGTCAAAGAATGCTTCTTTGGTCTATGAAGTTCATTCATGGGTTAGCAACGTGAGGCATAACTTTTCGCTCAATTTTGTTTGATTATTTATTTTGGCCCAAGCATATTGTCTGGCTTTACTACGCGATCAAAAGTAGCTTCATCAACAAACCCTAGATTTATGGCCTCTTCTTTTAACGTGGTTTTGTTTTTATGAGCAGTTTTTGCTACTTTTGTAGCATTATCATATCCAATTTCGGGCGCTAATGCGGTAACCAACATTAAACTATCCCACATCAATGAAGAAATTCGATCTTCATCAGCCATAATTCCCACTATACAATTATCATTAAAGGCAACTGATGCATCACCGAGCAACTGAATTGATTGTAAGACATTGTAAGCCATCATAGGCTTATAAACATTCAATTCAAAGTGGCCTTGTGAACCTGCAAAGCCTACCGCTGCATCATTACCAAATACATGTGCACATACTTGTGTTAATGCTTCACATTGTGTTGGATTTACTTTTCCCGGCATAATTGAAGACCCAGGTTCATTTTCAGGAAGTATCAATTCACCCAGTCCACACCTTGGTCCTGAGCCAAGAAACCGAATATCATTTGCTATTTTAAATAAACTTGCTGCCAATGTTTTAAGAGCACCAGACATTTCAATCATTGCATCATGAGCAGCAAGTGACTCAAATTTATTTGGAGCGGTTACAAAAGGAAGGTCAGTTATTTTTGCTATATTTTTTGCAACAATTTTATCCCAACCTTTCGATGTATTTAAACCAGTACCAACAGCTGTACCACCTTGTGCTAATGGATAAATATTTTTCAATGCATGCTTAATGCGAGCGATGCCTTGTTCCAATTGAAACGCATATCCACTAAATTCCTGACCTAGCGTTAAAGGAGTAGCGTCTTGTGTGTGAGTTCTGCCAATTTTTATTATATGTTCAAATTCTTTTGATTTTGTAACCAAAGATTTGTGAAGTTTTTCAATACCGGGTATTAAAATATTGTTGGTAGACATAGCTGTTGCAATATGCATTGCTGTAGGGAATGTATCATTGGATGATTGGCCCATATTGCAATGATCATTTGGATGAATAGGAAATTTGGATCCAATTACACCACCCAATATTTCAATTGCTCTATTTGAAATCACCTCATTTGAATTCATATTAGATTGTGTTCCAGATCCAGTCTGCCAAACTACAAGTGGAAAATGATCGTCCAATTTACCTGTTATCACTTCGTCTGAAGCAGCCATAATTGCATTTGCTAAATCTGAAGGTATTTTTCCAGCATCATGGTTTGCTTGTGCACATGCTTTTTTTATGACTCCGAGTGCTCTGACAATTGCAGTAGGTTGTTTTTCCCATCCAATTGGAAAATTCATGATAGATCTTTGGGTTTGGGCTCCCCAATATTTATCATTGGGTACTTCTAATGGACCAAAGCTATCTGTTTCTATACGCTTTTTTCCCATAATTATTCTCCATTAAGTGTTATGATTTTCTATATGCAGTTAGTTGGTATAATACAATAAATGGATATTTATTTTTTACGAAAGTTATCGAGATTTACAATTTCAGCAATATTTTCTTCTTCTTCAATTTCTATCATATTACTTTCAGGTATCTCTTCATGAATATCATTGTCTATATTTTCTTCACCTTCAAAGCGAAGCCCAAATTCAACGGAAGGATCTACGAAGGTTAAAATAGAGTCCCATGGTATTGTAAGGTTCTCTGGATTGTCACCAAAATTCAAAGTTATGGAAAAGCATTTATCATTTACATCAAGATTATCGAACCAATGTTGTATAACTATTGTCATTTCTTCAGGATATCTTTCCTTTATCCAATCAGCCACTTTAACGCCTTCTGATTTCGTTTTAAATGAAATGAAATAATGATGATTGCCAGGAAGACCATTAATTGATGTTTTTTTAAGAACATCAATCATAAGGCCTTGCATAGCTTTTTGCATCATTTGAGCGTAATTTATAGTGTCAGTCATATTGATTATGTTCCTAAATATCACAATTTCTATAGTAATGAATTTTAAAATATATAAAAGGCTTAATGTATGTTGGATATGTAAAGTTTTTCAGGATAAATTTACTAATCATAAGATATATGTACATTATATTTATCATTTAAAATATTGTTTTAAAACAATTTATTTAAGTGAAGGTTTCTGTTGCCAGGTACCTCCGAACCCCGCTTAGACCGCTGGTCTAAGACTTAAGGTTCCAATTTTTCGGACCGCTTACGCAGCCAAAGCCATCGGTGCTTTGTTGTCATTTGCAACTAGCTTAATTGGGTCGATAACAGCGACACCGCACCGGGCAAAAGCTAACATCTTTAGACGTCCGTCGATCCTATTTCGACCCCTAAGTCCACAAATGATGGATTTTGGTGGAGTCGCCGGGTACCGCCCCCGGGTCCGATCCGCTTATTACATGCGCGTTTATTACCATAGTCTCAAAAAAGACAAGTTTATTATAACTTGATAATAATTTTTATTAAAGTCGAATAAGAATTTTTTTAAGTTTTATAATTATTAATTCTTAAAGTTTTCTCATTGTACCGATATATAGTAGTTCATATTATTACATATGCACTATATGATGTTATATGAATCGAATGTTATTCGTTTTTTATAAATTTAAAAAATATTTTGAGATTAAAAGGCAAGATAATCATGATTAAAGCAATTCTAGCATGTGATGATGAATGGGGAATTGGAAAAGATGGTGATTTACCTTGGCCTCATAATCCGGCGGATCTTAAATGGTTTAAAAAGAATACTCTAAATAGTATGGTGATAATGGGTAAATCGACATGGGACAGTTTACCGAGAAAGCCACTTCCAAATAGAGAAAACATGATAGTAACAAAAGCTAAACAAGAATTTGGCTTTGATGATTATGAATTTGTTAACTTTTCTGAAGCTAAATCAAGAATTCTAGATATTAAAGATCAACAAAATGTTTGGATTATTGGAGGCGCTCAGTTAATTGAAGGAATGATTGATTTAATTAACGAATTTCACTTAAGTCGAATAAATGGAAATTTTAGTTGTGATACTTTTTTGCCAAAAGATTTAATTAAAGAACATTTTGTATTGTTCGATCAAAGTAAAACAGAAGGTGTAAACTTTGATATATGGTGTAAAAAATGAAACAATATTTAGATGCATTAAAATATATTATAAATAATGGAGATGAAGTAAGTGATCGCACGGGAGTAGGTACATGCAGTGTATTTGGTTATCAAATGCATTTTAATCTTCAAAATGGGTTTCCAGCAGTAACAACAAAAAAGCTAGCATGGCATAGCGTTATTGGAGAACTTTTATGGTTTTTAGAGGGCAGCACTGATGAGAGACGATTAGCAGAGCTTACATTTAATAAAGACCGCAGTGAATTGATTAATAAAAACACAATATGGACTGCCAATGCTAATTCACAAGGGGTTTCTTTAGGTTATATTAATAATGATTTAACAAAACAATTGGGCCCGGTATATGGACATCAATGGAGACATTTTGACCAGAAAAAAGAAGATAAAGGTACTAAAACTGATCAAATTAAATGGTTAATAGAAGAAATTAAGACTAATGCAGATAGTAGGAGGTTAATACTTTCTGCATGGAACCCAAATCAAATAAATGAAATGGCATTACCTCCCTGTCATACATTGGCACAATTTAGGGTCATGAATAAAAAGTTAAGCTGCCAGTTGTATCAAAGAAGTGCAGATATGTTTCTGGGTGTTCCATTTAATATTGCAAGTTATAGTTTGCTCACTCACATGTTAGCTCAAATATGTGGTTTGGAAGTAGGTAATTTTGTCTGGGTAGGAGGCGATTGTCATATTTACAAAAATCATAAGCAGCAAGTACATGAACAACTCAAGCGATCACCACAAGAATTACCAAATTTGCATATGCCTATTTTTAGAAATTTAGATGAATTGTTAGAGACTAGGCCATCTGATTATAATTTGGAAGGGTACAAGCCTATGGATAGCATTAAAGCACCTATGGCGGTCTAATATATATTTAAATTTTATTTTATAATTTGATTTAGAAATAAAAATGGCGCAAAAATGCGCCATTTTTAATCGATTTCTTTAAATAACTTGGTTATTAAACTAATGCAATATTTGTTGCGTTTTGTTTACCGTTGTTACCTTCTTCTAGTTCATAGGAAACTTTCTGATCATCTTCTAAACCTTGAAGACCAGCAGCTTGGACAGCCGTGATGTGTACAAATACATCATTTCCTCCATCTGCAGGTGCGATAAAGCCGTAGCCTTTTGTTCCGTTAAACCATTTTACTGTACCGTTAGGCATATTAATCTTCCTTTATTACCACACGCGACATGCTGTGGCTTGGTGTGCTTGTGTCAGAAATCAGCAGACGACACTAAGGAAGAAAGCAGATTGGTGATTAAATTGGCATCACTTTTTTCGTTTACTATTTTTTGTT
>Ga0228628_1000535_pt1 | contig 19037 bp, 16 predicted proteins | sample 34DmetaG_FD_183172 | JGI IMG/M metagenome (GOLD analysis project Ga0228628, IMG submission 183172) | Seawater microbial communities from Monterey Bay, California, United States - 34D | ecosystem: Environmental > Aquatic > Marine > Coastal | place: USA: California | collected 2016-09-30
TTGAAGCAGAAACCACCTTAGCAAATCTAGACCCTTTAGATAAGCAAGGACGTTGGCTAGCAAATGGGATACAAGAAACGAATGATTTAAATGAATTGGAGGAAAGTCAAAAAGCTACTATTACGAATTATTTAAACGATTTGGCTGAAAATCCGGAAACCAGATGCGACGAAACAGCAAATAATGTTTTTATCAATACACTACAATCTGAAAATTACCCAGCAGAATCCATTACCATCATAGAAAATACATTTGCCAGAGTCTGTTCAATTCTAAATCAACACGATGCGTATTGGGTAAGTGAAGTGAATGACCCTAGCTTACCTGCTCCTATACAAGTAATAAATGATATGCATATAGATGCTGCTACCAAAAGAGTTACAGTATATGCGCAAAACAGAATATTAGGACAAATACTAGCACCTGCCCAAGTAGGACCAGGCGATTGTACAACTGCTATTAATGGAGAAACAGCTTGTTTTCACCCTAATGCCGTATATTTAAATGGTAGCGGAGAAGAGTTGATGGAAGCTGATGATACAGGAGCTTGGTGGGTAAAACACTCTTGGGTATTAGATGGTGAAGGGTATCAAAATTGGGAGTTAGGGTTAGAAGAAGATTATGGAGAAGGATTATGGGTTACAGGTATCCTATTAGAGGATGGTATTACGATGCAAGTAGGAGATTTAGATGGTTCGGATGGAGGATTTTACAACAATCGTAAACCACTTTTAGATAACACACCCATTACTTATAGTATTGAAAGATATACGCCACCTGCAACCACACCTGATTTTTCTCTTGAATGGGAATGTACTACAGCAACCAGTTCTTTTGACGGTTTGGCTCGAAGTTGTCCAGAGCTTTAAAATAAAAATGTATTATGATTCCGTTATTAAAATTAAAATGAAGGTTTTAACAACCTTGTTCTTACTAATGTTTTCAATTGTATACTCATCTGCACAACAATCATTGGAAGGGTTATGGAAAACAGGAAAAGAAGAAACGATAATTGAAATTTCTTTTTCAAGTGAACAGTTGATAGGCAAAATAAAGTCATCCAACAACGAGGAAGCTGAAATGGGTGAAATTATCTTAAAAGGCCTTCGGAGTGAAGGAAATAAATGGGTTGGAAAAATTTATGCCGTTAAAAGAAAGAAATGGTATAATGTAGAAATAATATCAAAAGAAGAAGTCTTAGAATTAAAAATTAGTTTTGGGCTAATGAGCAGATCTTTACAATGGAAAAAAAGTAAATCATAGTATTATGGATGTATTACAATACTTATCGCCTTTGATAACAAACCTAGTAAAATATTTCATTTTTGCAGGTGTTCCATTTTTAATTTTTTATAAGCTATACCCTAATACCTTTTCAAAAGGTAAAATACAATCACGTTGGGCAAAGAAAAAAGATTTTATTAGAGAAATTTTACATTCTATACAAATGATTTTCATTTCAACAGTACTTGTAGTGGCAATTCTAAAATCTCCTCTTAAGGATTACACACTATTTTACAATACTAAATCTGATTATAGCATTTGGTGGGTTCCAATAAGTGTTTTGTTAGCATTAATAGTACATGATAGTTATTTTTATTGGATGCATAGAACAATTCATCATCCAAGGTTATATAAAAAAGTACACTTTCTACACCATAAATCAATTAATCCATCACCATGGGCATCTTATTCATTTCATTTTATAGAAGCAGTATTTGAATCTATGTTTATTGTTATACTACTATTTTTTATTCCTATGAGTAAAATATCTTTATTACTATTTGGTTTATGTGCTTTTTCAATAAATGTATATGGGCATTTAGGATATGAAATTGCGCCAAAATGGTTTAGAAATTCTTTTCTTTTTGAATTTATCAATTCTTCAGTTTATCATAATATGCATCATTCAAAATTTATAGGAAATTACGGTTTGTATTTTAGGTTTTGGGATAGATTAATGAAAACTGAACATCCTGATTATATCAAGGAATATGATAAAATCCAAAAAATAAGATTCCATTTAAAAGAGGATTATAAGCCAGTTGCCAAGACGGTATATAAAAAATAGCAGTTAAGAGCTAAATTTAAAGTTTGGTTCTTATCTTGCTATTTTTATTCTGAAATTGAAAAATAACACATAGAAATCAACTACTTTTCATATACAATACCGTTGCAACAAATTAGAAACCAAGGAATTACTGAGCCACTTCCTTCACAATTAGAGGAGGTTTAAACTCATTACTTAAGTGTTTTAGAGGAAGGAGAATTGTATATCGTCCAAGGCGAGTAGATCTTCAAAAGAAGAAATTGTGCTGCAACTTTGAATAATAGGGGGAGCAACATATAATGATAAAACGGTTATACTTTTATAGTGTAGCCGTTTTTTAATTAAAAGAATTCTAATCATCGTAATTAGTTTATATTTACATATCTTATATTTAAAAAAAAATCAAATGAAAAATCTATTTTTTCTATTTTTAATGATTTCCATTAAATTAAGTAGCCAAGTCAATTATAATGTACCTTCTCACGAATGGAAAAATAGTACCCAACCTTGGTTAGACCTTTATTTAATAAATAGCTCTACAACATCAGAATCTATTAATGCTGAACTTCGTTTAGAAACCAGTAGCACAGGGGTAGCATATGCAGACTTTAATGAAGACGGATATTTAGACATTCTAACACTTGCTCAAGCTCCTGACGGAGAATTCCCTTTACATCAGATGTTAATTAATAATGGGGTTGGTACTTATTCCCCAGATAATACTTTAATAACTAACCCTGGTTTTCAAGCCCATGGTCCAAGAAAAACGATAGTTGGAGATTTCAATGGAGACAATAAACCAGATGTAGTAAGAATTGGAGGAGGTCATGATGTTTTAGAGAAATCAAATATATTAATGAGTGGAACTGATAATTACACATTTACTGAAATAGACGTTGTTCCAGAAACCCAGTATCATGGTTTTGCCTCTGGAGATTTAGACAACGATGGAGATTTAGACTTATTTTTTGGACAACCTGAATCTGGGTTTGCCATTAATGATGGTAGTGGAAATTTTACTTGGTATAGCGTTGGTGAAAAAATTAGTAATTATTTTGCAGAGAATCCAGAGCAAGATGGTCCTTACGGAGTTGGAACTGTAGAAATATTAGACGTAAATCAAGATGGAAATTTAGATATAGTAGTTGGCGGAGCATATGCAGATGCAGATTATGATCTTATGTTGATGGGTCCAACCATTTTGTGGGGAGATGGTACATCTAATTATGATTATAATAATAAAACTGAAATATGGGAGTTTGGAGAAAAACCAATGGTTGACGGTCGAGCTGTTGATAATAATGATGATATATCTTTTGCAGATATTAATAACGATGGATATTTAGATGTAGTTCTTGCCTATATTAGACAAATAGACAATGATCCAAATAATGGGGGAAACCCATCATTTAGAAGTGTTCTACAGATTTTTAAAGGTGGAGAAAACAATGAATTTACTGATGTTACAAATGAATGGACTTCAAGTCCTTTAATTCTTTTAGATTTTCCAGTTACTTGGGTGCTTGTGCGAGATGTTGACAATAATGGAATGATTGATATTGTAGAATCAGAAAAAGTTCTAAGCGGTCCCGGTGGTTGGCGTAACAGTATTCGATGGGAGTGGAATGGGAGTTCATTAACAATTACTGAAATAGATACTGATTCAGACGGGGTATTGGATTATGTAGATAATTGCCCTGACACTCCTAACTCTGACCAATCTGATATTAATAACAATGGAATTGGAGACGTATGTGATTTGGATAATGGAACCGTGGAGTGTGGTGATACCGTAGTTTACACACAAGTAGCTAATGGAGACTTTAGCACATCTTTACACGTTGGAGATGATTTGCTTGCCTCTGTAACTATTAACGCTACAATGGAAGTTAATTATGATTTTATCATCGTTACTGATGGTGCAGGAAATCAATTAAACACACAGGATGATGGTGATTTTGTAGATTCATATTTCTATTCTACGGATGGGACAATTACAGTTCAGGTTCTTAATGATAGTGGGGTGGAAAACGGAGATGTTACATTAGCATTTGCATGTGCGACTTTATCTACTCCTGAGAACGAAAGATTAGATCTGATAATTTATCCAAACCCAACAGATAACACCTTATTTATAAAAGGTAATCAAAACTTAATGAAAGTTTCTGTATATAACATGTTGGGTAAAGAAGTGCTTTCAAAAATGAACACTAACAATATAGATGTAAATGTATTACCAAAAGGGGTATATATTATAAAAATTTCAGATGGTGTCGGTCAAACCAATAGAAAGTTTATTAAAAACTAAACTATAGTAATATGCTAATTTCGTCTACTTATGATGTGTTGTCTTAATCTCATTTAGGTCATAATTAGATTTAGTTGTGCTGCAACTTTGAATAATAGGGGGAGCAACATATAATGATAAAACGGTTATACTTTTATAGTGTAGCCGTTTTTTAATTAAAAGACTTCGGTCAAACACCCTCAAAGATTAAAAGAAGATCTCCCAGTGAATATAAGACCAGTCCAAAAAAGGATTGAAAAAGTTTAAAGTTTCTTTATCTTCAGTTTCATTATATTTGAATTAAAATGATAAACGAGAACAAAAGCTCCTGTTATCCGGAAACATAGACCTATAAACAGGAAGTTTATTCCACATATAAGGAGTTGTAGTGCATTTGAGAACATCATCAATCAATGAAAAAATATTTACCAATAATTCTGATTTTATCTATTATCAAACTAATAATTCAATGGTATGGAAATAGGAATTATGGCTTCCACCGTGATGAATTACTTCATTTATCAGTAAGTGAACATTTTGATTGGGGATTTATGGAATTCCCACCATTTATCGCTCTAATCGGAAAGTTATCTTATTGGTTTTTTGATTATTCACTTTTAGGAGTTAGGTTTTTTCCAACATTAGCAGGTATTGGAATTCTAATCTTATGCTGTTTAATAGCTAAAGAACTTGGAGGAAAGTCAAAGGCTGTTTTATTGTCTGGAATATGTATTCTAGCATTTCTACCATTCTACCGAAATCATACTTTATTTCAACCTGTTGCATTCGACCAATTGTTCTGGACATTAGGATTTTACTTCATAATCAAATTTATAAACTCACAGAACAAAAAGTTTTTAATCTTATTGGGCATTACTTTAGGATTAGGCTTAATGAATAAGTATACAATATTAGTCTGGGCTTTTGGACTTTTTATCGGTCTATTTTTCTACGAAAAAGGAACTATTTATAAAAATAAATGGCTGTACATTTCTGCATTTATATCACTAATTATTTTTCTACCAAATATTATCTGGCAAACACAAAATGACTTTCCCCTATTAAAGCATTTACAGGCTTTAAACGAAAATCAACTAAATGGCACAAATCCAATGGACTTTGGCCTAGAGCAATTAAACTTTCCCTTTACTTTAATTGTTAGCCTATTTGGATTAATATCACTTTTAGTTTGGGATAAACTAAAAAAATATCGCACCATTGGCATAGCAACTATTATAATTTTTAGTACAATGTGGCTCTTAAATTCTAAAGCCTATTATGTGTTTGCTATTTATCCAGTTTTATTTGCAAGTGGTTCGGTTGTTTTAGAAACTTTACTTAAGAGAAAACCAATTTTAATCTATGTAGTTACTACTATTGTTTTAATTCCATCTATTTATTTTATTCCAGAACTTACACCAATTTTACCAATTGAAAAATATGTAGAATATGCCAACTTAAAAGAAGAAAATGGACGAATAGAGCTAACTAGTGATTATGCTGATATGTTTGGATGGGAAGAACAAGTGAAATTAGTGGATAGTGTTTATCAAAAATTAACACATAAAGAGAAAGAGAACTGTGTCCTTTGGGCAGAAAATTATGGAGAGGCAGGAGCTCTGAAAATATTAGGAAAAAAGTATAATCTTCCAAATCCAATAAGCAGACACGGAAGTTTTTGGCAATGGGGTTTTGATAATAAAGAGGCAACTGTTTGGATAAGTTTAGGAAATGAAAAACCTTCTGTCGAATATGTTTTTGAAAATGTAGAATTAGTAAAAATGATAACTCATAAATATGCTATTGGAGAAGAAAACGGAATACCATTATACATATGTAGAAACCCTAAAGTTGATATAGAAAAATGGTGGAAAGATTATGAAGAACATATATTTGATTGAAAGAAAAACGCACTACAACAACGTGTATAAAACATAGCTAATAAAGGCTTTCCGAAAGGTTTGTGTTTATTTGCAAAGACCGCCAAATTTTTAAATTTGGCTTTTAAGATTGATAAGTTAAAAACAAAATATAAAAATTCGGTTCTGTGTTTAATCCGAAAAATTAGCGTCTTTTTACACGCTACGTTTCATACACAAGACCGTTGTGGAGCATAGGATGAAAAATATAGCCAAAAAAATAGAAGAACTTTTTGCTCCCTACACGGCAGGAAAAAATATGGACTGGCATAGGTTTATATCCATCGGAGAAGTGAAGTTTTATTCTAAGGGCGAAATAATCAAACGGGCTAATGCAACCGAGAAAAGCATTTACCTTATTCTTTCTGGTAGTGCTAGTATTCATCTTTGGGATAAAAATAACTACAAATGCATTGATTTGGTCTATGAATTTGATTTTCTCGTTGATTACCTTTCTTTTACCACTCAACGCCCTACTCCAATTGAAACTGTATTAATCGAAGATTCTGAGCTATTCAAAATATCACGTGATGCATTCCAAAAAATGATAGAAGAATCTCCTTATGGAAAATCAATCGCAATTATGGTTTCCAACCAGGCATTTATTGCTAAACAAGAGCAACAAATAAATCTTTTAACCAAAAACGCTTTGGAGCGATTAGTTGAATTAAAAGCACAGATTCCAAACCTTTTAGAAAGAACACCAAAAAAAAATATTGCTTCCTATTTAGGTATTACACCGCAGAGTTTGAGTCGAATTTTAAAAAAAGTAAATTGACTTACCATTTGGTAACTTTAAGAAAGATTACTCTTCATAACTTTATCTAAAATAAACGATTTTTTAGAAATGAATATGAAAGTACAGTCAACTTTTTCTGCTTGGAAAGAACTTATTACACTAATAAGTTTTCCTTTAGTATATATGCTATACATCGCTTCTCCATTTGCAATGTCAGTTTTTAGTGATAAGGATGTTAACAATTACATCCCCGTTTGGAGTGGAATAATTATTTTACACTGGTTGTCTATTTACTTAATATATCTATTATTAAAAAAACAAAATAAAACCTTCAGAGATATAGGCTATAAACTTTCTAAAAAAGGCACCTTTATTCTAACGGTGTGTTTCTTTCTAATCTCTTTATTGGTTTTAGGTCTAACAGAAACGGTTCTAGAAGGAAGTATTATTGACAAATCTAACTTAACCAAACTACCTAGTTTAATACCTACAACAACTACTCACAGATTTTTCTTTATTTTCTTGGTTTTTTCAACTGGTTTTTGTGAAGAGATAGTTTACAGAGGATTTGCTCTAAATGTTTTACAAAAAATAGGACTGAATAAATGGATTTCAATATTCATTGCAGCATTCATATTCATTGGAATACACGGATTTCACGCATACACAAATAGGTTCATTTTTCTAATTACTGGTGGAGTTGTATTTGGTTTAATTTATATCCTCAGCAAAAGGTTACTACCCTCAATTATTATTCACTTAATCTTCAATTTATTATCTATGATGGTTATTTTGGAGTTAATTGAATAAGAAAACGCTCTACAACAAGGTGTATAGCCAATAGGGCAATTAGTGGTAAAATGAAAGTCCTGTTCTTTGAGCAGGCAACGCCAAAACAAAGTTTTGACGTTTAACAAAAAGAAAATAAAAGTAAAAACGTATGTTTTGGCTTAGTGGTAAACTGAAAGTAAAGTGATTCGAATCTGCCCTACTGTCCATACACAGACCGTTATCCAAATTTTTGGAACCAAGGGATCATCAATCCACTTCCTTCAAAATTAGAGGAAGTTTACGGACGTTTCTTACTAACTAATAAATAGTCCGTCAAAAAAGGAAATTGTGCTGCAACTTTGAACAATAGGGGGAGCAACATATAATGATAAAACGGTTATACTTTTATAGTGTAGCCGTTTTTTAATTAAAAGACTTCGGTCAAACACCCTCAAAGATTAAAAGAAGATCTCCCAGTGAATATAAGACCAGTCCAAAAAAGGATTGAAAAAGTTTAAAGTTTCTTTATCTTCAGTTTCATTATATTTGAATTAAAATGATAAACGAGAACAAAAGCTCCTGTTATCCGGAAACATAGACCTATAAACAGGAAGTTTATTCCACATATAACGAGTTGTGCAACAGTTAAAAACTAAGAATTAAAAACAGAAATATGATACCAATTAACGATTTACTACTATTTGGATTAGCGGCATTGGTAATGGTACTTTCGCCTGGTCCGAATATGATTTATTTAATCTCAAGGTCCTTATCGCAAGGAAAAAAAGCTGGAATCATTTCTCTTTTAGGAGTAATGTGCGGATTTTTATTCCATATACTTATGGTGTCTTTTGGACTTACTGCAATATTTTTCGCTGTTCCATATGCATTTGTAGTGGTTAAATTTCTTGGAGTAGCTTACTTATTATATTTAGCCTATAATACTGTTAAGTCCAAAAACAAAATTTTTGACGCTGACCAAAACTTGAAATCTGACAAACCTCTTAAACTCTTTAACATTGGACTTTTGACAAATATCTTGAATCCTAAAATGGCAGTATTTTATCTTTCATTTTTCCTCAATTTATAAAACCTGAATATGGTTCTATATTGGGTCAAAGTTTTCAACTCGGAATAATACAAATAGTAATAAGTTTTTCAGTTAATTTTTTGATTGTCATATCAGCAGCTAAAATGGCAAGTTGGTTCTCGAAAAAACCAATTTGGTTAAGAATACAGAAGTGGTTTGTGGCTTCTGTATTGACCGGACTTGCTGTAAAAATGGCATTGGCAAAAGCGAAATAAAAACCATTGCACAACATGGTGTATAAAACATAGCTAATAAGTGCTAAATCGAAAGGTTCGTGTTTATTTATAAAGACCGCCAAATTTTTGATTTGGCTTTTAAAAGAGAAAAATTAAAACAAAATATAAAAATTCGGCTCTGAGCTAAACCCAAAATGTAGTGTCTTTTTACACGCTACGTTCCATACACTGAGCCGTTGCAACAAATTAGAAACCAAGGAATTATTGAGCCACTTCCTTCACAATTAGAGGAAGTTTATACTCGTTACTTAAGTGTTTTAGAGGAAGGAAAATTGTATATCGTCCAAGGCGAGTAGATCGTCAAAAGAAGAAATTGTGCTGCAACTTTGAATAATAGGGGGAGCAAAAAGGTTTACAGAAATGTAAGCCTTTTTTTATTGGCTCTCACTGCTCTAGCCGACTGCTCAACAATTTAATTTTTATTTTCTCCAATATTTGACAGAACTTTCAAAGATGTATCAAATATAAATATTTGGCAGACATTTGGCAGACATTTGACACACTTTAAAAGAAATTAATTGTTTCAATTCTAGTTTTTGCAAAACTGAATAGCTAAGTAAGAATAAAATAGATGTAATATGAATAGTTATTAAGTCTAGTAATGGAGTCTTATAAATTCAACGTAAATCCAATAATTGAATAGCCTCCTCAGATACTCCTGAGTTTTCCCATTTTAATTTAATGGTAATCAGAATAATAATCTCCTAGTGAAAAATCATCTTCTTCATCAATAAGAATAACTTCATCGATATCCCACTCAGATTTTAAATCTTTTAGTTTCCAATCACATCTAAAACGACTAACTTTTTTTTCTGACATTGCTTCAGACAGGCCCACTTCTTCCTCAGAATCTTCATCATCATAAATGTAAACTGTCCAGTCATTTTCATAAAAACCCATTAGCGATTATAACCCACTCTCGATTTCTTCTTCAAGATCATTTTTACTTATTTTACCCTCATCTAGATGAATATATGATTTTATATCATTCAAGAGTTCATCCTCATCTAAATTTAACCAATCATATAAATGGCTGTACGATTCAGAATTCATTAGTAAAATTGTCAATCTATTATGTAATTCTTCAATTTTGATTTCCATATTTTTATTTATTAATATATTCTATATGTAAATTAAAAAGAAATTCAATTCTTTTTGAATCATTTTTAATTTAATTTATTTAATTTTCATTAAAATCTTTAACTGTAAAATTTTTAGTAAAATAATTATGAAAAAAATCTTTTATTTCTTCTGTTTCCTACTAGTATTTGGTTGTGAAGAAAAATCATCAGAAAAAATAGCACCAAAAGAATTTATTTGGGAAGGTGCTAATATTTATTTTTTATTAACCGATCGTTTTAACAATGGAGATACTTCAAATGACATTAATTTCAACAGAACAAAAAAAACAGGAACATTACGTGGTTTTAAAGGGGGTGATATAAGGGGAATTACTAATAAAATTAGAGAGGGATATTTTACAGATCTAGGAATCAATGCCATTTGGATGACACCAATTGTTGAGCAAATTCATGGAGGAACAGATGAGGGAACCGGCTTAACCTATGGTTTTCATGGTTATTGGACTAAAGATTGGACTAAGATTGATCCTAATTTCGGAACAAAAGAAGATCTACGAGAATTGGTTGATATTGCTCATAAAAACGGAATTCGAATTTTGCTAGATGCAGTTATAAATCATACAGGTCCTGTTACAGAAAAAGATCCTGTTTGGCCAACAGATTGGGTAAGAACAGAACCTCAATGCAACTACAATAATTATGAGAATACCGTTTCTTGTACACTAGTTAAAAACTTACCAGATATTAAAACTGAGAGTAATGAAGAAGTAGCATTACCGCCTCAATTAATTAAAAAATGGAAATCTGAAGGAAGATATGATCAAGAAATTAATGAATTAAATGAATTTTTTACAAGAACAGGATACCCAAAAGCACCACGGTTTTATATTATAAAATGGTTGACTGATTATATTTCAGAATTCGGAATTGATGGCTACAGAGTTGACACAGTAAAACATACAGAAGAATCTGTTTGGCAAGAGTTTAGAACGGAATGCAATTTTACCTTTGAAGAGTATAAAAAAAACAACCCAAAGAAAGTGTTAGATGACAATGATTTTTATCTTGTTGGAGAAGTGTATAATTATGCCATTTCTCATGGAGAAAATTATGATTTTGGTGACAAAAAAGTAAACTACTTTGATAAAGCATTCAATAGTTTAATCAATTTTGAGTTAAAATGGAATATCAAACAAATAGCAGAAAAAGATATTTTTCATAAATACGATTCTATTCTTCAAAATAATTTAAAAGACTATGGAATTTTAAACTATTTAACTTCTCATGATGATGGAGATCCTTTTGATAAAGAAAGAAAAAAACCATACAGAACAGCTACAATCTTATTGTTAACTCCAGGAACTTCACAAGTTTATTACGGAGATGAGTCTTCAAGAAATTTAACTATCGATGGTGCGCTTGGGGATGCTACTTTACGTTCTTATATGAATTGGGATGCTATTGTTAAAAATGATGAGACCAAACGTATTTTATCCCATTGGCAAAAATTAGGTCAGTTTAGAGCTAACCATTTGGCAATTGGCGCAGGAAATCATGAACTAATATCAGAGGAAAAAGGGTTAGTTTTCTCTAGAGTTAGAAATGATGATAAAGTAGTTATTGGAATTAATTTACCTAAAGAAAAAAAAGAAATCAATGTTACTTCAATATTTAAAGAAGGTGAAGAATTAAAAGACTTTTATTCTGATCAAATCGTAAAAGTAAATAATGGAAAGGTTATTTTTAATTCTAAATTTGATATTGTATTGTTAGAAAAAATTTAATTATTACTATGGCCTTTAATGAGAAAATTATATGATTACATTTTTTGCCTTTATTAAATTAGAAATTACTTTAAACAATTAGCGTAGTAAGATGTAATTCTAAAATGGGTACATTTTTATAGTTCATCTTATTTTATTTGCAACTATGTCAAAAAGAATTTTTTATCCTCTTTTTTTGTTATTAATTCCATTAATAGGAATGATGATAACAGATGAGGTCAACTGGAATTTGTCAGATTTTATTATGATGGGTTTTTTGCTGACCCTACTTAGTGCTGGAATTAATTTTGTCATTAACTGTACAACTAATTTTAAAAAACGAATCCTATACATTGGAATATTACTTTTAATGTTTTTATTAATATGGGCCGAATTATCTGTAGGTATTTTTTATACCCCCATTAATGGAAACTAACTTACGTTCATGCTAAGTTGTGATTCGACTATGAAATTATTAATTGTATTTAACTATTAATTTTTTTAAGTTTGAAAACAAAAATTCTAAGAAAATATTTTTAAAAAATGAGAAAATCATTACTCATAGTGTCAGTACTTTTAACTAGTATTCAAATTTATTCTCAAAAAGAAAATTTCACTTTTCACAATGGTGAAAATTATAAATTAGCCGAATTTAGATTTTGGAATCCTAATTTAAATGATAATTACAAAGGAATTTTAGTTCTTAATCCAGGGTTTAATGGAGATGGAAGAAAAGCTGTTTTAGATACAGTTTGGCAAAAATTTGCAATAAAACATAATTTTATTATGGTAGCTAGTCATTTCAAAGGCTATCAAAATTCTAAGGGAAGACCCTCATATAGTAATGCTTCTAAAGGAAGTGGTGAAATATTACTCAAATCAATAAAAAAATACAGCAAGGAGATATCGAATAAAAATATTAATTCATTGCCTCTACTCTTGTATGGGTTCTCTGCTGGGGGTCAATTTAATTATGAATTTACATCGTGGAAACCAGAAAAAGTTATTTCTTTTGTTGTGAATAAAGGTGGATATTACAATACTGGAATAACATCAAATCAAACACAGAAAGTGCCTGGGATTTTTTTCATTGGAGAAGATGATAATTATTACAGAAATAATATGATTTTAGGGATATATTCAGCTAACAGAAGTCAAGGTGCAAATTGGACATTAATCACTGAAAAAAACACAAAGCATTCACCAAAAAAATCAAAATCCTTGTCTATATCTTTTTTTGAAAGTATACTATCTCAAAGGCTCGTAAACAATGAGCTGTTAGCTGTAAATTCAGAGAACCCTTTACTTGGATTTACTGACAAAAAAACATTCAAATATTTGAATGAAATTGAAAAGATTAATTTTAATAGGTGGGGAAAGCTTAACTTTTTAACAATATGGCTGCCAGACCAACGTTTTGGTAAAATCTGGTTAGAATCTTTGTGATTTTCAACAGTTTAAAATTTGAAAATTTAGGATTTTAAATCTATCCTCTTTGATTTGGTTGATTGTATTAACTTTTATTATATTTAGTTTTTAAATACAATTAATCATGAAAAAACTTATCTCATTACTAGTATTCTCAGTCTCTACGTTAGCATTTTCTCAGTCTAAAGAACGAATTAGTTTACACGTTTTTGACTTACCTACTGGAATAACCATAGAAGAATTCCAAAACGATTTAGACAGGGCCAATAAAATTTATGAAAAAAATGGATTTGGAGTTAATAAATATAAAGTATATCAAGTAAATTCAGATGATGAAGCAAAAGAGCACCGTTACATGTGGTTAAGTACTTGGGCAAACGACGAAGAATATAACAATGCACATTCGGAAGAAATAGATGATTTTTGGGATAACTATTTCACTAAAAAATATGAAAAAATGTTAGAGGATCATATTTACAGGAAATTTTTCTCTGTGAAATAACGCTAACTTATAGGGTAGCATCCTTAAGAATTAAAAAAGGTTTACTGAAATGTGAACCTTTTTTTTGTTGTATAATAAATTTAGTTTTTATCTTTTTTTTTCAAGAGTAAATTAAAACCATAAACTTGGTGAAGTATGGCAGCCATAAATGTTAGTACAATTGATTTTTGAGCGATTACTTGTAGCATAAGATCTGCTTCGCTATATATTTTTCCAGGACCAATCTGAGGACCAAAAAATATAATTCTCAAATAAATAAACAGCACAATACAAAAAGCTACATAGCCAATAACATAGGTATTGCTAAGGAAGTTAGAATGATAAACTGTAATACTATGAAGAATACACAGGAAGAAGAGCGTTAGAAAGGCAAAATTTGCAAAAAATACATGAGCCCCAAAATGAAGATCATGAGGCACGAAACCAACTCCAGCATAAAAGAATCCTGCCAGTAAGCCTACAGGCATGGTGATTTTAGAATAAAATAGTGACTTACTTGAGTCTTCAATAAGATCAAATACTTTTTTGAAATTTAAATAAAATAGCATTAAAGTTGCCCCAATTAAAATTAAACTACCATTAAATAAAAGCATAGACGGGGTATTGTCTTTTTGAATAATTGCAGTATTTATCTCGTTTGTATTTGTTTTGAAACTTCCTAATTCACTAAGAAAATTATGAGTAAATGAGTAGTAATCTGATTGATAGCCGATAATTTCTTTGTGTGAGCCTGGATATAATAATGCAGCAATTACACAACAAAAAAAGAAGATTGTAATTGATATAATGGGAAGTATAACTAAATAAAATCTTGCTTTTTTCATAATTAACCTATTTTTCAGTTAGATACAAATCTTTTAAAAAAATCTAACACTAACAATTTTTATTCTTGTAACACTAATTTTTATTTTTTTCAAATTGATATATTTCTCTACCTAAGGCTGCTAAAAAAGGAATTCCTAGTTGATCGTATTCATACTTATCATCATTAAAAATTTCATTTTTATTTGTTAAAATTGTTGCTGTTAAAAAAAACTCTATCCCGTTTCTATCTTTCACATAAGCCAAATCTGTAGTGGTCCCATAAGCCAAGCCAACTTTATTGTAGATTCTTGTGTTATTTGTCATTTCTCCTTTTTTATCTCCATAAATAAAGAATTTACAATAGCTGTCAAAGAAAGTTTCCCTATCGTAAAATGGTATAGTTACCTCATTTGGAGTTCTACTCATCCAATATCTTAAAAAGAAATAATCTTCTGGTTCAATGTTAAATTGTTCATTTCTACTAAAAACCTTTGGAAAAATTATTCGTTCAAGAATTTGATTTAACGCAGCTATTGAAGCATAATTTTTTTCTGAAAAATCCATGGACTCATCAATTATAGTTCCGTCTTTTACATACCCTTTACCTTTCAAAACTCCATCTAAATGTGTATTCTTTATTTTTTGGTTAGATGTAATAGGAGCCTGATTATAAATAGTATCTCCCTTTTGATTGAAAAAAATAAAACGAGGAGTACTATTCTTATTCTCTGAATCTGAATCTGAAAACTTATGTGACAAATTAAAATTAGTAATGCCAATATTATGAATAGCTTTATTTACATCATCTCTGCCTATAAAATCAAATAAGTAATTGTATGCCATGTTATCACTTACTAAAAAAATCTTTTTGATTAAATGAGCAATTGTCAAATTGTTTTTGGGATGGGTAGAATCAATTTTCTTAATCACATTTTTACTATATAAAACCTTGAACGGTGTATCCGCTTTAATAGGTATTCCTTGTGATTGAAGCTTTCTTATTTTCTGAAGGGCAAGAATTGCTACAGGAAACTTCACAGTACTTGCAGGATAAAAATATTTCTTAGAATTTACTTGAAAAGTATGTCTTTCAAATTTAGGCACTCCTAAAGAATCTCTGTGAATTCTGGTAAATAAAATTTGTACTTCGTGGCTATTTAAGTCTGAAAGTACTTTTTTTATAATTGGTTCCTTGCTATCCTGTAAAATATCATGAAGCAGATTTGTGTTTTTGGCATTAGAGTTGCATCCTAAAATACAAGCCATTAAAAACAATAGCCCTAAAATTTTAATATTATTAGTAATACACATTCCTTCGAAGATATACTTTTTTACTGAATTATTTTAACCCTTAAACCCCATTAAATAATAGGTTATCTTAATCTTAATCTCTTCTTAATTAACTTCTGTTGTAGATTCAAAAGTTTCACCATAATCTTTTCTAAGGGTTCCCATTATTCTATCCCAAAATAGCAAGTATAATCCATAATTTCCATCAAATTTTTTATGATGTAGATTATGAGCTACGGATGTATTAATCCATTTACCAAGCCAATGCTTATGAAAACCTTTAGGGTAAATTTCAAACCCTAAGTGGCCATATACATTATACAAAATCTGAAAAAGAAAAAACATCCCTAGAGCTGGAGCATATAAAGGGATTGTGAATGCTAAAAAAGGATGAATACCTACTTCAATAATTGCTTCAAAAGGATGAAAAGCATAGGCAGTCCAAGGCGATGGATTGGTAGATTTATGGTGAACTAAATGAACGTATTTAAATAATATTGGATGATGCATAATTCTATGCCACCAATAAAACCAAGCATCGTGAACGATAAGCATCCAAAAAAATGAGAGAAATAAATAAGGATACCCATAATCCTCGATATTTTTATAGGTGTTTGTAAGGTGATTAAATTTAACAAACGTAAAAATAACAACAGTTGCAAAGATGGTAATTGTAATTAAAGACCAAAAGATATCTCTTTTGTAATCCGTTAGTTTTGGAATCTTTTTCTGAATCTTTCTATACCAAAGTGGTTTCTTTAATATCACATAAAACAAAACAAAGCTTATACTCGCAAATGAAAAGTATCTAAACAGTATGGTAGAAGTTACTTTAGTCCAAATTTCAAAAGTGATGTCCATTTGACAATTTTATAAGAGTGCTCACAAATTTATATTAAATAGTCTTAAAAGAGATTAATTCAGGAAAATAATCGTTAAAAGTTTATTTTTAGTATAAAGTTGTTTGACAATGTAATTTAGTTATACATCGAAATTATTCATGAAATTTTATTTGAATGCCCTAAATTAAAAACTTTATATTTAAATTACTTTGTAACACATAAAAAATCCAACTCATGAATTTAAAACCTCATCTAATAATCATATTATTGTATTTACCATTTACCCAAGAAATAAATTCACAAGACTGGAATACATTTGCAAATACAGTTTGGTATAGTAAAGCAAACCTAGAGCTTAAACTCCATACAGAAGCAAAAAATAGAGTTGTTTTTATGGGAAATTCAATTACTGAAGGATGGATTCAGATGCGACCAGAATTTTTTAACAATAGAGATTATGTCAATAGAGGTATAGGTGGTCAAACTACACCTCAAATGCTTTTACGATTTAGAGAAGATGTGATTAATTTGAACCCATCAGTTGTAATCATTTTAGCGGGCACAAATGATATTGCTGGCAATAGTGGATACATCTCTCTTGAATCTATTATAGATAATATTAAGTCTATGTCTGAAATTGCAAATGCCAATGGAATAAAAGTAATTATCTCTTCAATTTTACCAGCAATAGATTATCCTTGGAAACCCGGATTAGATCCTGCACCGAAAATTATTAAAATAAATAAGGCCTTAAAAGCATATTCTAAAAAGAATAATTTTATCTATTTAGACTACTTTTCTGCTATGGTTGATGATAAAGGTGGTTTAAAGGTTCCTGAGTATACAGCTGCCTCAGATCTTGTTCATCCTAATGAAAAAGGATATGAGGTGATGGAAAAATTAGTTGAAATTGCTATTAAAAAGGCATTAGCCAAGTAGACATGAAAAATATTTGTTATAACGTATTTTTGTTTTACATGATATCATTATTTTTTTCATGTGAATCTCCTCACAAACATCCATTAAAATTAAATCCACTTTTTTCAAATCAAATGGTTCTTCAGCAAGAAAAAAATGTGGCAATTTGGGGTGAATATGCACCAAATAGTTCTGTAATAATTAAAGGAAGTTGGGGTGAAATATCTTCTGGAATGTCAGATAACAATGGAAGTTGGAAAGTATTAATTCCAACTCCGAAAGCAGGTGGGCCTTTTGAATTAGAAATTACCACCAAAACTACTACAAAAAAAATAACCGATGTTATGATTGGTGAAGTTTGGTTGGCATCTGGCCAATCAAATATGGAAATGGATTTTGATTATTGTTGTAATACAACAGACAATTCAGAAATAGAACTTTCTTCAGCTAATTACCCTGAAATTAGAATGCTTAATATCACAAACCAAATAAGCTCATTACCTACTAATAATTTTGAGGGAAATTGGGAGAAAGCTGTTGGAAAAAACATTGTAGATTTTAGTGCAGTTGGATATTTTTTTGCCAAAAAATTACATAAAAAATTAAATATTCCTATCGGAATTATTCATTCGAGCTGGGGCGGAACTGATATTGAAGCTTGGACTAGTAGAGAAACACTAAACACCATAGATTTTTTAAAAGAAGATATGAGCTCTTATGATACATTGGTTAATAAATCATCCAAATCAATAGAATGGTTTTCTCAGTTTGAGTCTATAAAATTACCCTCAGATGTTTGGTACTTATTCCTAGAAGATCCTATAGGAATGCCTGATAAATGGAAAAAGTTAGACTTTAAAGATGATAAATATATCAGTTCAAATTATCAAGACTATACTAAATGGGAAAAACTAATCTTACCTGGCTCATTTGACAATGTTTTTGAAACAAATGATTTTGATGGAGCTATTTTATTTGAAAAATCTTTTTCATTAAAAGAAGTTAAAGGCGATTATACTCTTAATCTTGGACCTATTAGTGATATGGAATTTACTTATATAAACGGGGAAAAAATTGGCTCTAGTTTAGGGAAAAAAAGTTTAGCTAATAAATCATATAAAATACCTAAAAATCTTCTAAAGACTGGTCAGAATAGTATAATCATTAAGGTCATAAACCAATACAACGTGGGAAAGGTTGGTGAGATTTCGTTAAATAATTCTTTGGGGGCTAACGAGTCATTAAATGGAATATGGAATTATAAAGTTATTGCTGAGGTATACAATCAGTTTAATGAAAAGGAGCAAACGTGGCCC
>Ga0228628_1000540_pt1 | contig 18899 bp, 17 predicted proteins | sample 34DmetaG_FD_183172 | JGI IMG/M metagenome (GOLD analysis project Ga0228628, IMG submission 183172) | Seawater microbial communities from Monterey Bay, California, United States - 34D | ecosystem: Environmental > Aquatic > Marine > Coastal | place: USA: California | collected 2016-09-30
TTCTTCCCCAATTTACATCAAAGGTCTCTTATGATGTCCACTCTCACCTCCTTGAATTATCCAATCTACTGATTCTATTAACATTTTGCCATTATCCATTTTTACAGTAAAATCGATTTCCTCTAATTGTGGTTCTACTGATAAAAATTTATACCCATTTACTTTTGCTAATTGAGGAATCAATTTTTCAGCTGTCTCTTGATTAACAGGCGAAGTTCCAAAAAATACATTATTTGGTGGATTCTTCTTCCAACTATCTGGAATATATTTATTTATATTCGAAGGTCTCTTGGTTAATAATAAAAACATCAAATTCGGACTATTTGGAATTACCTCATTAAATAATTTATCTCTCAATTGTCCAGTATTCCAAAATTCTGATTCACCCTCTAACAGTTGATTAAATTTATGGTCTATTAGTGGAGCTGATTTTTCAAATATATCCATCATGCTCCCAATAAATACTCTGTGTATTACACCTTTTTTTGCTGCTTCTTTTTGATATTTTTCTAAATCCTTCCAGACACTTGCTATCAATCTACGTGGACTACCTTTTTCCCACAAGTTAAACCCATATCTTTTCGCTAATTGAGCAGCATAACAATTGTAGCACCCTTCATGTACTCTAATACAACCCCACCATAAATTTGCTGTGTGATGTGTCCACTCTATATTACTATTTTTCATAATTATTTTTTACTTTTTTTATTAATATTTCTGTAACGCTACACTACAAAGTTTGCATTTATATGATTGATAATCAATTAAATCGTCCTCTTTTCGACCAATTTTTAATAAAAAAAATATATAATCTTATATTTGTTAATGTTCTGATTTATAGAGATTTAATTTTGTTGAGATTTTAACAGTTTTCGACTAATTTTTTAATAAGTTTCTTTTAAATAACCTCATTACACCTGTTGAAGTGAATTTTTTACCATTTACAGTCTGAAATCCATTATTATTCAAATGAACCGCTATCTTCTCATAACCCATTCCATTTTCTTTTAATTGAACAATCATGGCTGTTGCTTGAATGTTGGTCTTATTGTTAAGTGCTTTTAATTTCATTGATTCAGCTCCTTTTAATTTTGCTTGATATGATAAGTTTTTTGGAGTCCCTAAAGTTTTACCTTGTTTTTTTAAGGTTTGTAGTGCATTTTTTGTCCTAAGTGATATTGCTTCCCTTTCACTTTGTGCCAAGGTTGCGTATATACCAAGTGTCATGGTATTAAATGTTGGCATATCCATTACTCTTATATCAACGTTTGACTTTGTTAGTCTGTCTCTTAGTTGGAATAGGAAGGAAACGCTACGTGATAGCCTATCTAATTTGTAGAGTAAAAGAGTAGCTCCCGTTTTTTCACAATGTTGGATTGCTTTTTCTAATTCTAAACGATTATCATTTTTTCCAGATTCCTGTTCGCTATATTCAGCAAGTAAATTTCCATTTACACTTTTCACATAATTTGAAATTGCATTTGTTTGTGCAACCAATCCCAAATTTTGAATTTTTGTACTTGTTCTGGTATAACTTATAAAATGTACCATATTTCTATCATTTTTTAGTTTTACATCAATGCTTAATCGAACAATTAAGGTATGATATACTACACGAGTGTAATATCTTTTTATGAATCACGCCAGAAATAAATAAAAAAGTTATTAACGTAACCTTCTGTTATTCCGTTAGTTATTTTTTAAATTAAAATTTATTTTTTTGATTTATGGGCGTTTGCTCCCATGCCAAATATTTATTGAAAAAAGATAAATATTATGCAAACAAAATCATCTAAATTAAAATCAATCCAGGTACTTAGCCTATTTGATGGAATCAGCTGTTGTAAATTAGGATTGGAAAAAAACAACACACCAATTGATAATTATTATTCCTCTGAAATCTGCAAGGATGCCATTTCAATCCAAAATCACAACTTTGGAAGTAATCCCAACTTTCACCAAATTGGTGATGTGAGACAAATCAACGGTGCTGACTTCGCAAACATTGACCTTATATGTGCTGGCTCACCTTGTACACAATTATCAGCAATTAATTCCAAGGACAGGAGCGGACTTGAAGGAAGTGAATCATCCTTATTCTTCGAGTTTATCAGAATCATTGGAGAAATAAAGTCAAATCGAACAACCAACAAACCCTTATATGTGCTATTAGAAAATGTTTGGAGTATGGGTAATTCAGAAAAAAATAAGATAACACAAGCACTTTCGGAAGTTATGGGTGAAAAAATTAATCCTATATACTTGGATTCTGAAAGTCTTGCACCATGTCACAGGCGTAGATACTACTGGACCAACATTCCTAACATTCCCCAAATTGTTCCAAATGCAAGTATATATCAAGATTGTGTGGTAAATGGGTATGTTGATAAAGACAAAGCAAATGTGTTACTTTCTAGTAATTTAACTCTAACCCATGGAATCCAAAGATACTACAAGATGAACATTGGAAATATTATTTTTAAGCATAAGGAATTTGCTGAATTATCAAAAGAAGAAAAATTAAAACGCTACCCAGATATTCTAAAGAAATCCAATTATAATTGGAAGGAAAATAGAAATAAAAACCTAGAATATGATTTTCCAAATGGTTGTTACCGTATACCAAGTGTATTAGAATGTGAACGATTCATGACAATACCAGATGGACATGTATCAAATGTTGAAGGAGTTTCAAAATCAGCCAAATACAAGGCAATTGGACTTAGTATGACGGTTGACATCATTGCACATATATTAAGTCCGTTAAACGAGCTCTTAGGTCATGAATAAGATTGCTGAACTACAGGAAAAGATTCGGATTGAACGCATGAAGCTCAATTTGGATAATTCAGAGGACCAACGAAAAAAAATACTAAATAAGATAAAGTCTCTTCAACTGAAAATTCAAATCGAACAGATTAAAATACAGATTGAAAAATTGGGGTGAAAATTTAAAAAAAAATTTTTTTTCACCAATTCAACATATGTTTTTTAATTGGACAAAATGGTAAATGTTAAGAAGGAATGCAACTATTTGGTGAGTGAAAAAAAATATTTTCAAAAGGGGGAGGTCCCCTCACACACCACTTGATGTTAAATGCTTTATAAAATAGCATATGATTAGATTTTGGTAGTGGACTCACGTAGTGATGAGGGGATTGTTAGCAAGCGGAAAGGAACATATAAAATAGTATAAAAAAAGATTCATTTATAGTTGATTTTTTTACAAAAAAGGGTTAACTTTTATAAAACTAAAATTTAGTCCAGGGTCCAGGTACTTTCTCGAAGTATCTGGTTCTCTTCCCTGGTAAAACAATAAGAGAATTTAATAACGAAAGAGAGAATAAGTTATGATTAAAAATGTTACAAAACTTTTCAGTAAACGTTTATCAAAACGTATCAAAACCAACAGTAAACCAAACAATTTCAATTTATGGTTGGTTAGAAAAAATTAAATCTTCTGAATATTCAGAAACAATTAAACAGGCGAGAATCTTTGGTAAGGATTCCGATATTTATAAGTCTATAAAAAAATCAATACCATGTGTCACCTATAACTTCCTATTTAAGGATTACAAGAAAAATTCTAATATACTTTCTTCAACAGGATTATTATTTATTGATATAGATAATTCTGATTTTGATATTAATACTATCAATAAGGATAAAGTATTTTGTTATTATAAATCATTTGGTGGAAATGGATATAGTATTCTGGTTAAAGTAGAAAATCTTGATTATAATAATTTTGAAGAAACTTATTTGAATATTGTTAATGAATTAAATCTAATGACATATTATGATGATAAAGCAGTTAAACATACTCAATATAGTATTCTTTCGTTTGACCCAAATATTTTTATTAATCATAATTCTTATATTTTTAAATCGATTTCTATAAAATCTAATCAAAATAAAAAGGTATCATTCGGTAGTAATAAAGAAAAAAAACACATAGGTATATTATCAAATGATACCTTTTCTGAAAGTAAAATAAGATTTAATAATATAGATGATTACTTTAAAGACAATGATGATGATTATATATTATTTGAGGAAAAGCAAAACATTGTAAAACCATTTATTCCTGTCGTAACATATGAAGGGAGTAGAAATCAGAGAATGTATTATTTATTATCCCAATATGCTTTATTAAATATGGATTATGGTGATGCATTTCTGAATAGTCTTTCTAATACAATTAATAATACATTTACACCAAAGTTGGAACAAAATGAAATTAAACAAATAATAAAAAGCGTAATTAAAAAAAGAGCAAACAATGAGTTAGAGTTAAATTATAATGAACCAAGACGAATAATTTTTAATCCCAAAAAACAAATATCTGGTGAGCAAAGACGAATAATTTCAAATAAAAAAATAGGTGAATTCAGAACAAATAAAACACTTCAAAAAATTTATGATTGTATTGAAGATTGGGATTTTAAAAAGTACAATAAGATAACTCAAAAAAATATCTCAATTGAATTAGGTATAAGTATTCCAACAATAAAAAGGTATTGGAAAAATTTCAAAGACTATGTTTATAATCTTAATAAAACTAATATATCTAAAACTATTGAAAGTGAATCAAACCAAACTATTAATATAAGTGAACCTAAAAGCATTTTAGATAATATTAGACTAAACGATTCTGTTGAAGTTATTGAGTTTCTAAAACAGCTTTATATTGAAAATAATTTGGAGGTAGATACAAAAAGTATTGTTGAAATCGGTTGTGTTTTAAATAAATCTTACGCAACCGTTCAAGAAATTATCATGACCTTAGTTACAATTGTTAAAAATAATAAATACGAAAAATCAGATTTCAAAAATATAAGTGTACCAACACCAATTATTCAAATGATAATACAAAATAAGCAAAAATTATTGGCTGCATAGCTAATTTACATGTTTGTGTGAATCATGCAAAGCATGATCCACACGAATGTGTGGATTGTGATTTGCTATAATTACAGGTATAATCAAGCAATAAAAAACTTATTAGACATGTGAAAACTAGAATCCTTCAAGCATTTTCATGCCCGCTTTTAGAGTTCTTTTGGCTTCTTCCAATTCCCCTTTGGATATAATCCCTCCCTTAGTTGGATTGAATAATTCTCTAATATCAACATCGAATACTTCGGCAAACTTTGGTAGTGATTCCATCTTCGGATAATTGTTTTCATTACAAATATTGCTGATTGCAGTTTCACTCACCCCAATTGCTTTTGCTAACTCTGAACGTGATATATTCTTTTTTATCATCAGTTCTTTGATTCGTAGTATGCTCATATTTAAAATATTTCAATCACAAATATAAAATAATATAAGTAAAACATCATTTTTTTATAAAAAATAAACTAAAACTTGCTTTAATGTAAACTTTTACTTATCTTCATATTGTAAAAATAAAGTTAAACTTTTAAAATGAAAGCATCAGAATTTAAAACAAACATCAAAGCAATCAAAAATCAATTGAGAGGATTAACAATTCAGTTGATTACGTCTAACGGTTCAAAACCATTTAGAACGCTCAGAGAGTTTGGAAATGCTGTTTTAGAAGAAGAATCATTTGGAAATGGTTTTACAATTTCAAAAGTATGGATTGGAAGAGAAATCGTTTCAATTAGTTCTTTTAATCACTTTTTAGAAGTTTTAAAATCTGAATCAATAAACGCTATTCAAATCTTTTCATATAAGCATATAGAGAATGATTGTGAGTTTGTTAGAAGTTTTGGAAGATTGGATTAATTCTAATTAGATATAAAAAGAGGTGATGCTAAAAAACATCACTTCAAAAGTTTTTTCTTATTTATTTCTTATAATACTAACTTTCTTTTCTGGTAAATCTGAATAACTTGTCCAAATGATTAATTTTTAATCTCTAACTATATAGTTATAAATGTTTAATTAAAATCTAATATTTATTCTAACATTAAGAGTTCCAATACAAACTTGACAAATATATTATCTAACCAAATTTTTTTCACTCTCACAAGAATAATAGACTAATAAATTTTACAACATTATTTGAATATTTTTATTAACGTAAATAATTTATGACTTTGAATTATTGAATTGTAAAGTTGTAAATGTTAATAATGTGAGAATTTTTTGGATAAATATACAATTAATACTGTTGTTTAAATCTAAATTATTTGTATAATTGGTATTCGAAATTTGTCAAAATGAATAGAATCAAAGAGGTATTAGAGCGTCAAGGTAGAAGTCAAAAATGGTTAGCTAGTAAAATTGGTAGAAGTAACAATTCTGTCAATTCATATGTTCAAAATCGAACTCAGCCAAGTATGGAGTTGCTATATTTAATTGCAGAGACTCTAGAAATAGACATAAAAGAATTGATTATTTCGAATAAAAAAATGGCTTAATGAAAAGAGGAAATAAATTAAAAGTATATGGTCTATTCACTGGAGCTGGTGGATTAGATATTGGGTTTAAAGAAGCTGGTTTTGAACTTATAGGTGCTTCAGATGTTTGGAAAGAGAGTGAGAATACTATGAAAATCAATTATCCAGAAGTTCCTTTTATCTGTAAAGACATTCGTTTGTTGACAACAGAAGAAGTTTTAGAATCTACAAACGGAGTCAAACCAGATGTAATTATTGGGGGTCCTCCTTGCCAGGGATTTTCGGTGATGGGAGATAAGAATTCTGCGGACCCAAGGAACGTACTTTTTGAGTCATATGTGAGATTAGTTGATGGATTGGAGCCAGAATGTTTTGTGTTTGAGAATGTGAAGGGAATTAAAACTATGTTTAATGGTCGCTATTTGAAAATGGTGGCTAATAGTTTTGCTGAAATTGGATATGACATTTACTTGAAGGTGATGAACTCAAAGGACTATGGAGTTCCTCAAAAAAGAGAGCGAGTAATTATTGTTGGAACCAAGTCTGATAAATTATTCAAATACCCTAAACCAAGTAAATCATCTATTGGGAAATTAAAAGCAAAGAAAAATGTTCAAGAGGCCATTGGTGACTTAGTATTGAATGGAAAGTCTATTCCAAACCATCTTCCATTAAATCATGGCGAAGTGGTTATTGCTAGATATAAATTAATTCCAGAAGGGGGAAAACTTCCACCTCCAGAGCAATTGCCAAAAGAGATTAGAAGGAAAAACTTCGGGAATACATATGTTAGACTTCACAGAGAAAAACTATCTCCAACAATGGTTCCTGGTAATAACGCTTTTCCAGTTCACCCTACTCTTAACAGAAGTTTAACGCCAAGAGAAGCTGCTAGAATACAGTCTTTTCCAGATTCCCACACATTTTCTGGAGCAAGAAAAGAGCAATGTATTTTAGTAGGTAATGCTGTTCCTCCACTTATGGCTGCACACATTGCAAAAGAGCTAAAATCCCACATGACATCAGAAAACTATGTTGGGTCTGAAGAAAACTTATTAATGAAAAGAAATACTAAAATAGAAGTGCCTAATAAAACCACAAATGCTAAAAAGTTGAATTTTCTGGACTTATTCGCTGGTGCTGGCGGTATAGGAATAGGATTCAATCAAGCTGGGTATAATCAGTTACTCAGTGCTGATTTTGACGCTGCCGTAGCTAAAACTCACAGAAATTATCACAAAGAAATTCCTTTTGTCGAAGGAGATTTGTCACAAGATGAAATTTTTGAAGAAGTTATCGATAAGGTTGGGGACCAAAAGGTTGACGTAATTGTGGGAGGGCCTCCTTGCCAAGGGTTTTCAATGTTTGGGAAAAGAAGGTTCGTCAATTCCAAAGACCATAATCCATTTGAGGATGAACGAAACAACTTAATATTCACATACTTGAGATATGTGGAACATTTTAAACCCCAATGGTTTTTAATGGAAAACGTACCTGGAATAATTAACTTGGAAAAGGGATTTTTCCTCGAAGAGTTGTTGAAACAGGTTAAAAGATTAGGTTACAATAACTATGATTATAAGGTAATCAACACAGCTGATTATGGTGTGCCTCAAAAAAGGAAGAGATTTATTTTAATAGCAAACAGAACGGGTCATTTGATTCCTTGGCCAAAACCAAAGTTTTACGAAGAACCAGAGGATTGGCAAAAACCATATAGAGCTGTTGGTGAAGTCTTAACAGGGTTGGCAAATCAAAAAACTCACGCCAAGTATCATAACCATCATCCAATGAATCACTCTCCAGAGGTTGTTGAAAGGTTCTCATACATTAAAGAAGGAAAAAAAATCAACCCAGATGATTTACCAGAGCATCTAAAGTACAGCAGAACAGGTAAACTAATTAAGAGCTTTAGTAAAGTCTTATTTAGGTTAGATAGAAATCAACCTAGTCATACACTTGTTCCTGGTCATAGCGCTTTTCCTATTCATCCATGGTTGAATCGTCAGCTTACTGTTCGAGAGGCGGCTAGAATTCAAACCTTCCCAGATGATATTGAATTTCTTGGGAATCACGGTCAGCAGTGTAAGCAAGTTGGTAATGCTTTTCCACCTCTTGCTGCTGAAACCTTTGCTAATATTATTTCAAAAGCTATTAGCAACGGGTGGAGTGAAGAAAAGACAAGTAGTTTGGCCTATTATTCCTTAATAGAGAAATAGGAATGGATAAGAAAAAAAGTTATGAAATCTTTTTGGAAGGGTTAGGTAAAAGCCAATCCTCCATTTCAAGTTATACTAGTGCTTTCTCATTTAATAATAAGATTGCAAATGAACTGGGATTGGGTGATATAGAATCATGGGATTTGAATAATGTGGATGAAAATATTCGAAAAGTTCTAGATAACGAGGAGTTTAAGTCACAGAATAAAATGTCGAATAATATGTATTCGGCAAGTTTATTAAATTATAGAAAGTTTCTTGGTTCAACCAAAAGTCAAATAAAACAAAACAAATCAATGGGTAGTAGAAAGAGATATATTGCTAAAGTCAGAGAGTTAGCGGCTCAAATTAAAGAAAAATCAATTGAAGAATTGAAAAGCCCATTTGAGGCCGAATATCAATATGATGTTGAAAATGCCATAACTAGTGTTGAGGAAAGATTAGGTCAATACGTTTTTGACAATAAAATTAACTCTGATATACAAGGGACTTTGCAGTCTGTTATCTCAAAAATTAAGTCCACTGACTATGAATTTACTTCAGAAGACATAGATTCCCTAAATACCTTTTGTAAGAAAATAGACCACGCTGTTCACCAATGTCAATACATGACTAATATTTATCACGGTCCAAATGGTTATGTAAAGGATTATAGTATAGACCTACCAGTGCTATTCAATGAAATGAAAAGTAGCTTAACGGCCACTGATTTTTTTGAAGAAACCACCTTAAATAGGGCTTTTCAAGTAAATAAAAACTTTAAGTCATTTTTAAAATATCTGTTCGTATGTGTTAAAAACTGCCAAGACCGAGTTTCATACCCATTGTTCTATAAATTTTATCAAAATATTGCACATTGGTTCTTTGATGTAGAGATGTTGAACTATGATTCTTTTTGCGAATGGTATAATAGACAAAGCCATGATGAGCCCAAAGCCGTTCATTTCAATGCGTTTACACATCTTCTTGCTTACAACTTAAAATTGGAGCTTGAGAAGGAGGGAATGTTAACAGAGGAGGTTGATAAAAAATATGTTAAGAATAATATATTCAACTATGACAATGCGACATTGGATTCTTATGCTGAAAATAAGGTTGAGAACATAACTTTTGAGAATATTGCTCCAGAAAGGCCATTTGACGAATTTGGCTGGAGATGGGCAACAACAGGAATAGCATCTCATTTAAATCAACCAAATTCTTTAAGAGCTGTTCTGGATGCGGTACTTATAAATGGAAATGGTTCTAATAACCAGACCCAAGCATTCAAAGATTTATTATCCGAAATCTGCTTGAATAAGTATGAAATGGATGAGGAGGAAACAGAGAAACTTGTTAAGAATAAAAATGGGAATCCTGTCAGGAATATTATTGAAAATTCTGGGAATTATTGGACGCATTTAGGCCTCTTTTCTGAAACAGGCAAGACTGCCCGTGTTTCAGACTTAGGTGTTCGATTTTTAACTGGTATTTTACCACAAGATGAGTTTATAGAATCCATTATATCGAACTATAAACTTCCTAGTGAAGTTTACAAAGCTGATAGAGAAGAATGGGAAGGTGCTGATTTAGAGATATACCCTTTTCAAATAATACTCAAAGTATTTGAAGAGTTACATCGTTCATATTCAGAGGAACATCAATATTTGACTGAAAATGACTTAAAGAAAATAATAGTTCCCTTTTCTGTACAGTATAATGAATCCAAGACAGAAGAGTTGGTCCATCATATTTTAGGTAATAGAGAGACTCCCTCAGAATATTCCGAATGGCCTAATTGTTATGAGCACTTTACTGGTGATAAAGGAGAGAGAATGATAAATGAGTTTCTTTATTTCTTACAATGCTTTGGATTTTTAAGTTCAAACTCAGAAAGAACTAGAAGTGCCGACAAACAATATTACGCCACAAGTAAAATGACTAAGCTGTTTGGAGTTGACAATAGTACTATTGGAGTTCAGCGTTATAACCAGCAAACGAAAAAGAATCAAATATTTTTTGGTGCACCAGGAACAGGTAAATCATTTAGGATTAAAAAGAGGACTTCTGCTGCGGAGAAAGCAAATAGAGTATATAGAACTACATTTCACCCAGATTATGACCACAGCAGCTTTGTAGGAGGCTATAAACCGATAAACAAACCTATTCTTGATGAAGATGGGAGAGAGAAACCACATCAGTTTCAAATAGCATATGATTTTATTCCTCAAGTATTCACCTTAGCATATGTGGAAGCATGGAACAACTTGGATAAGGATTACTATCTAATTGTTGAAGAAATTAACAGAGGTAATTGTGCCGAAATTTTTGGTGATATATTTCAATTACTTGATAGAGATGAAGATGGCTATCCAATAATTCCATCACAAGAGCTATTGATTTATTTGCAGACCCACTTATCAGATGAAGGAGCTGAGGGAATTGCTAATGGTCAAATGACGTTACCTCCCAACCTTAATATTCTCGCTACAATGAATACATCGGACCAATCATTGTTTCCAATGGATAGTGCTTTTAAAAGAAGGTGGGATTGGATATATGTTCCTATTGAGTACAATGAGTTCTATCAAGATTCTGGCAAAGAGAACGAGTCTTATAATTATTTAGTGAAAAGTAAATCTGGCGATATTTCCTTTAGGTGGATTGACTTTATCAAGGGTGTCAATGATTTAATTAGCTCAATACCACACTTGGGTGAAGATAAGCAAATTGGAAACTATTTTATCAAGGGTAAAGAAACCGCTGGTGAATATGTAATTGGTTTAGATGACTTCGTTCATAAAGTAGTATTTTACCTTTGGAATGACGTTTTTAAAGACGAAGAGAGAGACGAAAAAAACATTTTTAAAGAGACTATTACTTATCAAAACTTCTTCCCAATAGACAAGAATGCATCTGAACTGATTAAGGAAATTTTGGATGCTTTATCGATAGATAATTCTTCTTCAATAATAGTGACGGATGAAGTTATTAGTTGAGGGACAACCATACAAGATAAGTGCACTTAGCTCAATACTTAGTAATTCTCAGTTCTATAAAACCGATGGAGAGCTTGGCGTAATTAATCATGTTGGGTTTTGCCATTCTCTTGACACAAAAGAGGTGGTATATTTTCTTCCTAAGGTGTTTATTATCAACGGCAAGCTGTTTGGAATGTATGAGATAAAGGATAATGTTCCATTTTCATCAGATAACATTCAAGACTTGACCAACAATTCTTGGTTAGGTAAACTTTTGTTATTGTTTTACCAGGGAATTACTGAATTCAAAAGAAGAAATCCAAACTCAAGAATTATTCAAAGAGGGAATTATTATGAATTGAGTTCTAACCTTGGTGATACGGAATATTCATATTTGGATATATGCCTAAGCATATTAGCCTACTTTAAATCAGAAAAGGAAAAAATTCTATTCAGAAATGCAAAGAGAAAGTCATCTGTTGCAAACAAAATGAACTGGAAAAGGACTATAAGTCGTCAAATTCCCATCATTAACTCCAATAATGCTCCGATTTACCCTATTCTTGAAACCAAAAGGAAACAAGTTGACAATGAAGAAACGCTTTTAACAATTTTCTATTCCATTCTGAATAACGTATCACAAGAATTGGGTCAAAACTTAAATCTTGTTGTAAACTATCAACTTTATTCAGGTTCTAAATTTAAATCGTTAGAAAAAAACGGGTTAAGAGTCTTAAAGAAAATCAAATACAAGTATTTTTCAGATGACTTAAAGAAAATCTACAACTTGTGTCATTTATACCTTGAGAAAAAGTATAGCGGTAGTTTGAACAAGAAAAAGGAGGAGTTTATTGCAATTCGGGATTACAACATTGTATTCGAGGACATGGTTGATAAATTATTTACGGATAATTCGCTTCTCAGTTATTCAAATAAAGATGTTTCCATTGATGATTTGAAGAATAATCGTGATGGTAAAATTATTGACCATATATTCAAGTTTGATTCTATAATTGATGATTCAGAAATTCTATATATAGGCGATTCAAAATATTATCAACCAGATGCTCACGCTGGAAATTTAAGTATCTATAAGCAATACACTTATGCCAAAAATATTGTTCAGTTTAACATTGATTTATTGAACAATCCTAAATCCAAAGAAATACCAGGTGTAAAGTATTTAGATATAGATACAGAAGGGTATAATATCACGCCTAACTTCATGCTATATGCATATATCCCAATGTATGAAGAAGGAATGGTCCTAAACTATAAAAACCACATGATTGATGACTACGTTGAAGGGGCCAAACCCAAAAGTTCGTTTCATTTTTACGAAAGGTTGTTCGATAGAGACACCTTATTTGTTCATGAATATAGAATTAACTTCCTTTACGTGTTACACAGTTACTGTACAAGTAGGCAGAGTAACCTATTGGGGTTCAGAGAAAATACAAAAAAATATTTCAGAGATAAATTAAAAAACTACTTTCAAGATGAGTCTGTATCTGGTTTTCAATTTTTCGTTAAGACTTTTGAAAATAACGAAGAATTAAAAAGGTTTGTTGATGATAATTTCAAAGATTTAATAGGAAAAGTTATTTCTATAGGTGATAATCAGCTTTTATTAGCAAAGAATTTACAGTATGCAAAAGGGAATTCTAAATTTAATTCAATTTGTGAAGAATTTGACAGCCGATTTCAATGGGTCTAAACTCTTTAATCATATTGGTTGTTATTCAAAAGATATAGATAAACTATGTTTTAAAGATAAATCGATTAGAATAACATGACAGAGTTTTTTGTTAAATAAATCTTATATTAATGAAGTTTTGAATCGTAACTTATGAGTGCACTTTTAGAGTGCAAAAATGCATCATTTTGCATCATTTTGTAAAAGTATAGAATTAAAACTATTTAAAAATCAATATATTAGCTAATTATAGTTCACGCTCATAATCAGGTGGTCCCTGGTTCGAGCCCAGGTGGGACCACATTAAAAATCAAAGCCTTACAGAAATGTAGGGCTTTTTTTATGTGTTTTAAATTTATTAGAGAGCACTTTTAGAGTGTCTTTTAAATAATTAAATAATGATGTCAGAAAAAGAATCTAAAAATTTGATGAATTTGCATATATGTTTATATATCTTTAAATTAAAAGAATTTAAAATACAATTAAATGAAGGTATTTATTAAAAGTATAATTCGGCTTTTAAGATTATTAATTTTATTTATTTGTTTGATTATTTCATGCACAAATCCCACGAACAAGTATCAAATTAAAAAGTCAAAAACAGATGATAGTTCTGAAATATTAAGTTTAACAATTGCTTGGAATGAGGGTTTAAAAAATCGAAAATTAGAAGAACTCAGGAGGCTGTATGATAAACAAGTGTTGATGTATGGATATTTAATTTCAAGAGAAGGGGTTATTTCTAGTAAAGCAGATTTCTTTTTAAAGTACAATGATTTTACTCAAGAGATAATAGGGGGTATCCAAGTAAAAAAAATGAAAAAAAACAGATTTAAGTCTTCTTTTAAAAAAGAGACTAAATTTAATGGTAAAACAATTATTGTAGATTCTTATTTGATTTTTGAAAATACATTTGATGGGTTAAAGATTATCGTTGAAAGTGATAAACTTACTGATAAAAATAAATTATCGCCAAAGGAAAAAAAAAGATACAAATCATCTGTAGAAGTTGTGGAAGATATTGTAACTTCATCAAAAGTATTTAAAAAATTAACAAAAGACCTAAAACAGAGAATTATAAATAATGGTGGTAATGGCTTTGGTTTGCATTTTGAGGGAGACAGAGAATTAGATAAATTTGAAAACTTATATAAAACATATAATTTTGTTCTATTTGAAAACTATTCAAACAAAAATACAGTTATTGAGAGATTTTTATTTGACCCAAAAACTGAAAAGTTATATATCTATAATGTTTATTCTGATAGTCTAATTTCCATTAGTTATAATTTTGATTTATTAAAAGAGTTTAAAAAATTTAATTTTTAAATTTAATCTATAAAGATTCAATTAGTTACTTTAATTAAAAAAGAAGATAAAAAAATGAAGGAAATAAAAAGAACATATCTGTTTACGCTATTTTTCTTGTTTAGCTTAAATTTATTTTCCCAATATTCATCATGTAGACATTTTGAGCCATTTACACATATAACAAATCTTTCAATTGAGAATGCTAAAATAAAAATATCTAAATCTACTTTTACAATTTTCTATAAATATACAGGTAGAGAAGGTAATAAACATTTCTTTAGGCCTAACTACAAAGTTGATAGTGGACCTTATTATTTTGTATGTGAAACGGACAATAGTTCAAAAATTGTTTCCGTAAAAGTATATTATCATGTATCCGAAAGACATGATGCAATTAGAAGTTATACAAATAGAGGGTGGACTCATTTTGCTAATACTAGCAGATTAGTTTGTGAGGGTTTAGGCAAGCAAATTAATTATTGGAATATAGGTGATTCTTTTATTATTGAAATTACAGATTTCAATCCACCTAAGAATAGTGATGGCTCTTTGAAGAGCGAAAGGGTTTTTGTTTGTGATGGAGATTATGCAAGAAAATTTCATTCTAAAAGAACTTGTTATGGTTTAAATAATTGTAGGTCCACTATTTCTTTTATAAACACATTTCAATTAGCATTAAAAAGAGGTTTCAGGTTCTGTGATATATGTTGGAATTAATTTTTTAGCAAAACGAATAACAATAAATAATTATTATGAAATATATTATAATTTGTTTAATAGGACTGTTTATTGTCAGCTGCTCTAATGAGTCTGATGAATATGGTTGGAATCGGGATAAATTAAAAGGTAAGGTTAAATCTTTTTCAGAGTTTTCATATAAAGCAAAAGAACGCTTTGGGAAAATTGAAAAAGGAAAACGTGAAAGAGAAAGAGAATATTGGAAAGATTATCAAAATAGGTATAACGAAAGAGGCAATAAGATTGAAGAAAAAGAGTATAACTCAAACGGTAGTTTGTATTCTAAAGGAATTAGTAAATATGACGAACAAGGAAATGAAATTGAAGGGAATCGATACAGTTCAGATGGTAGTCTAGAAAATAAATGGATATATAAATATGATAAACAAGGAAACTGTATTGAATCGAATCGTTACAAATCAGACGGTAGTTTCGAATATAAAGTGATTAATAAATATGACGAGCAAGGAAATCAAATTGAATCGAATGACTATGATTCAGATGGAGGTTTAGACTATAAATGGATATATAAATATGATAAACAAGGGAACTGTATTGAATCGAATTGCTACGAATCAGATGGTGGTTTATTTTTTAAGTCGATTTATAAATATGATGAACAAGGAAATGAAATTGAATCGAATTGGTATAATTCAGACGGTAGTTTACCTTCAAAAAATACTTATAAATATGATGAGCAAGGAAATGAGATTGAAAAAAAAGAATATAATGCAGATGGTAGTCTCGATTTTAAATATACTTATAAATATGAATTTGATGAAGAGGGTAATTGGATTAAAAAAATCATATTTAAGAATGAAACACCAGTTTATGTTTTAGAGAGAGAGTATGAATATTATTAGAGAAGGGGCTTACTAAATAATAATTTACCCCATCACTTAATTTATCCATTCCCTAAAATTTCGATTAAAATAATTCTAATATCATAAATTTTTAATTGTATAATCTACAATCTTCTGAATTAATTTTTTATCAACTTTAGCAAGATACTCTTTTGAAAACTTGACTAGAGAATCATCAGTAATATACTTGTAATAGAAGTTGTTTTCTTTTTTACAAATTATTGCGTCTGGTACTTTACCGTGAATTTTTTTTGAATAATATTTCTTTAAACCTACTTTGTTAAACTTTAAACTTGGGTCCACAATATATATTCCTTCTTTTGTTTTAACTTCACACCAAGTATGATAATCTCCAACATTTAGACCTTTTATTTTTCTATTTCCATATGTAATATATTTATTATTTGAACAGATTACTGCAAAAGACCCTGTTACTTCATTTGCCTCATGTCCTAATTCATTTAAAATTCTAGTCATAACATGTCCAATTAAATAACATATACCAAAATTATTTCTTAATTCATTTTCAATAGTATATTGAAGTTGAAAAGATATTTTTTCTAAAAGTTTTTCCATTTCATTTTTTCTTTAAATCAATTATATAATCTTATTCTCTTTTTGTTAACAGATTCAGTTATTTTCTTTGTATCGATATAATTCTTTTGAATTACACTTTCAGTTTTTTGGTATCCCATACTTGAAACCATTCCAGTTTTTTCTTGAACCTTTGTTAAAAATGTTTTCCTAAGATGCTTTAATCCAATTCTGGACTTTACATCAGCCTTATCCCTATAAAATCCAAAACTATGAGTTAATTGGGTAGCAATTGTTTCTCTTTTTGATGTTGAATCTGGTTCAATTAAATATTTATCTAGACCTATATTTTTTTTGTAATTCAATCGAATTAATAATTGTTCTAATTCATAAGTAATTGGAATAGGAACAAACTTTATTGGTTGTGAATTATCATAATTGTGTGCCTTTTGAAACTTTAAATCAATTCCTTTTACATAATGAAGTTTACCATTTTTATCAGTAATAATATCTGAATATTTAATTGAAATTGCTTCTTCAATTCTCATTCCTGTATATGCTATTAGCTCAATTGCATCTTTTAAATATTGTCGATACATTTTTTTCTTAACACCATTTTTATAAGTCTTAATTGAATCTTTCTCTGGAGTATTCTCAATCATCTTTATAATCTTTTTAAAATCACTATCATCAACTGAAATTGTATTTAATTCTACATTTTTAAGCTTAGCATGCTCCATCGGATTGATTAATTCAAATCCTTTTTTCTCAATTAGAAATTTAAAAAAGCTTTTAAGACTTCTAATGTGATGATTATATGTAGATACACTTTTGGACTTTTTATAAAGTTGTTCAAAGTAATTACCCACCATATATCTATCAATTTGATAAATCGTAATTGAATCTGAATTAATACCAATTGAATCTATGTAATTCTTAAATTTTAAAAGATATCCTAATGTATCCCTAATGTATTCTTTACTTCTTGGTCTTTGTTCAAAGAATGGGACATCAACATTTTCCAAATAATCACCATAAATCATTATACAATCTAACAGTGAATCAAATTTTGTGTTCTCTTTTTTGATTTTATCTATTGCTATTGGATTTTTAAATTCAATAGGATTGGATAATTCATGCTTAAATTCAATTAGTTCTTTCACAGCTTCATCATATTCCAAAGATTTTAAATCTCTTGTTTTTCTAACACCATTTTTTCTAATAACTGCCTTGTATTTTTGTTTTTCAATTGGATGTTTACAACCATTATATTCAGATTGATTCGATTCAATTTGTTTATTACATTTTTTGCAGACAATATGCAAACCTTTAAATTTTTCGTATTTCAATAATTTCATCTTGACTTATTTTTTTGATATTTTTTTACTTATTTTTCCTTTGGGTTGGTAATTTGATTTTTTATATTTTGATTCAGATTCTGAATCAATTAAACTTATCAAATCATCCTTATTGTATTTTTCATAATAATCTTTCCAACCATCTTTGTATTTTTTTTTAAGCTCATGAATTAATGGCATATCATAGATTAAATCAAAATCATTTTTATATGTGAATCTACCACTTGAGTCTCTATATATTTTTAGATGATTTTGTTTACACCACCGTTCAACACTTCTTGAATCTTTCCGATTAATTAATTTTCCAATGTCTTTTATATACAATCGTTCAAGGTAGAATTGGAAAGTATATTTTTTCTTTAGATAATCAATATTTAACTGTTCAGTTAATTTGTTAGCAAAAAATAAAATATCATTTATTTTTTTCATTTTGTCTAGTTTCAAGTAGTCACTTGATTCTTTTATTGGTTTTGTTAAAAAAATTGCATCTATCATTTTTATTAATTTTTAAACATTATAATACTCTTTGGGTCATCCCCATTAATTGATTTTCAATAAATTATGTTTGATTTTGCTTAGGCTACTTTTTTCTTGTTTCCAAATGGAAATTGTCTTACAAGTAAATCATTTGGAATCTCTTGTTTTTTATCAATTTGTTTGAAGAAATATGGTACACCTATAGCATTGCATAAATCTCTCAATTTTCTTCCCCAATTTACATCAAAAGGTCTCTTATGATGTCCACTCTCACCTCCTTGAATTATCCAATCTACTGATTCTATTAACATTTTGCCATTATCCATTTTTACAGTAAAATCGATTTCCTCTAATTGTGGTTCTACTGATAAA
>Ga0228628_1000562_pt1 | contig 18293 bp, 20 predicted proteins | sample 34DmetaG_FD_183172 | JGI IMG/M metagenome (GOLD analysis project Ga0228628, IMG submission 183172) | Seawater microbial communities from Monterey Bay, California, United States - 34D | ecosystem: Environmental > Aquatic > Marine > Coastal | place: USA: California | collected 2016-09-30
ACCCAACAATACTATTTGTAAAATTTTTCTCATAAAACTACTTTTAAACTTAAATCCATATTATGAACAGAATGAGTTAAGGCTCCAGATGAAATATAATCCACACCACATTCTGCATATTTTCTAATGGTATTCTCATTTATTCCACCAGAAGATTCTGTAAAACATTTCCCATTGATTAGTGCTACTGCTTTTCTGGTATCTTCAAATGAAAAATTATCAATCAAGATACGATAAACACCTTCATTTTGGAGTATTTCTTCAATCTCTTTTAAGCTTCTAGCCTCAACAATAATTTTTAAATTTAATTTATTGTCACTTAAGTATTGTTTGGTCTTTGAAATTGCTTGTGATATTCCGCCTGCAAAATCAATATGATTGTCTTTAATCATCACCATATCATATAATGCAAAACGATGGTTCACTCCTCCTCCAATTTTTACTGCCCATTTCTCTAATGCTCTAATACCTGGGGTTGTTTTTCTAGTATCTAAAATTTGAGTTTTTGTTCCTTTCAATAAATTAACAAAAAAATTTGTTTTTGTAGCAATTGCACTCATACGTTGCATAGCATTTAATACAAAGCGTTCTGCTTTGAGAATAGATTGGGATTTGCCTGAAACTTGAAAAACTATATCTCCATAATTAACATGAGACCCATCATCAATAAAGCTCTCTACATGCAAGTCTTTATCAAAATATGTAAATGCTTTTTTTGCAAAAGCTATCCCAGCTATAATACCCCTATCTTTTACTAATAAATTAGCTTTTCCTTGAGCATTTGAAGGAATACAGGATAATGAGGTATGATCTCCATCACCTACATCTTCTCTATACCCATTTTTTATAATGAGGTCTAATTCTTTTTCAAATTGTTCAATTGAGATCATAATTTATATTATACAAGCTAAAATACAATTAAATGAGAAAAATGATAACAATAATTGTAATTTTGAAAAATGAAAATAAAACTGCTTGTTATTGGTAAAACAGATGACAAAAATCTAGGGCAACTTATTGAAAAATACCAACAAAGATTAAATCACTACGTAAACTTTGAAATCGAAATCATACCTGACATCAAAAATGTAAAGAATTTAAACCAAGTACAACAAAAAGAAAAAGAAGGTGAATTGATTCTTTCTAAACTTAAAAATACTGATCAATTGGTGTTATTAGATGAAAAAGGAAAAGAATTTCGGTCTTTAGATTTTGCTTCTTATTTGCAAAAGAAAATGAATTCAGGCATCAAACAATTAGTTTTAGTTATTGGAGGCCCTTATGGGTTTTCTGAATCTGTTTATAAGAAATCCACAGGAAAAGTATCTTTATCAAAAATGACCTTCTCTCATCAAATGATTCGGCTTTTTATAGTTGAACAATTGTATAGAGGGTTTACCATTCTCAAAAATGAGCCTTATCATCATGAGTAAATAAACTTATTTAAATATGTTAAATTCTAAAGCTGAAATTAATTAGTTTAGTAAAATGAAACTAGTCTTTGCCACAAATAACCTGCATAAGTTAAAAGAAGTACAAGAAATGCTCTCTAATTCTATAGAGGTATTGTCTTTAAAAGATATTGGTTGTTTTGAGGATATAGAAGAAACTGAAAGTACTCTGGAGGGTAATGCTAAATTAAAAGCTGATTATATTACTAAAAAGTATGGATTTGATTGTTTTGCCGATGACACTGGATTGGAAGTTGAAGCGTTAAATGGAGATCCTGGGGTTTATTCTGCAAGATATGCTGGAGAACATGGTAATGCAGAAAAAAATATGGAGAAACTTCTTATTGAACTTAAAAATAAATCCAATAGAAAAGCAAAATTCAAAACTATTATTGCTTTAAATCTTACAAATAAACAATATCTTTTCGAAGGAATTTGTGAAGGTGAAATTTTAAATGAGAAAACAGGTGTAAAGGGTTTTGGTTATGATCCAATCTTTAAACCAAGTAGTGCTTCATGTTCATTTGCTGAAATGAACTCAGAAGAAAAAAATATAATTTCTCACAGAGGAATTGCCATTCAAAAATTGGTTAAATTTTTAAATTCATTATAATTGATGATTCAAAAGTCCTACACAAAACAATTTATTACACTTTTTTTTGTGTTGGCTATGGTCTTTCTAGTAAGTATTGGCCTGGGCTCTGTAGCTATTCCTATTGATGAAATCATAGCTGTTTTGTTAGGAAACAACAGTTCTAAATCTAGTTGGAGTACAATTATTCTTCATTTTAGACTTCCAAAAGCTATTACTGCTATGTTAGTTGGATCTGGCTTGTCTATAGCTGGATTGTTAATGCAAACTCTTTTTAAAAATCCATTAGCTGGTCCATTTGTATTAGGAATTTCCTCAGGAGCCAGTTTAGGCGTGGCTATTTTAATTTTAGGAGCTGGTATCTTTGGAGGGGTTCTAACTACTATATCTTTATCTAGTTGGGGTTTAGCCATAGCCTCAAGTATTGGTGCAGCCTTGGTATTGTTTGCTGTATTAATAACCGCTAACAAGGTGAGAAATACCATGAGTATTTTAATTATTGGGCTAATGTTTGGTACAGTTACTTCTGCGATTATTAGTGTATTTACTTTTTTTAGCAATGCGGATAAAATTCAACAATTTGTGTTTTGGGGGTTTGGAAGTTTGGGAAACCTATCCTGGAATGAAATACTTGTCTTTTTTACCATTTATCTAATAGCTATTATAAATTTAATAGGTATCATAAAGCCATTAAATTCATTATTAATTGGTGAAAACTATGCCAAAAGTTTAGGAATTAATATCAAAAAAAATAGAAATATCATTTTACTAATTACTAGCTTACTAACTGGTGTTATTACAGCTTTTGCTGGACCAATTGCATTTATTGGATTGGCAGTTCCCCATATCACAAAATTAGTTTTTAAAACATCTGACCATAAAATATTACTTCCTGCTGTTGCCATTCTAGGAGCTATCATTTTGCTAGTTTGTGATATCGTTGCTCAATTACCAACAAGTGAATTTACTTTGCCTATAAATGCTGTAACCTCATTAATTGGAGCACCAGTAGTGATTTGGTTATTGGTAAGAAAAAAGAAAATATACATATGAGTTCTTCAGTTAAAAATAGCATTGAAACAAAGAATTTGCATATTGGATATCAGCAAAAAAAATCTGTGTTAACTATTCAAAAAAATATTAACATTCAATTATATAAGGGTGAATTTGTAGGTATTTTAGGTAAAAATGGAATTGGTAAATCTACGCTATTAAGAACACTTACAGGAGTACAAGATGCTATTTCAGGAGAGGTGTTCATTCAGGGAATAAACATCCAATCTCATAGCCTTAAAGAACTGTCTAGTCTAATTAGCCTTGTGCTTACAGAGCGTCTTCCTGATAGTCAATTAACTGTTTATGAACTAGTTGCTCTAGGAAGGCAACCTTACACAAATTGGATTGGAAGATTAGAAAAAAAAGATAAAGAAAAAATCAACTGGGCTTTAGAACAAACAGAAACAATATCATTAGCAAACAGACATTTTAATGAATTAAGTGACGGACAATTGCAACGCGTTTTAATAGCTAGAGCGTTAGCTCAAGATACCCAAATCATCCTATTAGATGAACCCACAGCTCATCTTGACATGCACCATACTATCAAAATCTTCAAACTACTAAAAAAACTTTCAAAAGAAACTAATAAAACGATTATAATAACAACTCACGAAGTAAATTTAGCAATCAATTCTGCTGATCAACTAATTTTATTGACAGATAAAGAAGTAGTAGCTGGAAATAAAAAAGTACTCATTGAAAGAAATTCTTTTAATCATTTATTTTCATCTGAAATTGTTAACTTTAACGCAAGTTTAGAACAGTTTATAGTAACAAAAGAATTATGATTTTTACTTTTATAAATCATTAAAACTATAATAAAATCATTTAAAGAAATAGCCTTATGAAAAAAACACTCTTATTATTTTGTTTTTTATTGTTTACTTATTCCGTTTCTTCTCAGAACGAAATAGATTTATCTGAAAAGTATGCAGCTTCAATAACAGCTAAAGAAATAGGAAACCACCTATTTACATATGCCTCAGACGAATTTGAGGGCAGAAATACAGGAGAACTAGGGCAAAAGATGGCTGTTGAATATTTAAAGGATTTTTATGTAAAACATAAAATCATATCACCCATAGGTGGAGAAGATTATTATCAAGAAGTTCCTGCCAGCTATATGAATAAATTAAGTAGAAGAGGAGAATTGAAAGATTCTGAAAATGTAGTAGCCTTTATTAAAGGAACTCAAAAACCAGATGAAATTATTGTTATTTCAGCTCATTTAGACCATGTAGGTATGAATAAAGATGGTGAAGTTTTTAACGGAGCAGATGATGATGGATCTGGAACCATAGCTGTATTGGAAATTGCAGAGGCCTTTAAAAAAGCTGTAAATGAAGGAAATGGCCCACAAAGATCTATTTTATTCTTGCATGTTACTGGAGAAGAAAAAGGATTATTAGGCTCTCGTTACTACACAGAGAATCCAATTTTCCCTATAGCTAACACCATTGCTAATCTAAATATAGATATGATTGGAAGAGTAGATGAAAGGCACAAGGGTAATCCAAATTATGTGTATTTAATTGGTTCTGATAAGTTAAGCACCTCTTTACATGAGGTTTCAGAAGCTATGAATGCAAAATACACCTCCTTAGAACTAGACTACAAATACAATGATGAAAATGACCCTAACAGATTTTACTACAGATCTGATCATTATAATTTTGCGAAATTAAATGTACCCATCATCTTTTATTTTAATGGAACACATGTAGATTATCATAAAGAAACTGATACGCCAGATAAAATTAATTACGAGCAATTAGAAACTAGAACTAGACTTGTTTTTCATACTGCATGGGAAATAGCTAACAGAGAAGCTACTATTGTAGCTGATAAGATTGAAAAAGCGAAGTGAAAAATTAACTGTCGTTTTATTAATGCATTATTTTAAAAAGTAATTCTTTAAGAATATCTCCATGAGATTGGCTAGCTCCTACCCCTTTACTTTTTACATCAGCATCTCTTAACATGGAAATAACTTGTGCTACCTTGCGCATTGGATAATTCCTGGCAGCAGTTACATAATCTGTAACAAAAAAAGGTCTAATGCCCAGAGATTTGGCAACCTGATCTCTAGACTTATTCTTTAATCCATGATAAATTAGGAGTTGAGTAAAAAAACTATTTAACAGAGAAATTGTCATTACTAGTGGGTTACTCTTAGGATTTAGCGCAAAATATTGTATAATCTGATTGACTTTTAAAATATTCTTCTCTCCTACGGCTTTTCGTAATTCAAAATTATTAAAGTCTTTAGAGATTCCAATATTATCCTCTATATGATCCGGAGTAATGATAGTATTTTGAGGAAGAATTGTAATGAGTTTTTCTAACTCATTATTAATTTTACTTAAATCTGTTCCTAAAAAATCTACCAACATTTGAGCTGCCTTAGGTTCTACTTGATAGTTTTTACCACCTAGTACTCTTCTTATCCAATCTGCAACTTGATTTTCATACAAGCGTTTACTTTCAAATACCAAGCCTATCTTTTGAATAGCTTTAAACAAAGCTTTCCTTCTGTCCAGTTTCTTATACTTATAATTAAGTACCAATACAGTAGATAGTTGAGGATTGGTAGCATAAGAAGCTAATTTTTCTATAGTTCTACTTAAATCTTGAGCTTCTTTTACAATAATCACTTGCTTTTCAGCCATCATTGGAAAACGCTTAGCAGCTCCTATAATATCTTCAACAGTAACATCTCTACCATACATCACTGTTTGATTAAAACCTTTTTCTTCTTCCTCTAGAATAGTATCTTCTATAAAATCTGAGATTTTATCAATATAATATGATTCCTCACCCATTAAAAAATAGATTGGCTTTACTACTCCATTTTTAATATCAGAAACTATTTGATTTATTTCATTCATACGATACTTACTTATGCAATATACAAAGCCGTTAATCTAGTTTTTATTACATTTAACCCCATGCAAGAACTAAATTTTCCATCTTATGCATTTAAACTCAAATCTAGCGAAAATAAGACACTTATTTTTGATATTATTAGAAAAAAATATGTGATTTTAACACCTGAAGAATGGGTGCGACAACATGTAATTCATTTCTTACTAAAAGAAAAGAACTACCCTATTTCTTTAATTGCTGTAGAAAAACAACTCAAAATAAACACAAGAATTAAAAGAACTGATATTGTAGTTTATAATAAACAAGGGACTCCTGAGTTATTAATTGAATGTAAAGCTCCTAATGTAAAAATAACACAGACTACTTTTGATCAAATTGCACGATATAATCTCACTGCAAATTCTAATTATTTAATGGTAACCAACGGCGTAGCTCACTATTTCTGTCAAATAGATACTACCAAAGAAACTTATATATTTCTAGAAGATATTCCAAGCTACTAATTTTAGCATCTATTTAGTAACAAGAACGATTTAGATGTACTAGATTTGTAAACTTGAAAACAGCCATCGTCATATTAAATTGGAACGGTAAACAATTGTTAGAACAATTTTTGCCATCTATCGTTAATTTTAGTTCAGAATTAGCTGACATCTATGTAGCAGATAATGCCAGTACAGATAACTCTATAGGGTATGTGAAAGAATTTTTTCCTTTAGTTCATATTGTTGAAAATACTACTAATGGTGGCTATGCCAAAGGGTATAATGACGCTTTAAAAAGTATTGATGCAGATATCTATTGTTTGATAAACTCTGACATTGAAGTAACTCAAAATTGGATATCTCCAATTTTAGAAGTTTTTAGTAAAGAGGAAAATACCGCTATAATTCAACCAAAAATACTCGATTATAAACAGAAGGACACCTTCGAGTATGCTGGTGCCGGAGGTGGATTCATAGATTTATATGGCTATCCGTATTGTAGAGGACGTGTATTTAATGATGTAGAAAGAGACACCAAACAATTTAATGATGTAGCTGATATTTTTTGGGCTTCAGGTGCTTGTTTTTTTATAAGATCTGATGTATATCGACTTTTAAATGGATTTGATGAAGATTATTTTGCTCATCAAGAAGAGGTAGATTTATGTTGGAGAGCTCAAAACGAAGGTTTTGATGTAAAATATGTAGGTAACTCAACTGTTTATCATGTAGGAGGTGCTACATTACAAGAAACTAATCCTCAAAAAACATTCTTAAACTTTAGAAATAGTTTACTTAATGTCATAAAAAATGTGCCTAAACAATGGTTTCTATTTGTTGTTTTTTCACGTTTAGTGTTGGACGGTGTTGCAGGAATCAAATTTTTAGTAGAACTCAGACCTGTTCATACATGGGCTATTATTAGAGCACACTTAAGTGTGTATGAAAATTTTTATACATTTTTACAAAAAAGAAAAAAATTACAAAAAAAATACAACTACAATCTTCATACTAGTGTTGTTTGGCAATATTTTATATTGAAAAGAAAAAAGTTTAAAGATCTTCGTTAAATATTTACAGGATATCTGTACTACCCTTTCCCTTTCTGATTACAATTGGTTCAGCTACTGTTAGATCTATAATTGTAGAAGCATGATTATCTCCAAAACCACCATCTATTACCCCATCTACTAAATGATGCCATTTTTCAAAAATTAATTCTGGATCTGTAGTATATTCTAGCACATCATCTTCGTCATGAATAGAGGTAGATATAATTGGGTTTCCCAATTCCTCAACTATGGCTCTTGCAATAGAATTATCAGGAATTCTAATTCCAACTGTTTTTTTCTTTTTAAATACTTTAGGTAATGATTTACTACCCGGTAATATAAAGGTATATGGGCCAGGTAAAGCTCTTTTGAGAAGTTTATATGTTGGTGTGTCAATTTGTTTTACATAATCAGAGAGATGGCTTAAATCATTACATATAAAGGAAAAGTTAGCTTTCTCTAATTTTACTCCTTTTATTCTTGCAATCTTTTCTATTGCTTTAGTATTAGTAAAATCACACCCTAAACCATAAACAGTGTCTGTTGGATAGATAATGAGCCCTCCTTTTTTTAGAACATCTACAGCTTTTTTGATTTCTATAGGATTAGGATTGTCTTTATATATTTTTATGAAAAATGCCATAAAGCAATAAATTGGATAAAATTATTTTTTATCAACTAATCTAAAACCTTCTCCATGAATATTTAAAATTTCTACGCTTTCATCTATTTTTAAATATTTTCGGAGCTTTGCTATATATACATCCATACTTCTTGATGTAAAGTAGTTGTCATCTCTCCAGATTTTTGTTAATGCCAATTCTCGAGGCATTAGATCATTTTTGTGCAATGCTAACATTTTTAGCAGTTTACTCTCTTTAGGTGAAAGTTTCTGAGGTTCATTATCGCCTACTGATAAGTGACGTAACTTAGAATTAAAGAAAAAACTACCAATTTCAAATTCAAATTGCTCATTTTCAGCTGAGGTATCAGATTCTTTTCTCTGTAAGATTGCTTTAATTTTAAATAATAAAACCTCAGAATCAAACGGTTTGTTCAAATAATCATCTGCACCAACTTGATAACCTCTCAAAACATCCTCTTTAAGAGTTTTAGCTGTTAAAAATATAATTGGAATTTCTTTGTTACTTGAACGAATATCTTGAGCTAGAGAAAAACCATCTTTACGAGGCATCATTACATCCAAAATACATAGATCAAAATCATTGTTTTTAAACATGATTAACCCTTCAATACCATCTTTAGCATGTGTAACATTATAATCATTTAATGCTAAATAATCTTTTAAAACTGTTCCAAAATTTGGATCATCTTCTACTAATAAAATTTTTTTACTTCCCATATTTTTAATTTTATATTAATGGTAACTTAATTGTAAACGTACTTCCTTTTCCTTTTTCACTTTCCACAAAAACTGTTCCATGATGAGAATCTAGAATTTCTTTGACGTATGCCAATCCTAAACCATGCCCCTTAACGTCATGAATATTACCTTTTTGTTCTCTGTAAAATTTATTAAAAATTTGTTTTTGTGCATTTTTACTGATACCAATTCCCTCATCCATTATTTTTATAATTAAATTTTTGTTGGTGTTTTGAGTAAAAACATCAATTTTTGGACTACTCTCAGAGTATTTTAAGGCGTTTTCTAACATATTAACCAACACGTTTGTCATATGAAATTGATTAACTAAAATTTCTGATTGAATAGCTTCAAAATGAGTTGTTATGCTACCTTTTTTATCATTTGATAATAGACTTACGTGAGAAATGGCATCACTTATAACATCATGCATATCCAGTGCTTCTTTATTTATCTCTATTTGTTTTTTCTTTAATCTAGAAATTCTTAAAACATTTTCTACTTGACCATGCATTCTTTTGTTCTCATCTCTAATCATTTTTACATATCTCAAAATCTTCTCTTGGTCATTTATTATTTTTGGATTTTTTATTGAATCTAAAGCTAGATTAATAGTAGCTATAGGGGTTTTAAATTCATGTGTCATATTGTTAATGAAATCAGTTTTTATTTCAGAAATTTTCTTCTGTTTCACCAATTGATACAAAGATCCTGAAAAAGCCACTATAATAATAAATATGAAAAATAAAGATAACAATAGGATGTATGAAATATCAGATAAAATATGCTTAGTTTTTTCGGGGAAATCTATATATAGGGTAAAATCACTAGCTCCTTCATTATTTATAAATAAAGGGTAACTTATACTGTTTTGGGTATCTATTGTATAATACCCTGATTTTAATTTTGTGGCCAAACCATTGTTATACACACCATATTTAAAATCAATATTAATATTATTTCTGTTTAGCTCCTCTTTTAAAATATTATTTAATTCCCTATTGTTGATTCTGTTTTCAATGGGGAAAGTTTTTTTATAAAAATCTTTAAACACATCTGAAAGCAATTTTTTATCTAAATCTTCAACTCTATCTATAGTTGAAAATGTATTGTCTTTGAAAGTACCTTTAAAATCATTGTTACTGACAATCAGAGTTCCTTTAAAAAAATCACTTTTTTTTGTAAATCTTTTGACTACTATAGAATCATTATCATAAAATCCATTTTTGTCTAAAATATCTAAAACAGGAATTTTAAAATCTTCTTCGATAATGGTTGTTCCAAAGGAAAATCTGCTTTTAGTAGTGGTATCTATCTGTTGAATAAGAAAATTTTTAATTTGTGCTTTATTTAAAAATCTCTTTGTCTCTATGAAGTTCTGAATTTTATTGTAGTATAAATCTTGCTCTTTAATTTGAAGTCTTTCGGAGACTCTTGCTAAAGCTTTTTTTACATCTCCGTCAAATTGAACATCTTTACTGTCTATAGCATTTTTACTCCAATATAACTGTACTGATATAATTCCTATAAGAGAAATACTCATCAACAATACAATTAGAACAAAAATTCTCTTACCCATAAATCAAAAATAACCCTATACAATAAGTATTTTTCTATTTTAACGTAGATTAACACTAGAACGTAAATTTTCAAGTAAATTTTAACATAATTTATGAATTACCCTAAGCAAAAGGTAATTTTTTTGTTAAAATATTATATATTTTTTTAATTTTTAACAAAGTTGCCTCTTTTTTAATATTATCAATAATGTAATTTGATAGCAGGTTTCTTTTTGAATCTGACCATTGGTTATTCATAATATCTTCTACCTTAATTCTTGTTGAATTATCTCTTTGTATGACTCTTTTAATCCGAATGTTTCTAGGTGAATTTACAGATATAATTATGTCACAAATAGATGAACTATTTGTTTCAAACATTATAGCATTTTCATAAATAATAAGAGTATGTTTATTTTGACTTTCAACAAATTTCTTAAAGTGATCTTTTACATAAGGGTGAACGATAGTATTCAAAACCTCTAACTGATGTGGGTTCTTAAAAACCAAGGAAGAAATATATTTTCTATTTAAAACACCATTATTGTAGGTTTTCTGACCAAAAGCAGCGATCATTTTATCTTTTATTACTTCTGAATTATTCATGAGTAATTTAGCTTCTTTATCTGCATGGAAATAAATAGTATTTTTTAAAGAACAAAAAGCCTCAGCTACTAATGACTTTCCACTACCTATACCTCCAGTTACTCCAACAATCATAGCTGTTTATTTATTAAAAAATCTATCTTTTGTGGAGATATTCTAGCATTCTTTATCATGGATGAACTCCCTATTAACTTAGGTATTAAATAAGGTAAATTATTATTTTCAGAAATACCATAGTCACATTCAATTAAAAAAGTTGAACTATCTATTTTATTAAAATTTGAAAGAGCTATCCTGTAGGTAACTTTAACAAATTTCGGAAAAGTATTAATTTGTTTTCCGTCAGGAATGTTTATTACCTTTATAGGAACCTCAACAGAACCCTCTGTAAACCTCTCAACTGATGCAGTTATTAGAACTTTATCTTTTTCTGCACTTACATTAGAATCAGGGTTAAACTCTTTAATATCTAAAAACTCATTAATTGAAACATTTAGCTCTTTCTTTTGTAACAAGCCAGTTGAAACAGAGGAAATGGTGTCTAAAGTTGATTTTGGGCCTGTCAATAGAATGGAATCTGGTTGAATTGAAATGGAATTATTTAATTCAAAACCTTCTTCAAATAACAGGTCAGATATTAATTTTACAATTACTTTTTTTTGATTTAATACTCCAAGCTTAAAGTGAACAGAATCTTTAATGAAATAAGCTACTTTAACACCAGTATTCAATTGTTTTTGAACTGATAGTTTTTGCTGAGATAATAATAAATAATAATTTGTTAATGATTTTCCATAAATATTGGAAGCATCAATTGTTAATTTTCGAGGAGACACTTTTGAAGATATTAATTTAAAACCAGTGGCTTTTATGCGAACATCTATATATTCTGAAGGCTTTTCTTGAAGTAATTTGTTACTAGGTAAATTTATATAGCTAACTGGGTATTTTATAGAACTATCGTACTCTTTGGATAACTTTGTCATGAACCAAAAAATAACTGAAAGAAAAGAAAATAAAATAAATGTATAATACAATTTATTTGATTTATTATTTTTTTGGTTCATTGTATAAAGTATTTATCGCAAGCTAATTAATATGAGAGCAACGTCAAAATTAACCGCAAAAAAAAGCGAACTAAAATTAGTTCGCTTTTTTTTATTTTAAATTAAACATTATTATTTTTTCGAAGTTGGTAAGAATTTTTTACTTAAATCTACAGAGATTGCAGCTTTTTCAAATTTAATTTTCCCTGCTCCTGTTTCTATGGTTACTGTATTATCCTTATCGTTTAACTCAACTAACTTTCCGTGAATACCACTTGAAGTTACTACTCTTGAACCCTTTTTTAATTCTGATATAAACTTTTTTTCTTTTTTTCTTTTTCTGTTTTGAGGCAATATCATAAACAAATAAAAAACAGCTAAAAGAGCTATCATTGGTAACATCATACTGCCAAAACCTTCAGAAGATGGTGTCGCTTGTAATAGTATTAATTTAATCATTTATTATTATTTTGTTGTTAATGAAGCCTTTGGAGTTACAGAGCCCTTTAATTTTAATATTTCTCTACCACGTGCAGTATTTGTAAAAAGTGTTAATGTTTTAGCTTGCCTGTTAGGCTTACCTGCAGTATTAAAATTTGCTAAAACTTCTGCTGAATCTCCTGGTTTAATGGGAGTTCTTGGCCATACAGGAACTGTGCACCCACATGAAGGCTGAACATTAGAAATCACTAAATCTGTTTTTCCAGAGTTAGTTACCATAAATTTTGCCTCAACAATTTCACCTTCATTAACAGTTCCAAAGTCATATTCTGTAATGTTAAATTGAATTTCAGCAGCTCCTTTACTAATTTCTATATCTCTTTTTTTTGCAGTATCAACATTTTTCTTCTTAACTTTAGATGAAGCATTTCCTTCATTACAAGAAATAAAAAAGATTACAGATAGTGCTAATAATGATGTTGTTATTAATTTATTCATGATGTTATTGTTAATTTGTGTAAAAATAAGAAATTAAAGCAACCCTCTACCTACTTTAACGATTTTTTTGTCTTTTAAAAACTCTCTTGAAAGTTTGTCCAAAACACCATTAACAAAGTATCCACTTTTATCTGAAGAATAGTCTTTAGCTATCTCAATGTATTCATTTATGGATACTTTGGTTGGAATAAACGGAAAATTTAAAAACTCACAAACTCCCATTTTTATTAAAATCATGTCCATATCTGCAATCCTATCAGTCTCCCAATTAGGTGTATGAATTTTAATATCATTTTCAAATGAATGATGATTTAGTATAACCTTTTTAAATAAATCTGAAACAAAATCTTGATCATCTTGATTTTTATATAAACTACCTAACTTAAACGCATTTGATGATTTTTGTTTACTAAGTGACCTAACCACCCATGTATTCACAAATGGAATATCGTCTACCCAAGTTATGTTTTCTCCCTCAAAATAGTCAGCTAATTTTACATTGGGAGCTATTATCTCCTTAAAAAAAGCAACCACAAAGTCTTTATCTGAATTAAAAGAATCTTCTGAACTATTTAAATACTCAGAAAATAAATCAGAATTTTGTAGAAGATCCCAAATAATTTTTATGTACTCATCATCTTTTGACCAATTATCTAGATTTTGAGATTCTTTGTAAAGGGTTAAGGAAGAACTTTCTGCTATTTTTTTTATTAATTTATTTTCAACAAATTTTCTGTTAGGTGATAGATCTTCTTTTGTAGCTAAATATTTTTTCTTTGAAATTTCTTGTTTCTCAACTGCTAGTTTTTGAACTTCAACAAGTAGATCTAGAAGTAAGACATACAGATCAAACATTCTTTTAATACTGTGCTTAATAAATTTCTCTTCTTTTAAAACATCATCATCATATGACTTTATCATTGCATATACTGATTGCATTACTTTAACCCGAATGTGTCTTCTATTGATCATTTAAAGAACCTATAATTTGTATAAAAAAAGCGAAAGATAATAAAATCAATCGCTTTGCAAAAATATAACTATTTCTTTAGGTGAGTTAAGAGTTTTTCTCTTTTTTACGATTATCTATTCTTTTTTGCGCAATATTGAAAGCAGCTCTGTGAGTAGTAATATCTTCTTTCTCTGACAGTTTAAAAATTTCTAGTGTTGTATTATAGATATTTTCTGTTTTTTTGAGACTTTCCTTATTAGAATACCCCTCTAATTCTCCATAGACATTTATAATACCTCCTGCATTAATTAAAAAATCAGGAGCATAAGCAATTCCTTTTTCTTTTAATATTCTACCATGTTTTACCTCATCTGCTAATTGATTGTTAGCAGCACCAGCTATTACCTTAGTATTTAATTGATGAATAGTATCATCATTAATAGTAGCCCCTAATGCACATGGAGCATAAATATCTAAGTCTAGGTTATAAATATCATTCCCTAATATAACATTGGTATTGTATTTTTTAGACAACTCCTCTAGTCTACTTTCGTTTATATCATTAATGATAACCTGAGCGCCTTCATCAGAAATCAATTTTACTAAAGTTTCTCCTACATGACCAACACCTTGAACTAATATCTTTTTACCCTCTAAACTATCTGAACCAAATTTATGGTTTGCAGCAGCTTTCATTCCCATATAAACACCAAAAGCTGTAACGGGAGATGGGTTTCCAGAACCACCACTAGACTCAGAAATTCCAGTAACATGGGGTGTTACTTCTCTAATAACATCCATATCTCTAGTTTCCATTCCAACATCTTCTGCGGTTATATACTTACCACTCAAAGAATTAACAAATTCACCAAATTTTCTCATCAAAGCATCATTTTTTTGAGTTTTAGCATCTCCAATGATAACTGCCTTACCTCCACCTAAATTTAGCCCTGTAATAGCTGATTTATAAGTCATACCTCTAGAAAGACGCAAAACATCATTTAAAGCATGCCATTCGCTCTGATAAGTCCACATTCTTGTACCTCCCAAAGCAGGACCCAAAACAGTATTGTGTATACCAATTATTGCTTTTAAACCTGTATCTTCGTCGTTGCAAAAAACAATTTGTTCATGACCATCAAAAGATAGTTGTCCAAATACAGGATCTTTCTTTATCAAGTCATTATTAATAATATTTGATGTCATAAGTAATTTTTGATTTAATTTAATATTTTACGCAATCCCTAAAATATAAAGGACAAAAATACGATATCTTCAAATAACAGCAAATTAATTGACTTCAAATTATTAATATATTAATGAAAATAATAAACAATAATTATTAATGAAATCATTAAAATATCTAAACAAGTATTTTATAAAATATAAATGGAGATTATTAGTAGGAATTTTTATTACTATTCTATCTAAGATTTTAGCACTTCAAATACCTATTATTATCAGAAAATCTTTGAACTCAGTTGAAGATTTTATTAACAATGATATCATAGACAAATCTTCTATTGAAAACCAATTGTTTTGGAATTTATTAACTATTGTAGGAGTAGCTGTTTTAGCTGGGTTATTAACATTTGTCATGAGGCAAATGATCATCGTTACATCTAGATTAATTGAATTTGATTTAAAAAATGAAATTTATGAGCAGTATCAAAAACTTCCTATAAATTTTTACAAAAAAAATAGAACTGGAGACCTCATGAACAGAATAAGTGAGGATGTTTCAAAGGTTAGAATGTATTTCGGACCAGCATTAATGTATTCGATGAATATGATTTTTTTGTTTGTAGTAGGATTCACTCAGATGACTAAGATTGATCCTACATTAACCATGTACACACTCATACCCTTTCCCATACTGTCTATATCAATATTTTATATAAGTAAAGTTATTAATCAAAGAAGTACTATTGTTCAAGAGTATTTATCTAAATTAACTACCTACAATCAAGAGTTTTTCTCTGGTATAAATGTTGTTAAATCCTATGGTATAGAACCTATGGTAATTTCAGGATTTGACAAACTAGCTGATGACAGCAAAGAGAAAAATATTGACCTATATAAAGTTCAAGCATTATTTTTCCCATTGATGATATTATTAATTGGTATTAGCAATTTAACAGTTATTTATGTTGGTGGAAATCAATACATAAATGGAGAAATTCAAATTGGAGTCATTGCAGAATTCATGTTGTATGTAAATATGTTGACATGGCCAGTAGCGATCGTAGGATGGGTTACATCTATGGTTCAACAAGCTGAAGCCTCACAAAAAAGAATTAATGAATTTCTTGAAGAAGTTCCAGAAATACAAAACACCTCTACAAATTCATTTAAAATTGAAGGAGATATTGAATTTAAAAATGTTTCTATCACGTATGATGACACCAACATTACAGCTTTAAAAGATGTCAGTTTCTCCGTGAAAAAAGGACAAAAAGTAGCAATTCTTGGAAAAACTGGATCAGGAAAATCAAGTGTCACAAACCTAATTTCTAGACTTTATGATGTAGATAATGGATCTGTATTAATCGATAACACACCTATTAAAGAAATTAATTTAATTGATTTAAGAAAAGATATAGGCTTTGTTCCTCAAGATCCTTTTTTATTTTCGGACACAATTTCTAATAACATCAAATTTGGTAACGAAAAAGCTACAAAACAAGAAATTATAGATGCAGCTAAAAAAGCAGTAGTTCATCAAAATATCCTAAACTTTAAAGATGGGTATAATACCATACTTGGTGAAAGAGGCGTTACTTTATCGGGAGGTCAAAAACAAAGAGTTTCAATTGCTAGAGCTATCATTAAAAATCCTCAGATATTAATTTTTGATGATTGCTTATCTGCAGTTGACACTGAAACTGAGGAGAAAATATTAACAAATTTGGAGGGGGTTTCCAGAAATAAGACCACTTTCATTATTAGTCACCGGGTTTCATCAGCAAAAAACGCCGATCAAATTATTATACTAGACAAGGGTGAAATTATTCAGCAAGGCTCTCATAATCAACTAATCAATGAAAAAGGATACTATAAAGAGCTTTATGAACAACAACTTTTAGAAAAAGAAAACTAGAAGTATATTTTGCCAAGTAAAATATTTTACTAGATTTGTTGCTTAATTATTATAAAAATAGATAATCAAAAGTTATGGGGGATAGAGTTCAGCAAGAAGAAATATTTTCACAAGTATTAAGAGCAGGAAGGAGAACATACTTTTTTGACGTTAGGTCTACAAAAGCAGATGATTACTACCTAACAATAACAGAAAGTAAAAAATTTACTCATGATGACGGTTCATTTCATTACCAAAAACATAAAATATACTTGTACAAAGAAGATTTTAGTGATTTTAAAGAAATGTTAGCGAAAGCAACAGATTATATTTTAAATGAGAAGGGATCTGAAGTAATTAGTGAACGACACCAAAAAGATTACAAAAAAGAAGAAGATCAAGAAATAACTGAAGAAAAAACTACTGAAAGTTTTACTGATGTTAGTTTTGATGACATATAATATAATTATTCAAATTCAATTTTAAAAAAGCTTTCAATTAATTTTGATTGCTTTTTTTATTTTAAAACACTTTTTATAGTATTTGTTTTATTACAAGTCTCGAACCATTCATCTAAAGGATTACTATCTAAAGTTATACCTCCTCCAACATAAATAACTGCATGCACATCTTTAACTTCTACACATCGAAGGTTTACATATAAATCTGTTTTTTGATTGGTGTTAATTTCACCTAAAAAACCAGTATAATAAGACCTATCATAATTTTCATTTTGTAAAATGAAATTTTTTGCTGTTGCTTTTGGTAATCCACACACAGCAGGTGTTGGATGTAATGTATCTAACAAACTCTTAAGTTCAAAATCAGCTATACTACCTTTAATGTCGGCTTTTAAATGAAGTAAATTACCAGCTTTAATAGTATAGGTATCAGAAACTGAAAAGTTTTTTAAAATTATTCCATTTTCCTGATCTTTTATTTGAGAGACAATATAATCTAACACATATTGATGTTCTTCTTTTTCTTTTGTTCCCCATGAAGGGTTCATCTTTCCTTTAAAAACTTGAGTACTTGCCAGGGCAGTAGTATGAAAATCTCTTTTATTTAAAGTAACTAACCTTTCAGGAGTAGCACCCATCCATAAACCAACTTTTGGATGAAACCAAACATAAACAAATGCATTTTCATATTTATAAAGTAATTTTTGAAAGATTGATAAAATATCTATACTATCTAACTCAA
>Ga0228628_1000565_pt1 | contig 18259 bp, 16 predicted proteins | sample 34DmetaG_FD_183172 | JGI IMG/M metagenome (GOLD analysis project Ga0228628, IMG submission 183172) | Seawater microbial communities from Monterey Bay, California, United States - 34D | ecosystem: Environmental > Aquatic > Marine > Coastal | place: USA: California | collected 2016-09-30
CACCTCTATTGCTTTTTTTGGAGTATAGGCACTGTTAGCATCGACAAGTAAGGTCGCTGTATCTCCTAAAACTTTCCTAACCTCTTTGACAACTGATTCAGTTCGACCTGGCCATTGGTCTTCATCATGACCGCACTCTTTGCCAATTCTGAACTTAAAGGCATTGTAGCCATGCTTTTCTTTCAACTCAAGAAGCCTCTGAGCCTCAGCTTCAGGGGAAATCTCACGCTGCATACTAGAGGCATAGACCGGAATTGAAATAGGGCTCCCACCAATAAGTTGACAGACACTTTTTTTTGCTCTTTTACCTTTAATATCCCATAGCGCAGTGTCTACGCCGCATAGCGCCCTATAAAGATAAGTGCCTGGAAACTTGTGCTCCCTCTCCAAAACCTCTCTGTTGACTTCTGAGATGTCATGCCCACTCATTCCCAAAACATGGGGAGCAACTTGTAGATGAAGAACCTGTGCAGTTATCTCGCTATTATAGGTTGAAGTTTGCCCCCAACCTTCGTCACCCTCATCAGTTCTTAATCGAACTAATCCAACGTATTCGTTGGTAAATGTTTCAATACTGACTATCTTCATTCTTTCCTTTTTTGGTCCTTCAAAATAAGATCGGATGCTTTTTCACCAACCATAATAGTTGCTGCATTAATATTACCACACACTAAGCTCGGAAATATTGATGCATCCGCAACTCTCAAACCTTCAATGCCATAGACTTTAAGATTGCTATCAACAACATTACTTTTTGGATCAGGGCCCATTCTACAGGTACTAGATGGATGAAATACAGTCCAAACGGTATCCTTAATGTGCTGAATCATTTGCTCATCTGTCTGGCACTGAGGGCCTGGTCGAAACTCCTCTCCAATTACTGGTCTAAAGCTTTCAGTTTTGACTAGCTTTCTTAAAATCTTAACGCCCTCTAATAGGTCTTTGACATCACTCTCATTGGAGAGATAGTTGGGCTTGATGATGGGTGGACTTGATGGGTCACTACTTCTAAGATGCACGCTGCCCCTAGATCGAGGACTACAATTTGAAATTCCAAGAAGCATTGCTGAAAATGGATCCGGACTCATCATTGCGCGCTTGTCTGGAGACTCCAACGAGTAACTGACTGGCGAAAAATAAAGCTGGATGTTTGGTTTTTTAAGATTGTCGCTTGTGCGAATGAATCCACCAGACTGGTTGACACTAAGACTGAGAGGACCTCTCCTTGAAAAAATATATCGAAGCCCCTGATAAATCTTACCAAGAACCGGTCTTAACTCGTCATTCAAGGTAGGTACTTTACTTTTATAAAAATAGCTCACACCGAGATGATCCTGGAGGTTTTCTCCAACTGCAGGGCTATCATGAACTAATGGAACCGACACTTGCTCTAAGATTTTTTTTGGCCCAACTCCAGAGAGCTGAAGGAGCTGTGGAGAGTTAATCGATCCGGCGCTCAATATCACTTCACGCGATGCTAGTAACTCATGGGTCTTACCTGATTTTAAGTATTTGACTCCATAAGCCTTTTTGTCTCTAATGAGCACCTTAGTTACTAGAGCTTTCTTTAAAACAGTGAGATTGGAGCGATACTTTATTGGCCACAAGTAGGCTCTTGAGGAAGACATTCGCTGCCCCTTGTGAGTTGTGATCTGGTAATTTCCGACTCCCTCCTGTTTCTCGCCATTCATATCAGGATTTAATTTCATACCAATTTCTTGTGCAGCAGATAAAAAATTATCACAAAGAGGATGTAACTGTTTTGACACTTCAGAGACCTTTAAAGGTCCATCTCCACCTCTAAAATTATCAGCGCCATTTTGCCAAGACTCCATTTTCTTGAAATAGGGCAATACCTCTTTATATGACCAACCTGGATTTCCAGCTTCTGACCATTCATCAAAATCCTTTGGATTTCCTCTAACATAGACCATCGCATTGATTGAACTAGAGCCGCCCATCACCTTTCCTCTTGGCCAATAACTTGGCTTATTGTCAGCATCTGGACTGGGCTCAGTCATATACATCCAGTTAACCGTTTTTTGATGATAGGTAATGCCATACCCAATTGGCATCTGAATAAAGAATCGACGATCTGATCCACCAGCCTCTATGAGTAGAACTTTATTTGCAGGATCTTCACTAAGCCTATTTGCTAAAACAGAGCCTGCAGAGCCTGCACCAACGATAATATAATCGTAATCTTTCATTTGATAAATATTAGTGCCTTCGATGATTAATTTATAGAAATCAAAAAAATAATACCAAAATAATCTATAAACTTGGAGCCATCCAATAAACTAATTTAATACCTTGACTTCAGATCCAGTAATTTTTCAATTTATATTGCTTTTTGGCGCATTCTTTGCAGGTGTTGTCCAAGGTGCAACTGGGTTTGGCAGTGGAATTGTTCTCAACGCTTTTTGGCTTCATATTCTTGAACCATCAGCTGCAATTTCACTAAATATTGTCTCCTGTTTATTTGTCTCTGCTCTTCCAATCTATAAGCTCCGTAAAACTTTAGACTTTTCTAAACTCAAACCATTTGTAATTTTTGGTGTTCTTGGAATACCGACCGGATTATTCATATTAACTTTAACTGACCCAACAATCTTTAAGACCACTGTCGGGTTTATATTGGTACTCTTCTCAATCTGGAAATTTAGAAGTAAAAACATTTTTATAAACTTTAAAAGCAGTCCATCACTTGATAAATTGATTGGCTTTATCAGCGGGATATTGGGTGGATTTGCTGCACTAGGAGGAATTCTGCCAACAATCTGGGTTAATATTCAAAGGCTTCCAAAAAATACCCAACGTGGCACATATGAACCCTTCATATTTATAACAAGCATAGCAGCTGTTTTAAGTTTTTATTTTGCTGGATTTTTGAATTTGGATATTTTTAATTATTTTATTAAGGTTTTACCAGCATTGATTATAGGATCTCTGATTGGAGTCAAGATTTATTCATTTATAAACGAAGACTTATTTAAAAAGGTAATTCTGGGACTTATTTTTCTTGCAGGGTTGGTATTATTATTTTAATCAATCAAATAATTGCAAATAATTGAAAAAAGTATACAAAAAGATAGTAACTTTCTAAAAATAGTATTTCAATATCACGTGAATTAAGTTAAACTTAAATTAATCCACTTTTTTTTAGTGGATTTATTTTTAAAACTAAGGAGAGAAAATGAAACTAATAAATAAATTATTAGCAGTAACAGCTATTTCTGTCAGCCTTATGCCTAGTGTTGTAAGTGCGGACTGTGGAAAAGCTAGACTAGCTGATTTTGACTGGAGTAGTGCTAATATTCATACTGCTATTGCTGGTTTTATCTTAGAGCATGGTTATGGGTGTGACGTTTCGGTAACAAAAGGAAGCACAACACCAATTATGGCAGCTCACTATGATGGGCAACTAGATGTTGTAACTGAGCTATGGTACGACAATATTAAAGATACTTATGATAGCCATGAAGCTGCAGGAACAGTAAGAAACTTAGGAATTAACACTCCGGACTCACAACAAGCATTCTATGTTGATAGAGCGACTGCTGAGAAGTACAACCTTACAAATGTTTTAGACATGAACAGCCCAGAAATTGCTGCTCTGTTCAGTGATCCTGAAAACCCATCAATGGGTAGAATGACAAGTTGTATTGGCGGCTGGACTTGCTACACAATTAACCTTGTTAAGCAAAAAGCTTATGGATTAGATAAATACTACACTAACTTTGATCCGGGTTCAGGTGGAGCTCTTGATGCTGCAATTGCTGGTGCATTTGCTAAAAAGCAGCCAATCTTTACATACTACTGGGCACCAACAGGTCTAATGGGTAAAGTTGATCTAGTAAGATTAGCAGAGCCACCATTTAACGCTGAGTGCTGGGCATCAATGCAAGTCGTTGTTGAAGATATCAAGGCTAACGGCACAGATGCATGGAAGCCAACATGTGGAGTTGAGTACAGAGACATGTCTTTAGACAAGTCAGTGCTTGCCTCATGGGCTGATGCTCATCCAGCTGAAACTGCATTCATCGAAGCTTACAGCATACCAACTGCGCAAGTGAACAGATTACTTGCATTCTATGAAGATGAGTCAGATGGTGATATGGAGCTAACTGCAATGGAGTATCTTGCAAATGATGATACATGGAAATCATGGGTTCCAGCAGACGTCGCTGCTAAGGTATCCGCAGCTCTATAAGTTTGTATCAATATAAAAAAAGAGCTCACTCGTGGGCTCTTTTTTTCATAGAAAAACTAAAATGATAAAAAAATTCCTCACCTACTATACGTTCCCTATAATTTTTGTTTGGCTTTTAGTTGTTAGCTACAACTCATCGAAAAGAAAGCCTGACAGCGTTATGGAACTTATAACTGATCCTAGTTGGCTTTATGATTGGCCAAAATGGTTAGATATTCCTTTAATGAAATGGATCAATGATGGCTTCAAGGTTTTCAATGAAAAGTATGGTATTTACTTTGAAGTAATCAATGACTTTCTTCTTGGCGCAATCTTATCACTCAAGAAATTCTTGATTGTTTTGCCTTGGCCACTAGTCATAGCCCTAGTTGTTGCAATTGTTTTCTTCTCAAGTGGAAGAAAGCTTGGGACAACAGTTTTTGTAGGAATCTGTACATTTTTTATCGGTTTTCTTCATCCCAAATTTTGGGATAAGGCGATTGAAACAACTTCAATCATGATTATTGGAATATTAATTTGTATTATTATTGGTATTCCCTTAGGTATTGCAATGGCAAGAAATAACAAACTGAGAAATGCAATACTACCTGTTCTCGATTTAATGCAAACAATCCCCAGCTTTTGCTATCTTATTCCGGGGATTATGCTCTTTGGACTTGGCGCAGTTCCAGCGATTATTGCGACCGTTATTTATGCAGTACCGCCACTAGTTCGTCTAACAGACTTAGGAATCACTTTGGTAGACACAGAGGTCATTGAAGCGGCTGAAGCATTTGGCGCCAGTAAAAAACAAAAATTATTGGGTGTCCAGCTTCCATTAGCTCTGCCAAATATCATGCAGGGAATTAACCAATGCACGATGATGGCTTTGGCTATGGTTGTAATTGCATCTATGATTGGAACGAGGGGTCTCGGCGATGAAGTTTTACTCGGACTTCAGCAGCTTAACGTTGGAAAAGCAACAGAGGCTGGACTTGCAATCGTTCTTCTGGCAATTGTACTGGATAGAATTACTCAGGCCTACGGTAAAAAGATTCAAGATAGAAACAAACCACCAAAATAATTTCCTACTATGTCAAAAATTGAAATAAACAATATTTATAAAATATTTGGTCCTAACGCTCAGCAAGTTATGCCAATGGTTAAAGATGGCGCCTCTAAAGAGCAGGTTATGGAAGAAACAGGACACACTGTTGGACTTGATAACGTCTCCCTTTCTATTGAAGAGGGTGAAATTTTTGTTTGCATGGGGCTTTCTGGTTCTGGAAAGTCAACTCTAATTAGACATATTAATAGGCTCATTGACCCAACTGCGGGTGAGGTTCTTGTTAACAATATCGATGTTTGTAGTCTGGATGAAAAAGAAATCTTAGAGTTTAGAAAGAGAACTATGAGCATGGTATTCCAGCGCTTTGGATTGTTTCCTCATAAGACGATTATTGAAAACGTTGCCTATGGTCTAGAGATTCAAGAAGTTCCTGAAGATCAAAGACACGAGATTGCGCAAGGTCAAATCAAGGCTGTTGGTCTTGAGGGCTTTGAACATCAATATCCTGCCCAACTATCGGGTGGAATGCAGCAAAGAGTTGGTCTGGCAAGAGCACTAGCAACCAATCCTGAAATTCTTTTGATGGATGAGGCATTTAGCGCATTAGACCCGCTCATTAGAAGTGAAATGCAGAATCAATTGGTCGAACTTCAAGCTAAACTCAAGAAAACTATTGTCTTCATCACACACGATCTTGATGAATCTCTTAAGCTGGGTGATCACATTGGTATTCTGAATGGCGGAAGACTTGTTCAGGTAGGAAAGCCAGAAGATATTATCTTAAATCCTGCTGATGATTACGTAAAGGCTTTTGTTAAGGATGTTAATCGCTCTAAAGTACTCAGAGCAAGGACTATTATGACCAAACTGGACAAGTTTGATAAATCATCTGTCAATCCATCTTCAACCTATAAATATGATGAGGATACTTTTATTGAAGATATAGTTCCTAAAGTGTTAAAAGATAGATCAACCATTGAAGTTATCGATAAAGAAGGAATGACTACTGGATTCATTACCTCTGACGAACTCTCAGTTGCACTAACTAAAACTGAATAAACCCTCATTGGAAGCTGTTAACAAAAATATTGTAATTTCAGCAGCTGCAGATGGAATAGGCTGGTGCATTACTAAGTCATTGTTAGATAATGGGTATACAGTTTATGCATCAGATATTAATCAAGACAAGATAGATGAACTCAATCAACACCCACTCATCAATAACAGATTATTTGTTGACTACGTAAATGCAGGAGATGCAAACTCAGTCAAAAATTATTTTGAATCTTTCAAATTATCAAGTATCGATGGCTTGATTAATAACGTTGGTATTGCCGGACCCACTGGAACAATGGAGGACATTTCAGTCGATGACTGGAATCAAACTATAGAGACTAACTTAAATAGTCATTTTTATTTTACAAAGCAAGCTATACCACTTCTAAAAAAAAATAAGGGTGGGTCAATTGTCAACTTATCTTCAACAGCAGGTATCTTTGGATTTCCATTAAGAACCCCATATGCTGCATCTAAGTGGGCAATTATTGGAGTCACCAAGTCATTAGCTATGGAACTAGGAAAATTCAATATACGAGTTAATGCGATCTGCCCAGGCTCGGTCTCAGGAGACCGAATTAACAGGGTGATTGAGGCAAAAGCAAAATCACTTAACATTCCTGTTAGTGAAGTCAAAGAAGATTTTGAAGGGATGGTTTCACTCAAAACTTTCGTTGATAAAGAAGATATTGCCAATATGGCTCTATTTCTTTTGTCTGACCAAGCTCACAGAATATCTGGTCAAGTCATGACCGTAGATGGCAACACTGAGAGGATGGACTAGATAGAACTGTCCTGATAAAACTGCTTAATGAAGACCAGCAATATACTGAGATAAAGCGTCTATCTCTTCATTAGTCAGACCCATAGCAACATTATTCATCATTTCATTGACTCTCTCAACACCATCAGAGCCTGTCTGTTTATTGATTGAATACTGACGGAAAGCCTTTAACTGAGAAGCAGTATATTCAGCGTGTTGCGCTGCAACGGCTGGGAATCCTGCAGTTGGAATACCCTCACCTTTGGCGCCATGACATGCAATACAAGCAGTCGTTTGAGTTTCCATTTTGCCACCAACATAAATTTTTCTACCCAGTTCAATTTGTTCTGCTGAACCCTTGGCGGAGTTTTCACTGATTGTTTGGATTGAGTAATATGCAGCAATATCTTCCATGTCCTGATCAGAAAGTAACGAGGCAACTCCAGCCATCATTGCATTATTTCTTTCACCAGATTTAAAATACTGAAGTTGCTTGATCAAATAAGCCTCTCCTTGACCAGCCAACTTTGGAAAGTTAGGTATCGTACTATTTCCAGCCAGGCCATGACAACCCATACATGTAGCAGATTTAACTTGGCCAGCTTCTGCATCTCCTGCAGCGATTGATGGACTTACTAGCGAAGTAATTAATAAAGAAGCTAAGATAACAAGGGTTTTTTTCATTCTCAATCTCCAAAAAATTCCATGAAATTATACGTGATAAATTCGGGTTAAGAAACCCTCAAATTAGTTAAAATTTTAAATAGAAAAATTCTATCTTTGCGGGTCTTGGATGGAGAGATACTCCGCAATAGATCTCTCAAAACCCTCGGCCATTGGAGCCATCGCATTCATGTATGAGTTTTGACGTTCGCCCGACTGAAAATATTCAAGTTGCTGAATAATCCATTCAACATCTTTGCCTGCTAGGGAGGGGATTGATTCGTCATTTGAGCGTCCATTTGCGCCATGACAACTTGCACATCCTAGGGCCCCATACATTGCTTCACCCTCACTATTAGCCAAAGTACCAACAGAGAAAGTAGCTAAAACAAACACAATAAACGTATTAAAAACTTTTGTCATGGTTTTAAGCATTAATGAGTTTCAAAATTGATTATACCCATTTCTGATTTGGTACAATCCAGTTGATGAAAGTTATTTGCCTTTCCATTTGGGGGGTCTTTTTTCTGAAAAAGCAATTGGCCCTTCCTTTGCATCCTCAGAATGAAGCATTTTCTGATACGCTTCAATTTCTCCTGATCGCATCAATTCGTAGGCTTCCTCTAAATCCATGATTTCAGTTGATCTTATGACAGACTTTATGGCTGCTAAAGAGAGTGGGGCTGACTTTGAAATCTGAAGAGCCCACTCAAGCGACTGATTAATTAAATCATCTTGGGAACAAATTCTATTAACAAGGCCGTAATGCTTTGCCTCCTCAACACCCATCCTTCGACCCGTCATAAGCATATCCATAGCAACTGATTTAGGCAGTCGACGAGGAAGCCTCAATACCCCGCCGCTATCTGGAATAATTCCTAAAGTAGCTTCAGGTACAAAAAATTCTGCATTACTTGAAGCAATGATGAGGTCTGCAGCAAGTGCCAATTCAAACCCACCACCTACTGCTAATCCATTGACAGCAGCAATGACAGGTTTATTGAGATCCCATAACTCTGTTAGGCCTGCAAAACCACCAGGACCAAAGTCAGCATCAACTGCTTCCCCCTCAGATGCTGCCTTTAAGTCCCAGCCCCCACAAAAGAAACGATCTCCAGCTCCAGTAATGATTGCCACCCTAAGATTATTGTCATCTCTAAATTTTATAAATGCATCTCCAAGCTCATGACTTGTTTTTGCATCAATTGCATTGGCTTTTGGACGATTCAAGGTAATTAAAATTACTTCTCCATGAACCTCATAATTAACAGCATCTTTCATAATCACCCCAATAAATTAATTTGAGTTAAGTCTAATAAGTGTATCAGCAGCAGCAACTCCATTGGTCTCTTTTAATACTAATAGTGGATTGATATCCAACTCCTCAACTTCATTTTGACTAATTAATTCAATGACCGAAACGACTGAATCTATTACTGCTTCGATGTCCCCCTTTGGTTTGCCCCTGAAGCCCTCGAGTAGCTTGTAAACCTTTAATTTTGATAAAGCTTGATGTATATCTGCTCTAGTAGTAGGCAAAATTAACACTGAACTGTCTTCTAGAAGCTCAACAAATACACCGCCACTTCCAATTACGATGTGTTTGCCAAAAGTAGGGTCATAGTCCATACCTATAATGAGCTCACAAACTGATTTTTCTATCATTTTTTCAATAAGAAGCTCTGAACTGATAATGAATAAATCTGCACATGCCTCTTTCAGCATTTTTGTATTTTTAATATTCAGCCTAACTCCATTTAATTCACTCTTATGAGCTAATTCTGCCCCTGACACTTTAAGAGTCACTGGGAAGCCAATATCTTCAGAAGCTTTTGTAGCTTCATTGAAATTATTAACCAGAAATCCCTTTGGAATAGCGACACCATACTTGTTTAAAAGTAGCTTGCCTTCATATTCTGTTAATTGTGTTTTGGTTTTACTTTCTGAGTTAATGCTCAAAATTTTTAACTCTGGACTTGTGTTGCGTGAAAATGCGCGCCCAATCTTATATGAGTGATTGAGGGCTTTCAAACACACATCCAAGCCAACCATAGGCGCAATTCCAAAACTCAAACACTGCTCAATAATTCTTTTTGGCATACAATCTGCCATAGATGCCAGTACTATTGCCTTTTCACCTGTCCCAGAGAGGGCATCTGAAAGTGCCAATAAAGTCGAGTCCCAGTCCTTCTGCTCTGATTGTTCAGTTTTAGGCCAATCCAACAGCAACATTGTGGCTGCAAATTGATCACTAATCATTGCCCTAAAGCACTCTGAAGTTCTTTTTCTATCTCCCCAAATAAATGTATGATAATCTAGAGGATTGTCGACCTCGACATAGTCATTTAGCGTTCGCTGAACTTTGGCCTTGTGTGATGAGGTGAGTGATGGAAAATTAATTTCTAAGCCATCAATTAAATCAGCCATCATACCTGCTTCTCCGCCTGAGCAGCTCATTGAAGCAACGCCGCTATGCTTCATTACGCCCAATAGGCTGATCAGTTTGAGTGTTTCTAGAAACTCTGGAACTGTCTCAACTCTGGCTATACCCAGACGATCAAAAAAAGCACTATATAATTTATCTGAACCCGTTAATGAGCTGGTGTGGCTCAAAGCAATCTTAGCAGATGCATTTGTTTTTCCTGACTTAATAGTAATGATTGGAACCTTCATTTTAAGCGCTCTTTGAGCAGCAATATCAAATGACTCGATGTCAGAAATACCTTCGATGTGTAGACCAATCGCATTGACTCTTGAATCATCCAACATCGCATGGATAATGTCCGCAATATTTGTATTTGATTGATTACCAAGAGTAAACATATAAGCGATTGAAAGGCCAGAAGACTGCATAGTCATGTTTAGACCTATATTTCCGCTTTGCGTTATGATTGCCACCCCTTCGGATACTGGGTCACACCCATGAACATCTGGCCACAAAGCAACCCCATCCAGACTATTGATAAATCCGTAACAATTTGGGCCAATGAGCGGCATTCCATTGGCAGCTTCAACTAATTGTTGATTTCGTATAAGACCTATATCTCCAACCTCACCAAACCCAGAAGCATACAAAACCGCGCCGCCGCTTCCCATAGACTCAAGATCAGATACAATTTCAATGGCAGTATCTGCGTTAACCGCAATAAATGTGGCATCAGGAGGTTCTGGCAAATCTTTGACATCTCTAAAACATTTGATGCCTTCAAGAGATTCAAGGGTTGGATGAACTGCCCATATTTCATGACTATATCCTAATTTGAGCGACTCTCTAATCGCAAAATTTGCACCTCGATTACCAACAACAGCGATTGACTTTGGGGAGATTAATCGATGCAAATTGCTTTTATTCATTTTGGATTTATTCAAATGGTCTAAGCAATGATCTGGAAATAATATGCCTTTGAATCTCACTAGTTCCATCCCATATTCTTTCTACACGATGATCTCTCCAAATCCTCTCAAGGGGAAGCTCATCCATCAGCCCCATGCCACCTAGGATTTGAATGGCCTCATCAGAGATCATTGCAAGCACTTCAGTTGCTTTAAGTTTTGCCATAGCAGCATCACTATTCGTCATCTGACCTTGGGAATCCCTCCATGCTGCTTTAAGAGTAAGTAATTCTGCAGCATTAAGCTCCATCGACATATCAGCAAGTTTAAATGAAACGCCTTGAAATTTACCTATCGTTTGACCAAATTGTTCACGAGTTGCAGCCCACTCCGTTGCGATCTGCAAAGCCCTTTCAGCTCTACCTAGACACATCGCAGCAACAGACAATCGAGTTGCGCCTAACCATTCATTAGCCACATCAAATCCATGGTCAACCTCTCCTAAGACTTTTGATTCATGTACTCGGCAATTATCAAAATTAAGTATGAAGTTATGATAGCCTCTATGGGATACACTGTTGTAACCCGGTTCAACCGAGAAACCGGGGGTCCCCTTATCGACTAAAAAGCTTGTTATCTTTTTCTTCTCACCCCTTGCTGTTTGCTCAATTCCAGACGCTGCAAATAATATGACATAGTCAGCCATATCAGCGTGACTAATGAAATGCTTGGAGCCATTAATTACAAAATACTCACCATCTCTCTCAGCTTTACACTTCATTGAGCGGACATCAGATCCAGCATTTGGTTCCGTCATCGCAAGACAGTCAACCTTGTCCCCACGAATTGTTGGGAGCAGATACTCATCAACCTGTGATCCTTTACAAGCCAATAAAATATTGCTTGGCCTAGCTACAATATACTGTAGTCCAAAGTTTGCTTTTCCCAATTCTTTTTCTAGGAGACATAAAGTAAGTGAGTCTAATCCACCTCCACCATACTTTTCAGGCATATTGCATGCATAAAGTCCACTTTCTATAGATTTTTGTTTTATTTGCTCTACAACGGAATCTTCTATTTTATTATTCTTTTCAACCTCGTCTTCAAAAGGGTAAAGCTCCTTTTCTACAAAACTTTTGACAGATTCAATAATCATTTCTTGTTCACTTGTGAGTCCAAAATTCATTTTATCTTCCTCTAAATTGAATTAACCTTGTTTGATCTGCATGACACGGCCTTTTTGTTTCGGAGAAGGCAGTTTCTCATGTTTATTCCAAATCTTTTGTAATATTCTAAAGACAGATTGATCTATCTCACTTGCTCTTGCTTTATTCATATCAACATGAATAAGCATTTGTTCAGTTGTCGCTAATAATTGCCCACTCTCGCCGTGAAACATTTGATGAAAAATGTGTAATCTCTTTGAGTCAAGACCTAATATTTGAGTAGTAAACTCAAGTGGTTCATTTTCTGATGCCTCTAAATAGTAATTAATATGAGTCTCTACGGTATAAAAAGATTGACCCCCAAGTCTGTAATCATTATCAATACCTATATACTGAAACAGTGCGTCTGATGCATCACCAAATGCATAGAGATAGAAAGACTCACTCATATGCCCATTGTAATCAATCCAATCTGAGTGGACTTTAGCAAAGTAAAGCGCCAGAGGCTTATCTAATTCATCCTCATCTGAATAGTATTGATACTCTCTTGTTAGATATATTTCATTGTCCATATTCAATTAAAAAGCAAATGCAGAAATAGAATGTTATGAGAACTGATTTAATTATGATTATATAATGGAATGAAAGGCCCTCAACTCTTGAATTATGCACAATTTTTACCGTCAAGCTAAATTTCTTTTGTCTTGCCCATCTCTAAAAGGATGTCCACACGATAGCGGCTATGAGGTGATATTTGCTGGTCGATCAAACGCCGGAAAATCAAGTGCTATTAATACGCTCACAGAACAAAAAAAATTAGCGAAAGTTAGCCGAACTCCAGGAAGGACTCAGCATCTCGTATTTTTTGATCTTGGCAATGACAGAAGACTTGTCGACCTTCCAGGCTATGGGTATGCAAAAGTACCTGATTCAGTTAAACAGGATTGGCATCGTAATATGAGTGAATACTTTGATAATCGGCAATGTATAAAAGCTGCAATTCTGGTTATGGATTGCCGTCATCCATTTAAGCCCTTTGATCAAATGATGCTTGACTGGTGTGTGAATAGTAAAGTAGCAATTCACATTTTGCTAACTAAATCTGATAAATTAAAAAAGGGTGCTGCTAGCACAGCTAGACTTAATGCTTTAAAGGCAGTGAAAGATTTACCTTCAGTTAGTGTTCAACTTTTTTCTTCCCTAAAAAAAGAGGGAGTTTTAGACCTAAGTCATTATCTAAACCAAGTATTTGAAATGAGTCATGAGAGTTAATTTAGACCTTAGTTCTATTAAGTCAAATGATACTGTAATTGTTGCAAACAATCGCCAAGCTCTTGCCCTTAAGAAATCTCTAGCTCAGTCAGATCGAGCCTCTAGACTATCAAAAGTTTATTCATATCAATCTTTCCTTGAAAAGTTATGGAAGAGCAGTCAAATAAATCAAGAAAGACGCCTTTTAACTCAGCTAGAATTTCGATTTTTATTACTGCAGTTCAGTGAAGAAGCATCCGTAAAAAATCCTGAAACTTTTATTGAGGAACTTATTAAGTGTTATAGGCTATTCAAAAGCTATGGAATTGAGATTAATCAGATTTCAACATTACCTTCAATTCCTTCTAAACTGTTTGTTCGATTAATCAGGCAATATGAAAAGTTTAAAGCTCAAAATGATTGTATTGATCAAACAGATATTTTGAATTTAACTATAGATCATTTGAAGCGAATTAGCCTTCATAACGGTAATTACTTTAGGTATGGATTTAATGAGTCCACACCCGAACAAAACAAACTTTTTGAAGCCTTGAATTGCAAACCACTGTTTGCTGAGCATCTAGAAAGCACCTCTAGAAATTTCGCATTTGTTGAACAGGAGTCTGAACTAATAGCTATTGCAAAATGGGCAAAAAGAACTAGCAATCAGTATCCAGAAAAGCAAATTGGCATTGTGGTGCCTAACCTCAACGAATTACAGCATAAGGTGAAGTCTATATTTGACCTAGAGTTTTCCTCTAATCTGGTTGAGATTCATAAAAAGCCATACAATATTTCTTTAGGTATTTCTCTGAGCGACTACCCATTAATTAAGCATCTTATCTCAATTTTAAGGTTATCAAGCCAATTTCAAAACGGCTTTGTCGACACTGAGACACTAACCAAAGTTGTAACATCTCCTTACATTAAAGGCGCCATGATCGAACTCAATAATCGCGCCTTGTTAACCAACAAAATACGCCAGTTATCTGCCACTAGAATTAAAACTAATAAAATTCTTAGTCTATGTGATGGTTGTCCTAGCCTTAAGGAGATTTTTATTAAGCTTAATGACGCCAATTTAACAAAAAAAATAACACTGGAACTATCCTTAGATTCAATGAACTCATTCTTGCTTATCTGGGGCTTTACTTCAGATAGAAATCTATCGAGTAGTGAATATCAAATATATGAAAAGTATCAGGTTGAAAGTTTAGTACTGAATAAATTATCAGATTTTCACCAGTTAACTACTTTAGATGATGCTCTTAAGATATTGATTGAGCATATGAATGCCGTTATTTTTCAGCCACAAAGCGGCTCTGCAAATATTTATATACTCGGCTCTCTAGAGGCTGAGGGGTTGTTTTTTGATTTTGCCTGGGTCTCTAGTATGACCAGTAGTTTCCTTCCTGGAAAAATTAAGATGCCTTTATTTATTCCACCTAAAACGTCTGTGGAATATTGTTTGCCTGGAACAAGCTTTGAGCTCATCACCAAAGAAAGTGAAATAACACTTAACAATTTGCAAAATTTAAGCAAAAATTTGACTTTTAGCTACTCAACTTACTCAGATAGTCGAGAGCAGATCGCCACCCCTTATCTTTTATTTGAAGACCCACAACAGATTGAAGATCCTCAAGTGACTCCTAGAGAGATGGAGCTGATTGAAGATTTTATTGCACCCAAAATTAAAAATTTAGAGATTAAAAAAGGCGTTAAAACACTTCAAGACCAGATGGGTTGTGAATTCAAAGGCTTTATCAATAGACTAAATTTTCAAGAAATTAATGACTCAGTGATAGGCATTAGCAAACTTGAACAGGGGAATATCATTCACAACATATTAGAAAGATTTTTTAACGAAGTCTCGTCAAGCTCAGAATTAAAGGAGTTGTCAGAGACTAGACTCGATGAATTAATAGAAACTCACTCTGAAAATGCCCTCCAAGAAATACCTCAGTCTAATTTTAGAATTAATGAAAAGGTAAGAGTAAAAAAAGTAATAAAACAATACATAGACCTTGAAAAAAATCGAGAATTTTTTGAAGTGGTTGGGACTGAATCTGAAGCGCAGGTTGACATTGCTGGCTTAAAATTCTCTACCCGTATTGATCGAATGGATCGCTTGAAAGATGGCTCAAAACTTATTATTGATTACAAGACAGGAAAAAATATAGGAATAAGCAAACTCATTAATCAGCCTTTAGAACAAGCCCAACTTCCAATTTATGCAATCTCAAATGAGGTTGATGGCGTGGCGTTCGCCACTATTAATTCTCAGGACAGTAAATTTAAAGCTATTACAAAAAATAAAAACGATTTGCCAATGAGTAGCCAGTCAATTAATAGAATGCCTGAATGGAAAAAGCAAGTCTCTGATTGGAAAGATGAACTGGTCCAGGCAAGTCAAAAATTCCAGAATGGGCATGCTGAAGTTTTGCCTTCATCACACGCTTGTGACTTCTGTGACTATGATTTACTATGCAGAGTCGATAAATCGGGTAATGACTAATAATCTCTCTTCGGCTAACTCTTGAGCAATATTGATATTCTTTAAATCAGATATCTTGATTAAGTTTAGCTGAGTTTTTAATTGATCTATTTTTGAGGTATCTATATTCAAATTTTTAAAAGATTCCAAAATGAGTTCAAACCTCTTTTGTCTCCTTAAGCCGTCAGTTTTTAGATAGAAGTTTAGAATTTCTTCTGGCTGATGAGATAAAAAATCAGAAGCAAAGTCATGCCAACTACTTACTAATTCAGCAATTTGTTGCATATCTTTAGGGCATTTAAGATGTTCGCAAAGTAGTTCAATGTTGCCTGGCTTTTGATCATAAAGCCAGAGAGCAAAAGTGACCTCGCTAGCTAAATTTTCATGGTCTAAATGCTTTAAATTTCCACTTTGAGTCATTTCAAGCATTGGAAACAATCTTTGATAGGCCCCTGATTCAATTAAAACTTCAAAAAAGATAGATGTCGCCTCTGTATTCATTGATAAATTAATTTCTTTAAAGACTCTCTCAGGAGTCAACGCATCAACCTCGCCTGAACTGACCATCATTTTCATTAAATCGAGTGTCCCAGAATCGATCGTAAACCCAAGATGATGAAAACGGGATGCAAACCTTGCTGTCCTGAGTATTCTTACTGGATCCTCAGAGAATGCCTCGGACACATGCCTTAGTGTTCTTTTCTTAATGTCGTCTAAGCCACCAAAAGGGTCAATAAATTCACCAGAGCCATCCTTATTTTGTGCAATTGCATTGATTGTTAAATCTCTTCTAGAGAGATCTTGTTCCAATGTAACCGATTTTGATGTATCGAATTCAAACCCCTTATACCCCTTACCAATCTTTCGTTCTAATCGAGCAAGGGCGTATTCTTCATTGGATTTTGGATGAAGAAAAACTGGGAACTCTTTCCCAACCTGACGAAAACCTAAAGATTGCATTTCTTCGGATGATGAGCCTACAACGACATAGTCTTTTTCTGTAGACTCTGTAGCAATACCTAAAATCTTATCTCGAATTGCACCGCCGACCAAAAATTCTTGCATATTTCTTACTCTAGAAATTAAAGTTAAGGATAAATTTCTCTTATAATACACGAATGAATAACAAGAAGAATTTATCCCCAGAAGCCTATCGTATTACTCAAGAGTGCGGAACTGAACCGCCTTTCACTGGTGAATATTATAACCACAACGAAACAGGAAACTATCATTGCATCTGTTGTGACGCTGTATTATTTGAATCCTCTACTAAGTATGACTCTGGAAGCGGATGGCCTAGTTTTTATGACCTTGCTAATAGTGGCTGCATTAGGCAGCTTGAAGATGATTCTTTGGGCTATATGAGAATCGAAGTGAGATGCTCATCCTGTGATGCTCATCTAGGCCATGTCTTTCCTGATGGACCTCAGCCAACTGGAAAGCGCTACTGCATAAACTCGGTTGCACTAAACTTTTCTGGTGATGACTCTTAAGCAGTAATTTTAGTTTTTAAAATACAAGCACCATAGCAGCTAAGAAACCCAAGAAAACTGAAAAGCCTTTTTTAAGTTTTTGACTATCCATTATGTGGGTAACTTTTGCGCCAAGTGGAGCAAAAAAAATACTAGCGGCAACTATCGCAAAAAGGGCCTCAAAGTTTACAAAGCCTATCCCTCCCGTTGGAAGAGTTTGAGAGGATCCTGCCACCATAAACCCAATACTTCCAGCAATCGCAATTGGCATACCAACTGCTGCGGATGTGGCAATGGCATTCTTAATTTTTACATTGTTATAAACTAAAAATGGAGTGGTCATTGTTCCACCACCAATGCCAACCATAGCTGACACTAGCCCTATCAAATATCCTGCAGCAGACCAAATCCACCTTGACAAATTATCAGCATGACTTGAAGCACTGACGCCAAACCACATAATCAATGCAACAGTTATTTCAAATAAAGCAAAGAATACACGCAAAAAATCAAAGCTTAAATATTTAGCAAGAATAGCGCCGCTGTATGAACCTAATAAAATGGTTGGTGTTAGCTTTACAAAATTTCTCCAAAGTATCGCCCCATGACGATGATGCGCATATAAACTGGAGATGGAGGTAAAAACTATTGCTGCCAATGCAGTTCCAATTGCAGTATGCATTAAAATGGATTGATCAATGGATGGTGCCAATAGGTATAGCAATACTGGAACAATTATTAATCCACCTCCAATCCCCAACAAGCCTGCTGCAAATCCTGAAAAAGCCCCGAGAAGAATA
>Ga0228628_1000627_pt1 | contig 16751 bp, 18 predicted proteins | sample 34DmetaG_FD_183172 | JGI IMG/M metagenome (GOLD analysis project Ga0228628, IMG submission 183172) | Seawater microbial communities from Monterey Bay, California, United States - 34D | ecosystem: Environmental > Aquatic > Marine > Coastal | place: USA: California | collected 2016-09-30
TGCCACTCTTGCCACTCCAAAACGGTTTCAAATGCCCTTTTCTACGCGTACCGGCGGTACAAAAAGATTCTGGACGCATCTTTCGTCAATTTACATAAGCTGACGAAACGCAGATTTTTCACAGCGTTCCATATATGGAAGGTGTGAACCGGGGCGCCGAGCGTGGAGACGGAGAGCCGGCGCCACGCCCATCGCACCGGGCGTGACAAACACGGCCCCTTGCGCGTCGTTTCCGACATAGCACATCTCGCGACGGACCCGTTCTAAAATGGGTGGCTGGTCTAGAAAAAGGTCCGAACGGAACCCGGTTTTGAAATCAATGCATCAGTCATGGTGATCTCCACGCTCAGAGCGCTGGTCACGGCACTGGCTCCCCGATCTCTACGATCGGCGCAACCGAGCCCACCTTCCATATATGGTCCAAGTGACACCCGATGTAAAAGCGAGCACTTTGGAGGCCCCCCTGTGAACTGTTCACAGGTGGCAAGAGTGGCAAGAGTGGCAAGACGTCGGTTACGTAACGGCTCTGCAAAACATTACCATATTTGGAATGGTACGACCGGGCGCGGAGATCGGACACCATCACCATACCCAGCGCTCTGAGCGTGACGATGACCATCCCTGTCGTAACGGTGCTGATTCCGTAGAGTTGCGCCGGAATTGTTCCAAACTGGATGGCTGTTTTGGGATAGTTCGGCTGCACTTTTCCAAACCACCCATTTATGTTCAAACGATAAAGACATCTGCTTTCCGTATTATCAGGTTACGATAACCATGTCACTGCGAGCAAGAGTTGTCGAGAGTCGTTCATGCAGCACTGGCTACGGAGTCGTGGATGCGATGTGTAGCCCGGTCGTGCATGTGGAAAGGATGCATACGGGGTACGACACCGCGAGCGGTCGCAGGTGTGAATATCTTCCTCAAAAGAGTCATCAATCTTTTCCTCTCACAGTATCAGTAACTTTAGTAGATGTCCAGAATGCATATTTCGTGTTCTGGCTGTCTCTTACAGACGATGGAACCTACCTGGTATGGGATCGACGTACGAATCGAAACACACGAGCATTGGAATCATTTGTATTACAAAAAGCGCAACACTGTATCGAAAATATTGATGTCAAGGATGTTCCAGGCATGCAAAACCGGAGTTTGTGGTACGTGAATAATGATGGTACTTACAACGCTACGTACAAGTTCAAAATTTATAACAGAGGAAAAGAAATTAATGACAAATTTCGTTTTGTCTACATTCATTTCATACTTCCACTCGGAGCATGCTGGTTTTCATTACCGGCTAGTCCAAGTGATAAGTACACGATAGACTATGAAGGCAACTGAAATATGAAATAGTAATACAGTGTACGTTGGGTTTTGAAATCAATACCTCCGATATGGCGATCTACACGTCCAGCGCGCTGGTCACGTCTCCGGATCCCCAATCTCCACGATCGGCGCAATCGAGCCTGCCTTCGTTGGACTGATTGCAAGCCCAAAAGAAATATATATATGTATTAAAAATGTCTAAGTGTAAATAACCTAAACACGCACGTTTTGTCATATCGAAGGGCACAGACTGTACGAGTCGTATTCGGACGACACTTCGGAAGACGTGGTGACCCACGAGGCGCTGCTCGTGTCGGAGACGAACTCGTCTCCTCTCCCCGTGCTCTGAGCAGCAGGAGAGTGTATGACCAACCCAGACAAGGGCACTATCACCATTGGATACCGAGATTGCGGTGCGGGGAGCGGCGACGGCGCGTCTGACACCTCGACATCACCATCTCTTTGGTGGGGAGGAAATGCGCCAGCCGTCGCTGCTTCGATCTGATATTTGAGGCGATCTCTGGCCTTGCCCATCGTCGACTCTCTGAGCATCATTGCCGAGTCGATGGCCACTCGCGCCCTGGTCAGGGCGCGACGTTCGGCACAAAGCGCCTCCTCGTCCGCAACGCTGAAGCGTACGCGAGTACTCCACGCACCCAATCGCTCGTTGGCGCGTTTCAGCCCAGTCCTCAAGTTGTCCGCCGTGACGAAATACTCGGCCGCCGAGATCTCGAATCTGGCCAACACCGCGTGTGCGACGAGGATTGCCACCGTGATCCCCACCGCTGCCGCGCCATTCCCGTACCGCTTGTCGACACGCAGGCTGCTCCCGCGTAGGCCCTGTCGTCCCTCCCTGATGACACTGCAGCTGGCGAGACCGTATGCCAACACCTCGGCGTCGTCGCCTTTCATGAGCTCGTGGTGGCCTGCAATGGTCACGAGCTCGTCTCTGATGGCACTGAGCAGCCGCGTCTGCTGTTCACGCGGTCGTGCAACGTGCGCTAGTATTTGCCCCAGTGTGCACCCAAACGTGGTCCCGACGTTGGGGAGTCGGTCGTTGCTGCGCGTGCGTTTGCGCTCTCCTCTTTTTGCGCGGTACGCCGTTTCGAACGACTCCAACCAAAGCCTCTGCAACAGCAACGATGGTGCCCTGTCTTGCTGTTGCCAGGTCAAGAGGGGTGGGAGGATCTCGTGCACTTCGGTCGCGGACTCTCTCACGTCGCGAAAGGAGATGTCCGAAGCGGGGTTGACGGGCGCCGGTGGAACGACGGCGGGCGCCTTGACGTCGATTGGGAGCGATCTGTCGGTGTCGGTCAGCTTCCAAGTAGCAAGCGAGCTGTTGGACGCTGCGAAGGAGACGGGGTTGCAAGAGGACGAGCTCGTCGGGCTGGTGTTGGGCGTATCAATCGCACTGTCTGCGTTGAGCAACCTGTTGCAGTACGAGATACGTTCGCGACCTTCGAGAGGGCAGTCAGGAAAGTCCACATTGGACTTCATGTTCTTGTTGACCTCCATCGCGACAAGGATCGCGTTTGCGGTGACTGTGCAACTCTTGGCTGCGTCGGCCAGAGCTCGTCAAGTGTCGCGAGGCTCTCGAATCCTGTCCCTGATGGGCCTGGCTGCCTTTTTTGTGTTTGTGGAGAGTTTCTCGGACCGCAAAATCAAGTAATTGTTAGCGGTCCCGTCGATTGTCGATATCAGGTGGCGCGTGTGGCACAATTGCACGTCCAGCACCCAAATCGTTGTCTCTATTTCAATACGTGACACGACCACAGACAAACGCGCCCATACGCCACGCACCACACCGGCCGTAAAGATGACGACGGTAGCGCTAAGGCACAAAGACGACCTCCGAGGTATCGTCATCGCATCGAACGATCGGTCGCCATACACACAAATGACCGCTGGAAACAGTGGCACCACATTGGCGAAGTTTAGGACGAAGGACCCTTCTCGAAAAGCGATCTGTGATGTCATCGGGGGGCTGCACACCAACAGGGAGAAGTACAATTGGATGTGGAGAGTGGCGAGCAAGTCCCCGATGCTCACCAAGAAGCCAGCCAAGGACGCGAACGGGAAACCCCTCAAAAGGTACACCCAGCAGGGAAACCTGATCGTAAAGACGAAGCGCTTGTGTCCGTCGAACTCGTACAAGGTGTTGCTCTCTGGAGCTGCAGCGGAGGCGTACCGCATCATGACGGCCGACGCCCAGGCATTGCGCGTCCATGTCGACACCGAGTCGTCGTACTGTCCTTTGATGCCCATGATGAGCGACGGCGCGCTCTTGAACTTTGAGCACGTGCTGGTAGCCTTGTGCCAGACCTATTTCGCACGAGCGATCGCACTGAAAAAGAGCGTCCCTCTCACGAAGAAGGAGAAGGAGACGAATGTCCAGAAAAAGGTCACCGCCAAGATGCAGACCGAAGCGTGCGCATCGATCAATGACCAAATACAACGTGCCAGCGGCATCGGTCCGGGCGTAGTACAGATGAGTGCGCGTGGGAAGCCGCCCAAGAGCGCGAAGCGCGTCCGCAAAGGACGCAACGACACGATGCCCGCGGATGTCGAGACCGCTGTGGAAGTGGAAGTGGACGACGCCCGGCTCGACGACGAGCCGATGCCGTGATGTGCCTGTTGTTCGCCTCGGCGCGACCTCGACCATGGGCGTCAGAACAGGCAGCCTTCGCGACGCCCACACACACACCCAGGAGACGTCTTCGGGCGGAACGTGTCGTGAATCAGGACACGTGCGCGTGTGGCGAGAGAGCTTCGGCACATTTTTTAAAGTAGCCTACGTGTCGTTGTTGCCTTCCTTTGATAAGGTCGGGAGCTGCTTTTTATTATAATTAGAAGTGAGTCTTGTATTCATAAATCTATAAATATTCAATGAGCGCCCGTACCGATCAATCGACGTTCGTCGGATCAAACGGCGACGAGAACACCACGCTGGCAACGATCGAGGCTGCACAGAATGTCAACACGCCCTTCCAGGACGTCACCAGCCACGAAAGTCCGCTTTCTCGTTCGATTGCCGTGTCAGTCCGAGCATCTCTCGAAGATCTCTGCCTACGGAAGGCAAAGGCATCGTGGTGCCCTTCTGCGGAAGCTACGGCGGCCATCCTAAAACAGAATCGCTTCACCGATTTGAAGGGCAACGCGGAGAAGGTGACGATGCGTAGTAGTAGTAGTACCACGAAGGGTTGGCGACTGAAGTCGTTGAGGTCGGTGCTTAAAAACGATCCTCCTTCGACAGCAAGGTGATCTGAAGAGCGTTGTCATGCACAAGATGAGCATGCGCAACATCAAGAACACATTTCCAATCGGTGCAACAATCGTCTCAGTCCTCCCGACCGGGTCAACAAAATAATTCACACCGCCTCCACGCCGTATTGCAGCTGTTGGGTGCAACATCACCGGGGTGGAACCGAATACATTCAGCATCACGGGCAGCGGGTACTCTACGATTGTCCTTCCGGCAGAAAACTCACAGACAGGCATCACACTGAACAACGAGGACTGCTCGCTCGGTGCGCCCCGCAGTGGCCATAGACACCCGAGCCCTCGTAAGGAAGACGGTGTCCCGACTGACGTGTTGTTTGCTTTCCTCTGATGACAGCGTACGAATTTGCACGTTCGCTTGATTCGAATAATACGCACACACACACATCGTCCAGAAGATATCTCACGGGCGGCACCAATTGTTACGCGGTGCACAGGCGCGAAAGTTTCCTGGGTACACTGCCCAGAGTACGCATGCACCATATATGAACACGCACAGCGCAACTGCGTCACAGAGCTGCGCGCATACGGACAGCGCGTATGAGCGTATCCCGGCACGCAGACTTGACGGAAAAGGGGGTCCATACGGTGCAATCGAGGAACTTTTGTCTCATCAACGCAGACCACCCCATGGTCAGTGCAATTTCAGAAAACCACGAACGCTTGCAGGTACATAGCATGCCCACTGCCTACCGATCCAGGCCCCCCACACGCAAACGGAGTAAGGAGTACAACAGTGATGCCACGTGCCGTGTCGGTTTGCGCGTCGCAGGTCGGAGAAATCTCCAGTGTGCTTCCATGACTCAAACGGGAACAGATGGTACCACAAACCGCTTTAGGGCCACAACCAACACTGATCCTCCCTCTGTGCCCATCGTCACCCGCAGTGATGCCGGAGGGTCTGGTGTGAGATACATCGTCGCGTCAAACCAACGCGCTTCACACCGCGTGCCAATACCGGACATGGACCCGCTTTGAGACTGAACGCACGCGTTCCTGTCCTTGTGCGTCTCGTACAGGAAGATCAGCACGTCCCTTTACGATTCAATGAGTGCGCGTCGTGAAATCACACTGCATCACCAGCCCTCGTCTACATCGCACCATGATCGATGCTTTGTATGACGCCGTCGCAGTCCCAATGGTCAAGGCGCAAGTGGAGTCGCAGGTACGTACTTCCGATGCCATACCGCGTGCCAGCTGCTGTTGACGGAGGAGCGCCCCGAAAGGAGAAAGGGACACACGCACACCGACACGCACAAATACACGCCTGTATGTATAGATCAAGGTCAATGACATGACAAACATGAGCTTGGGACTCGACGCAGCCGAGTTCAGCTCGTGGAAAGACGCGAGGACGAACTTGATTTCGGAGGCGAAGAGAGGCTTGCAGGCAAGGCTGGAGAATGAGCTTGCGTCCTGCACCGACAAATCGGCGGTGGAGGGTCTACGAAGCGAATTCAACCGCAAGGAGCGCGAGCTGGAGCATGATATTGACCACCAGGTTCACACCTTCTCCGCCATCTTGGACATGGAATACAAGTGCGCGTGCCTCGAACAAGAGCTGCTGATTGTCTTGTGACGAGGCCCTTTGTTTTTTTGGCGACAGCTTCCTCGCGCCGTGAGACGAGACGGCGGTTGGTCAGGGCGGTCAACGCGCACAACGGGGCAGCCCTACCAATGAGAAACACGTCGGGGAGAAAACATTCAATTTTTGATTGTCCTAAACGTCGCGTGACATGGAACTTCGCAAACAATCAACAATCGATTCGTTCATTGTTTTTATAAGTACTGTTTATATTTTGCGTTGTGCATTTCACCCCCCCCCTCCCTCCCCTAAAAACATTTTTGTTCACCACTCATCACAAAGCGTCATCGTGTCACGCAAAGACGGATGCCGTCTCATTGAGCACGGACAGCACGTCTTCTACAGTGTCGTTTGTCATTATGACGTTTGTAAGGATGTAAATGCCAAGCCAGAGCTTGGAACTCAGCGAAAGCAGACAGTAGACCACTTCCGTGGCCCAGTAACTCTTTCGGAAGCTTTGAAGTTGGAAGACGATTTGAACAAACGCAAAAGAGAAGAAGAGCAACATTGTTCCGTATATCAAAGTAACTACACCAGCAGGAAACTCTCTGTTGTGCACTTGCCTGATGTGACTCCTCAAGCGTTCAAGAAACACACAGATGATGAGCCATGCCGCTGAGATAGGGATCCATCCAAACAGATGGGGAGTCATGCGGTATAAATAGTCATTGTAACCTTTGAGCGTTTCGGTGTTGGTCAAAACGACATTAGACCAGACTTCTGTCATCCAGCCAAACACCATGGTACATGCATGGAGGGCGAACAGAGCGATAAGTATATTTTCTTCTCGAATTCCCGATACGAGTGCGAGCGCAACTGTGGGCAAAGCCAAAACAACGGGAAGGTGCGGTACGGTGTCTCATTAATGGAGCGTGTTCAAAAGGCTCTCGTCGTACCTGCCATTATGCTTGCCGAAAAAAAGTACTCGAGCCACCGCCTGCGAATCGACGTACGGATGAGAAGAGAGATCAAAAGGTCTGCGTCACGCAGCGAGAATCGTGGGAATCACGCTCGAACATACCACCAACATATATTGTGTTTATATAAAAATTCCAAATAATATACACTGCTCGACCACCCCATGACGACACAGAGAAGATGAAAGCCTGCCGATATGGCATGGAATAGGAGACACAGCAGGCCGATGTCGATTGTATTGCCGCTTTCCACCATCGTGAACTGTGTTTCTCGTTCCGTAGGTCGTCGGTTGGATATGTTCGACGTATACTCGACTTGCACCGTGTAAAGCTTGTAGTGGACATTGTCGTTTGTGCTTGACACGAAGTATGCAAAGTAAGCAACCATGCTTCCGTGAGCGATGAAGCATAACAAATTTAAGACAATTATGAACCACGGGGAGTCATTGTTGAGCGGTTTATTTCCAAGGGCAGGTTCATCAGGGGGAACTCTATTAGAGAGAACTCTATTAGAGAGAACTCTCCCACTTTGAAAACAACGACCCATCCCCTGTTCTACAACCACGATGGCGTCTCGACTGTGCGGGTGTCGGTTTAAGAATGGAATAGCGGCATGTTGCTTCCAGTCGACGTCTGGGTCGCGCTATGGAGTTGACCAGAGCCACGTGACTAGCACACGATACGATGTCGAAGGACTTCAAGTGCATAGACCCAAAATATCGACTTGCGCTGGTGGCCGGAACAAAAATTAAGCCGGTCGAAATCTTGAAAGCAAGGGACTCTGATATAGATGTACACTTTCTCATTGACAACGACATACCATTTAACAACATTCGCGCAGCCAACATTTCACCGACGATGTTGCATCAGAGGGGCTGTACTACTGCAGACTCGATCCAGAACATTGGAGCCGATGCGTTGGACCTCTTGGACATAAGCTTTCTCTCGGATTGTATTTCGGTGTATGGCTCCGCTGAACTTGTCAAGGTATTCTTACGGACATCGTATGACGCCGTGGCGCTTTCCAACAAGTTGGTGATGCAGATGCTGTCGTTATCAACGGACGCTCTTCTGAGAGAGTGCGCTGGGTGTCCGCAAGAGGCAGCTGCTGTCCTTGTCCAGTTGGATGCTCCTTTGAATTTCGAAGCGACGACGCTGCTCGACACTGGATTGCGTGCCCCTCAGCTCTCTGACATAGGCTACTCGTATCAGCAGATCAAAGACACGGTGGGTGCAAGCACGGATCAGATGGACAAGCTGCAGTTTCGTTGCTGAAGAGCATTCGTGTTAGATACCGTTTTATGTTTTAATATATACTTTTAAAAGCGCTACAATCACCGTCTTGTTACGGAATGTCAGAGAGCGTAAGGCGAGGGGTGTAGGGGGGTATACATTCACATCACAGCGTTTTTGACAGTCCCAACAAGGCGAGTCTCGCACCGGTGAGCCCTTCCACTGCCGTGTGGACAACTGGCTCGGAGTTGGAGATGTGGAACAAAACCCACTGGTTCAAACTAGGCACCAAGGCGACCCGTTGATGTTTGTCAGGTGGGGCGTGGGTATGTAGGAAGGGCAGCTGCACCCTACCAGCAAAGGCTTCCGCCTTGCGAATCGGGTCCTCCCCCTCCGTCGTTGTCAAGCAAGCGACCGACGTCATCAAAGCGCACATCAACTTCAAAGGGTCCTTCGAATGCTCCCAGGTCCATTCGACACCCTCCATGGCCGTCTCGTGTGCGAACTGCACCATTTCTGTGTGTTCGATGGTCGCTCTCTGAGCGACGGCGCGCGGCAGCAAGAGCGTCTTCCGAATTCCAACCAGCGAGCTTGGTAGTATGAAGCTCAGAATCATGTCTCTCATGACCTGCTGCCCGGCCTCGCTTTCTCCTGCTGAAATGAGAGCTCGAAGGTCAGCTTCCGAGGAGCCTTCCGTGCTGACAGAGTCGCAGAAAACGCCCGAGGACAGCGACAAGAAATTGTCCCCTGCCCCTTGCAAGTGACTCAACGCCATTTGGCGCGCCGTGTGACGATAGAAGGACCCGCTCATCTTTTGGACAGACTCGAGGCTGTCGTCTTGAAGGTGAGCAACCCCGAGACAGAGCGAGGCAAAGGCGACGTCTGAATCAGTTGGAGGGGCAACTGATGTCACGTCGCGGTCCTCCGCGGTGTGTGTCGATGACGTTGACGGAGGCTCACTCTGTTTTTTCGTTACGTGATACGATCTGTGGTGCGTGTCGTCGTCAGGAACGAGACGTCTCCAAAGGCTGAGCCCATCGAAGATCCGTAGCGTTGCCCGATGTCTGTTCAGCTCGTCCACTCCGAGTGCACCTCTACGGGTGCGCTCGATCATACATATCGTGACAAACACCAGAACGCTCGTCCTCAGTAGATCTGCACTCGTTTCGTCCGCTTGATCCAAGAGAAGACGCCTCCGTTCGATTGCTGTTCCTGAGCACAACAACAGTACGCTGTGCTTGCTATCTGGAACATTGCGTCTCGCGAGATGCATGCGCACCGAATCGAGCGTTCGTATCGCCAAGACGTGCGCTCTTATCGTGAGCTCCCGAGTGTGTCCTATGAGCTTGTATAGATTCACGACGTCGTCGTGTAGTGTGTGCCTGATCGGCGCGTCGTCCGTACTGCAGCTCTCCATACATGAGCTGTCGCTCTTGTCGTCGTGCTGTCGACGCGTACGACGGCGGTGACCGTCGCGGTCAGCGCTACGTTTTGGCATTGGCACAGAAGCACTTCGTCTATGTCTAAGGCGGTCTTCGGTGTCGTCGTTGTCGACAATAGCGCTCTTTCTCCATATACTTATACGCGACGTTTATTGTAAAAAAGACGTTTTCGTAGGTGAATAACAGACGCGTTACGCGATGTGTTATAGAGATATATCATGACATGTGTATTGTAACAGTATGTGTGCATCACGAACGGTGCGATTACTCGCCGCCATCTTAAAGGAGAGCTTGCACTGTGAAGATGCTGAACCAGCTACGGACTCCACGCACTGAATCACGTGAGATACCCCCGCTGAATCAGCATGGCAGAGCCGCAACGTTCCCTTGTGCTCCACATCTGACATTTCGAATTGACGACCCAAGCGAAACGGATCGGCTTATCACCAGGAGACGAAAGCCGTCGTCGGACTACACCATGATGTGTGTCACCGCCGTCATGTGCAGCATCCTTGTTTCTTTGGGGCTGGTCATGACGATGCTATACTTTCAGATCAACGACGTCGTGCACAACGTCAGCGTTTCTGTCACTCCGTTGATCTCTCCAGGCGTGCAAAACATTGCGACGGTGTTGAACAATTCGGCCGTGCTCTCTGCTCGTGTGACATCGACCGCAATCCAACTCGATGAACTGACAACAACATCGGTACCGGTGCTTCGTACAATGATGAACGAGACGCTGCGCCTTATGGAGCGCCTTCAAGCATTCAGCAGTCATCCGAACATAAATATTGGGATGGGGTGAGCAGAAACTGGTCGATGTTGATGCACAAGGACCATCGAAGGAGCATATATGCCAAGCACCGCTGGGACGGTGTTATTTGCGTTACACCTCCTGTCGCTGAACTCATCTCTTTCAACACTTCCATTGTTTTTGACAGCACTGCAGTGCTGCAGTGCTCCGCTGTGAGGGTTCGTCGTACAATATCGTCGGGAGCACTTATTAACAATCTGACGTTCGTCGCATCTCCGACAACTGGCACTGTACATGACGTATCCTCATAATGCTTGTAATATGTGCTGTTCCTGTTGCGTTTGCACAACTCGTGGACCAGTGTGCTCGGTCCGTACCAGCTGGGGGCATGCTTGAGAGGATCTTCGGTTGTTTTCAACGCAGTTGTCAGTATTCGTGCCGTCAGTGACGCGCAGTGAGCAGCACTTGTGGCTTCGTTGTTGTAGTATTTTGCAAAAGAGCGCATTGGGGGCACCGACATGAGGTACCCCAACACCGAGTATGGAGTTTTAATCTCTTTACAACACGCTTCTCTGACACTCTTCACAATTCCGGTACCCACTACAGGAATCGCAACCCAATTCTCTATATTTTTTTTATAGTACTCACTTATATTCTCATGTGAATGGCCCCACCCGGCAGACTCTCCCACATAGGTAGAGAAATGCATTTGCTTGTTATGAGGGTGGGGCGGTAACAAAAGCTCCACGTGTACAAACACAGGACTGGGCTGAAATTTTCGTACCATGGTGTCCAACAGAGACTCATCGTAACAGCTAGCAGTCGATGCCGTTTTCATCGCCATCACGTATATCACATCATCCGTGATGTGGCCGCCTTCTTCTGCCGGCTTCATCATATCTCCAGTGTTGACTTATTTCTGCGTCTCTCCGTGCTCGGGCGATCTAGCGATCGTCGTTGCCGACGCTCACGACGACGTGTCTTGCGTGAGTGGCGCGACTTGCTCTGCGCCCTTCTTCGTGGTCTTCTCGATTGCAACACGCTCGTCCATCGCAGGGCTCTTTGGGGGGGCTTGTACCTTGCGTGTCTTCACCTTTGCTTCGCCTGCTTTTTTGGAGGAGAAGGAGCGAAGCTTCTTCGCCAGTGCGAGTTCCGATTTCTGCACGTCGTAGTCATTGGACGTCACATCTATGATCTTCTTGCTCGTGTCCCTGTGCTCGTTCACCCACTTTCTCTTTCCATTGATGAGCTTTTCGACCTTGCGAAACTTGGGCTCCGGTGTGATCTGCGCGTTGCGTATCAGTCCCATGGGAAAGGACGCTGTGAAGTCCAGCTGGGGCTCCAACGCTCGGGTGGCCGCGTGTATGTCGTATGCACTGATTCGCGGGACGCTTCCAGAATCCAAGCGGGACAATATCGCAGCTGTCAGTATCTTGTGAGCTACCGGTTCGACATTGGCACGGATGATGTTGGCGACCTCTTTTCCGATCGATTCGTGGTGTAGCTCGGTGCGAAGTTTGAACTCTTCCTCTGTGTAGGTTGTAGATTTGATATTTTCAGGGACGAATCTGCATAAGCGATTGATGGAGTTCAGTGTGATCGCGTTGGCATAGCCATTGACGGACGGAGATCGTGCGCAAGGTACGTCGCAGAGCACGTCGGGGTCTGCATTCCTATTATGTGAGTTCAGCGACCCCTGCTTGTTACCCGTGAGGCGTATCATTGAAAGCCGCCTGTATCCCTTGGATTTGGCACTTCGGTGCTTGCGTATGATGCTGGCACGAGAGGACGTTCTCTGCTGTTTGTGTGTTTGCGTCTCGTCCTGTGTGTGGCTCTCCTCGTCCTCTTCCTCCTCGTCCTCCTCGTCCTCCTCGCCGTCCTCGCCCTCCTCGCCCTCCTCGCCCTCCTCGCCGTCCTCGTCCTCCTCGCCGTCCTCGCCGTTTTCTTCCTCATCTTCTGCTGGTCCTTGACCCTCCTCACCTGTCTGCTCCTCCTCCTCTGCTGCGTCGTCGACGACATTCTCCTTGTCGTCACTTGTTTCGTGGCGTGTATTGTCACATCCGTCTCCTTCACGGTTGCCATCTTCGTGTGCAGACAGAGAAGCGTCCATTTCGCTTCGGTCTCCAAGCGCGGGTCTGTATCTATCACTCGACTGGGGGCGAGACCACCGATCTCCGTGCCGTTCGCACCGCAGATACAGAGTGGTCATTATTTGTCGTTAGCGGCAGATATGCAGTCGCGCGTGCCGATGATGACATACATGCCAGACTTGAGTACGAGTCGAGTACGAGTCGCGGTCGTTGTCGCTATGGTCTGTATTCGACGACCACGCCACAGAGACACCCCCTCCTCGAGCCGTGTGATGCTGTCTCGTCGATGCGTGCCGAACAAAGACGAGTTTGAGAACGTCAAGTTGTACTGGCGTGAATACTTTCCATACGATTTGGTGGTAGGGCTGCTTACGCGAAATGGGGACCCGATCGAACACACAGAGTTTGCATTCGAGTGCATCGATCCATCGGGGAGGACGTTCATGCAACGGTATCTGTCGTTTGCCGATGCGGCCACCATGAAGAAGGCCGTCATGTGTCGATTGAGGACCAGCTTCCTGCAAACGATCCATGTCGGAGCGTGCTGGAGTGGAAAGCCTGAACCGCGCGCCGATGAATGCGACCGCGCGAGCCACGACCTCGATCGTGCACGTCCAGCAAGAGCTCCAATTCGAATCGACGTCGACTTTACAGACTATCCGTTCGGCGTCGACAAGCACGACATTCGAAGAAACGACGCGCATTGGCCCATCATGAATCTTTCGATTGTCATCACGTCTCACATTCTGAAGGAGTGTTTTGGACTCACGGACATCGTCTCGTTCTACTCCGGAGCGAGGGGTGTCCACATCTGGGCGTTGGACGAGCGTGCGTGGCAGATGTGTGACGACGAGCGTGCCTCGGTCGTAGGCTTCATGACATTCCCAGCCGACGCCTCGGGCCGAGCGAAGGAAGCCTTCTTGCGACGCACGCCTCTCTACGACGAGATGTGCGATGCCATCCTGCTCCCCGCTTTCTTGGAGATGTTGGACGACGCCGGAATGGACCTCTTCACGTCGGTGTCTTCTATCCTCCGATTCGAAGACATCATGAGCGTCACGCATCGGAATGTGGAGATGTCGTTTCGTACTTTAAAAACGAGCGCGCCGCACGCCGACGCACGCCGCGCCTTCGCGTCGCTGATGGAGACGATTGCCAACATCGAGAAGCACCTGCCGGCGTCTCCTGCACGCAGGCACTGCAAACGTCGCGTGCACATCGCGCTCGTCACCTTGCTGTGGCCTCGTTTTGACAAAGGCGCTTCCACCAAAACGAACCATCTGATGAAATGCCCCTTTTCTCCGCACGCACGGACCAAGAGGGTCGAGGTCGTCTTGCCGACGGATGCGAGCGGCTTCCGTCCCGATGCCGTATGTGCTCTCAACGAGCATATTTCACCGCTCTACATGTACGACGTCGAATGCGAAATGCGAGCGCAGCTCGACCGGCTGGGAAGTCCAAAGCCTTACAGGGACGCCGTCGAGGAGTGGTACGCCCACTGGCGGCCGGAAGGAGAGAATGCAGTAATGCGATATGTGAAAGACTACGAAGAAGAAGCGCGACGCTTCGAGAACCGCGTCAATGGGAGGGATGACCAGATCTCTGCGTGCAATTACACCGTAACGAGCAAGATGTGGGCAGTGCGACTCGTACGACACTTCGAGGTCTGCATCTCAGACCGCTGTCTGCTCATGCGCACACGTCTCGACGATCGTCGCGGCGTCCTTCCAGACGTCATCCGTGTACGCAAAGGCAAGACATTCCATTGGAAGTCCGTCGCGGTGGCCGATGTATGGAATGTGATAGACAGAGCGCTGACGCGATGGCGTGCGGATGGCATCGATCACACCTCGTGGAACACCGCCGCGACAGACAGCCTTCTGCTGCTCTTTTCCGCCGGAGAGCACTTCGACGTTTCTTGTGTGCCCGTGATACGACAAAGAGTCGACGCGATCGTTCGTCTCAGCAACGACACTGATCGTGTCCACGACGCCACCTGCACTCCGCTGCCCTCGGAGGGCTACTTGGTGTGGAGCTTCGTCTATCCCAAGATAGTACAGTCGTGGCCTGTGCCGGGAGTGATCGTGGCTTCGTAAAAAACGCGGATGGTACGGCGATCGTCACGCCCGGTGTGCCTGGGGCGGTGACGGAGTCCGATCGTCGTGTTTTGGTCGTTGTTGTCCATATATGGTAATAAAAATACCGTTACGTAACCGACGTCTTGCCACTCTTGCCACTCTTGCCACCTGTGAACAGTTCACAGGGGGCCTCCCAAGTGCTCGCTTTTACAGAGGGTGTCATTTTGACCATATATGGAAGGTAGGATCCACGCGCGCCCGGGACGGCGACGGGGGGCCAGCGCCGTCCCTGTCACGCTGTAAGTGACGATCGTCGTCCTTGGCGTGCTGAGTTCGACAATGGAGGAGTTGGGACGCATCGTTTCTAGAATGGATGGCTGGTGTAGAAAAGTGTTCGAACGGAATCGTGAACATCGCAAACGGCGCGACTGTGACAGTGATCGTCACACCCCGTTCTCTGGGGACGGCGCTGACTCCCCGTCGCCGTCCCGGGCGCGCGTGGATCCTACCTTCCATATATGGTCAAAGTGACACCCTCTGTAAAAGCGAGCACTTGGGAGGCCCCCTGTGAACTGTTCACAGGTGGCAAGAGTGGCAAGAGTGGCAAGACGTCGGTTACGTAACGGTTTTTATGGTACCATATATGGACAACAACGACCAAAACACGACGACCGCACTCCGTCGCCGTCCCAGGCACACCGGGCGTGACCATCACCGTATATGACTGTATTTTTTGTAGATTTACAGGCCGACAATGACTCATCATCATCACGGCCACGTCGTTTTGAACCGTTCATTGGGTTGCATCCATACAGGTGACTGCTTCACTTTCGTGACGCTTCAGTTTGGCGACTGTGAACGTCCGAAGTGATCACGTGTGTCCTGTAAAGTACGGAGTGGTATTTGCCACCCCAGGGCTCCAAAGCCCCTCGGTTTTCCTAGTCGCACGACGCGCACAGCGCGAGGTTTAGCCGATGGAACTCCAAGTCCTCGTCCGTCATCTGGCGGATCGGCGGCTTGTCGTCGTACAGCCGGCAGAACTGCGTGCCGATGTTGGCGGCGCCGGTGCGATCGCGATTCTGTGGGAGCAGACACTCTTCGTTTTGGCAAACGCGCAACCCCCGAATCTTGCGGTCCATCTTGGCCTCCATCTCCTCCCACGGACCACACGGGTGGAGACACTTGCAGCACGTCTTGGAGGTGTACTGCTCTGGCGTCAGGGCGACCACGAATCGCTTCGCCAGCTTGTTCATGAGACCAACACCGATGCAAGGCGCGCTGCCCTTGTTGGACACGCCGCCCGGACGCCCCGCCACCGCGCCCCAGCTGCCGTACGCGAGGACCAGCGTCCGCGGATCCGACGGATCGTGCATCCCACGGAGTCGCGCGTACAGCCGGGACTCCGACTGCTGGGCCTTGACGTACGTCTTCCATCGACGTCGGCGGTGGTCGATGCCGGCATAGTGCGCGAGGGCCGCGTCGAGACACTTGCGGCGCTCGGCGACGTACGCTCGGAAGCGCTGGAGGTCGGCAGAACGGGAGTCGAACTCCGCAAGCTCCGACTCGGCGAGCGCAACCTCGGCGGGAAGCGAGCGACGACGTTCGTCCGCGTACTGGCGGGACCGCAGGTCTCGCTGCCGCTGCCGCTGCGTGTACCGGACGGGGCTCGCTTTGGGGTCGTCCTGGTCGACGGCGACCACGAGCTCGCGCTTCCCCGGATCGACTCCCACAACGTGGAAGTGGTCGAGCTGCATCCGACTCTGCCGTCTCAGCTCGTCGATCGCGAACCGACCGCGCGTCGGGGCGACGCCCACCTTCGCCGACGTACCCTTGGGCACTGTGCACTGAAGCCTCGCGCACACGCCGTCGGTCGTGAAGGCGAAGTCGAACCGATCTCGCTGTCGTAGCTTCGCCGCCTTGAGATCGACCACCTCTGCGAAGAGAGCCGCCTTCTCGTCGACGAGCGCGTCCTTCGGACGACGCGTGCGCGCCTTGGGACCCTCTGGCGCGGCCTCGAGATCGATGCTCCCGGCCTCGGTCTTGCGCCGCT
>Ga0228628_1000632_pt1 | contig 16547 bp, 17 predicted proteins | sample 34DmetaG_FD_183172 | JGI IMG/M metagenome (GOLD analysis project Ga0228628, IMG submission 183172) | Seawater microbial communities from Monterey Bay, California, United States - 34D | ecosystem: Environmental > Aquatic > Marine > Coastal | place: USA: California | collected 2016-09-30
AGACAACGGCATCATAATTGAGACAAAAGGTATACTTGATAATGATGATAAGCGTAAGCATTTAGCTATACAGAAACAACATCCAGAATTAGATATTAGGTTTGTATTTAGTAATGCCAATGCCAAGTTGTACAAGGGTGCTAAGAGCAGATACTGTGATTGGTGCGATAAGAATAATTTTCTTTGGTCACATCGAATAATACCCCAAGAATGGTTGACAGAAAAGGGTATAAGATCTAAAAAAGATAAGATAGTACTTAAAACAAAAAGGAAAGATTAATGAGATACGAGTTGGAAGATGATGAAGTGGCTCTGGTTATCAAACCTTTGTATGAAGCCAATGGTGAATGGGAAGGTGACGTAGCTACAGGCGTTGCTATGAATGAAACCATTAGCCTAGATATCAATATACAACGTGGTTTGGTTAACATCATAACTTTAATGACATCCTTTCTCTCATACTCAGATGATAAAGAAGAACTTGTAGATGAAGTACTTAAGTGGCGTGATAAACTATTTGAAGACTTAGATGAATCACCCTTCGCAGAATATGAAACAGATAAAGACAGTAACATAATAACATTGACTAAGTTTACTAAGACAAAAGGGAGCGCATAATGGCTAAATGGAACTTGGAGAAGCAACAAGAAGATCAGGGTTTTGATCCAGTAGAACGCCCAGCGCACTACAACCAAGGCGGTATTGAATGTATAGACTATATCAAACAGGTAGTAGGCTTAGATGGTTTCATTGCGTATTGTCATGGTAACATGATTAAGTATCAACATAGATATAGATACAAGGGTAATGGTGTAGAAGATATGAAGAAAGCAGAGTGGTATCTAACAAAGATGAATAAAGCTCTTGCGGAGAAACATAAATGAGTGACAAGAACTTTGATATAACTATGCAGGTTGTAGTCAGTAAAAATAATAACATCCTATCGTCTCATGAGGAGTCACATTCGGATGATGTAAAAGATTTAGTGTTAGATACGTTCTATGACGTAGATGATATTGAAGTAAACAATGTAGTAGTAAAAGAGAGAGAGATAAATGAATAGCTTTAGAGAGTATCAGATCAAGGCGGTTAGCTTTGCTATATATCCTGCAACACATAAGGTTCTATACCCAACGTTGGGCTTGTGTGGAGAGACAGGTGAGATAGCCGAGAAGGTTAAGAAACAAGTGCGTGATAACAATTTCAATAGACATGAAGTAGCCAAAGAACTAGGAGATGTACTCTGGTATTTGGCTAACCTGGCTAACGATATAGGGTATAACCTAGACGAGATAGCTAACATTAATATTGAGAAGCTTACATCACGTAAGGAACGAAACAAGATACAGGGATCAGGAGACAACAGATGAACAACCACTTACCAACAGACTATCAATCATTCATACACAAATCACGTTATGCTAAGTATTACGAGGGTGATGGACGTGAATCGTGGGAGAATACCATTGAGAGATACTCTGCTAATGTAATACGAGACTTGGTTGATCAGAACACTAAGTATGAATTAGAACAAGCAATCTTAGGCTTAGAAGTTATGCCTAGTATGCGCTCTTTAATGACTGCAGGTAAGGCAGCAGACAGAGATAATACCTGTATGTATAATTGTAGTTACCTAGCTGTAGATGATGTTAAAGCCTTTGATGAAGCTATGTTTATCCTATTGTGTGGTACTGGTGTAGGCTTCTCTGTTGAGCGTCAATCCATATCTAAGCTACCTGAAGTGCCATTTCTCTGGAGCAGTGAAACAAACATTGTTGTAAAGGATAGCAAAGAAGGTTGGGCTAAAGCGCTACGACAAATGATTGCATTACTATACAGTGGTGAGATCCCTACGTGGGACGTTTCTAAGGTTAGACCTTCAGGTGCGCCACTTAAAACGTTTGGTGGTAGAGCGTCTGGACCTGCTCCGTTGGTAGATCTGTTTAACTTTGTAATTAAGACATTCAAGGATGCACAAAACCGTAAGTTATCCTCACTAGAATGCCATGACATCATGTGTAAGATAGGCGAAGTAGTTGTGGTAGGCGGTGTGAGACGCTCAGCGATGATCTCATTATCAAATCTATCAGACGACAGAATGCGTCACGCTAAGTCAGGCTCATGGTGGGAGAATGATCCACAACGTGCATTAGCTAACAATTCTGTGTCATACACTGAGAAGCCTGACAGTCTATCGTTTATGCGTGAATGGATGGCATTAGTTGAGTCAGGCTCAGGAGAGCGTGGTATCTTTAATCGTCAGGCATCTAAAGTACAGGCAGCAAAGAACGGAAGACGTAATGCTGACTACGATTTTGGTACAAATCCATGCAGTGAGATAATTTTAAGACCGTCACAATTTTGTAATTTAACAGAGGTAGTTGTACGTGCAACAGACACACTGGACACCCTATCTGAAAAGGTAAGGCTTGCAACTATACTTGGTACGATACAGTCTAGCTTCACTAAGTTTCCCTACTTACGTAAGATCTGGACTAAGAATACCGAAGAAGAAAGACTACTTGGTGTGTCATTAACAGGCATCATGGACAACCCATTGATGACCCTCAAAAACAAAGGATTGGAGAAGACTCTTGACCACCTTAAACAAATCGCCGTTACTACTAACGCTACTTGGGCTGAACGCCTTGATATCCCTGTCAGTGCTGCTATCTGCTGTGTTAAACCAAGCGGCACTGTCAGTCAATTGGTTGACTCTAGCAGTGGCATTCACGCTCGTCACTCAGCCTATTATATTAGGACTGTTCGTGGAGACAACAAAGACCCGTTAACACAATTCATGATGGATCAGGGTATCCCTAATGAGCCAGACGTAATGAAGCCAGAACAAACTACAGTGTTTAGCTTTCCTATGAAAGCTCCAGAGGGCGCAACAGTTACTGCTGATATGTCTGCCATAGAACAACTAGAGATGTGGTTAGCCTATCAGAGATCTTGGTGTGAACATAAGCCTAGTGTTACGATTAACGTAAAGAATGATGAATGGTTTGAAGTAGGAGCATTCGTATATAAACACTTTGATGAAATGTCTGGTGTATCATTCTTACCGTTTAACGAACATACGTATCAACAAGCACCTTATCAAGAGTGTGATGAATCAACATACCATAAGATGTTAGGGTCTATGCCAACTAATATTGATTGGTCACTACTGTCTGAGTATGAGAATGAAGATAATACATCAGGTAGCCAGACGCTCGCTTGCTCTGGAGACGCTTGTGAAATTGTAGACTTAACATAAATAGAACTACCTCACCTGTACTGTAAAAGGTATATGGTGAGGTAACAACTTTAAAGGGATAAACATGTATACTATCATAACTAGAGATAACTGTAGCTTCTGTGACATGGCTAAGACGATGCTTAGAGATTCTAATGTAGCCTACACAGAGTATAACGTACAATCGGGTAGCTCTCAGTGGGTACTAACACTTATAAAACAAGCAAAGCATACAACTGTACCACAGATCTTTGCTTCTGATGGTAGTCACATTGGCGGTTATGCAGAGCTAAAGAAGTTTATTGGTACTTTTGCTGAGGGTACGTTCTAATGCAGTTAGACTTTTTTAAAGATGAAGAAGAAAAGTCAGAATTAGATATAGAATATAAAGAATGTAAACAATGTAATGCATCCCTACCCAATACCACTGATTATTTTTATGTATGTAATACAGCTAAGAATGGTACAATTTATTTAGAAGTACAGTGTAAGACTTGCCGTAAACATAATTTTAAAGTTACTAAACTTCTAAAGACAAAGAATTTTAAAAAAGACAAACCTACGTGCGATATTTGTGGAGTAAAGGAGTCAAAAGTAAAAGGTGTATTACATTTAGATCACTGCCATAAAACAGACAAATTCAGGGGTTGGCTTTGTAGTAGTTGTAATCATGGCTTAGGGTGTTTTAAAGAAGACGAAACTATTTTTATTAAAGCAATGCAGTATATGAGAAAGTCAAATAAATGAACAACAATCTTGAGCCACTACAGAAGCCCACACGCTCTAGGCGAAAGACAACATACAAGGGTGCAGCAGTAAAAGTTACATCAGGTATACTTCCAAGGACAGATAAACAAAAAGAGTTAATAGATGCCATAAAAAGAAACCAACAAGTCCTAATACTAGGTCCTGCTGGTACTGGTAAAACTTATGTAACAGCTACTTGTGCTGCAGATTTGTACATCACTAAAGATATAGATAAGATTGTTATAACACGTCCTCACGTAGCTGTAGGTAAAGATATAGGGTTTCTTCCAGGAACACTCGAAGAGAAGGCTCAGCCGTGGGCGTTGCCCGTCCTAGACGTGCTTATAAAGCATTTAGGTAAGGGTGCTGTAGATACTGCTCTAAAGAGTGGAAATATAGAGGTTGCTACACTGGCGTTGATGCGTGGACGTAGTTTTGACAATGCGTTTATTATTGTAGATGAAGCACAGAATATTGAGATACCAGAGATCAAGATGTTATTGACTAGGGTAGGCGAAGGTAGTACTATTGTACTTAACGGCGACATTCAACAGTCAGATCTAAGAGGAACGTCTGGTCTATCAAAGATCATACATTTAGCTAAGAAGCATCTGTTGAATGTTCCTGTTGTGGAGTTTGGTATTGAAGACATTGTGCGTAGTGGTATCTGTGCAGAGTGGGTTAAAGTGTTTATGAAAGAAGGCTTATGAAGTTAGAAAAAGAAGCAAGAGATTACGTTGACTCTAAGCAGGAACACTTTGAAGAGATATTACTTTACGAGATACACAAGCTAAAGATCCACATAAGCAAAAGCCTCTGGGACAGTCCTGAACTAGTTAAAGCTAAAGATTGTCTCACAGAGGCTTCGCTGTGGGCTAAGGAATGTGCTAAGAAGCACGGTATAAAGTAATTAGTCGAATACTTCTTTGTAGTACTCTATATAATCTAGGTATTTATGTAATTCATAATAGTTCATCTTCTTAGGGTTAGATGTCATACCTTCTTTCTTCATAAACTTACCTGCGGCTGTTTTAACATCCTTATTTCCAGGTGCAGTTGCTGCTCTTCTCTGTAGTACTGCTAGTGCTGTATTTTCATCTGCTGAAGAGTCTAAATACTCAGATACGGTATTCCTAATACCTTTAAGTCTAGATCTAATCATATTACGCTTGCCATTTAAATCCGCTTTAGTAAATGTAGAATCTGCTAACATTAGAGATGCCTCACGTTCTAACAAAGGAGCTAATACTTTATTGAACGCTGCATCATAGGCAGGTATTTCTGATCTCTGAGAAACTGTCCAAGGTTGCATCTCTGCTACAGAGTATAGTTCTTCTGCAGAAGTACGCTTCTGTTTTATAGTTAAGCCTAATACTTTAGCAAATGGGTTAGGATTATATACCTTACCCTCACGTATACCTACAGCTAAATCTTCTCCTGTTAAACCTTCTATACGTCCATTAACTTCATCACCATCAACAGCATCTTGGAAAGATTCTATGATGTTATCTACGTATTTAGTCGAGGTTTGTACAAACATACCTACACCTGAAGCTTGTTTAACATCCTTAGCTGTATCTGTGCCTGAGATATAACCTGCCATCTGATTCACAGCATCTAAGGGGCGAGTAAAACCAGAAGCAAAGTTACCCATAGTTTTACTGAATCCAGAACCCATACCATTTAGTATATATTCAGCACCTTCTATGTTTGTTACCCAATTAGTAAATGCATTTAGGTCATTACCAAACTCAGCATCCTTAGCTGTTTGGCCTATAGCTAACTGTCTACCTAGTTCTTGAGATAACTCTGGTGGTATAGTTTCATTATTCTTTCGTAGATTTAGTATACGACCTGCAACTAAGAACATAGAGAACGGAAAAGTGTTTTTCATATCTGCTATTTGCCCACCGCCGATATCTACTTCATAGACACCTAGACCATCTGCTCTTCTTTGATCATCGTATTGCATAGCAAGACCTGCACCACCAAGAGCTACTATACTACGGCTTGCGGCTTCTGCTGATGTAGTTATTGTACCATCATTCTTAACTATAGACTTCATTAAACCTATATACCCACCTACAGATAAGTCATAGGAAGTAGCTACAACGTTATTCATAAATCTACCAAAGGGTATAACAGTACCTATGATAGGTATGTTAGATACTTTCTCAACACCTTTAGCTACTTCAGATAAAAGATATTTATCCTTAGTATAATCTTTAGCAAACACAGATCTCAGTGTACCGTCTAGGGCTGCACCCTGAACATCATCATCAATAAGTGCAGTATCACCACTCTTTATTACATCCCATAGAGATTTATCATGCTTAAGTCTTAGATACTTATCTAGTTCACCCATAAACATTTGAGACTTAGTAAAGCTATCCTGTATACGAACACCTGTTATCTTAGCTGCACCTTCTGCTACAGTTTCTGCTACCATACCAAAACCTGATTCAGTATCTATATTGTAACGTTTTCCAGTGCGTTCAACACCACCTGTATATGTCTCAAATAATACCTTACTTATATCATCATTATTCTCTAGAAACTCCATGTAAGCGTCATGTGTAGTATAAGGGTCTAAAAGGTTTCGCATCTTTTGCTGCTGTACCTTCATGTAAATCTGTCCTCTACGGCGTAACTCCTTACCACGCTGACCAGGTACAACTGTTCCAGCGATCATATGCGCTCCACCATTGAGTGTGTCAGCTAGTGTAGACATAGTAAAGTACTGAGTAAAGCCAGCAACGTTGATTGCAGTAGTAGCAGGAGATGAAACAAGCATACGTCTCCATAAGTTTTGACCATAAGAAAAGGGTCTACTCTTTTTAACTTTATCAGCCTCTTTAGCAAGAATACTTTGTGTTTCATCTGTAAGTACATCTTCACCGTGTAGTAGTGTAGCATTTAATACTTTAGAAGCCTGACTCATAACGTTTAGTACTTGACCACCACGACTAGCTTCGTAAGCAACTAAGTCACCTAAGTTCTGTCTTGAACCTGTAGCATCACCTAGTGTTACGCCTGTCATTTTAAGCATATCATTTATTTCAGCTAACTCTTTACTGGGCAACATAGGTACAACATTAGATAATAGATCTGATACTGTTCTATTCTTGGGTATCTTTATTCCTTGCTTAGATAACTGATGCACTAGACCTGAGTTTAAACCCTTACCGTCTGCACCTAATATAATATCATGAAAGACACTTGTATCTGTAGCCTGTGAACCAAACTTAGTTCGACCATCTTCTACTTTATCTCTCCAAGACTTAACATTCTTTTTTATATCTTCTGCAATCTTCTTTGCTTCTGCCTTCTTTATATTAGGCATCTCTTTAGGCATTCTATCAGCACGTAGCCTGTCTATTTCGCCAGTAATACCTAACTGGTCTAGCCCTGACTTACCCTTACCTTTACCTGCTATTATTTGCGCTCCTGCGCCTACTGAACCTAATAAAGAACTAAACGCAGTCTGAGTTATATTATATTTATCCTGTTGTCCTACATCAATCATTAAAGACTGTATCTGTGCATCCTGTAGTGCAGCAAAAGAAGCGTCTAATCCACCTGTAGCATAAACAGACTTCTTAGTCGCTGCATCTTTTAGTTCCTTCTTTGCCGCTTGTTCTGCTTCCAAGAAAGCTCTACGTCTATATAAACCACGCTCACGTTTAGCTGCTGCAGTCATATGTCTCTGCGCTGTTTGTTTACTAAACCCAGACTTAACAGAGATATCAAAAGCTTTTTGTCCTGCTTCTTTACCTATCTTATCTGCGGCTTTCTTTGACAAGCCTTTCTCAAGAGCTTCTTTAGTAGCTTTAGCAACAGCTAACTTAATTGCTTGTTTAGATGCGGCTGTAACGCCTAGTGCTGTAGCTTTAGCTGTACCACCTGTAATAAGACCTAAATAGTTTGTAGGATCTGATGCAGCTGAGAATATGTAGTCTTTAACCCCATCAACAGCACCCATAAGCCCATCATTAACAAATACATTACCTGTATTGTCATACAACTCATATGCATTCTTTGCTATCTGCTTAGTTCTATCGTTTGCTTTATATACAAAACGTGCTTCACCTGCAGTATTAACTGTATTAGTATTGAAAGCCCTCATGTGATCCATAAAGTCTTCTACAACTATATTGTTATCTTTATCGCCACCAAACCTATACTGATCACCAAAACGTTCTAACATGTAGGTACGTATGTCGTCTGCAAATCTACCCTGTTTTAGATCTGACTTCTTTAGACTTGTTTCATCATCAAAGCCATAGTCTCTCTCAACAGATTCTTCTGGTATTTCTGGATTATAAAAAGTATTACCTTTTACGTCAGTTGTAGTCTTATCAAAATTCTTATTATATATTTCTAAAGCTAAATTTGGTTCTTCTTCTTTATCCTCAACAGCTTCTTTATCAAAATTCTTATTATATATTTCTAAAGCTAAATTTGGTTCAGCCATTATTTTCTCCTAACTTGTCTAGGGACAAATGCTTCATCGGATAATTCTTCATTAGTAGATGTATTACCCTTCTTAAATAGACTTTTACCTCCTGCATTTTTCATTTGCTCTATAGACAAAGGCAGACCTAGTGCTTCTAATTCTTCCCTTAACTCTTTCTTTTTAGATTCTTTTATAACTCTACTTTTTGAGTTTATTATTTTAATTTTCTTCTCCCAATCACCAAACGTAATTGTAGACATTGCTTCTTGCATAGGAGTTTTTTCATCTGAATCACTTACTCCTGAAAATTTAATTATAGAATCTTTTACCTTATTTGGTATTTCAGATGAATTTAAAAAGCTTTTAGTCTGTTGTACGGAGTATATTATATCATCCTTCAAGTCAAATAAATGAACATCTCCATTAGCAGCTTTAAACATATGTAAATTTTTTGACCCCTCTATAGGTACTAGTGTGAAGTCTGAATTTGTTATTATAACATTCCCTGCAGAATCTTTTGATTCTAAACTACTATCTGATAATCTTAAGCCATTCTCTCCTAGTTCAACCTTTTCTATTTTGTTGTTGTTGTTAACTTCTTGAATAGTATCTGGAACACCTGATTCAACAACGCCACTACGGAAGCTATTATGGTATCCTGGCAATCCAACATAACCGTCAATAGAAGTACCCATAAGATCCATATAAGTGTCTTCATAATATCCAGCAACTTGAGTGTCTAGGAAGGGTTTAACCTCTCTATCAAGAATATCTTTACGTTGTACTAAGTTTGCTTCTAATAGTAGTTTATTATCTGTTATGGTCTTTCTAACCTTGGCTTCATTAGTAGGAGCTTCTGTGGCATTAAGAAGGGATTCAGCACGTTCAATGTCATCTCTAAGTTTTTTAGCTTGAGCTAAATTTGTATTTAAAGCATTATTTTCATTTATTACAGTATTTATTTCGATACGAGCTGCACCTACATCACCTACACCAAAGAACTTAGGCTGATTATATGTTAAGAAAGACTCACCACCCACTTGATTGTATGCAGCAGAATTAGCATAATCATCTAAGTCAAACAAACTCTTGCCATCATATACGGCTGTTTTATCTAACTCTTTACGCATACTAGCCATTGCACCTTCACCTGATAACTTCTGCCACCAGCTAAGATCCTGAGCGCCTTCATAATCACCAAGCTTATAGTCTACTGCACCACCATACGTCTGATCTATTAAAGCATCAACAGATACGTTTGTAAGTTTAGCATCCAAAGTAATACCTGCAATAGCATCTACATTAGCCTTAGTAAATTCTAAACCTTTATTAGCTACTACCTTTGATAAAGCAGTCTCTAAGTCAGATAACCCTGTAGGTCCTTCTGCTATTGCTGCCTTAATCATATCAGATGTAGCACCATAAGACTCTAAACGGCTTACAGTAGTTCTAGCTGCACCCTTAAGTTCATCCTTCTTTTTAGCTAAAGCAATTAACTGAGGTCTAGACTTCTCTAGTCTATCACGCTCAGTAGTAGCTCTATCTTTGTATTCTGTTCTCTGCTTTGTTTTACCCTCAAGGTAACTCTGAAAGAATGCTTGACCATCAAAACCCATTACACCATACCTCTTGCCATAAGACCTGCAGGTTGTTCAACCATAGGCTCTTCTATTGTTTCTTCTTCTTCTACCATAGGCTCTTCAGCCATAGGTTCATCATCCATGTTAGCATCCTGCATCTGTCGTAACATTTCAGTACCTTCATCATCGCCATTCTTTAAGCTCTTTTGTATAGCATCTACATAGATAGCATCTAAACGCTTCTTCTGCTTTTCAGTACGTATTTTGTTTTCGTCTATGTCAGTCTCTTTTACTTCAATACCCTGCTCTGACATTATAGCTTTAATGTAAGCTCCTATCATAGGACCTGCTAACATCTGTGCATCTACAGTGTGCAAACCATTCATAGTACCCATAATCATCATAGTCTCTGTTATTTCTTGTAAGCTTCCACCTAGTTCGAATATAAGAGCTAAGTCATCTATAACTTCATCTCTATTTAGTTTCTCGATATAGTGTGTTACAACTTCTTCTACAGTACTCATCTCTGAGGGGTTTTCCCACGGAGCATTCTTAGGTTCATCTGTTAAAGATTGCCCAGGAATAGGGGCTTGAAATAGATCTGCCATTTTATTAACCTTACTTTGTAAATCCTGCACCGAAGTATAAGCCTACGATGGCTGAAACGATATGTGTGTCTAGAGGAGTGATAACGAAGCCACGAGCTGCTTTCCAATGTATTGCATCTGGTGCGCCTAAGAGCCAGTTAAGGAGGCCACCCTGTACTTCTGTATAACCAACGATTACGCTTACGTCAGGATACCATACTGCTACTAACTTTGGCAATACAATAATAGAGCCTACTGCAGATAAAGCTATAATCCTACGTGTCCAAGCAAAGTGTTTATCTTTACTGCCATGCTCTCTTGCATCACTGACTGCGCCTACAAGGGCTTTCTGTTGTTCTGCTTTAGCTTTATTGCTTTGACCCCAGATGGACATAACTCCACCTAGGACAGTAGAGAAAAGCATTGTGATTAATTCTAGTGGTAATCCAAACATTAATTAGCCTCTAATCTCTGCTATGATTTTATCAAGAGTAGTATCATCAAGTTTATTAAATCCCTGCCATTCATCTTTTAAACCCTTACGTGCTTGTTGATCATTTTTACCTATAACACGTCTCTCTGCTAAATGTGCTGCTATTTTATCCTGTGTAACCGAGTTAAAGATAGTATCATCATCTATATTAAGCTTAGCTAATATTCCTCTATCTCTTAAATCCCTTAAAGTAGTTCCAATCATTTGAAACTTACCTATAGCTGTTGAGTCTTTTTTCAAGTTATTTATGTTATGCGTATGAAATTCACCGTTCTTTTTAGTAAAATCAAAAACTTCATCCATAGTCATAGAGGTTACATCTGTACCCTGAAATGGTCCAGACTTTTCTCCATCCCCAAATATAGTACTATAAGATTCAGCTTCTAATTTTTTAAGGTTTTTTCTAAATACAGATGAATCATTCATATAGTTAGGTATGGTAACACTATCAGGTCTAGGCTTAGGTTTAGTCATAATACCTGTAGGTTCTTCGTCTAATTCAATAGCACTCTCTACTTGGTTTTTTATATCTACCAACTCTTCTGGTGTATGTCCTACAGAACTAACTTCATCTTTTGTAGGCATAAGCTTATCTACATGTGAATTAACTTCATCTCTATCAATGGGTACATAATTAGTAGCAAATAACTTAGCAAACTCTTCGTAATCACTGTAAGCATTCTTTATCTTTGTAGCAAAGTCTTTACGAAACCTACTATAATCAGACTCTTCAGGAGCAACTGCATTTGTCTTTTTACCCATAATAGCAGAAGTTACACCCTCACTATCCGTCTCTGTATCACGGTCTACATAGGTGTCTAAATCTAAGGAGTATCTATATTTGTTATTCATGTCTATTGTACCTATATAATTAGAAAGAACTAAAGAAGCCACCAACAGCGCCCCAAAAAGCCGCATCTTTTTCTGACTTGGCTTCAGCTGCTGCTTGGTTTGCAGCCGCATCAGAACCATATTTAGAAGCGTCTGCAGCAATGTTAGCAACCATAATAGAAGTAGCACGATCTGCGTTATTATTAGCCGTAGTATTTGCAAAGCTCATTAAGTCCCTATATGTTTGTATTGTAGCATTGTAACCTAATTGTGTAAACTGATTAGCGGCAACAGCGTCTGCTCTGTTAGCTTCATTGATAGCGGCATTCTCTGCAGTAGTAGTTTCCTGCGCCCACTTAGCATTAGCCTGTGCTATAACTAATCTGTTTGTAGCGTTGAACTGATCTCTCATATTAAGTTGTGCAGAGTTAAACTGACTAAGAGCGTTAGCTTCTCCTGCATTAAACTTGTTCATGCTAGACTCTTGATCAGAGTTAAACTGTTGTACACGGCTACTTAGATCTGCAAAGAACTGGTTAGTCTGGTTTTCGCTAGAAGCGTTAAACTGTTTAGCGGCATTCTCTGCTGCTGTATCAGACATCATGGCATTAATATTAGCTTGCACTTTAAACATGCTAGTCTGTTGTTCATTACTTAAATTAGCCATATCCATCTGCATAAAGTTCTGTGCATTTTGTATCGCCGCTTGTTGACGGTTATTTAAGTTAGCCATGTCTGCTTGAGACATTGCAGCGGCATCAGCCATAACCTTAGCGTTAGTAGCATTTAAGTTTGTTAAGTCTACTGTTTGTGCCATACGTGCATTTTCTAATGCTATAGACTGTTCAGCACTAAAGTTCATATTAGCTATATCAGATATCTTAGCTGCGTTAGCAACACGAGATTGAAACTCTTGATTAAACTCTAACCCTAAAAACTCTGCACGTTTCTCTGCGGCAAACATAGCTGTCTGTTGACGATTAGATAAGTTCTGTGCTTCAAACTTAGCAAATGTCTGTGAATCCATTTGTGCTATAGGTAGAGCCGCTTCCATAGCAGTCTGTATCATTGCTTGTCCTGCCATAGAAGAGGAAGACAAACCACGAGCCGCCATAGCCGCTGCTGCATTACGCATAGCACCTGCCGCCCAAGCAGGAGGAGACTTACCTTCAAAGTCAGCCATCAAGCCTGTAAGTTGTCCCTGTACTGTAGCATCTGTAGAAGGCGCACCAGTTACAGCTTCAAAGTTAACCTCTGTTCTAACACGATCCATATCGACAGTAGAACCGTCAATCATTTCACCCTCTTGTACAGTACGAGGATCAGGTGCATCTACTGTTTGAGCTTCATCTATTTGTTCTACATCAAGACCTAATGCAGCTAGTTTCTCTGGGTCTTGACTAGCCGCTTCTACTTTAGCACCCTCAGATACTTTTCCTACTGCCGCATCTAAAGACTCTGTTGCTTCAGTTACTGCAGGTGTAGCTTTTGTTGGGTCTACTGTAGCCGCTTCTGTTTTAGTTGGTGCGGTTACAGGTGTACCTGCCTCGGCTGTTGTAGCTGTAGCATCTGTAGTAACACCCTGCTCACCTGTACCTGCCGCTATAGTACCAGAAGCCTTGTCTGCATCAGACATAGTTTCAACTTCTGTTTTGGTTGTCATTGATGTAGGGTCTTGAATTGATTTTTCTACTAATCCTGCTATATTATCAGGTGTACTATTTACTACTGCCTCTGTCTTACCTTCTTCATCAGGTTTAACTGTACCACCTATAGCATAACCTTTTACATAACCGCCTTCAGCCATTCCAGGCATAGCCTTAGCACCTAACTGTCTCATAGCTACTTCTGCCATTTTACCTACACGCTTAGCTGCGCCAGGTTGAGACATTATATAAGCTTGCTGTTCATCAGCTTGCATACCTGCCATCTCTGGTACTATCTTACCCATTTGTTCAGGTGTAAATCCACCAAATACTTTAGCCATTTTTAATAGTCCTTATTAATTACCCAGCTTCATCCAAATTGCAGCAGCAACAAAGCTGAATATAGCAACGGTTGTTATTTTAACGAATGTGTTCCATATACTTAAACGTGTTTGTCGCCACGTTGTTAATAGGTTACGTACTTCACGCATATCTTCTGCGGCTGACTCATCATGTAAGCCTAACTCACGTAGTACCAACTTAGCACCACGCTTAGCTGATCTGTCTAGTATAATCTCTAGCTCTTCTGGGGTCAACGTTATATTAGACATAGCTTCCTCAGTAGGTTTAAGTTTTAATGCAAGGGAGTAGGGCTACGTTGCGTGAGCGAGTCTCTGATGCATAACGGACAGTGCCATAGCCAGATAGATTTACAGGCTGAAGAACTCTGTCACTCGATCTGCCAACACCTGTTGCAAAAGTACCATTACCGCCACCTGGTCCATTACTTTGAGTAGTCAGCATATGTCCGTGGCCTTGTAGTGCATCATCCTGTGAAGAACCAAATGCACGTCCACTATCTATGCCTCTACTATTATCCCAACCACGGATGAACTCACCACGTAAGTCAGGAACATTAAAAGTTGATGACCCATTACCTGATCCATGTGTAGTTCCTATAGCTGCAAATAAATCTGAGTAGGTACTACGACTGACTGCCGCCCCATTACATTCTAAGTACCCAGTAGGTGCGCTAGTATTTGCAAAGTAAGACACAAGACCAGAAGGTGCGCCACTATTTGCTAATGCCGATGTAAGAGCATTAATCTGTGCTTGTATGCCACTAGTAACGCCATCCACATAATTAATCTCTGCAGTCGTTGCTGTAACACCATCCATTTTATTAAGTTCAGTTGCAGTAGCAGTGACATCACTAATATTAGACAATGTATGATTATGACTATTGTTAGCTACTGTAGCACTAATACTTATATTGCCTGTACCATTAAAAGATGCAGAACCTGTCACATCTCCTGATAGAGCTATATTACGAGCAGTAGCTAATGCTGTAGCTGTAGAAGCATTACCTGTAACTGCACCCGTAAGATTACCAGTAACATTACCCGTTAAGTTACCCTCAAATGTACCTGCTACGAATGTTTCACTGCCTACACCCCACTTGTCTGTTGATTCTGTCCAGACTAATGATTTATTAGTAGATGTACCACGTTCAATAGTAATACCTGCATCTTGGCTCGGTGTACCTGTCTCATCAGAGTTAAGTGTGATAATGTTATCACCAATGTTTACAGTGTTAGAGTTTACTGTAGTAGTCGTACCATTTACAGTTAAATTACCACCTACAATAACATCATCAAATGTTACGTCTTGGTTGGTAGCTAAAGAGATAACACCAGTAGAGCTATTATAGCTAATGTTACCTGTAGCAGATATTGCACTCCTAGCTCTAGCAGTAGTGTGATACAGATTAGATGAGCCTTCAGCTACAGTATCTGTGTTACCCTGAGTAAAGCTAATAACACCAGTAGTACTGTTATAGCTTAAACTTCCTGTAGCTGAGATAGCTGCTCTAGCTCTAGCAGTTGTATGATATAGGTTAGAACCCTCTGCAATGTCGCCTGTGTCGTGGTTAGCTACACTTGATACTGTACCTGTTACGTTTCCTGTTAGAGCGCCTGTAAAGCCTCCTGTAGCTGACACAGTACCACCTACAACAATGTTACCAGAGTTAAGAGTGACGTTAGCAGAAGCTATGGTTGTGTTGCCTGTTATAGCAAGAGTACCACCTACTGTAGTATTACCTGTAACTGCTAGTGTACCTAGCGCTGAAGTAGCTGAACCATTTAAGCGTAAAGCCTCTACATTACCTGAGAAGATAGACAACTGGTTAGAGTTGTTAGTTAGTTTACCAAAGCTAACACCGCCATCCTTAAGCAGTACATCTCCACCGTCAGCATCTAGTGTAATATCACCTACTACATCTAAAGTTAAATCCCCATTAGATACAGTGTAAGCGTTGTCTACAATAGTAGTATAACCATTTACACCTATGTTAGCTGTATCTGTATACAAAATACCATCAAAGAAGCCGTCCTTGAATTGAGCTGCACTAGAGCCTAAGTCAATAATGTTATTAGCTTTAGGTAAGACTGTAGATGTACCTACAATGATGTCCTGCCCTGGACCTACTTTGGTTACAGGTGCGCCTTGTCCTGCTGATCCATCATGAGCGTGACCAGAGGATGCGTTAAATGCGCTTTCAACAGCGTTAAACTCTCCGTCTAAGTCGTCTGCGTCAATAACGCTACCGTTAGCGATGTTGTTAGCCGTATCTTGGCGTGTATAACCTGCCATAAGAGTTATCCTTTATTGTCTATCATTCTGTGTAAACTCAAGAAGTGCTGTATCTAGAGTAAATGCTGGGTTAGTTGTGTTATCTTCTATACGTATTGATATAGTCTTACCTGATCCAATGATTTGATTCTGATAAACTTTATCTAGTTCACCACCATATATAGCTGTACCAAATATAGAAGTAACTGCTCCATAAATAGCAGCAAAAACGCCTGTACTTGTAATAGTAGTTGCTGCAGGTTGTATGAGGTTTTGGTTGTTAGATCTAGTGAAGTCATACTTAAGTGCTAGATCAATATTAAATGCACCTT
>Ga0228628_1000662_pt1 | contig 15654 bp, 3 predicted proteins | sample 34DmetaG_FD_183172 | JGI IMG/M metagenome (GOLD analysis project Ga0228628, IMG submission 183172) | Seawater microbial communities from Monterey Bay, California, United States - 34D | ecosystem: Environmental > Aquatic > Marine > Coastal | place: USA: California | collected 2016-09-30
CTTCTTGAAGTAATTGTCATTTTAATTCTATCATAGAAAAGCAATTAGGCATATATTTTTCTTAATAAATAATCTTACGATTATTATATCAGAATATGGAAACCTAATTGCTGCAATTATAAGAATATTTATTTAACCTATTAAATAAAACTCTGAATTAAATAGAACTCTAGCTCCATAGAAATATGGAAGTCAGGGCTTTTTTTAGGCTTAAACCCTGTATCATTTTTTTATACAAAAACGTTTGTAAAAAGGAGGTTTTTCATTATTATGGTAAAAAGTGTTTTTTCTTTTACTTAAAGGCAAAATATATATAAAATATGAAGCATTCTAAATTACAGAAATTTATTTCCAGTTTGATACTCTTTTCACTGTTCTTGAGTATTACTGTAAGGGCTCCAATATGAGGCCTTGGGGTTCATGCTGGGAGTAGTGATTTCTATAATTTGGTATCAATTATTGTTGACGAAGGTACTTATTGAGATATTTCTTCTGAATTAAATAGGTATGCTGATGATATTCAAGGGGTTCTTGAAAATACTAGAGTTGCTATTTTTCCAACCCCTGATACTACTACCCCATTTCAAATAGCATCACTGAATGAATCACTCTATTTTGAAGGATATAAATGAGTAGATAACAGTATTAGCTTTGAATCAAAGTTAGTGGGAACTATTCTGGTCGGAGACCTGGATGTACCAGTTGCTTATGATGGGAACAAATCAGATGATACGATCGTACCATATACAGACTTCGAAGATAAAATGTATATTTATAATCATACGACGAGTAAGTATGAAAAGAATACAAAAAATAAAGATGGCTTACAATCGGAAGTTTGGCATGGGGTAATCTCACCGAATCTATGAAGTAGAGATGCAAATATTCAATGACTAGAAGATTATTTTGATAAAAATCATGATTATTATCAGGGAACTGGGAACTTCAAATTTTCAGAAGGAATCTTAAATGGAAATCCAAATATTGGGGTAAAAAGTGATTATGAGCCATTTGTATTCTACTTTGATAATTTCAGAGAAAATAAAGCACTTAATTATAATAGTTTTTTATGATATAAAGCATATTTAGAAAACAAAGAAGATATTGTTTACAATAGATTTTCAAAAGAATTAGCAGACAAAGTACAAAATACTGCTTTAGGGAACTCAACGGACGTACTTTGAAGTCTTATTAGTAGTATTAATCCTGACTTTGATCCCAGCTCTATTACTACCGGAACAGATACCTCTCAAGCTCCCGATATTCAGACGAGACATATAATCGAAAAAATTACTAAAAATCTTATTGAGGTTTTTTCAAAAGGTACTACAGGAGATTTTAGAACAGATGTTCATAATGCATGAAGATTTAATAATTGAGGAGGTGATGTGAATGTGGATCTGATTCCATATTTTGTAACCGTGCTCGATTTGGTAAATGATCAAATAATCAAGGAAGCGAGTAGTGAAATAGAAGAACAAATTGATACTTTGGTACAAGGAGGTCTATCAAGAAATATAGCTCTTCCGATTGATATGAAATATTACCAAATGCACTATGCACTTGGATATGATACTTGTGATTATATAGGAGATAGATTTCATAAAACCTATCTCAATTTCTTGTACGGAAAGAATGCAAGCCATATAGAAAGTGCAAATGAATGTAGTATTTATAGAGGTTCAATAGAAAATGGATGACAGCTCGTAGAAGCAAATAGAGGGCTAAATGTAAAAAATGTTCAGTCCGATTTAGCCCTTTGTACACAAGCAAATACTTCTGGGTATTGGGGATGAAATAGTCCATTAAATTTGGACACTGACTTGACCAGTAAAACAGGAGAATTGAAACTAAAAGACCATAATTTGAACCTTGCGATACGTCCTATTTTTGATATATCGGGGGCAAAGAATATTTCTGATGGCTCAAAAGTTCCTTCTCCATTAAATTGTACCGATAATAATACTTATATGAGTCCTGGATATTCTTGTACGGCTACTCAGAGTGTATATGATTTTTCAAAAACATTTGATCAGAACTATAAAGACAGTGTCGTTGCAACGAACGCTCGTAGAAACATATATTTAGATGGAAATAGACTTCTTTCTTTTAATGGGTGACATTCGCAACCTTGTGATGAAATAGACGTATACAGTTATTATTATAAATCCATTCCTTCTTATGTGACTCATAAGTCTCCTACTTTTGATGAGATTAGTACACAGGTAAAGACGATGATTGCACCGAACCTTCCTATAGATAAAAATAGATTTATTGATTTTATTTCTGCAAAGTGAAATTACAAAAAAATAAATTATCCTTCTTTATTTCAAGTATGAGTTAATGTTGATGAAGATGTAAGTGTTGAGAACATCCAAAAACAATTAGATATTCTGCTTGATAATAAATCAACTGAGGTAAATGCTTTGATATGAAATGAAGATCCAAGTCTTCTGACAGGTGATAATAGAAGTATCTATAATTTTCTAAAAAGATGAGATTATCCAGAAGGGAATGTAGACCTTTTAGACTATGTGAAAAACAAAGAAGAAAAGGAGTTAGTTATAGATGGAGAAAAAAAAGTAATGAGTTACTATGATGCTCTTACATTTGCTTTGTATTGGAATAACCTTTCATCAGTTTCTGCTAAATATAGTTTTGTTTTTGAAAATTATCTCACAGATCAGTTTGGAAATAATGATATAAACTTTTCTCTTCCGAAGAATAAGAAACTCTATGAGATAGCATATTTATGAGCTACTTGAGATGCGAGTAATATGTTCGTGAAACTCGACCCAGAAGACAAAAATTCGAATCCATATGCGGATCTTATTAGTAGAGGTTTATTATTAGCTTCTCAGCTTCTTTGATCAAACGTGAAAGGGCCTCAAAATACTGGGGAAACGGTATTTAAGTGTGCACCACCTGATGGAGTCCCTATTTCTAAATGGTTTCCTGCTGTACAGTGTTGGATAGAAAATATGCTTCCAGCACACATTTGAATCTCTGAATGACAGTGTGGATGACAGACATTATTTTTGTCTGATGAAGAAAAAGATATATACGAACAGTGTGATGGTGATGTGAATAAAAATGGAGTGAATGACTGTATAGAGAACAACTTATCAGATTGAGTTATAGATCTTACGAGTGATACAGACAAGTACTATTATAATAAAACAGGAACTCTCAAAGCAGTACTCAAGAATAAAGAGTGAGACACACTCAAATTTATGAATGCTACAGATATACAGTTTTCTCTTGTAAAAGTAGAGGCACAAAAAGATGTTACTCAAGACTTAGAAGGAGAAAATATAGAAGTAATTTTTGATGCGGAAGACCCGTATAAAAAAGAAATAAGGGACACATTCCCTTATGTATATTTTACTGAACAAGAAATCAGAACAACAGCTGGAGAGGCAAGTTATGGTTTCGTAACCAAAGGAAATGACGCAAACCTTTATTTTCAAACTTCTGTATTGGTAGAGGATTCAACGGGCAATCAAGTAGTAGGTCTGACATCAGAACCTGTTCAAGTGCAGGTAAGAGGTGATAGACTTTTTATTACGAACTATAAACTCGATAACACAGGAACTGGTGGTTTAGAAAATAATGTTTGAGAAAATAGTATATCAGTTGATGCCAATACAAATGTATTTTTAATAGACAGTAAAAATCACCCTATTGCTGATGTAGAAAATTTAGTGAACAATGCCAGTACAGCAGATGAGAAACTGGTTTTATCACTACAAAATATTACTAAAGCTTGAGATGAGATAGATCTTTTTTACCCTCTCCAGGTAGAGCTTATTAAGGATGGAGTATCAGTACAAAGTAAAGAAATTGCCTCTCTTGGACTCTTTGAAAGTCTCTTCAGCTTAAGTGAATCGGGGACATATACGATTGAAGTTACGGATAGATATAATTATCAGGTAAAGAAAGAAATTGAGCTTCTTCCTCTCGCACCAACTCAAATACAAGTAGGACTTGGTTCGAATGTTATAGAAGCATCAGAAAGTATTACTACCAATCTTTTTACTCTTCTTGATTCATTTGGAAATGTTGCTTCGGGTGAACTATATAATGTTGATCTGAGTATTACTGGAAATGGGCTTCTCTTTCAAGAAAATAAGACGAAAGCTTTAAGTTTTTCTACTCTTGAGTGATTCAAAGCTTTTAGATTGCAATCAACTACTTCTGAAGATACGAATACTTTGAACTTTGTAGTTGCTGATAGTCTATGAACACAAATACTTACTCATTCGGAGGAAATAAAAACGATAGGAAAAATTAATTTAGTTACAACTCCTACCTCAGCCTCAGGTGCTTTGAAGGTATGATGAGGAAGCTATTGATTTGATGTTTCATTGAGAGATAAGGATGGGAATATTTTATCAGACTTTGATTCGAGAGCATATTTAACTCTTCCTCAAATATATGGAACTTCCACTCAAGATTATGTTCAGCTTGAAAATGGTCAGGCTCACTTGGATTATACTACCAAGACCGTTGCCGGAGAAAACATAAAGGTAGAATTTCAAATTGAGGGAGTTGGAAAAATATTTTCTGAAAATATTACTATTCTTCCTGAAATACCAATAAAATTGGATCTTTCAATTACTCAACCACAAATAGAGGCCAGCAATGAATCTTTTACATACGTAAAATCAGAACTCAAAGATAGATACGGGAACCTTGTTTTTGATGATAATACAACTACAGCTACTCTGGAAATACTTGATAAATATGCTCCAATTATATCTGCAGAAGTTAAAAGTACTACTTTTCAGAAATGAGCTGCAACCTTTAAGCTTTCTGCGAGTGATTTTCCGGGAACGGCTTATTTTAAAATTTCTACGAATCCTTCACTTGATGGAAACTTCTTTATAGTACAAGATGACTCTTGAGAATTAGTAATAAGTTGAGTATGAGAATCAGTTGGAAAAATTGAAACGTTTTATTTATGGAATAAAGAAAAAATAACAGGGAAAAAATATAATGCACTCTATACTACTTTGCTTTGAGCTAACTACGGTGATATACAGACTCAAGATTATTTAGCTGGGAGCTTGCTTTTTGAAAGGGATAATAGAGCTCTTGCAGTTACTTCTCTTTTAAATAATCCATATGACACGAATGATACGCTTGATATAAGTAGTTTTTGAAATATACGCAGGGTCTATAGTAATTCTGATCTTTCTCAGGATATTGAGATTGGAGTAGATCTTAAGGATAATAGCCTTCTTTTGAATATATTTAATACATCTTTGAATACTTTTGTAGGGAATGTTTTGTATAACTTTGATTCGAATGTGAGTCTGTCTGTGTGTACCGATACGAGTACGGGTTGTATCGTAGACACTTCAGAAACTTCTATATTCTTGAAGCCTATAGCATCAAGTTATAGTGGCACTCTCAGCGGAGATGTACTTTCACTGAAGAATGATCTTGGATCAACTCTCCTCACCATTGATGATTCAGGAAAAATACAAAAATTTTGAAGTACCTCTTTGAAAATAGATGAGACTAATAATGGTGATTATTTAAGTATTGCTATCTATGATGGTGAAACTCAGGTAGGAACTTTTGGGTTTAACTTTGTGAACTCTACTGTATCTCTTTCGAGAGATGATGCTACTTTTGAAAGCTCAATATTATCTAGTAAGAATGCTATACTCGTTCTTCTCAAAAGTTCGGGATATATGTTCAAGGATAATAATGAAGATACAGTCAATGGAAATGGGAAAATCATTTATTATCAGGATTTTCTTTCTACTGATAATACACTCAATACTTTTTCTAAGACTCAGCCTGAGTGATATGAAAATTTTGCAGAACAGGGATGACTTGGTTGGAAAGATGGGAATAAATCTTTGCTTGCATTTTCTGCTTGAAAATCTGTTTGAGAAGCGGTGAAAGACTCTATGAGTTTTTCTGTTATCAACCTATGAGATCCAGTAGTAAGTTTGAAAAAAATACCAAAAAAACTTCCTGGAACAACAAAACTGAGAAAGTTTGATTGAACTATAGGAAAACTATTAAGTAGTGATGAGGATATAGATTCGTATGAGATATTAGACTATGATAATGATGAGTTTGAAGATATTATTCTTATTAAAGAGGATAATTCAATAAAGTTATTAGAAAATAAAAAAGTAGAAGGAAGGTTTATAGATAAATGAAACCTAGTTGCTATTGTTGACCTATGAGCAAAGGATTTAGTTCGTACCTGAGATTTTACTGGTGATGGGTATGATGATATCTTCTTTGTGAGTAATGCTTGAAAACCTTTTCTTTTGAATAACCATGAAAAGGATTTTTCTAGATATTCTTTATGAGAATCATTTGGAATGGAATGAAGGATTCTTAGAACAGAAGTTTTCGACATGGATAATAATGGTGTAGATGATATAGTAACGCTAGATGATTCAGGTCAAATAAATATATTCTATGGTTGAGGGAGTGCCCTAAAACCTGTTTTTACTAAATTATTAATCAGTGATGAATACGGAATAAAACTGAGTCCTGCTGATAGAAATGAAAAGGCACTCTTATATTTTGATGGACTCTATCAACTTGATGGTCTTCCAAGTAGTGATGATGATATTCCAACGAAATTGGTAGATAATATACTTTTTGAATCTTTATCATATACTAAAAATGAAAAAGAAAGTACTACCTTTATTAGAAGTGAGTATTCTGAGAGTGTTTGATTAACAGTAGTAAAGAACTTTACTGATAAAAATGGTGATTTTCTTAAGTCTTGAGATAGAATTGTTGTAGAAGTTTTTGTGAAAAATACTTCAAATAAAACGATAAGAGATATAGTATATGCAGAGCAAATTGAAGACCTATTTACTCTTGATACTTCCAGTATAGAGATGAGCGATGGAATAATAGTAGAACTAAATTTTGATGTCCCATCTGTACACTTTTTACTTGATAGTTTTACTCTCTCTCCAAATGATTCTTTTAAAATTACTTATGAAGTCAAAACGAAACCAATGAAGTTTGGTCATTTGCAGGTTTGATTATTCGAAGAGGGCGAGCTATGAGATGATAGGTATGGTGATATTATAGTAAAACAAGATAGTAAGAACTGTAGTAACCCAGTAGAGATTTTTAGGTCTCAGAGCTCTCGTAATTACATAAAAGGTACGAGATCTCCAACCTGTGATAGCGATGCGGTCGCTCTCCCAGATGAGATAGAAAAAAATTCTATAGATTTGAATGATAACGGTATACCAGATTACATAGATGATTTATCTGATACTGAAGATCTTGAAACACTTCAAGAATTTGCAGAAACATCTCTTGATGAGGTAAATAATGCAGATGAGTATAGGGATAATAGAACGACGGACGAGAAGATAGATGCAGCACTTGATAAGGTTGAAAATATTATGCAGTGACTGAGTTGTTGATTTGGAGGGGGATGATGTATTGCAACTCCACTTAACTGGGCACCTCTCGCTCCTGGTTGAGACCCTACTCTTTTTTGAAGACCAATTTGAGATGGATTAAAAGTCAAAGAATGACTTCCAGTTTTCTCTGCTTTGACTGGTTTTCCAGGTCCATTTGGAATTCCTCTTCCAGGAGTATGGCCACCTTTTCCAGGAGGGTTTCCAAATTATTCAAGTCCTTGAGCTTGAGGTTGGTTATGAGTAAATAATCCAGCAAGTTTTTTGAGGGTTTTTGTTACACCTACTCTTACTTGAGCAGTTTGAACGGCTATATGTTTTGGTGGACCAGCAAGTATTGCTTGAATATCAATGCCGAAGTGATTAGCTCCTTTGGCTCCTGGATGAAATTGTATCGTAGCAGCTGCACCAATTGCAGGTTTATGTAGTGATGATGGTTCGGATGGGAATGTTTGATCGACATGATATCCAGATTATTTTGGAAGTCCAAATGGCGGATTTGGTTTGATAAATGGAAATTGTACTCCTGGAAGTACTACTAATAGAGTTTCTCTCGATTCACAAACAGTAAAGGATTATTATGGTTTTAAAAAGAACGGAGTCGTTTCTTCTTCATTGAAAACGAGTCTTACTGAAGCGCTCAAACATACTGCAGACAATGGAGCTGGAAGAAGACCAAACTATCCAAATGACATACCAAGAGAACCACTCTTTAGCTTAAATGGTTGAGGTGGCTGAGACGAAGGAAGTCTTGACATAGGTATTGATTTTGCAGGACTTGCTGATGATGGTGATTTTACAGATATTGTACAAATAAAAAAGAAGAGGATCTCCCCATTTCCTGGTTTTCTTATGGATTGGGTGACGAGACAAATAGAAGAAATTGTAAATAAACTCACAGATTTCCCTACGGTATTTGTTATATTTCCTGATTTTTCTTGAATTTTTGACTGATGATGGTCAGAAAATTCTTGAAATGATTGAGAAAATCAGAGTAACCCTATTAAGGTAGATAAAAGAATTTCAGACTCAAAGGCTTGAAAAGCTACTTCTAGTACTGTGTATAAGGTTTGAGAAAAGGTTAAAAACTTTGAGGTTTGATGAAAAAAACCTTTAGAGAATACAGGGATAAAAGAAGCCTATACTTTCTTATCAAATGTACCTCTTATAAAAATTGAGAAGGATATAGTGAAGGCAAATATTCCTTGGATAGATAAAGAATCTATAGATAAGAACCTAGCTTCTTGGGGAAATACTCTTGAACAATGGAAGGATGAAGTAAACAGGGCAAAAGATGCTTGGACTTTTTGATGAGCATGTGATACTGATTTACAATTTGAGGGGGATGAGTTTGCAAATAGAAACTTTACTGGCTCATTAAGTTTAGAGGATAAGAATGAATTAGATAAGAAAGCTTGTGAAGAACAGAACGCAATTTGAAGTAAGTTACTTGTTAATACTCATAAACTTATTGGTTCCCTTGAAAAAAATATTGAAAGATTAGAAGAATATAAAAGAACTCCAGAAAAGCTTAATAAATGGTTTAATAAAAAAGAAGTATATTTAGAGCAGATTATGTGTAATGTCGATGCTATTGCTGGATTAACAGGAGGATGGATTAATAAAAATGGGAAGAGATTTAAGGCTTGGGTAGAACTCTATGTCCTTATAAAAGCTATCTTAAAATCTTGGCAAGCTCTTATAGATATATTCTTAGACTATGAAGCAGAATGTCATGAATGTAAAAACGAAAGATGAGACTTGGTAGACTATCAATTTAAATTAATTGATATGATTCTTCCGAAGTTTCCAGTTATTCAGTTCCCAAAGTGGCCAGATATTATTCTCGATTTACATAATATAAGAGCTGGTTTGACGATAGTTCTCCCAGAGTTTAGCTTTGCTGCTAGACCAATCCTCCTTCCTCCACTTCCGAATCTCATACTTCCTGATGTACCGAATATCAATATTAACCTGCCAGAATTAGAAATCCTCCCAGAGCTTATTATTCCAGAACTTCCAGACCTTCCAAGTCTTCCTACGGTTGAACTTCCTAACCTTCCACCACCACCAAAACTACCAAAAATGTTTGCTTCTCTTGAGTGAGTACTCAGTATCTTAAAACTGATTACCAGAGCTATGTGTATTCTTAAATCTTCTCCACTTGTACCAGAATGGAGAGCGTGAGATCAGATAGCGTTTATGACTGAGAGACAATGATATCTTTCATTTGATTTCTTAGATATAAGTTTTCCACAATTTTCTTTTCCTTTTGTTGATGCGGTAAAGGTGACCTCATATGTAAACTTTGAGTTTGAAACAGAGTTTATCACAGAGTTAGCTAGACTATGAATGATTTCTCTCAATAACTATACGAATGACCAACTTCTTAAAATTTGATTTACTCCTACTGACCTAGATTTTTCTGAAGTGGTTCCAACGGATATAGATATTGATACCCAGGGAGGTGGCATTGAAGCTGACGGAGAAGAAGTAGGTGTTCTTGATTGAGATCAAAGCACCAAAACACTCAGCTTCATTGCGGCAAAAAATATTAAAAACCTGCATAACTATCTAGATGATAATAAAGAAGAAGGAGTAGATAACACTGAATTTAAAAAACTGGTCCTTGAAAGCCTTGCTTCTCCTCTTGTTACTTCTGACACTAAACTAGATGGGGTGAGAAAGATATGGAATGATGTAGAGAAACTGACCTATTCAAAAGAAGATAAACTGGTTCGTGAATTAGAAAAAACAAATTTGGAAAAATTTGAAGTGGTACAAGATATTCTTAATACGGAATTTATTAAGAATAGAGTACAAAAAAATAAGTATCAAGATTTAGGAAAAGAGCAGATTATAAAAGTATGATATGTTCATGAAGAGGTAGATGTAGATTTCTATAATGATAAATTATCAAAATATCATGAGAGGTTTAAAGAGTCAGCATATGATTTAGTGAATTATTCATGAGAGGAACAGAAAGAGTTGAAAGATGAGTGAAGTAAAATTTTATCAAGAATAAATGGAGGATTAGCAAACTTTACAGCTGGGCAACAAAAAACGAATCATATTTTGGCTGCTGAGGTTGATACTGACCAAGGAACGGCAAATGCTGGTACTGTAGAACAAAATTCTTGTCAAGCACAAGCAGGAAGTCAGTACCGTTATAATTATGAATGACTTTATGTTATAGAGGATGCTACGAGCTATAGATTGTTTGATTATCTTTCTGAATTAGAGGGAAACGAAAAAACAAAAGCACTCGATTATGATCTTGATTCAGATACTGATTTACTCTATATGGTAAATAATCAATTATATTTGAAAGAAAACTTAAACACCAGTCTTGTGAAAGAATACGTTTCTTCTTCTCCATTAGTACTTCCAAGTTGATCAAATATATACTATTCTCAAACAACTTCCGATACTTTTTATGAAGCAGTGAATAACGTAGATGAGTCTGGAAGTGATAGCAGTGCTACGAATATATCTTTTTCAAGCACTTCGAGAGATGCTATTTCAAACTATAGATTAGAGTTCTTTACGATAGTTGATAGATTCTTGAATATTTGAAATGCTTTCTATTCACCACAGTTTGTGAAGAGTTCTATTATAGATGCTTTTGCTGGGATAGATGAAGTAACACTTTTGAGTGAGTTTAATGATTACACTTTGAGAGAAAACATTTCTTATATTTCGAATATATGAGATACAAAATGAGTGAAACTTTCAACAAAAGAATTTACAAATATTGCAGATAACATAAGTTCTAATAATCCAGTAGTACTTTCAGTTGGAACCAAGCTGTATGCCGGCAAAGATTCTTTTTCACTTACATATAATATTGAGTGAGATGCAACGGTAAAAGTACTCTATGTAACAGGATATCATAATATAGAAACTAAAAATAAAATAGAGATAACCTGAATTACTGGGAATGCGTATATTGCTGGAAACGGCGTGGTACTTGAATGAGAAGATATAAGAACGCATCTTGGTTTCCCACTTTTCCCTGGAGATACTATCGACTTTAATGGAAATCATTTTGAAACTTCAGCAAGCTCTCATATTGATGTAGTCCATTATGATGATACGAATGCAGATATCGATTTTAGGGATACAATACATTATGAAATCTATGATTTATGAGTGGCTTCGAGTGATTATAATATTAGACTAAACAGAGAAAATGATTTTTACTATTCTAAAATAAGACTCTTTAAAGAAAACCTATTTGGAACCTACTCCCGTCAGATTTTATTATCTCCACAAAGTGCAGCTGATATAAATTCTCCAGAGTTGTCTTTGAACTCTGTGATAAAAGTACCAGTATATCAGAAAGAAAGAGTTGACCTGACCCCATACATTTACGAAGATTCGAGTATTAGAAATATAGCGACGGTTACAGTAGATTTTGATTTAGAGCTAGATAGTGATAATGATGGGAATCCAAAGAACGATGTTGATACTGATAAAATTAATGTAATACAATCAGCAACGAAAATTGAGATTGAATTCTGAGAATATGAGAGTTTATTTAACAAGAGAATAGGAATTACCTTGATTGATAGTAATGGAAATAGATGATATAAAGAAGTAGATCTTTTAGTCTATTCTCCTACGCCGGAGATTCGTTCTTATACTTGAGGGATTATCAATGGTTCCATAAATGAAGTATTAGAATCAGAGCCAATAAATCTCTATAGATATAGATGATGAACGATAGCAAAATTAGAAGATAAAAATGGCCTAGAAAAAGTATTTACAGCTTCTGGATCGTATGATTTTGAAGCAAAAGATTATGTAGAAGGGTTAATACTCAAAAAAGATGGAGTACCTGTTGCTTCTATTGATGAATATACTTGAAAGATTGCGCTTGAGGGTTTTGGCGGACAAGTGAATATTCTTTCTTCAAATGATAGAAATAATGATGGAGTGTATCCTAAAATTATTTTAGAAAGCGGTTGATCTGATATTTTCTATGAATCTTTGAATATTGAGTGACAACAGAAGGTTCATTTAGTAGATGATTTTAGTGGAGTTACTCAGAATGGTATATATGTTAGCTTTAGTGATAAAGCAAACTATAACTACTATACAATTCCAGAAGGACTGAATTATAATCCTTGAAGTTTATCTATTTACAGAAATATTGATCCAAATAAGTGAGAGCTTTTTACTCTCTTTAGAGATGGAAGAATCAATACACTTAATAGCTTTTATGCTCTAGAGTATTCTACTTTTTGAGACTATGTAGTATATAAGCTTATGGATAAGCATTTCAATAGGGAAATAGCTCAGGTTCTTGTGAGAGTAGAGTGAGATTATATTATGAAGTAATATTAAAATAAAAAATAATGAGAATCATAGGATTCTCATTATTTTTTATTTTAATTCTTCTGCTTCTACATATGATCTATAAAAAAGATATTCTACAAGAATGATAATAGTCTGTTCTTTTCTGGTAAGAGTTTCTTTTTCTCTTAGTTTGGTAAGTAGATCTCAGGTTTTTGTTTTAATAGCATTTATAGTTTTTGTATCTTTATTTTTTCTTAATTTTCTAAAGAGTTCCTTTATTTGGTCTGTGATTTTTTTTCAATTTTTTATTTTATTTTCTACATCGTCTTGTCTCAAGTTTACTTTTTTATATATCTGTAGTGTTTCTTTTGTAGTGATAGTACGAGTTGGAGTGTTTTCTACTTCATCATCTTGTCAGTCTTCCAGTATAAGATCAGCGTCTTGTGTATCAGGAGTATCATCCTCTATATAGTTTGTATCTTTGATATATGGGTTTTGTCCTATGTAGTTTCCAGGCCCTTCATATCTACATACCACCCATTCTCCACCATAGTCAGTAGTTGATTTTGCTACTCCACATCATACCTTAGTTGTGTTCTGCCAAATGATTTGAGTATAGTGACCACATACCTTTCCTGGTTCACAAGAGAATGTATCGTGATGGTAGTTGTTTTGTTCAGCTCCCCAAAGTCCTATTGCTTTTGAAGTATCCATTGAGGGTTTTCCCCAAGCTATATTTTCTCATTTTCCATCTTTCCATAATGCGTGGTATCATTTTTTAAAATACTGTGCATGTGGGTTTTGTCCTTTATCAGAGTATTTGAAATTTTCTCCAAGAAACTCTGCCCACTCAGTTGCTTCGTTAGCGAGTGTTTCATCCCACACGAGAGGGTATTTTGTAGCATCGAATACTTCAGACCTATATTCATTATGAAGCCTTGTAGATGTTTCTGATATATTTTCAGCGTTTGTTATTGGTATGAGTAGTGTTAATATTAAAGAAGAAAGAATGAGTTTTTTCATGGTAAATATCTTTAGAAGTTAATATATACTTTATACTATATTCGTTTTTTGGTTTTGTCAAAGTATATGTTTGTTTGTGTAAGTATTTGCGTATTAATCTTTTATACAGCGAACAGGATATCATACGGAGTCGGAGATTGAAGTTAAACGATTAATGGTAGCGTGGGACCATTCAAAGTACCTTCAATGTCTATTGGTTGCTCTTAGTGCTGTTTCATCTCAACGAAATGCAAAGCTTGTTCCATTGGTAGAACGAAAACCCAGCAGAGGTATTTTCAAAGCTTGTACTATATTATTTGATGCTGTTTTTGTATCATGGAATTCCCACCCTAGTGTATCACACCTCCAACCTGTATTTGTTTGATCAGTACAGCCAAATGAGCTTTCTAGCGTTTGCCATTCAGTATCACTTGGTAAGTGCCGTCATGAGGGGCAAGCAGTTGGGGCACTGGTTCCAGTATAAAACTTTCACCATATATTGTCTACTTCTGTATCTCAATTACTATTGGTTCCAGTAAACCAGGTATTTGCCTTTGTACTACTGAGCATAGTAATATCTCATATGGTACAAGAGGCCCCTCCATTGTCATAATTATTACATCCTCATGATGTGCCGCTATAATTACTAGTTCATATATCTGCATTTGTTTGTCCATACTCAAATCCATCTCAAAGGGTAGAGTTACATCCCGCCCAAGTTTGACTTCCAACTACAATATCATCTATAGGACAATTTGCATCAAAGTCCCTCCAAGTCAGTACTACCTCAGGAGCACTCTCCGCATCTCCATCGTGAAGAGATATGATGTTAGCCAGTCTCACTTGATCCTCAATATCTGTCTGAGAAAGAAGTTGAGTATATGTAGTATTGCTAGCAAGGGTCGTTCCAGTATAAGCATTCTGTACTGCTACGATAGCATCTATCTTCTCTTGAGCAGTTGAACCTTTGTTAATACTCCCTGTATAAACTGATAGTACGATATCAAGTCACCCTGTCTGTACGGTTGTATTCGTTCTACTCGGTCTATTGAGTTTTCAGGTTACTACTTGGGATTTGATATTCGTTGCATCAAGGGTGAGTGGGAGTTCTTCTGAAGTTATGAGGCTCGGAGTAGGAATTATAAAACTGTCTGTTGATGTGTAGAGTTGATTATAGGTTCCATCTACTTTTACATATCAGGTATCGGCTGCATGAGTTTGATGAGTGATGGCATTGTTTGTTATTCATCATTCATAAATAGCGAGTACTTCATATTCTCATCTGTTCTCTATAGTAGAGTAAATATACTCCTCCTCTGAACCTGGATCAACTGGTTTCTTTTTGATATTTCTTGAGAGTTGCTCAACTACATTATCTCAGATCGTTCATTGAGTCCATACTATTTCTCATGAATACGTTACTGTTTCTCCATTATCTGGGAGTGGGTATTTCTCTGTTTGGAGTGTAAAGAGTTCTAGTGACTTCTTGATATTTCATATATCTGATATTCTCTTACTATCTCTTGCATTCGCTGCATATCATTGAAGTGATAGAAAGGCTATCGTTCAAAGGATAGCTAAGATGGTAATCACTACTATTAATTCTACTAAGGTGAATCCTTTTTGAAATCTATGCATGAAATGAAAAATTAAAAGATATTATATCAATAATATCTTTTAATTGAGAAAATGAAAGGTGAGTAGGAATTTTAATGTTGACAGAGAAAGTATTAAACTAGTAGTTATATATCTCCATTTTCGGAAATATTTTGGTACTTGGTACTATATTATTGTTATCTGGTTTTATACTAAAAATGTTTTGCTTTCTTAGTGAAAATAAGTATAATACATTGGTTAAATAACCAATATAATTATGTTAAAAATAAAAGAATTAGAAAAGAGAGAGAGAAATGAAAAAAGTTGAAAATCT
>Ga0228628_1000740_pt1 | contig 14470 bp, 29 predicted proteins | sample 34DmetaG_FD_183172 | JGI IMG/M metagenome (GOLD analysis project Ga0228628, IMG submission 183172) | Seawater microbial communities from Monterey Bay, California, United States - 34D | ecosystem: Environmental > Aquatic > Marine > Coastal | place: USA: California | collected 2016-09-30
AGCAGCTAAACCACTCAGAGTTTGTCATGTTCGCCATTGATGAGAACGATGCACCATTGGCACTGCCGCTAACTACGTCAGAACCTTTATTAGCTGCAATCTCTTCGATTGCGTCCTCAAGCCACGCCTCCATGCGTGCTTTGTTTTTTGCACTTCTCGCGCCGTAGCGACGAAGCGATTGTATGAATCTTGATGATGCAGCCATTACAAATGGCTTTCATTTCAACTAACCTCCCAAGATAAGCCGCGTGATGACGGATGACTGACTTTCCCCACTCTGATCACAGAGAAGGCGTAGGTGATCAGCGACCTCTGGTTCCACTCTGACGGTGATGGCCTCGCGTGGATAAGGTCGTGGTTTGCGTCCAGACCCATCGCGCGCGCCGCCGTGTTTCTTCTCCTTACTCATTTTTTTTTGATGGGTAGCCTGGTTTCAATTCGTCGAGCAAATCAAGTGATTTTTCTATGAATTCCAACCAATCCTCTTGTGTTAATTCATTAGGGTCACCATCGCGAGTGATTCTTATTAGTATGTCTCTAAATTGTTCTGCTAGCTTCAAGTTGAAACCGCCTCCACAATCGCCCGCCTGAAAGAAAAAGGTTTCCCAAAACTTGCGCCACCCCCAAACTTTTTCTCTCATTGCACCAGTGTAAGCTTCCTCCACCTCTAAAGATATGCCGGCATGTGTTGGATCTAAATAAACCATGTCATTATTTTCTGTGCAGTCATGTTTTGTTTGCAGTCTGCTTAGTGCTTTTTGGATGTTGTGAATGTCTTCTCCTATGCTTGATGGCATAATGATGATTTCTTCTTTTTCTTTCGTTTTCATGGTTTGTAGTGTTTATTTAACTTGTTGCTGTGTTTCCCAAAGGATCTTGATGATGTGGTTCTGAGCCTCTAGATTGGCCCTTAAAAGAGTCAACTGATCTTTTGCATTTTTGTGGATGCAATAAACGAAGTAGGGCATGAACAGTGTGCAGAATCCTAGAATTAGGATAATAGGTATTAAGACGATTGTTAGTATTTCCATTTTTTTGTTTCTTTCTGTTTTTGTGTTTTGTTGTGAGCGGTTTCTCTCGCTCGTTGGACACATACTACTTCAATCTTGGTTTATTGCAAGCACTATTTCATCTTTTGTTCGTTTATTTATTCAGGCTCTACTCGCTCATCAAAGGCGAAGACTTTAAATATGGATGCCGCGACGACTTGCATGGTTTCATTATCGAAATGATGGTTTCCGTAATGGGGTTTGGATACAATGTAACGCCATTTGCCTGGGCTAACTTCTCGCTTCACCTCATTTTCCATGTGTTGCTTGTATGCCTTGGAGTGGTCGACAGGAATTTGCCACATGTCACTGTCGTGACGCATCAGCGCGGTCAATGTATCCTTTGCTAAGAGGTTACTAAATTTGATATATTTCCAGAATAACCCTCCAGTTGTGCGTGCGCGTTGCATGGATGAATAGGGTTTCATTACCCTACGCTTGCCGATCTTGGTGGCGTATCCGTTTGACTCCTCACCCAGTAAAGCATTCCAGGGATTAGGGTCAGATGGTGTCACCGCTTTCCGGCATTCCAGGGCCACGGTTTCTGGTCTGTATCCACGGTCTACAAAGACACATTTATTCGGCACCTTCATTCGTTCGCATAACATTCGCAGACCTTCCCACTCGTCGACCTTACCCTCATACAGTAATCGGCTCTTACCTTCGATTGTCCAAGCCCTCACAAGCGCCCAAAAATGGTTCTCTTGAACATCTACCGTCATAATTCTCATGTGTTCCTCTGGCCATTTCTCGCCATCAAAGTAATCTTTCTTTCGGTAGGCTTCTGTTGCCCCGTTCAGTGTCACGGTTTCATTCGGCTCGACCCATGACTGTGCGAGCCGCTTCTGTATAAACTGACGCATCGGCGCAAGATTGAATCGCTTGCGTGCGTCCTGTGCTGTGATCCATTCCATGACCAACTTGCTCCAGTCAATCCACCAGACTGCCATTGCTGGGTAGGTTGCTGCGATGCGTCCTGGCTTGGCGTTATTGTTGCGGCTGATGTATTCGCCGCTTGCTGATAGCTCGCGTCTGACTTCTGCTTTGTCTTCAAACTTCTCTTTGCAGTCTTCGTTGGCACACTCATAGTGGACTGTCTTCTTGATCTCTTCCCAGTCCCACTCTTCTGCCTCGTTCTTGATGTGCTTAAACTTTACTTGCTTCCATTGATACGTTTGGCGCTCATCACATGATGGGCATTTGAAACAGAAGTCGTGAATCAATGCATCTTCAAAAGCTCTATCAAACTGGTCACCCTCGCTGCCTCCCTGTGAGACTAGAACCACGCGACTGTTCCACCTGTCATGCGTTCGCCGGCGTGCTTCCTCAACCATCCCATCTTTCCAAATCCACACCTCATCACAAATCACCCATCGAATAGATTTGGATTGTAGGTTGGCAAGGTTAGCCCCTCCGACATGAAGCACCATGTGAGGAAAGAGGATTTCCCCTTTTCTAAAATTACCCCTTTGTTTTCCACTGGGTAGAAGGGGCGCAACTAAATCGTTTGACTTCAGTGAAGGATGGAAGCGGGTGTCGACCCAAGCGCGTGCGTCATCATCGGTCTGCATGGTGATGAGTGTTGGCCCAGGTTCCTCGGCGATGATCCACGGCAGCACACCTTCAAACATAGTCGTTTTTCCACTTCCGACTGGGGCCATGATAATCACTTCGCGGTTCTCATCATCTGCGATCTGTAGCATCGGCCAACGAAGCCAAGGTGTCGAGTCGATGTCGAAGTTCGGGCTTCGTGCTGACTGTGGCAGCTTGACATACTTGCACGCCCACTCAACGACGTCCATGTCGCTCGGTGGCGTGATAGCTTTACAGAATGCTTCTAGTGCGATGCCCATTTAATCTAAAAAGATGTTCCCCTCTTCGTCCATGCGAATCACTCTGATGTCGATGGCAACTTCTCTGCCTTCATGAATCACCATTTGATCTTCGACGAATTCAATAACGTCACCAATCTCTGGCTTTCGGTCGCGTGGGAACTGGATTGCCTGGCATGAGCTGTGCCACTCTGTGTCAAAGGTTGGATTGTAGCTGATGCAAACGTCCCAGCACCAGTCGTTCCAATCACGAACCGCAACCACTTCCGCTGTCTCTGTCTCTTTGCTCATCTTGTTCTTGCTCTTGTGTTTTCTTCTTACCGAATATCCTTTCCCAGCCAGAAGCATATTTGTCATTCTGTGGCTTGGTCTTGATCTTATCTCTTGTGATGTCGTTGCGTGCTGGCTTTCCCATTGTTCTATTTGTAAATTTTTGCCCAACCCTCTTCCAAAAGTAGTTGGTTGATGTTAGTGTTGCCCAAGTAGATTGTGGCCAACCACCTGCCATATTTGCCGGTGCGGTCTCGATGACTAACCATGAGGACGTCTTTGCCTTCAATTAGGCCGCGCAACCTCTCAGCAGAAACCAAACCCTCTGGCCGCTCTGGCCCGCGAATCTCTGGCGTGTCTATCCCTAAAAGACGAATCTTCTGGTTGAGCATCCAGTGGTTGAAACCCAAGTCAATGTCGAGGGTAATACTGTCTCCATCATATACGGAAACGCATCGGGCTTTATACGTGTAGAGGTCAATCATTTGTAAAGTTTGCTGAATTGGTCTGATAGTAAACCCATCAACTTGATGCCCACTTTGGAGATAACTTTTTTTGATTGTGCCGCTGGCAACCCCTCAAGCATGGCAGGTAGATCTGCCGAGAGCTGTTTGAGCCCTGCCTGCATCGCTGACCCGATCCTTGTCATATCATTCACGACCTCATCCTTGTGAATGTAGTCGCCTTCTAGAATCTCGATTTGTCTCAGCTTGTGGATGCCGTCGATCTGTGTTTTGAGCGTGCGTGCCGTGTCATAGTTTGTGGCGTTGCGAACCTGCGCCATTAGGTCGTGCTCTGCTTCCGTCGCCAGGTGTGGCGTTTTTGGTTGCTCGTCCTGTTCCCATGGAATGCCATTGATCCATGCGTGCGGTCGCTTCGCTTTCGTGTTGATGATGTAGTCTGCGAACTCTTCGCGGTTCTGAACATCAACGCCATCTGCCCGCGCTCTGCGAAGCGTTGCGGTGCTTACGCTGTAGTCGTCTGCGAGCTGTTGTTGTGTGAGGTTGGTTGGCTTTTTCATATTACAATTAATTTGTGCAAAAGAGGCGTTTTTTGACAATAAGTATAGACGACCGCGCCGTGGTCTTCTGCCAAGGAGACTCCTTGTAGGGGGTGGTCTAGAACCCCTATAGAATGGACGTTTGCGCGTCCCTCTAACTGTAGCTGTTCACTTGAGTATTCTAACATGACAAAATTATCTCCAAACTGGTTCTAACATTATTTACATTGTGACTACAGACTATTGTAGAAATCAGCGACCGGTTTCAGCACGTCCTTTATTTGCTCGCGCTCTGATGCTGGCCATTCTTCTGCTGGTCGTTTGCCTAGTATCTTATTGAACTTACCAACAAACGAGGATGTTGTTCTGACCAGCCCTGGCGATGGTTTCGGTGTGACGTCGCGCATGTATTCCATTTGCTTCTGCTCCCATATTCCTGATTGAGTCAGTAGCCGCTTATCCATAAGCTCACCACGTTTTCGATATGCGTCATAGAATGATAGGTCCTGCTTAACCTCTTCTGCTGTCATGTGTTCAGCCATGAAGCCAAACAGGTCTTGGCTGTGTATTTGTTGCGCCTTTTCAATGAGAGCGCCAACCCTTGCTGTCTTCTCAAAGGCTGCGTTGATGCTGTTACGCGCCCTAGCAACAGCCTCCTTTCTTTCGGTGTGAGCAATAGCAATGGCGCTGTGCAAATGCTGATCAATGTCTGTTCTTTGTATTTCCATAGGTGTATGCGTTGTTTTTTAGATTAAGCTGGTTTTGAACTTCCTTGGTGCATTTGCTTAATGCTTGTGGAGACATGCCCAAATCTTTCATCCTTTGTGTCATGCTTTGTCCTTGGCAGAGGGCGTCTGCGCCTAATGCATAAGCTACAGCCCATGCCCCCATCCGTGGACTGTCTGACTCTATTATGTAAGATAATACAATATTGAGTACTCTCATATACTGCTTACAGGCCTCTCTGTAATGGTTCTGCTCGGTCGCTGGCTCGTCGTCTGGGTAGACAAAATCTATTGATGGTTCATTCATGCTTTGCGTGGGTTGTGGTTGTGTTTGCTCAATGGTGCTTCTCCTCTTGCCTCTAGTGTGCGTTGTAATAGTGCCAATGCTCGCCATGCCACCTTTGTGGCGTGCAAGATGCCGTCGTCGTCCATGTGCTGATACTGCATGAGGTGACGCAGTAGCGCATCCGGCTCATCTGTTGACTTCTCCCTTGCCCAGTGCAGTGGCTCGCCCTTATTGTGCTGCTCGTTGCCCTTCTTGCTACATACAGAGACTTGCCAGAGTGCATCTGGAAAGTAATTGATTGCACCGCTAAATACAGGTGCTTGCTTGCGCTGCTGGTGCTTGTCTTGTGCTGTCTCTTGCTCAAGCTCAATGTCGCCCATTCCGACTGCTATTGGTTTGTATTTAGTGCGTGTGTTCATAGTGATTAAGCTGCGGGCTTGAGTTTCTTAATTACCTCTTGAATGAGCGGTTTGATTGCATTGTTTACACTCGCTTCATCGACCTTCTTGATCGCATATAAAACGGTGCCATGATCTCGGTTGTCGAAGCACTCGCCGACTTGGTTCAGAGACAGATGTGTTTTCTTGTATGCGAGCGCCATGCAGAGTTGCCGCGCAAATGCCGCTGGCTGTCTCCTGCTGCGTCCTAGAATGATTTCCGACTCCACACCCCACACGGATGATACGGCGCGTATAATCGCTTTTATTTGCGAAATATCTCTTTTGGCTGGTGTTATTGATCGCGCGTTCATTTTGCTAACTGGTTAGAATATTTCCGCTCGGTCTCGTATTGCATCCTGTAGGCAGCATCTGTGTCCCATTCCATCATTGATCCGCAGTAAACCCGCGCCCCGTTGATGTAGGTGTTGACTAGGTATTTGCCTTGTGCCGTGTTGTAATAACAACCACGCACGTTTGTCTGCGGGTGCATCTTTGGTTTCGGTTGCTTTGCTCTCAGCTTCGCCGTTGCTCGGCTGAGTGCTGCCATCTCTCTTGGTGTCCAGTTGTGGAATATGTTCATGTTTTTATTGTGTTAAATGTTATGCGCGATAGCTGGCCCAGTCGCAGTGGATGATGCCGCCAGTTTCCTCAAATCGGCTCCATGCGCTTCTGCCTACCTCCTCTGGTGCTTGCTTGATTGGTGTGTTGGTGATTATGATGGTGGATTTCTGATCCCCATAGCGGTGATCTAGTAGGTTGGTGAGTGTGCGTTTGTCGTATTCACTGCCTGCAAGCTCTGAGTATTCGTCCAGCACCAGAAACGCGCACGATTTGGCGTTCTCCATTGTCTGTTTCGACTCAATGGCGTCCTGTTTGACGTCGCTGAACTCGCCTCGGATGGCACGCATGAGATCGTGAGCACGGAAATATCGTGAATTTTTCACCTTGCTTGCCCAATAAGTCGCCATTTGCGTTTTCCCTGGGCCTCGGTCGCCGCAGAGAAGCAACATACAATCTGATCCTGTAGCTTTAGACTCAAACTCTGCTGCCTTTTCCATGCCCTTGCCTTTCATGTCGCCCAGCTTGCTTACGTGGCGCTTGGGGAATCCCCGTTTGATGAGATGGTCGCGCATAGCTTCAGAGGATGGGAACATTGATGCCGTCACCTGCTCCGGTGCTATGTCCGGCGCTGCTTCGATTAGCTTGTCCAGAGTGGGAAGAATGCTTTCCATTGCGTTGCTCATCTGGGAACAGCCCTTGCCATCCGTTTTGGATTGATTTGTTGATTGTGTTGATTGCATCGGTTTCGGTTAGTTTAGATAATTGTTTGTGTTGTTTCGTGATTGTGATTTTAGTCGGTGTCTTGCGCTTCTGCTTGAGGTAGGTCAGCCATTCACTCCATGTGTCTTTAAATTCTTCAGAATCGAAAGGTAATGGTGATTCGTTATCCGCACCCCCCTTGGTATTAGATTTATCTAATACCTTACTCTTCTCTTCTCTTCTCTTCTCTGGTAACGATGATGTAACGATGGGTGTAACGCTCTCACCGTTACATGTAGCGTTACTTTTAGACCTGCTTTTGTTCACCCTTTTGGCCGTAAGTGCTCTATTCTTAGCGGTTTGACCATTGTGGCGGTCGAAGTTGGGCAGTGACATTGTTCTGCCTTCGATATCCAACCACCCGACCGACTCCATAGCTTGTGTGAAACCTGTAACGCCGGCGTAACGATCAAGTAACGCTCGCACCGTTACATTGGCGTTACCGTCATGTGACTGATCATCAAACCAGTTCCAGACACGAAGCAACTTTCCGACGACCGCATCTGGGTCAACATCAAGCATCTCAGCCATCTCAAATACCTCTGGTTTATCCAGTGTAGCTTTTTCGAATTTTATCCAATCTCCTGCCATAGTGTTATTCCTTTTCTGTAGTGATGACCAAGCTCATGCCTGGTTCTGATTCTGCCCAAAATTTAGTGATTCCTAGATAGATGACTTGGGAATCATCTCTCCAAACTTGAATGCTTGTCAGTGCGTCCATGACCCCTTTTGCGAGGTTGTCTGCGTCTGGCTTGCTGATGTGGTGCTTCGGTGCCGTGTCCTTCAGTAAGTGTGCATATTTGCCCGTTCTAAAATGCGACTTCGGGCGCGGCATGTAGAAGCACATTGTCACTCTGATTGGCTCAGAGATGGCCTTGCCTGCGTGTTCGCGCATCTCCATGGCAACGGCTCCTTTCCAGCCCTCTGCGGTGCCAGGATCGTAGACCCTAGCCTTGCCGCCCCGCGCAAATGCGCGTGGACGGGGTTGAGGCTTTGGAGTGCCTATTATGTTTGCGTGGATTGCCACTAAAATGGGATGTCCTCAGTTACTGGCTCCGATGTTGCTGCGGGCGCTTGTTGTGCGACAGCCGCTTCTGATCCCTCTAATCTCCACGCTACGAGATTGACGTAGTATTTTTCGTTATACTCGCGCCCTCTCACGTTGAAGTGAACCGTCACCTTGTCGCCAAGATTGTATTTATCCACTAGCGAGGTCTTATCCTTCACTAGCTCAAACTTGATGTCTTGCGGGTAGTCACCGTCGTCGGTTGTCTTGATAACGAACTCACGCTTGGTGAATCCGCTGTCGAATTTAATGACGTCGTCAATGGCGATGATCGTGCCTTCTTTGCTCATATTACTCATGTGTATTATTGTTTGTTGTTTGTTGTTTCTGCTTAGAAATATTCGTTGAAAATGTCCCAGTTGTTCAGCGGCCCCTTCGTAGGCGACCACCTGTGCGACGCCTTACCTGCGAGCTCATTGAGCCGGTAAAAAGCCCACGCGTTGTGCTCCATGATGTAGCACGCAACGACGTCAAAATCGCCGTCTTGATATAACGTAATTCTGGGCTTGCCTTGATTGACTTTGTGGTTGTTCCATGATTGACCGCTGCCCACTAAGAACTTCCATGACTCACCGAACGCGCCACATTTTTTGCGTTGTCGTGTTGCCTTCTTTACCTGCACACCAACCAGCGGGAATCCTGGCTTGCGGACGGCAACATCAACTTTTGTTCGGTGGGTCATGGGTGTAAATATTTCGACGCTGTCTAGGTGTCGGTGGGCGTGGTGAATGAATGCCGCTTCGGCGTGGTCTCCTGTGTTGTTCGGCATTGGTTTTTTGTTTTGAAATGTATCCAGCTTTTATGTCGGTTACTGGATTGGTGATGAAATTAACCAGCCACACTACAGGCCGCCGCAATACCAGATGGTTTAGATGTTTGTATGTCCGTCGATTTCGTCTTCGTCTTGGTGGTGTCCGAACATCGCTCGACCCAACAGGATCGGCTTTTCATATTTCATCGGCCACCAGTTTTTGTCTGCGGCTCTCACCAGCTTTCCTAGCAGGTGATTAAACATGTCTTGTCCGTCTGCGATATCGGCTGCGGGTATCTCTGTGACGGCGACCTCGTAAGGTGCTTTGCTGTCTTGCCAGATGATCTGGAAACGGTCGCGTTGATCGTGCGGGTGCTGCATATTCCAGAGACCGAGGTAGTGAGCCGCCTGGACATTGTATCCGAACTTCGCAATCGTCTTGGCAAACCCGCCGGCGCTGAAGTCTGCCGTGGTTTTAAGATCAACCAGAAATGGCTCGCCCTCTGGTGCTAGGTCAACCAGCCCCTTGAGCTGAATCTGTTTATCACTGTGCGGGTGGGTGATCTTGTTGAGTAACATCACCTGTGTCTTGCTCTTCTCAATGATTGACGCCGCGTGCTTGTGCTTCTTAGTTAACACGTCAACGGCCTTGTGTGCCTCGTCGATCAATTCAGCATCCACGATGGTCTTATTGTTCGCCAACATGTCAGCCCTCCAATCACGCGCCTCCTTAGTGCGGAATGTGTCAAAGGGTGAGATTGCAAATTCAGTTTGTAGGTCTTCGGGTGCGGTGATGATTGTGTCCACCAGGCTACCCCATGCCATGTTCGCGGTTGGTGAGAATTGGCGGGGGTGAAAGCGCCACTTATAGAGCGATGACTGATACAGCTCGAACACGGCGCTTTTACTCAACCATGATTCGGCGCTGAAGATGTCGCTTCGGTCGAGGGTAAGCTCTGAGTGGTATTGGCTAGGTAATATTTCTAATGTGTTCATGATATTAGTTCCCGTAAAGGTTCATTGGTCGCACACGCACACACGGCACATTCTTCTTGCCGAATGATTCTGTTGTCGTGGCGAACAGGGTGATTTTCTTGCCAACCCAGTCGTCCATTTCGTTACCGTGTGCCAAGCCGATGGTGCGGCCGTTGGTTTTGTTTAGAACCAGCCCCTTGTCGGTCTCGTTGAAGTAGACGATGGGCTTGTCGATTACTGTTCCGTTGGCTGATTTCTCAGCGTTCGGCGGCGTCACTGACTTGATGGTCAATGTCGCGTCCTTTCCTGTGACGCATAGTGCGTCGATGTAGTTGCCTTCAAAGGCGTCTGTTACTTTCATATTAGTTAGTTTCCTCTTTCGCGTGCCAGTGCCAGATGACCTGCTCTATTTCATTTTTGATGGCCGATTTCTGGTAGTGGCCCTTGTTCTGATGGCCGATTTTTGTGGCGGCTGTGCTGATGTCGAAGTCGCGTCCGTGGAACTTGCCACCTTCGCAGACGTTCTTTTTTACCTGATCCATTGGTTGCTCTTTTTGTCTGCCTGGCGCTTCATCTCACCGAGGCGTTTTGATTCGAGTTTGATATTCACCGCACGGATGGCGATAATCACCGCAAGAGCGCCGGCGGTTGCTATGGTGGCGGCGGTCATACGTTCAGAATGGCTAGGGTTGCGACTGCGAGAACGAACCCGACATGCACTGCGAGTATCACCGCCATGCAACGTGCAATCGGGTCTCTGCGTGCGTGAAGTGCCGCCACTCTAATCTTCCGTTTCAGTTCCCTCATCGTCCTGTTGCGTTTGTGGTTTTTGATTTGATAAAACATCATGTATTGCTTTTAGGTTTTCGTTCATCAGAGTGGCCTCTTGCCAGTCTTGGATTTCCATTCGTCTGCTGTAGTCTTCTGAATAGCTCATCGGGCGAGTTGGTATTGCGCGAACTTCTTGCCCTCGCGTTCGATCATCTTGGTGCGAATATCAAAGCCTGCGTTGCGTAGGTCATTGATCCGGCTTGCAAGTCGCCAGCATCCGTATTTGTGGAACGCGTCTGACTGTGTGATTTTCCAGCCACGTTTGAGGTGGCTCAGGATTGCTGCTGTTTGTGTTTTTGTTTTCATATTGTTGGTTATTGGAAATGTTTCAGTTCAGAGGCTGGGATTAGCTTCTTGTAGATATTGGGGACACGCTTAATGGTGCCGGCAGAGAGGTGGCGATAAACGTATTCGGGCGACAGGTTGGTCGCGGCGGCGAACTCGGAAACGGTGAGTGGCTTCGAGTGTGTCGTCATCTCAGAGAGGCGAAGTGCGACCGCGTCTGCGAGTGCTGCCTCTTGCTCTTCGGTAAGCTCAAGAGAGATGATCATTGTGCGACCTCCTCTGCTGCTGCGTTGAGTGTTTCGCGGATCACTTCGGCAACGGATTTTGTTCCGATTGCATGAGTGATTAAGAAGTCCTTAGTTCTTTCTGGAAGTCCTTGGAGGATGATCTCTGGTAGTGTGCTTGGAGCTGCGTCGCTTGGCATGTAATGGATATCAACACAAATTCCACACAGCGTCAACACACAATTTGACTTTTTTCCACACATTTAATTTGCAAGAGGCCATAAACCCCTTAGATTCAATACATGATCAATCCACACACACTGCCAAAAATCGAGGAGATTGAGCTCTGGCGCAAAGCTAATGGCATGACGCGAGACGAAATTGCAGCGTTGTTAGATGTGTCTCATTCAATGTATGAGAAGTGGTGCAGCCCAAAATCGAACCGCGTAATCCCTCCCTATAAACAGGCAGAGATGAAGGAGCACATGTCTCCACCTAAAAACGATCTACCCGACCGCATCAGTATCAATGCCACATGGGATGACGTGCAAGCTTGGTCAAAAGCGTTCAAACTATCACCCGACCCAGACTTACAGAGCTGGATGATTCGCGAGCTCAACAAAGCCGCCGCCGCGTGGTGCGGTAAACAGGAGTTCAACCCGCATCGGCCGCAGACGATTGCGGCTCCGGCTCAAAAACAATCAGGTGGCTCTTCTGAGCTGAACGCTGGGTAACGCGTTCGAGGGTAACGGCAAATGCCCACACAGGATCAATAGTGAAATTACAGTCTTGGCAGATTACTTTGTGGGTTGCCCAGTCAACTTGGAGGGAGGAATGTTCGCACACAAATATAGAATACAAATCTAGCAGCCTAACGCAACTCTAACAGTCCATGCACTACCTTATGCACTACCTAAGCGTGGAAAACGCACCTAACTTGGACAATGTCCACACAATTCTTGCCCCTAGAAACCAAGGTTTTATAAGGGAAAACGAAATGAGACAAGGGTTTAAGCGATTTAGGAAACCCTTGTTCTATCCGTTGAACTACGGGGGCGAAGCATTTATTATGAATGACTTACGTGATTTGCTGATTTTCCATGCACTACCTCCATGCACTACCTAAGCGCGGAGTTTGACATGATTAAGAGAATATGTTTGTGTAATAGCATGAAAAAAGGCGTCTGGGAAAAAGTGGAACAGAACATGGTTCGGCATGTGCCGACGGGCAGCTTGTATCTCAGAGCCAAGGTCGGTGGCAAGCCGATTCGAAAAGCACTTGGTATGGATTCTGTGCGGCCTGCCAAGATTGTGCGTGACCGTATGCTCGCCGAGCTTCGTGCTGCTGCTGGAACCTTCAGCACTGAGACCGTCACTGTGGGCGATGCACTAGCTCTCACCCGCCAGTGGTATGAGAGCAGGCCGCTATCAGAACAGAAGAAATCCTCGCTTATCTATCGCAGGCAGATTCTCGACGTGTTGGCAAAGACATTGCCGCAGACCTCACCGCGGCAATGGACGCACGAAACGATTGAGACATGGTGGCAGAGCCCTATTATAAAGCGGTATTCTGCCACCAGGCGCAATGGAATGCTTGACACGGTGCGGAAGATGTTTGATCTGCTTATTGACCGAGGCGTGAGAGCAAACGACCCATCAGCGAGGATTAAGCGGGTGCGTGTCATTGTTAAAGCACCGAGCGTGCCTGGGCGGGGTGATCTTGAACGCGTGCTGGCTGACATAGAGGCACAGAATAGCGACTATGCCACGGAAGCATCACACATGGTGGCGTTCCTTGCATATTCTGGATGTCGAATTGGCGAGGCTCGGCACGTCAAATGGGAAGATATCACCGACGAAACCATCACTATCACTGGTGGCACGTCAGGAACTAAGAACCGCGAGATTCGACATGTGCCAATCATTGAGCCTATGCGCGAGCTAATCGGCCAGATGCGCTATGATGGCGCTGCTGGCAATGTCTTTACGATGCACTCTCCGCGTTTTGCCATAGCGAATGCCTGCAAGCGTTGTGGTGTGGCACCATTCACGCCACACACATTGAGACACTTGTTCGTGACTGTGTGCCTAGAGTCAGGCGTTGACATACCGACCGTATCTAGATGGGCGGGCCACAAGGATGGCGGAGCCTTAATTATGAAAGTCTATGGTCATCTCAGAGATGAACATTCACAAGCCCAAGCCAAGCGTGTGCGGTTTTAATCTTTCTTCCTCGCGATCTCGACAGTGAGATCGTTGATTGCATCACTGAGCCGATTGAAACTCTTGTCATGCCGCTCGCTTTCCTTCTCCCTCTGATCCTCATGCTTGCTGACGATTGTGCCGATAAGTTTGTCTTTCTTCTCTAGCGCAGCGAGAAACCACCGGCACACGCCAACGATGCACCCTATGGCAAAACCCGCCACCCCATATTCAACCAGAATGGACGGGTCAAACATGGCTATTTGTTGAGGCGGGTTGTGGTCAGATAAAGATGGATAGTGGTCAGCCCACTTGCTGAGAAAATGAAAAGACGCATTGCTGACTGCACTGCGACTGGCACGGTTGGAAGCATGTTAAGATATGCCAGCATAGCAAATACAAGCGTTCCCGCACCTAGCAACGCCTCGCCGATTAACTGCCACATGAGTGCCTTGCTGAGTCGTCTGCTGCCGTTTTTGAGGTGCTTTGCTTGTTGCTTGAATTTGACGGCAACAAAGATTGACAGCACCACAGTGGATGTGCCAAGGATGACGATTAGTAAGGTGAGATAGTCCATCATAAATCTAAATGCTTTTCAATTTTAGCAACTCTCTGCTCTAGCGTCAACGCTGTCTTGTTGTCTAGCCCGAAGTGGTCGATGATGCCATCGGCGATCGCCTCTGCATGTTGCTGTTGTATCTCGTCACTGGAGATCCACTTTGCCTCCTCTGCATTGCTCAGAAAACAGCACTCGACGAGAACCGCACTCATATTTGTATATTGGAGAACGCTAAAATTGGCTTCCTTTAAGCCGCGTGCTGGCAGTTCTGGAAACCTGGAGGTATATTGTTTGCCGATACTGGCAGCCAGCTTGTCGGCGTCGCCTGTGTCGCCCTTGCTAGTGAAGATCTCCCAGCCTGTCGCGCTGGTGCTGCTTGCGCTGTTGCAATGTATCGAAACGAATGCATCAACGTCGCCGAGGTTGTTGGCATAGCTGCTGCGGTAGTTGAGTGAAACGAATGTGTCGCTGTCTCTGGTCATGTAGACATCGAAGCTGTGTTTGAGTATGTCGCGCACCTTGTAAGCGATGGACAGCACCACGTCGCTCTCACGCAGACCACCGCCAACGGCTCCAGAATCTTGCCCTCCGTGGCCTGGGTCTAGAACTATGCGCTTCATTTAGCTGGGTGGACTGGGATTGCTTTTGGTATGAT
>Ga0228628_1000752_pt1 | contig 14311 bp, 9 predicted proteins | sample 34DmetaG_FD_183172 | JGI IMG/M metagenome (GOLD analysis project Ga0228628, IMG submission 183172) | Seawater microbial communities from Monterey Bay, California, United States - 34D | ecosystem: Environmental > Aquatic > Marine > Coastal | place: USA: California | collected 2016-09-30
AACTGGGTTGGCAGGGAGCAGAAAGAGGACTTGATCGAGTACATCAACAACCCAATGGGCTCCGACGTCTACGCCGTGCAACCCTACAGTGGTCTGGGGCGCGCCGCGCTGTACGGAGTGTCGCCTCTGATCTTCGGATACGGCGGGCGTCGCCTGCACGAGCTCGCGATCGAACACGTGGAGAACGTCAGTGGTCCAACGAAGGGTCGTCGAATGGCGGGGGGGGATTACTTCAAGACGCTCGAACACGATAGCACATACAACGCGGTGTACCAGTCCGGGTACATCAACACCGATCTCGGCTTCGCCCAGTTTGCAACGCGGCTCTCGCAAACGGTGCAGTTCGAGGTCGGGCGGAAGGCGCTCTTTCGCGTACGCTGCGCGCCGCTGTTCCTCACGGAGAAGGGTGTCACGTACGCTCGATCGTGTTCGGAGCACTCCACGGACGCATACAGCGGACGCGATGGCAAGGTGCTCGGCACGCGTGGACACTTCACAGGCCGCTTCATACGGTGCTACGAGCATGGCCTCCAGATCGTCTCCAATCCGCGGAGACACAACAAGTGGCACTTCTTGGATCGGCTACAAGCATCGCCTCCTCCACCCGTACCTCCACCGTCCAGTCCGCCTCCCTCCCCGCCACTTCCACCCAGCCCCTCGCCTCCTCCGGCGCCTCCTGCCGGGTTCACTGCGAACGAGATGCGCATCAGAGCAGACGTGGTCCAGGCCACGTTCTGCGACACCGTCTACTTCGTCTCGGTGCAGTCACGGTGTTCGTATCTCGCCAGCGAACTCTCCGCTCGATATGCGTTGGCCACGGGAGCGTTCACACCCTCTCCGCCGCCTCCCACGCCCCCACCGCCGCCACCCGATCCTCCGCCTCCCCCCTCCCCCCTGATGCCATCCGTGGAAGCCCAGCGTGAGTACTCGCCCCCCATCTCCGCGGTGCGGCTGAGCACCTACTTCGTCCCCGAGTCGTCCGAAGCGAGCGAGCCCGACGACGACTCGGGAGGCCGCCAGCTGTTGGACATCTACGGCACGTGGCCATCGTTCGTGCGCGCGAGGCACATCGGACTGACCGCCGAACCCGGGGTCAGGCTCCAGATGTTGGATAAGATGACAGCGCAACCCTGGACGCAGTGGGCCGGTTGCTCCATACGGCAGATCACAACGGAATCGCACTCGCCCCCCTCGCTCCCCTGTCGTACCGGGGCGTCCGTCGTGACTTGCATCGACGGCGCCCGACGCTGCTCGACGCTGTATGCCAACAGCGTCGACCCATACGTGGAGATCGAAATCGATCGCGTCCCCGATCACTATTACCTGTTTGCAATCGAGTGGACGTTGCCCGACTCGCCGGTCTACGGACCGCTGCTCTTCCACAGCTACGATCAAAGCGGGGGGAGAGGATACAGCATCACTCTCGCCGACGAGCATCGCCTCCCTCTTCGTATTGGATGTCTCCCCCTTACGGAGCAAAACGTCGTCGCGTGGGTCGAAGGACTCAGGAAGGTACAGCATCGCTGCGCGCGCGTCTTGGCTTCGGACGCGGACCTGAGAGAGCTGGCCAGGGCTCGCTACGTGACGATGAGACTGGACGGGAGCTACAGGCAGCTGTGGTTGGACGGAATCGACGTCGTCTATCGCGACTTGGTCGAGAAACCGCCATTGCCTCCTCTGCCCCCTCCGAGCCCGCACATACCACCTCGACCGAGAGCGCCACCCGATGCCCCTGCCGACACCCGGCGTGCCGTGTGCGAGACGCACTATGGACGATACGACATCCCAGAGGAAGCGACCGTGCTCTTGGAAGAGCCATGTGGGCAGACAGTGGAAGACTGCTGCCGGCACGCACACGAGAACCAGGCCGGCGGCTTCCAACTGAGTGCTGCGGGATGCTGTGACTTGCTGGTGCTCGCGGAGAGGGCGGCGCCACGCCAGGCGACGTCTACCGACATGGGGTGGACGTCGGGGATCGTCGCCGTCAACGCCACGCTCGTTTCGTGACAAAAAACGTCGCATGAAGGAGGAGGTGTACACAGCCGCTGTGTGTGTTTTGAGTGTCGTAACGTCGTATTTTTATATCTTGCATACATAAAATAACGATACATTGTCCATCCCAGCATGCCAGGGACGTCGATCGTCACGCCCAGCGTGACAGGGACGACGCTCACCACCAATCGCCGTGCCGGGCGCGCACGGCGCCTACCTTCCATATATGGTCAAAGTGACACCCTCTGTAAAAGCGAGCACTTTTGAGGCGAGCTGTGAACTGTTCACAGTGGCAAGAGTGGCAAGACGTCGGTTACGTAACGGCTTTTTATGGTCCCATATATGGAAGATCACGACCAGACGCGACGACCAGACACCGTCACCGTCCCAGGCACACTGGATGTGACGATCACAACCTCCGTCACGGAGTTTTCGATGTCCACTGTTCAGTTCGACGACTTTTCCACACCAGCCACCCATTCTAGAAACGATGCGTCCCAATACTGTCATTACCCCCTTCCCTTTAAACACGACACCTCGTTCTTTTGTATTTTAGTATAACAGTACCGGGTTGGGTGTCCTTTTGTGCATTCGTTTCCTTCCGTAGGCAGGTGGGCAAACGCCATTGCCTATGCCTCGCACAGGTGACACCTCACGCCTGTCGCAAAAGTAGGTCGAAGGTCTCACCGGGCTTTGCAAAACTCAGAGCGCGTCCGATGGTCCTGTCGCTCAGAGGATCAGCCAGTTCGATGCCAATCCTCCTGGGACCGGCTTTCCTTCGCTTCACGTCTCTCGTCGTGTTGGCAGAGTCCTCGCTGTAGAACGTCCACGCGAGCCAATCGCCGGACCAGATCGCGTTGCTCGAGTTGTTCAACAACGTCACCATCCCGCCGATGGCGAGTGTGAAATATTCATCGGTCGAGGGACCAATGCCGTCGTCGATCGGTCGTATCGACTTGCTCCGACAGACTCCCGCAAAGAAGTATTGATCTTCCATGATTTTGGGTTGGCACGCGGCGCATGCAATGACAGGGGACGCCGTCTCTGCTGCAACGTAGTTGCGGAACGACGCGTTGCGCGCACGCCGCGCCACGCAAATCATCCCCGGTGTTGCGGTGGCCCACTCGTGAAAGTGTGGCTTCGTCTCGTACATTGCCGTTCCGTAGGCCCCGTTGGCTGTGATTGCCTTCCCTTCGGCGTCATAGAGCGCCGTGCCCTTCACCTCTCCGGAAGACACGTTGTCCTGGAGATCCTCCCATTCCTGGGCGTCTACGAATGCATTGATCACGATTTCTCCGATACGACTCACGGGTTGATAGCCCTCGATCGCATTGTTTGTGATGATGGAATCGGTGGGGCCTTGAACGCTCTGGAATTCGTACGTGCGATTCATGTGCCTATGGCTATGAGATATACGATGTCAGGGGCGGGACGCTCCTCTTATTCTAGGCAACGACGGCGAAAGGAGATGATGCAGAACTAGCGCAAAAAACGACAGAAGCCAGAGACGCGCAGTGTAGGTAGGAAAGAACCCTTGGAGTCGCAAACGCGGATCACAAACGCCTTTTGCGGTGACAGCAGGAGGCGGGGTGGACATCCTTTTTAGATTGAGAGAAAAGAAACGTGAGATGTAACGAATATACTACTATAAAAATATGATTTATAACAAAAGGTTGGTTTTCACGACTTGCAGAGATGCACGTGGCAAATCTACTATCTATATATAATATCTGGCCGGTTAAGGGACATGATCGGCGTAGGCGTCATAAAATGCGACGATGTTCCCTTGATTCATTATTTCTAACGCGTCGGCGCTTACCCGGGGTTCATCAAAATCTTGACCCTGCCATTCGGCGCCCATTTCAATAACTGGTCCTTTCGTGAAGAACTTGTTGCCAGGGTCTACAATTACCTGTCGTACATGAACGTTTTCAAACGTGGCTTTCATTAGCTTTCCTTGCGCATTCGTCTGATTTGTATCCCAAGCTGCACGTATCCTCTTGGTGGGGTAGTACGCGTCACGATCTTGTTTAGGTTGATTTGTGTTGCCGTCCTTGAGACATAAGGGTGCAGATGCAGGCAGGTCCCATGGATCAGGATAGTTTGCTCGTGCGCGAGCGACCTCGAGCGCCTCTTTTTTTAGTTGCAGATCAGTCATATTCTTCAGTGTACCGGATTCACTGAGTTGTGGATATGAAAATCCAGTACCGCCGTCGCCATTTATACGTAAAACGCCTCCCCCCAGTGTCGCAGGAGCTAGATTTAACTTCACTTCGAGAACAGTGGTGTCATCGCTTTGTGTGAATTTTCCGGTGTCGTTTGAGTTGATGTTGACATACTGCGCGAGGTTCCTTTCCGCCATACTGCCCATTACATTGAAGTCACTTCCGCCGAGACCCTTCGTGGGAGAGGTGTTGTATACCGATAGTGCCGTTTGATCAGTATCTTTGCGACTTCCAAGGGAGGGTTGTGTTCGGATGGAGAACGTTTTGCCCGTTCCGGGTCGGTTGGCGAAGTGTTTGTAGAGCCGGTCGCCGCTCCACCACTCGACATTAACGTTCATGCTGACGGCGGAGTCATTCCGGCTCACTGCGAATCCCCTGCCCGTCCCACGAGAGGCGGCGGTGTCGAGCATCGTACCGATGTGCCATGCGCCTACGATGACCTCGTGGAGGGCCGTTCCAGGAGGCGGGCCTCGTAAATTGGGTCCAACAGTTGTTTTTAAAGCATCAAGATCTCGATCTGAAGAAAATTTTTCTAATGCAGTCTTCATATTTACCTCTGCTCCTGCTCCACGGACAATAGCCTCGTTAATGGACGCGTCGGGGTCGAGCCATATGTCGAAGTCCTCGTTGTATCTTGCATTGTTCCTCAGCTGGACCTTGGAGAACGCGAGCCCCATGCGCGACCCCTTGGGCCATCCGCCATTCGAGTCCATGGCGACGCCGCCTTCGGCGTCCAAGGCCAGGGCAGACGTTTCCACCATCTCCGAGGATGTCACGTGTCGAATTCGGAAGTTGCGGAGGAGGTTGGCTGACACCGTGCTGTGATAGTCATGCCTGTTTGTATCGTCGTTGCACGCCTTCCTCATGTCGACCAACGCCGACAGCTTGTGGTACATCAGCTCGCGCGCCCTGGTGTTGTCTGCAGCCTCCGTTTGACCTGCTGCAGTCATGACCCGCGCCTTAGCCTCCGCATGCCTTGTCAGGATCTCATATCTCATCTTGGCGACGGCGGCCTTCTCTTCTTCGCTGCTCTGCTTCTCGCTCTCTTTGGCGTAGAAGTCTTGCATTTGGATTGGGAGGTGCATGTATTGGGACGTTGATTGGAGATATCGTTCCCCCGGGAGCGCTTCCTTATTGCCGATCTGCTTGTCACCGCATCCGACCCAGCAGTCGGCGACGATGGCGACGAAGAGCTTGTCGCCAGCGACGGCCGACCTAGAGAACTCGGTGCCGGCCCAGTTGCTGCACGTGGCAGGGCCCTGCACGTGGACGTTGAAGAGCTGGCCGTCCCGTTCGTCAAAGTAGTCGTCGGCTTGTTTGTCGGGCCCATTCTCCAGTTTCGAGTTCACGACTCCGTCGGGCTTCCAATCGAAGACCCCGTGTTTTTGCATTTCATCGTACAATGCCGTGAATGCGACGTGATCGCCCATCGCGTCGGCCATCATGATTGGATCGCCGCTTTCGCCCTCAAACGTGATGGCGCTCATTCCGTCGAGCAGAGTGCGACCGTGGAGGAAGGGTCCCAAAGGACGCGGATAGATGCCGCATATGTAGTTGCGATCGGGCGTTGGGTACTCAGCCTTTCCGTCGACAGGCCTTTGTTTGCGGTTATCACGTGATCGCACGGCGTCAGAGTCGAGCGCCTCCTGCTTGTCGGCCCACACATCGTCTCCCATGTCTCTCGATCCCAAGGCGTAGGTGATGTTGCTCGTCACAGTCATGCTGGAGCTGGGAATGAGCGGGGTCTGAAACTTGTGGGTGCGTCCATTATACTGACCTTCAGTGATGGCGACATATGGAATGGAGTCTACGCTGGACCTTAACCCACTGAAGAAAAGCAGTTGGTCATCAAGCCCCTTTGAGGTCGACATCCCCCTCTTCTTCGCAGGCCTGGTGACTGATCCTAATAGACCAGTTGTGTACTTGGGAAACATGGCCTTCTCCGTAAAGTTATTGGAGTTGCCGAAACCAACTTGACTCTCACCTCCGCGTTTCTCGTGGTCGTACCTCAGGGAGAGCTGAATCGACGCGTTCCGCAACGTCGACTCGAAGTAGCGTTTGAGGTACTCGCTGCTGCACAGCCGAGACGTCCGATTGACTCCGTTGAAGTTGGAAGGCTTGAAGTTGGTAGGCGTCGTAGTTTTATACATCGCGCTCTCTCCAGCAATCCACGCGAGCCGAAACTTGCGGAGATCGTCTGTTTCACGTATCGTGCGTGCACTTGGAGGCAGTGATTTGTAGTTTTCATGACTCAAGTCTGCTTTGTCGAGTTGCGTGAACTCGTTCGACGCGACGCTCACGATGCGTGCATAAGGGATGGATATGTTCGACCCACGATTGTTTCGCGCCAGGAACGGCGCTCCTCCCGAGACATTGTCGGCGAGCGAGGGTCCAGAGCTCGCCCCCGGAGGGGGGAACCCGGCGGACCCACCATTGGGTGGACGGAGAGGCTGGTACGATCCTCCTTGGAATGGGTCGTTGTTGGGGCGAGCGTACGGTCCCGACATCGGTACGCGTATTTATGTTGGGTTTCACGTGGATCGGGCGATGTGAATTAGCGGAAGTGTCAAAAACTACAATGCGTTTGATTTTGGAGCTTCTTTTCGCTCTTTAGTGATGCCCTCGCGGCCTCCCGACACCTAGATTCGTACGCACTATCCCACTCATCATACCAAGCGACGAACGAGTGTGCTACCGACACACGCGTCCAGGTCGACGCCGTGATCGCTGTGTGGGGCACCAACTCACATTCGCCGGCAGCGGTGTGCCGTGCTGTAGATGCGATACGACGCGCGTCGCCAGAGCTGCCGCTGCCTCGAGAGTCTTGTGGAGATGGTACGGCTCTTGCCCCCACGATATTTTGAGCTTCTTTGTGCGAGGGTGATGCGCCTTGTCAGTGCCATAGTGTGCACATATCCCGGATTCACGGAGCGCGGTGGCAAACATCTTCAAAACTCTAGAGACGTGCTGGTTCAAGCATTCGTACGGACTGCATCGGAAGATCCCTCCCATACACGAACGCAGATGGCCTTCGAGCTCCTGCATGCCAATGTGGAAGGCAGTCCCGTGCGGGTTGATGTGAGGCTCTGAGACGTGCGACGTCGCCACTATTGTGAGTATGACCATGACACAATGATCCACCGTGCCTCCGCTGTGCGCCGCGATGACGGCATTTGGAGAGGCGTCGATGTCGACGTGGCGATCGTCTGACTTTCTCGATACAGCGTCGTCGTCCTCGTACAGCGAGAAGGAGAGTTCCGATCGCAGCGGTTTCATGTACGTGCACACGACCGGAGCCCGTGTCTCGTGAAACCACGACATGTCGAAGAAAGCTCCGCCTAAGTGTCCCAGAGGAGCAAGTACATCTTTGACGATCTTTTCCACGTTGCGCATGTACCTGGCGTGCTCGGCGCTTGCGAGGAGGGTGAGATAGTCGATGCCGACGATATCAAGACGAAGATACTCGTTTTCGACGAGCTGCTTTAGCAACGCGCAGTACCGCACGACCGGCAGAGGGAATACGGGCGACCAGACCGTTGTCGCCGTTGCCGGCTCCATCACGCGAACGCGACTTGTCTTCCAAAACATTGCTGAATAGCCAGGTGGTTGCAGTGCCGCGCTTGTGACACCGACGCATCTGCTACGAGGACCCAGGTCTCCCTCGACGACGAGGCCGTGCCAGGCGTCCGAGTCGCTCGGCGTATTGATGGCGTCCCGCAGCGCCCTCGAAACGCTGTCGAAGAGATCAGACATCGTGCTCGCATGATCAGTCATCCACGCGCGAGCATCTGTCACACTCCTTCGAAAGGCCCCCTCCATCTGCGTGACCAAACGCGACATGTCGGGGTATGTTTGGAAGAGAGAGGTGTTTGACGAGATGACTCCAAGCGCCTCGGCGAGCTCGTGTCCTTTGCGATCGTAGCACGAGTCGAATTTGAACGGAATGGCCTTTCCCCCATTCAAGGGTGCGACGAACTCGTCACATGCCTTCTTTATCGTTCTTATCCGCAGCATGTGCTCGTGGAGCGTCTGGCGCTCGACCTCTATCGCCGGCACGGCGTGTGCTTGCCACAGGCGCCGCACTGCTTCTGTCGCGCGCAAATGCACGGTGCGTGGCGAAGTGTCCATGCTGTCCAAGCTCCCCCACAGGCAGCAGTGTGACTGCCCTACGGCAAGCTCGACACGGTGCTGCTGGAACAGCACATCGCCCCGCTCGGAGACATCGCGCTCCCACATTTTGAGCGTACCGTGTGTCATCTCGCAAAAGTTGCGCAGCGATTGTTGTATTCCGTCCTCTACTATCTTCATCGTTTCGTGTGTGAAGTGGACGCCGTACTCGTCCGCTATATCGAAAATGGGCACTGCGCGCACTTGCTCTTTTAGGAGACGCGCTGTCATCGTCTCTACTAGGCACTTTCTCTTCCATTGCATCGTCGCCTCTTTGGAAAGGCTCCACGCCCTGTGGAGTTGCTCTGGGGAAGCGCGCTCTGATTGTACGATTTGCTCAAGCCATTCGTCCACCCTTTTGTTGTTGGTCGATTGCATATTTCCTACGTCAGGTTTTACGCCGACCGAGCACGCTGGCCCATTCACCGACACTAGATCCTCAGAGTCGCGGGATGTCACAACCCACACCACGGTTATGTCGTACGACGCCCTCTTTCGTGCCAAGCATGGTTGGGGTGGCACCTCCACGCACCACATAGCGCACTGCACGTGAGGCGTGGAACAGCTGTGAACAGCCGTTAATCGTAACCGGCATGCCTATCCACATCCCTGGCTGTCTCCATGACGCTCTGCAACGCACTCCCTTGCCTATGCGCCTCAGCGCAAAGTTGACGCAGCAGGTCGGCGTTCTGTTGCATGACCATCATCACGCCGATTCTGCCCTGCCGATCGAGGATGGAACATCCATGCGCGGACTGCGTCTCGGAGGCCCATAGATACAGCCTTATGTGCATGAGGCGTGTTGTGCTGTTTTCGGCATACGCCACCGCATAGACCAGCCAGCGCGCCACGTGGCTGCTGAGCAGGCCCGACATGGTGCGGTAGTGCAAACGCCCCTTCATACTCGTATCGCTCTGCATCAGTGCCATGAGCGAGACCAGTTCCGATCGACCATAATGAGAATAGAGCACGGCGACATCGATGCAGGGTTGAACATTGCATACGAACAACCTGAACTCGTCACTGAGCAGTCGCGTTACACACTGGCTGAGTGAGCGTATGGCCATTGTCGTCGCGTAATAAATTCCAGCTCGATGAGCCTTTAGGAACGTCCTCAGATACGTGTCATATTCGATGCCGTAGGAAAGGCCCAGGACGCGTTTCCAACGCCGGCATACGCACCTCAATGCAGGAACAGGTACGGCGGAGCCTGCAAACTTCCCCAAATCGAATCTCACATACTTGAACTTGTAAATTTGCAAATCCGGGACTTCAAAATCGACGAAGCGCGTAGCCGAAAGGACTTCACCGAGCACGTCTTCAAAAAGATCGCTAATCGAAAGGGGAGACATTTGCTATATACATCCATATGGGAAGAATTATGCGCTTCGAAGAAGTGTCGGCTCCACTCGAACAGAGACTTTGGCATGTCACGACCACTCTCCTGCAGCCTCTTTTAGAACGACTACACGACACTACAGGGCCATGCTTGTGGAAAGGCACCGAGGACCACAGTGTGGCGGCGCGTGGCTGTGATGATGATGCCTTCGCGCTGGAGAATCTGGCGAGCCTTTATCTTTTGGCAGCAATTGTTGTCATGGTATTCGATTATTGGCGTGTCTCGTCCATCGTCACTCGCCTGCTGAATTCGTCTGCGAGCGCGGTGGTGACCGTAGATCCGTTCTACAAAAAGCAAAAGTAATGTCGTGTGTGTACAAGCGGCGCGAGGAGCCACATTGGGGTCATCGCGTGGTGTGTGTGGGTGTGATAAAATCACAGTCGTACTCCAATTCACGACGTTTAGCGTTCCAGACACGATGTCTGTGGCCTTATCTCCGTTTTTGATCACTTATTTCCATATATGGTAACATAAAAAGCCGTTACGTAACCGACGTCTTGCCACTCTTGCCACTGTGAACAGTTCACAGCTCGCCTCAAAAGTGCTCGCTTTTACAGAGGGTGTCACTTTGACCATATATGGAAGGTAGGAGTGATGCGCGCCCAGCATGGCGATGGATCACCAACGTCGTCCCCCGGTACGACGGGTGTGACGATCGTCGTCGCTGGTGCACTGGTTGCGACGCCGGAAGAGTTGAGACGCATCGTTTCTAGAATGGGTGGCTGGTGTAGAAAAGTGTTCGAACGGAATCGTGAACGTTGCAAACGGCGCGACGGTGACAGTGATCGTCACGCCCAGTGCTCTGGGGACGGCACTGACTGTCCATTGCCGTCCCGAGAGCGCTCGGATCCTACCTTCCATATATGGTCAAAGTGACACCCTCTGTAAAAGCGAGCACTTTTGAGGCGAGCTGTGAACCGTTCACAGTGGCAAGAGTGGCAAGACGTCGGTTACGTAACGGGCCAATTAATCTGTAATTAAGGATTAAATATACACATACCAACGCGCAGCTACACCATCGACCACGTCCGACACGCACTTTCGACCCAAATGTGCGCCTCAAACTCCGCTTCTCGCTGCCTCTCGCCCCTCTCCGCCGTCCCCTGAGCACACGAAGTCACGCGTGCGCCACACATACACGCGCATCCCAAGAGAACAGACTCCGACTCCACTCATCACGCCTCGCGCCCGCTGTGTGTCAAGGAGATGCAGCCTGTTTCATAACATGAGATCATAGGCCACCCTACCCATCAGGCGAGTGTAGAGGTAACTGCGGAAGGATTTGGCCTGCATGTCGAGGTCGTTGATGTCACATTCGAAACCAACGAACGTATCTTCCTCCTTAGAGATCTTGATGCCGGTGAATTCTTCGATGGATGCTCCCTTTTGGAAGGAACACCAGATGACTCCTCGAGGCTTCTCTGCGCCCTGCCGCACATACGTCGTCCCGTACGAGACGATGTTGTTGCTGAATAACGTGGCGAAATCGAACTTCAAGCGCTCCTTTCCACGGATCCGGCGCGGTTTGGGGTACAGCGTCTCCAGAATACTCAGAGGCGATTCGGATCCGCCCACATCCAAGCAGATACCGCCTGATAGCTTCAAGTAGCTTACTGGAGAACCGCGACCGTAGTAGATTTTAAAGGGGGACAGCAAAGGCGAGCTCACTAAGACGCCCTTCGACAAGCCGTCATGCGCCTTCACGGCGTCGTAGATCGAGTGGCAAATGCGGGCGAGCTTGGACACGAGGCGAATGTCGTTTACGGACGGAGAAGTCGTAAAGTCATTGGTCAAGAGCCGATCAAGCAGGTGGGTCAGAATATCGACGTCGAGATGGCCGAGTGTCGTAGGCATCGAAGAGAGGATGACGTTCGGCGAGGAGCCTGTGCAAGGGGCGGAGGGGGTGGTGGTGGTGTGTGGTGTGTGGAAGAAGGGGACACACGGCGGTGGGCGGTGCCGAGGGGGGCGCGCACCGTGTGTGCGCGGTGGGCGGGGCGGGTGGTCTGGTCGGTCGGACCGATCGGCGTCCCCACCCTCGGCGGGCGCGGCGGGCGCGGAGATCGCCGGGTCCGCCGAGATCGCGGACGCGGACCGGAACGGGAGCTCCGCCCGGCGATCTCCGCCCGGCGATCTCGGCGGACCCGGAGATCGCCGCGCCCGCCGAGGCAGGGGACGCCGATCGGTCCGACCGACCAGACCACCCGCCCCGCCCACCGCGCACACACGGTGCGCGCCGCGCCCAGCACTCGGCCCCGCCGCGTGACCCTCACCCTCCGCACACACCACCTGCCCCACCTCCACCCTCCACCCCTTGCGCAGAACCGACCAACCGACGACGAGACGATGTCCGCTCAGAACATGCCGCTCGACTACGAACCGACGAGTCCCAGCTACTCTCCGACGAGCCCCAGCTACTCGCCGCCAAGCAGCCCCGTCGCCGATCCCCCGCCGCCCGTCCAGCCGCCGCCCTTCGTCCAGCCGGCGAACGGGCCCTTCTTCCATCGCGGCTTCCCCATCCCCGCCCCCTACGATACGCTCGACCGCGAGCAGCAAGACGCGCTGAACGTCACGATCGACAACAGCCCACCCGAGGACAGCGTCGGCGGCGCGGTCCTCCACCCCGACGGCGACGAAGTGCCCCTCAACCCCGACCAGCTCGCCGACAGGGCCATCGCCGACCGTCATCGTATCGCTGCCGTCGATGTCGGCAGGCGCGAGCGCGAGGAGGAGCCCGCCCTCGAAGCCCAAAAGCGCGCCAAGACCATCGCCAAGCTGCCCACCTCGATGGCCGCCCTGGCGAAGTCGAAGGAGAGCATCAGCTCGTGCGTCGTGTGCCTGACCTCGTACGTGGACCCGGAGTCGGAGGGTGTAGTCAATCTCTTCGACTGCCCGCATAGCATGTGCACGACGTGCTTCATCTCGTACCTGCGGGAGACGCCATCGTTAAGGGGCATGAAGGACTTCAAGTGCCCCGTCTGCCGCGTCGTGACCGTCCTGCGCCACGACTACACGCCCCCGTCCATCCGCACCGGCTTCGCCGTCGAGGCGCAGGAGATCCTGCAGAGCGTCTTCGCCACCTTCGAGAAGGACATGGAGGTGGTCGCCAGCACGTCCGACAAGCTGCAGCAACTCTCCGCCGAGAACGGGAAGCTGCGCAAGGAGACGGCCCTCTACCGCAAGGAGAAGGCGAAGCTGCGCAAGGAGACGGCCCTCTGCCTGGAGGAGAACGCGAAGCTGCAAGAGCAGGTGAACAGCCTGATGGTCGTCAACAGGATGCTGCATCGCCAGTCCGAGTCGTCGTCGTCCAGCGGCGTCGGCGTGGTGGGGCGGGAGGAGGAGGAGGAGGAGGAGGAGGAAGAGGAGGGCGAGGAGGAGAAAGGGGAGGAGGAGGAGGAGGAGGAAGAGGAGGAAGAGGAGGAAGAGGAGGAGGCCGCGGCGGCGGCGAAGAAGGCGAAGAGCTTCGACGACGCGATCGCCAAACTCTCCAACGACGAGATCGCCGACCTCTGCCGCCCCGCGAGCGAGTGGACCGTCCACGAGATCGCGGACTTCCTCCGGCTCGACATCAAGGAGTGGATGCAGAAGGAGAAGAGCGAACTCTGCAAGGCGGTCTACGACCGCGACACCACCATCGGCGAGGCGGAGGACCGGGCCGAGAGCCGCATCGACTACCCGAAGGCGGAGCTCGTCCTCTGCATCTTTCGCCACGAGCTCGACGATCGCCACACGATCCGCACGGTGCTGCTCCGCCAGCGTGGCGCGGCGACCGTCGCCGGCGCCGGCGCCGCACCCTCGCCCTCCCCCTCCTCGTCGGCGCGCAGGACGATGCCGCGCACGGAGTACAGCAAAATGCGCCCGTCGGAGCTGCCTCCGCTTCCGATCGGCAAAACCAAGTTCAAGTTTGATCTGCCGATACTGAAGGCCGTGGCGACCAGCATGGACAAGGGAAGCATGCTGATCAAGTGGAGGCACGAGCACTACAAGGCGTGGGATCGCTACTTCGGCTCCAAGTCGAAGGCCACCAACGAGGAGAAGCTGGCGGAGGAGGCCGCCTACGCCGCGAAGCGCGTCCAGAGCGTCGAGGCGTGGTACTCGAGCATCGTCGCCCTCCGCTCGCCGTGAAGGGGCGATGGGGGAGGGGAGGACGGGTGGGGGGGAGGAGAAGGGAGCGCACGGCATGCCATCGCGGACCGGAGTGCGCCGAACCTCGTCCCTTTCGTGTCTGGACGATGCCGCGTGCCGTTCGTAGATGTTTTGTAGCTGTTTGGGCGTCGCCTTGCCCCCGTCTGGGCATGGGGCGCAGCACTCTTGTAGACTAAGAATCGACGCTGAGAAAGGGCGGGTGCAACATTTTACAAAGATGGACACGGATCGTCACCGATGGCGACGATCGTCACGCCCAGCGTGCCTGTGACGGCGCCGGTGTCCGGTCTCCGTTCTTGGGCTGTGGTTTCCATAGTTGTTCCATATATGGCAATCTAAAACGCCGTTACGTAACCGACGTCTTGCCACTCTTGCCACTGTGAAC
>Ga0228628_1000772_pt1 | contig 14078 bp, 23 predicted proteins | sample 34DmetaG_FD_183172 | JGI IMG/M metagenome (GOLD analysis project Ga0228628, IMG submission 183172) | Seawater microbial communities from Monterey Bay, California, United States - 34D | ecosystem: Environmental > Aquatic > Marine > Coastal | place: USA: California | collected 2016-09-30
TACATTAAACGAACAAGTACGTGGCGGTAGTGTTTGGAGTAGAGTAGTCAAAACATTAGATGAAATAGCAGACACGTTTGATTACACCATACACACAACTGTACATAAAAACAACTGGCACGGATTGCCCGACTTGTACGAGTTTACAAAAAAATATGCAAAATGGACAACAAATGTCTTGACATATCCTCTAAACTATGATATAATAAACTTAGAGCAGTGTGACAAACAAAAACTATTGGATATTTTAAATGTTTATAATATACCAAACAAAGAATATATAGGCACACACTTAAAAGGAGAAGCATGATGGACATGCGAAGTTACGAAGATTGGCAAATTCACAGTGCAACCGAAAGTTCTGTAGAAGATGTCACTTGGAATCAAAATGATTTACTTACCCTGCCTTGGGAAGCAACATATATGACAGATGAAATTCCAGAAGATAGTAGCTGGGATACATTTGCCACTAAAAATAAAAAAGCATTAGAAGCAATGTATGCTAAGTGGGGTGTACCCAAAGAAGGTAGTTTACATTATATGAGTATTCGGCCGCCACTAACAAAAAGATTAGCTGGACTTATTCAACCATATGCACATATGCATTTTAACTACAACTTTCTCAAACTAACACCGGGTTGTAGTCTAATGTGGCACTTCGACACATATGCTACATTTGTAAGATACAACGATATCGATGAAGATGATGTTCACAACGTTTGTAGAACAGTTGTAATGATGGATGACTGGGATAGAGGACAAGTGTTACAAGTAGGCGAAGAAGTTCACTCTCACTGGAGTGCAGGAGATACATATACCTGGAAAGGTGACACTTGGCATGGCATGGCCAACTTTGGTCCTAGTGATTGTATTGTATCTCAAATAACTTTTTTGGATGAAGATGACAAATATTCCCAATGATAAACGTGATATGGATTTTGGCAGTGCATTTGCTATCCAAGATCCAGCAACTATAAAACTGTTGCGCCAAACTTTTAATTTTACTGATCTTAATAGTGATAGTATTATTGATGAATATTTGTATGAGTATGATACTTGGATTAAAAGCGGCACACTAAACGTATTCACAGGTTTAGAAGATTTTAAATACAAATGTTATAGTAATGGCACTACCGAGTCATTTGATAAGTTTTATATGCGTAATGCTAAACGTAGATTTCGTTGTTATAAGGGCGAATATATGTATCATAAACTTGCTTGGAGAGACAAGTTTGATTGGGCATGGTTAGAAGACGCACCACTACACAAAAATGATGCAGTTGTTATAAGTTTGCCGTTTGCAGATACAGGCGATAAACACAGTTTGTATCACGAACTTATGCGTAAGTGCAGCAACCTAGATATACCTGTATTGGTTGATTGTGCATACTACGGTTCTTGTAGACATATACACATTGACTTAGCATACTCGTGTATTACTGATGTTACATTTTCGTTAAGTAAAACATTTCCAGTTGCATATGCACGTATTGGTATACGATATACTAAAGTAGACGACGATGACACAATGTTTGTGTATCATAAAATAAACTACAACAACAAAATAGGTGCATTATTAGGGCTAGAGTATTTTAAAAACTTTACACCAGATTATATACCAAACAAATATGTTGACAAACAAACAGATTTCTGTAATAATATAGGTGTAACTCCAAGTAAGACAGTGTTATTTGGTGTTGACAACAATAATAAATACCCTCAATACAACAGAGGCGGAACTAGTAATCGACTGAGTTTCCATAGACAGTATATTAAAGGATTAGATATTGCCAGTACAAAGTAATAACGATTGGGATCCATTACAAGAGATTATCATTGGCACAGCAGACAACTGTGTACACCCTACTATGAATAAGAGTACACACAGTTTTATCTATGGCGGCGAACAACTAGAAGATATCAAACAGTTTGACGGACAGCCTATTGAACAATGGATTGTAGACGAAGCAAACGAAGACTTGGACGGATTAGAAAAATGTCTACAAGGGCTAGGCGTAAAAACAATGCGCCCCGAACCTGTAGACCATAACAAAAAGTTCAGCACACCAGAGTGGGAAACAACTGGTTGGTATACTTTCTGTCCAAGAGATTTGCTGCTGCCGTTGGACAATATGATCATCGAATGTCCAAGCCCTATGCGAGCAAGATACTTTGAAACTAGAGCATACTATGAGCACTTGTATCGCTGGATGCAAGAAGGCACACAGTGGATTAATGCTCCAAAGCCTATTCTAACAGATGACAACTATCAACTAGAAGACAGGCGTGATGCAACGCTAGTAAACAAAGAGATTATTTTTGATGCACCAAACATTGTGCGACTAGGCAGAGACTTGCTGTGTCAAGTAAGCAACAGTGGCAACCAACTAGGCTTTCAGTGGCTTAAGACTATCTTGGAGCCCAAAGGCTATCGCTTACACGTTGCTGAGAAGTATTATAGCTTTGCACACTTTGACAGCACAGTACTGCCGCTACGACCCGGATTGGTGCTGTTAAACGCAGGTAGACTAAGCGAAGATTGGTATCCACCTATTTTCAAAGACTGGGATAAGATTTGGGTAGGTGAAGAAGACTTGCATGTACCACCAGCAAACACAGGCGTTGCTCCGTGTAGCCCATACATTGGACTTAACTTCCTAAGTGTTAACGAAGAACTGGTTATTGTAGACGAAAAGCAAGAAGCATTGAGACGCATCTTAGGCAAGCATGGTATTGATACTATTGGACTGCCTATGCGTCAAGCACGTAGTATGAGCGGCGGCTTCCACTGTGCAACACTAGACACTAAACGCAAAGGAACACTAGAGGATTATTTTCAATGAGCATGAATCACAGCCCAAATAAAAAAGACGAAGAACTAGAACGTATGAAAGCAGAGTTTTTAAACAAGGGTGGAAAAATCACCAAAGGCGAAACCAAGGCTATGCCTAGCGAACTTGGTATTAGCAACAATCAATGGAACAATAAACTAACCAAAGCGGAAAAAGATGCAAAGGCGGGAAAGTAATGCTACACACTATAGAAGATCTTATACATCGTATTAACTTAATGAAAGATAAAGCAATACTATTACACCGAGTTCGCAACGAGTTTGCTGAGATTAGTTATAAAGAATATGATAAGGCAGCATGTCAAAACCTTATTGACGATATTCAAGCTATTGCTAGAGGTATTGCAAACGATACTGAAGGCGATGAAATAAAAACAGAAATGGACGAATGGAAAAAATGAACAACTATATCTTTACAAGTGAAAGTGTTAGTGATGGACATCCAGACAAAGTAGCAGATCAAATTAGCGATGCACTTGTAGATGCTGGACTTGCCAATGGTGATGAAACTTCTCGTGTTGCTATCGAAACACTTGTGACTACTAACCATGTGACGTTGGCGGGCGAAGTAAAAAACTTTAATGTCACTAAGGACAAAGTTAAACAAATCGTGCGTGACAAAGTTAAAGAGATTGGTTATGAACAAGAAGGGTTCCATTGGGATAACCTGCGTATCTATAATGAGATTCACTCACAAAGTGGAGACATTGCACTAGGTACAGACGACTTTGGTGCAGGAGATCAAGGACTAATGTTTGGCTATGCTTGTAATCATACACCTAGTATGATGCCAGCACCTATCCATTACAGCCATGAGATACTAAAGAACTTGAAAAGCAAACGTGGTGCTATACTAGGACCAGATGCTAAGAGTCAAGTAAGCGTAGAGTACTATGGTGCCAGACGTGACGGTGTGATCAAACGTATTGATCAAGTTGTGATAAGTACACAGCATACAGAAGGCAACGTAGAAGAAGCAAGGCATCTTTGTAAACTTGCCGCAATGGAAGAATTAGGAGACTTAGTCGATGAAAGAACTACATGGCATCTTAACCCTACTGGAAATTTCGTTATTGGCGGTCCTGATGGTGATGCAGGTGTTACTGGAAGAAAAATTATTGTTGATACTTATGGGGGTTTTGCTCCTCATGGTGGCGGTGCGTTTAGTGGCAAAGATCCCACCAAAGTCGACAGAAGTGCCGCCTACATGGCACGATGGCTCGCCAAAAATGTAGTAGCAGACAGTATGGCAGACTGGTGTAATATCCAGTTGAGTTATGCTATTGGTGTTAAAGAACCTACAAGTATCTATGTCGATTCAAACGGACATAATGCTAGTATTGCTAGGTTTATCGAACGTGAAATTGATTTAACCCCAAAAGGAATCATTGACAGATTTGATTTATTCAAGTACAATAAGTATAGTGAAAATTGTACATACGGACACTTTGGCGACAAAGATGTACCGTGGGAGAAAATCGGATGGTAAAAACATATTATAGCTGGGATGATGCACATAAGGCAGCACATGCTATTGCTTTAAAAATGTACAAAGATAATTGGCGACCTAATTACATTGTAGGTTTAAATAGAGGTGGATTACCGATTAGTGTAATGCTCAGTCATTTACTTGATTGTAATCATTATGCATTAGATGTAAGACTGCGAGATGGTGGCGAACAAGGTCCTGAAAGCAACTTGTGGATGGCAGAAGATGCATTTGGATATGATGATTATAAATTGCAGGCGCACAATCAAAATATTCAAGCAAGTGCTGGTGTTGAAATTGTAACTTTAGAAAACAAACATAACATACTTATTGTAGATGACATTAACGATACTGGTGCTACGTTCAACTGGATTAGAGAAGATTGGCAAAAGAGTTGCTTACCAGATGACCCTAGGTGGGATAATGTGTGGAATCAAAATGTACGGTTTGCTACTATGTGCGAAAAAACACATACTAAGTTTGACGGAGTTGATTATTATTGGAAAGAAATTGACACAAGCGAAGAAGATACTTGGATTGTGTTTCCATGGGAGTACGAAGCATGAGATTAGAAGAAGATATTAAATTAGATTACAAAGATGTACTAATACGTCCAAAGCGTAGTACATTAAAAAGTCGTGGACAAGTTAAACTAGAACGCAAGTTTCAGTTTAGGAACTACCAGCCAGACTTTCCTGAAAACAGAATGACAGATCACTACAATGGTATTCCTGTAATGGCAAGTAATATGGATGGTGTTGGTACATTTACAATGGCAGACAAACTTGCCGAAGGCGAAATGTTTACTTGTCTAGTTAAGACATACAGTGCAGAAGAACTTATTGAGTACTTTAATGGTCCTATTGAACGTACTGAATGCGTAGCAATGAGCATAGGCACAGGCGAAAGTGATTACAACAAACTATTACAAGTAAAAAAAGAAGTTGACAACAAACTCAAGTATGTTTGTATGGACATTGCAAATGGTTATAGTGATCACTTTGCAGCACACGTTCGTAAAGTACGAGCAGAGTTTCCAGACTTGGTAATCATTGCCGGAAATGTAGTAACAAGAGAAATGACGGAGGAATTGATTCTTGCTGGCGCAGATATTGTTAAAGTGGGCATCGGCCCTGGAAGTGTTTGTACAACACGGATCCAAACTGGTGTTGGTTATCCTCAGCTTTCCGCTGTTATTGAGTGCGCTGATGCTGCTCATGGTCTTGGTGGCCATATCATTGCGGATGGCGGCTGCACTACTCCTGGCGATGTAGCCAAAGCCTTTGCAGGTGGAGCAGATTTTGTTATGCTCGGTGGCATGCTTGCTGGGCACGATGAAGGCGGTGGTGAAGTAATTACAAAAACTTTTCAAACTAATGAAGCAGAATTACAACCTTTTCCTCCGGGTATGCCTGAAGAAGAAAAAGAACAAGCGTTAGCAGCAATTGCAAGCGGTGATCTAACTCCTCCAATGCAACCTGTATTTGAAAAGAAAAAGTATGTGCAGTTCTACGGTATGAGTAGTGAAAGTGCAAACGACAAACATTTTGGTGGATTGAAAAACTATCGTTCATCAGAAGGACGCACAGTGTTAGTGCCTTACAGAGGAGAAGTAGCCACTACGGTACAGGATATCCTTGGAGGTGTGCGTAGTACATGTACCTATGCAGGTGCAATGAAACTAAAACAACTAGCAAAGTGTACAACATTTATTAGATGCACACAAACACATAACGGTGTGTATGAATCATCAACAATAGGAAAATAATATGAGTTGCGGATGTGGAAGATCGCCAACAGGCAGATGCGTTGGTTGGCATAGTTTGACAGAAGACGAATATCGTGTTAAACTAGAAGAGTATAACAAAAGACAGGCATTAAAGGAGAAAAAAGATGCGTGAACAACTAGTAAAGGCAGCTCGTATGCATGCCGAAGGAGAGCTTGAAAGAGCAAAAACAAACATCTTGGTGTATATGCATCAGAGTGTTGGTATTGGTGAACATAGCGATATTGTCGAAGCTATTCAAGAAGAACTTGATAAAATGGCTGCTGCAACAGATCGTATCGAAATGTTAAATGAACATTTTAGTTGACAAAAGATCTAAATAATAGTACTATAAACTATATAGACATCCTCGTCTATAACTCGGAGAATTAAATGACAGAAGAAGTTAAAGTTAGTCAAGTTGTGCGTGAAAGACTACAAAAAAATAACGTACGGTTTTTTGCTAATGATAATATTAGCGAACATATTAGTGAGTTTGAATTACAAGAGATTCAAAACGAACTTGCATACAAATTTCAAGATGTACTCGAAACATTGATTATCGATACAGACAATGATCCTAATAGTGAAGGCACTGCAAAGCGTCTTGCTAAAATGTATATCCACGAACTTATGCAAGGTCGTTATTTTAAATCACCTAATGCAACAGCATTTCCTAATACAGCAGAAGACAAGTATGAAGGTATGCTAGTAGTACGTAGCGAACTAAAAAGTGTGTGTTCGCATCATCACCAACCAGTAAGTGGTGTTGCATACATTGGTATTATTGCTGCCGACAAACTTATTGGACTTTCAAAGTATACACGTATTGCGCAATGGTGTGCTAGACGTGGTACATTGCAGGAAGAACTATGTAATGATATTGCTAAAGAAATTATGTCTGCCACTAACGCCAAAGATGTAGGTGTGTATATTCAAGCAACACACGGTTGTTGTGAGAATAGAGGCATTATGGCACATAGTAGTCTTACACAAACAAGTGTACTCAAAGGTGCATTTAAAACTGATCCTAGTACAAAGAAAGAGTTTTTTGATAATATTAAACTACAGCAGGAGTTTGCACCAAGATGAAACTAAGATATAGTGAAGCATTTTATAGTGTGCAAGGCGAAGGCAAGTTTGTAGGAGTACCTAGTGTATTCCTACGCACCTTTGGTTGTAATTTTCGTTGTATGAACTTTGGCTTGAAAGATGAGCCAATGCGTGATGTAAAACAGAAACAAGGTATTATTCACAATGCCGAAGTACAAGGATTACTTGACGCAGGCGTGCATGAAACCACTAAAGAGTTTACAGACTTGCCTATTATTCATACAGGCTGTGATACATACGCAAGTATCTATCCTGAGTTTAAACACTTTAATCGACAAGCAACTGTAGACGAAGTAGTCGAACACTTGCTATCTCTCACTCCTAACGGTAAGTGGGTACAGGATAATGGTCAAGATGTACACTTGATCATGACAGGCGGTGAACCGTTGTTGGCGTGGCAACGGCTTTACGTAGAGCTGTTTGAACATCCACGTATGCAGGATTTAAGGAACATCACATTTGAAACAAACACTACACAATTTTTACACAACGATCTTTACACCTATCTCAGCGAACATGACAGACTTACAGTCACTTGGAGTTGTTCCCCAAAACTTAGTGTCTCGGGAGAGCCTTGGGAGACTGCTATTAAGCCTGATGTTGCTCTTGATTATGCTAGGGTTAACGGCAGCGAACTTTATTTTAAGTTTGTTGTGGCTACTGAAAGCGACTTTGCAGAAGTTAAAAGAGCTGTTAGTGCTTACCAGGATGCCGGGGTACAATGTCCAGTATATCTTATGCCAATGGGCGGACGCAGTGAAGAATACGCCCTCAACGTTAAAGACGTGGCAGAAGCGTGTATGGCAGAAGGATGGCGATTCACCCCAAGACTCCACATCAGCTTATTCGGAAATGCCTGGGGAACTTAAAGAAAACGAGCAATTGCGCAGAGCAATGGAAGCGCCAATTGACTACGAAAAACTAAGGAAACACTTATGAAACAATGGCTTAAAAAAATTACAGGGATTGAAGCAGAAGAAAAGCGTATTGCTGAAGAAAAAGCAGCACTCGAAGCCGAATCTGATAAAAAACTAAAAGTTAAAGATCCAAAGGCATATGCTACTAAAAAGAAAGAACCTTGGGTAAATGTTCTAGACATGAAAGTCAATGAAAACAATATACGCAATGGCTTTTTTGAACTTGATTGGAACGAATACTTTATTAAAGAACTTTTAACAGCAGGATATGGCAGCGAAGGAGACGAGCCAGAGCAAGTTGTAGATCGCTGGTTTAAAGATATTATTTTTAATATGCTGAGTGACGAAGGTCTTGACACTAATCGAGGCGCTGGTTATATTAATGTAGTACCAATTGATAGAGGTAAAAGTGAAGTATCATAATAATGCTTGACAAACCGTATAAAGTCGTATACAGTCGTACATATACAAACTACACAAAGGCAAACTAATGGCAACTTATATTCTAGTAGATACAGCTAACACATTCTTTCGTGCAAGGCATGTAGTACGTGGTGACTTAGACACTAAACTCGGCATGTCACTACATATTACACTCAATAGTGTAAAGAAAGCATGGACCGACTTTAAGGCAGATCATGTTGTGTTTTGTTTAGAAGGACGCAGCTGGCGCAAGGACTATTACGAGCCTTACAAACGCAATCGACAAGTAGCACGTGATGCACTAACGCCTACACAGCAAGAAGAAGACACAGTGTTTTGGGAAATGTTTGATGAGTTTAAAGACTTTGTAAGTACAAAGACTAACTGTACTGTAATGCGTCATCCGCAACTTGAAGCAGATGATCTTATTGCTGGTTGGGTACAAGCACATCCTAATGATAATCATGTTATTGTTAGTACTGATGGCGACTTTGCACAACTTATTGCACCTAATGTACAACAGTACAACGGTGTTAGTAATACTATTATTACACACGAAGGCTACTTTGACGATAAGAAGCGTGAGCCTGTTATTGACAAGAAAACAAAAGAGCCTAAGCCTGCGCCCGATCCTGCATTTATGTTGTTTGAAAAGTGTATGCGTGGCGACACTAGCGACAACGTGTTTAGTGCATATCCTGGTGTACGCAAGAAAGGCACTAAGAACAAAGTGGGCCTTATCGAAGCATTTGCAGACAAAGACAACAAAGGCTACAATTGGAATAACATGATGCTACAGCGTTGGACTGATCATGAAGGCGTAGAGCATCGTGTGCTTGATGACTACACACGTAATGTTGTACTGTGCGATTTAACTGCACAGCCCGACGACATTAGAGAGATAATTAATAACACTGTTGCAGAGAATGCAGTATCTAAAGACGTATCGCAAGTAGGAATGCGTCTTTTGAAGTTTTGTGCTAAATGGGATATGCAACGTATTGCAGATCAGGCGGCACAGTATGCAGAACCATTACAAGCGAGGTATAAATGAACTTTAAAGCTAAACCGGTATTAGAAGATAAATTTTGGATTGTTGAACAAGAAGGTGTAAAAATAGGCACTCTTAGCAAAAACGAAGAAGGCTTTGTTGTAAATAGTGCAGGTAAAATTGATCTATATAAAACTGAAAGACAACTTAAGAAAACATATGGTAGCAATTTCTTAGTTGCAAATATCAAAGATACCACAGGCAATACTACTAAAGATGTTCACGGTTATCCTACTAGAACAATGCCTTATAATAGTATGTTTGATATACAGCGTAAATTACCTTTGTTTACTAAAAGTCAAAAATCAAAAAGTGTATATTGTGCAGGATACTACTTGATTAAATTTAATGTTAATTGGTTAAAGAGTTATTGTCCAAAGTTAATTACTGTTGAGCGCAATGAATACATGGGTCCGTATAAAACAGAACTAGAAATGAAAATGGCGCTAAATCATGTCAACAGATCCGATTAACACAATGCCTATTCAGCAACTTATTCAAATAGTAAAAGTTGCTGAACAAGGTAGAGCAAAAGAAGTTAGACTAGATATTGCACAAGCAAAGACTCTTGCATTTACGTTAGGCGAAGTTATGGCAAGATTACACGGAGATTTAGAAGAAGTTTTAGATAAAAAAATTGAAAAACTTAATCAAGATCAAACTATAGAAATAAATATGGATTCGGGTGCCTGGTAAAAAAGATAAATATATGCGTAGTTAATATAAGGAATCACGCATATGAGTCGACCAAAGCCTAAAATTAAATTAGAATATACAAATAAGGTGACATACAAGTGCGAACAGGTTTTAGACGCTGAAGCAATTTGGGCTGTATTCTACCAAGATAGACCATTTAATTTAAAAAGTAGCAATAGCCTAACAGGGTATCCTGGACCTAAATATAAAAAAACTAGTTTTTCAAATCCAGGACATGCTTATAACTTATCAAAAAAATTAAACGATATGTTTAATACAGATGCATTTGCTGTTTATAAATTAACAGCAGGTGAAAAACTACAATAATGAATAAAATAACTTACACAAAACTTTTTTTAAAAGAATTAGGAAAAAGTTATAATGATCTTAGTGTAAAAGAGCATATGCCATTATGGTGGTATAATACAAGACAGAAGGATGTAGGTGGATTAAGACTCACCGAAGACGGCTTTGATATCATAAACCAAATAGGCATACAAACATACGATATACCTTATCCAAGAGATGTTCCTATAACTACACAGATTATAATACATCTTGATAAGTTTATCGATTGTCCTTACTATTTAACAGCCCGAAGTCTTACAGTCACCAACGAGCGCAAGGCTGTTGAACTAGGATTGTTTAGCGGCGATCTACGCAAGTACGGACTAACTAAAGCAATGTCAAGGTCAAAGAAAGATGAGAATTGATCTACACGGATTGCATATCCAAAACGGCTGGCGGCATTTCAATCAACAAATAGAAGAAGCATATCTCGAAGGATATAAGAAATGCCATGTTATTACAGGGCAAGGTGCTATGATGCGTGAAATACATACGTGGGCCGATAATCACATACGCATTAAGGAATGTGTTCAAACCAAACATAATCCCGGAAGTTTTTCTATAAAATTAAAAAAAAGAGGTTGACCTTCTGAGTTTAATGTACTATTGTAGTGTTAAACGTAATAGGCACAGAAGGCACAAATGAAACATTTATTATTAGCACTTGCACTTACTGGAACTACTGCACATGCGGATCCAGGTTATTTAAATCAAGCAGGCTGTCATTATGGCACCACAGACGGATGGCGAGGTATGTGGCACTGCCATCATATGGCACGTTCGTATTATAATGACCGAGGACTTCAAACAGATCCTCCAGTTGTAGGTGATCCAGTACACGACCGTTTAAATAATCGTCGAACAAACTACAACAATCATAATCATAATCATAACAATAATAATAACGATGCACTAAATGTATTGCTTGGTATTATTGTTTTAGATGCACTTTTAGGAAAATAAAGGTTGACACTATAGCGCACTCGTGCTATAGTGTATGTATAGGGCAAATACACAAAGGGCAATACAATGTTTACATACAGCGATGATGTTATTTCAGATCTACACAAAGACGCTTATGGCTTCCGTCCATCGCAGCGTTTCTTTGATGACTGGTCTACATATACACCTGCAGAAAAGCAAGAGTGCTGGGATACGATGTGCCGTGACATGGAACAGGCTTGGGCAGAAGAAAAAGTTCAAGAGGCAGCAGACGTTGCCAAGTTCGAAGACCGTGTGCAAGATGTTATTGCAATCGGCGCTGGCGACCGCACTACTGCACTCAAATGGATCGTAGAGCAAGAAACTTTCTACCACAGCCAAGATGTTGAACATTTTGTTTGGCAGCAAGGAATCTTGTTTACAGATTATGGCAAAAAACTTATCAAAGAAATTGCCGCTATTGTTAATTATAAGGAGTATTCACTATGATGAGTGTACAATGTCCAAAGTGTTATCAAGACAAACCGCTTGGTGCAAAAGTATGTCCACACTGCGTACAAAAAGTCACAAGCAATGAAGTTTTTGACAATGAAGTAGTCAGCGTTTTTTGGTTAATTGTAATTGGTGCAATTATTTGGTTTCTTATTACTTGACAACACCACGAAACTGTAGTAAAGTAAAACATAGGCACTGATTAGAAAAGGAATACAAAATGTCAGAAGTAATTCGCACAGTATCACCCAACAAAGCAAAAAACGCATTACGCCATGCTATGGTTAAAAAGCGTCCAGTATTTTTGTGGGGTCCTCCAGGCATTGGTAAAAGTGACATCGTTGCACAGATTACCGATAGCCTAAGTAATTCACTATTAATCGATATTCGGTTGAGCCTTTGGGATCCAACCGATATTAAAGGCATTCCATATTTTGACAGTACAAATGTTAAAATGACATGGGGTGCTCCAGCAGAACTGCCAGATGAAGAACTGGCAGCAAAATATGACAATATTGTTGTATTTTTTGACGAAATGAATTCGGCTGCTCCTGCTGTACAAGCGGCAGCGTATCAGTTGATTTTGAATCGTCGTGTCGGGCAATACAAATTGCCAGACAATGTTATCATCGTTGCAGCGGGCAACCGTGAAGCGGATAAAGGTGTCACATACCGGATGCCGTCACCACTAGCTAATCGCTTTGTTCACATTGAATTGGCTGTCGACTTTGACGATTGGTTCCAGTGGGCCGTTGATAACAACATTCACAAGGATGTAGTTGGCTACTTGACTTTTTCTAAAAAAGACTTGTACGACTTTGATCCTAAGTCAGCCAGCCGTTCGTTTGCAACACCACGCTCGTGGAGTTTTGTAAGCGAATTGCTAGATGACAAACTTGACGATAACACAACCACTGACTTGGTAGCAGGTTCTGTTGGTGAAGGTTTAGGCGTCAAGTTTATGGCACACCGCAAAGTTGCATCTAGCATGCCTAATCCTACTGACATTCTTGCAGGTAAGGTAAAAGAGATGAACACGTCAGAAATCAGTGCCATGTATTCACTGACTGTTAGTCTTTGCTACGAACTAAAAGAATCGTCAGACAAAAATGATAAGAAGTTTGATTCAAAAGTTAATAACTTCTTGCGCTTTGCAATGGATAACTTCGAAACAGAATTAGTTGTTATGGGTATTAAATTAGCACTTACGCAGTATGCGTTGCCAATTGATCCAGACGAAGTTGCATGTTTTGATGAATTCCATAACCGATATGGTAAGTATATTAAAGCGGCACAAGCGGTGTAATTTGGTTAAAATGGGTGGTCTAGGCTGCCCATTTTTTCTATTTGAGGTTGACAATCTTATTAAATATGTTATATTAATGTTAAGCACTGATATAAGAGGTACAATATGTCTACTAAAGATACAGCAAGTAAGCTAAAAAACTGGGAACCTAATCCAGATATCACTGAAGCAGAACTAGACGAAATGCGCAAGGATGTACTTGACCGCATTATTATTGCTCGTGTAGGTTTACTACTACGCCATCCGTTTTTTGGTAATATGGCAACACGTCTGCGTATTCAAGCAGCCGACGAATGGTGTCCTACTGCCGCAGTAGACGGACGCAATTTGTACTTTAACACTCAGTTCTTTAATGCAATGAACAATAAAGAAATTGAGTTTGTTATTGCACACGAAATTTTGCACTGTGTATTTGATCACTTAGGTCGTCGAGATGATCGTGATCCTAAACTTTACAACATTGCCGCAGACTACATTGTTAATAATCTACTAGTACGTGATCGTATTGGTGAAAAACCCAGTATTGTAGATTGCTTCCAAGACTTTAAATACGAAGGCTGGACTTCAGAAGAAGTGTATGACGACTTGTTTGAAGAAGCTAAAAAGAACGGTGAAGAGTATTTAAAGCAACTTGGCGAAATGCTAGACGAACACCTTGACATGGAAGGCGACGGTGACGAAGAA
>Ga0228628_1000780_pt1 | contig 14035 bp, 14 predicted proteins | sample 34DmetaG_FD_183172 | JGI IMG/M metagenome (GOLD analysis project Ga0228628, IMG submission 183172) | Seawater microbial communities from Monterey Bay, California, United States - 34D | ecosystem: Environmental > Aquatic > Marine > Coastal | place: USA: California | collected 2016-09-30
TAAACCATAATTGTGGCTCCACCAAGCCGCAGGTGGCGGCAGAAACGGTTGTGGCACATGGCGCTGATTTGGGAATCTGTCTTGATGGTGATGCCGATCGGGTGATTTTGATCGATGAAAAAGGCCGGGTTGCAGATGGGGATCAATTGATGGGTCTTTTGGCGCAAAGATGGGCGTCTGAGGATCGGTTGCGGGGCAATGCTTTGGTCGCCACTGTGATGTCGAATTTAGGTTTAGAGCAGTTTTTGCAAGGCCATAAAATTGATCTTTTACGCACCAATGTCGGGGATCGTTACGTTGTTGAAAAAATGCGTCAGGGCGGGTTTAACCTGGGCGGTGAGCAATCTGGACATATCATCATGACAGAGCACGCGACCACCGGCGACGGTTTGATGGCCGCGCTGCAATTTTTGGGTGAAATGAAGCGCAGCGATACCTCTGCGAGCGATTTGGCAAATGTGTTCCAGCCTGTGCCGCAACTTTTGAAAAATATTCGCTTTTCTGCGGGTGACAGGCCACTTGACGCTGAACCTGTGCAAAAAACCATCGCTGCTATGGAAACAAAGCTTGCCGGTCAGGGGCGGTTGTTGATCCGTAAATCGGGTACGGAGCCTCTGATCCGGGTGATGGCTGAATGCACCGAACCTGCGTTGCTTGAACAGGTTGTGGATGAGGTTGTTGGGGCTGTTGAAGCCGTCTGCCAAGCGTGAGAAACTTGCATGTTGCGCCCTGTTTTTTTGTTTGGCTACAGGGCTGAGCGTGTAAAAAACGCGTCCAACTTAGCATGCGCATGCCTATCTTTAATCTTTAGGATTTGGCTCCAAAGAAAAGCCTATTAAGTGCTTTATACTGGCTGAGGTAAACGCCAATGATGATCAAAAGCAACGCCGCCAGCAAGCGGATTTGAAACGGCTCATTCAACAATATAATTCCAAAAACAACAGACCAAAGCGGCACTTGATAATTGGTCAAGCTCATGAAGACAGGGCCAGCGGTTCTGATCACCAACACCCGCAAAAGATTTGCCAGCGCGGTCGGAAACAGGCCTAAAAAAATCAATAAACCCCATCCAGTGCTGCTTATTGCAGGCGGCGGCCCCTCGATGACAAAGGCTGTAATAACCACAAAGCCACTGCCAATCAGCAAGCTTACAGCCGCCAAGCCTATGGGATCCATTGGCGCCAAGCGCCGCATCACAACCGAACTTATCGCATAGCAACTGGCGGCGCCAAAGCAAGCGATGCGTCCGGGCCATTCTAAATCTGCGCCTGTCATGTCTAAGGCTTTTGAGCCAATTAGAACCAACACTCCCACAAATCCGATGCCAAAGCCGATCGAGCGGCGCAATGTCATTTTTTCACCTGGTATCAATAAATGAGAAAGCGGAAGCACCAAAAGGGCAACCGCTGCCATGGTAACGCCTGAGAAGCTTGATGTTACATATTGCTGCGCCCAGCTGATCAATTGAAACGGGATTGCAGTGCTGAGTAATCCCACGCAAATCAATCCACCCCAGCTGCGTGTTTTATCCAGGTGCAAGCGGCGGCCGCGCAATTGCCAAAGCGCCCCGGTGACACCGGCCGCAAACACGATGCGCCCGGCTGTCAGCCAAAACGGCGTAACATGCTCAAGGGCCAGTTCGATGACCATAAAGGTGCTGCCCCAGATCACGCCCAGAGCGGCAACCATAAGCCAGCTGGCTTTCGTAATATACGGGGTGTCATTCATATTTTGGGGCAGTCCTGTTCAGGAAAGGCAATTGGGCGCCCATGCCCCAATGTGATCAGGGGCGCCCAAATCTTGTTTAGTTGCGGTCTTTATCAACCATTTTACCGGCAGAGATCCATGGCATCATGCCGCGCAAGGTTTCGCCCACGGCTTCGATTTGATGCGCATCATTCATCCGGCGGGTGCCCTTAAAGAAAGGCTGGCCAACCGCGTTTTCTTGCATGAAATCGCGCACAAACTTGCCCGTTTGAATATCGCTGAGGATAGATTTCATCCGCGCTTTGGTTTCATCATAAGGCAAAACGCGCGGTCCGCTGACATACTCACCATATTCAGCCGTGTTTGAAATTGAATAGTTCATGTTGGCGATGCCGCCTTCATAAATCAGATCGACGATCAATTTTACCTCATGCAGGCATTCGAAATAGGCCATTTCAGGCGCGTATCCGGCCTCTACCAGTGTTTCAAAGCCCATGCGGATCAGTTCAACCAAGCCGCCGCATAAAACCGCCTGTTCGCCGAATAAATCGGTTTCACATTCTTCGCGGAAATTCGTTTCAATGATGCCAGAGCGCCCGCCACCGATTGCCGAGCAATAGCTAAGACCGATTTCCAAAGCTTTGCCTGATGCGTCATTATCAACGGCCACAAGGCAAGGCACGCCGCCGCCTTTGGTGTATTCGCCGCGCACGGTATGGCCAGGGCCTTTTGGAGCCATCATGATCACATCAACGCCAGGTTTGGGATCGATCAATCCAAAATGTACGTTCAAACCATGCGCGAACGCAATCGCCGCGCCTTCACGGATATTGTCATGCACATATTTCTTATAGGTCTCGGCTTGCAGCTCATCGGGCATGGTAAACATGATCAGATCACACCAGGCCGCCGCTTCCGCGATGCCCATGACGGTCAAGCCTTCTCCTTCGGCCTTTTTCGCCGAGGCCGAGCCCTCGCGCAGCGCAACAACTAAGTTTTTGGCGCCGCTATCGCGCAAATTTAGCGCATGTGCATGGCCTTGTGATCCATAGCCCAAAATTGCTACTTTTTTGTCTTTGATCAGATTAATATCGCAATCGCGGTCATAATAAACGCGCATAAGAAACCCTCCATTTGCATTTCAATCCGCAGCGTTATATCGATATTTTAAGAATACGGGTTTCTTATTTGGTATTTATATGCTAAATATAGTATAAATCATTCTAAATTTTTTATAAAAAAGAAAAAATCATGCTTGATGCCACTGATCGGCGCATATTGCGGGTTTTCCAAAGCAACCCGTCGCTTTCAATGTCTGATTTGGCCGCATTGGCTGGAACAACGCCAGCGGTTTTATCGCGCCGGCTTTCTCGGCTGCGTGACACACATGTTCTATTGGGCCAAGAGGCGCTTATCGATTGGTCAGCGCTGGGCTATAGCGTGGAAGTGTCTTTAAGGGTGGCTTTGGATAAAACCCAAGCCACCGCCTTTGAGGTGTTCTGCGCGGCGGCGCGATTGGTGCCAGAGGTCACCGAAATCCAAAGTTTTCTTGGCCGGGTGGATATTCGCTTATCGGTGATTGCCCGCGACATGGCGCATTATCAATCGATTTACCGCAATCATATTCTCGCCCTGCCGCATATTGCCGATATCGAAGCTTTGATGCATGTGGCGCGGATTAAATCGGATGAAGTGTTGCCCGTATGATCGAGATCGATGCCATCGACAGAGCGCTTTTGCGCGCATTGGTTGAAGATGCGGGGCAAAGCGCTGGCGCGTTGGCCCGCGTTTTGGGGATGTCGCAGCCTGTAATATGGCGGCGGATAAAGCGTTTGCGCGACACGGGGGTGATCAAGGGAACGCGGCTGCGGCTTGATAAAGCGGCTTTAGGATTCGGGGTGACGGTGTTTTTGGGCATAAAGCTTGCCACTAAGGGCCGCGTGAGTTTGGACGATTTTGAACGGGCTGTGACGGGTATTCCTGAGGTGCAGAACGTTGAGCATGTTTTGGGGCTCTATGATTATCGGCTACGGGTTGTGGCGCGCGATATATCTGATTTCGAACGTATTTTACGTCGCCGTATCATGACCTTACCGGGGGTTGGTGATGTTGAGGCAAATGTCTTGCTTAGCGAAGAGCGCCGCCCGGGCCCGCTAGATGCTTTGGAAATCTAATCGGGTGTGGCTAAGCCGTTTCGCTTTATCTCGCGCTGGAGGCTGTGACAGAAGGCCCCGCTTAGCAACTAGACTTTGCCTTTAGGGGCGCGCTGCCCTATTTATAAGCAAAATTGGAGGAAAAACGCGATGCCTGCTTTGCTAAATACAGTAGATCCCGAGGGACTAGAAGAATTTTCAGTCGTCTTTACGGATAGATCGTTAAACCATATGTCGACGGTTTTTCAATCCGTGATGACCGATATTTCTGCTATGCTGAAACAAGTTTACAATGCGGATGCAGTGGCTTTGATCCCCGGCGGTGGCACTTTCGGGATGGAGGCAGTGGCCCGCCAATTTGGCCGCGATGCGAATGTCTTGGTGGTGCGCAACGGCTGGTTTTCTTATCGATGGTCGCAAATCTTTGAAGCCACATCTGGCGCCGCGGCTGTTGAGGTGATGAAAGCCCGACAAGCTGGCAATGGCACGCAAGAGCCGTTTCGGCCCGCTGCGATCGAAGAGGTGGTTGCAAAAATCCACGATACGCGACCAGATATTGTGTTTGCACCGCATGTTGAAACCTCAGCGGGGGTGATCTTGCCGCCCGAATATTTGGCGGCTTTGTCTTCAGCGGCCCATGAGGTTGGGGCTTTGATGGTGTTGGATTGTATTGCATCGGGCTGCGCTTGGGTGGATATGCAGGCCAGTGGCGTGGATGTGCTTATTTCAGCGCCTCAAAAAGGCTGGTCCGCATCGCCCTCAGCGGGGTTGGTAATGCTGTCTCAGCGCGCGGTCGAGCGCATGGAACATACGGCCTCTGACAGTTTCGCGATTGATTTGAAAAAATGGCATGGCATCATGCAAATATATGAAAATGGCGGCCATGCCTATCATGCGACGATGCCAACTGACGCGTTGCGCGCGTTTCGTGATACGATGCTTGAAACCCGCGAATTCGGATTTGATAAACTGGAAGCGGCGCAGTGGGAATTGGGAAATCAAGTGCGTGCGATGCTGAAAGCGAAAGGGATTGTGTCGGTGGCAGCTGACGGGTTCGGCGCGCCAGGTGTTGTGGTAAGCTATACCAGCGACCCGAAAATACAAAACGGATCAAAGTTTTCGGCGCTTGGCATGCAGATCGCCGCCGGAGTTCCATTGGCCTGTGATGAGCCGGAAAATTTCATGACCTTCCGGCTTGGGCTTTTTGGCTTAGATAAATTATACGATGTCGATGCAACGGTGGCGCGGCTTCAACGGGTGCTCGATCAAGTGCTGTAGGCGGCGCCTGTTTGCAAGCCAAGACGCATCATCGCTTTGCGCAGCGGCGCTGGGCTGTGCAGCGCATTTAGGCCAAGCGCCCGCGCATCGCGCAGCGCCTGAGCCTGCGCCTGCGAGGCTGAATTTAGCAGGGAAACACCGGCAACGCGCAGGCGCAAATCACCAATGCGTTGGCGGTGGTAGCGATCCAGCATTTCAGCATCCCCCAAACGCGCAGGCTCGGCTTTGGCCAGCGTGAGCAAGGCATCGATATCCCCCAAACTCATATTCAAACCTTGCGCGCCAATGGGGGGAACAACATGCGCCGCTTCGGCGATCAATGCCACGCGCTGTCCGCTTAGACGGTTTGCCAATTGGCTGATGATCGGCCAAAGGCTGCGCCGGGTCACCAGACGCAAAGGCCCAAGATGGTTGCAAGACCGCGCGCTCATTTCTGCTTCAAAAGCCTCGGTGGGCATGTTTGATAAGGCCAGCGCATTCGGCCCGGTTTCCATCCAAACCACCGCAGAAGAGGGTTGCCCCTGATAATCTGGAAGCGGCACCAGCGTGAACGGGCCACCGCTGCGATGGATTTCCGTTGACACGTTTTGATGGGGAATAGGATGCGTAACCGCAAACGCCAATGCTTTTTGTCCAAACCGCGTGGTGCTCACAGAAATTCCAGCCTGGTTTCGGATTTCAGAGCTGCGCCCATCTGCTCCAAGAACCAAACGGGCCTTGACCTGCGTGCCATTGCTTAAGCTGATTTTGGCCTCTTGATCGCGGGTGAACAGCTTTGTGCTGGCTACGCCGGGTAAAAATTGAACCCGCGGTTCTGCCTCTAAAGCCTGAGAAATTTCGCGCCGCGACAGCCAGTTTGGAACGTTCCAGCCGAAGGGTTGCTCTGAAATGTCAGAGGCTTTGAAATCTTTGATTTGGCGCGGTTCGGGCGTTGTTTCAGGACCGCCTGCATCAATAATGCGCATTACGTCAAGCGGCATGGCATGATGTTCAAGCACAGACCAAAGGCCAATATTGTCTAAAAACGCCTTTGAGGGTTGCAGGAAAGCAGTTGTTCGTAAGTCAGAATTATCTTCGTTTCGGGATATAACGGGTGGGATCGGATCTGCGCATATGACCGAAAAGCCAGCCCTGCCGAAGGCGATCGCTGCAATCAATCCTGCCAGACCACCACCAGAGATAAATATATCAGCTTTTTCCATCACGCACCTGCCTTTCTTGCGTTTCCAACACATAACCTGATATCACGACAAGTCCAACGGAAGCGACGGGCTTAGACGATCTGCCGCAGAAACTGCACGAGATCATCCGTTTGGTAATCAATATGGGGTTTATTCCCGGTTTGAGAGGCATTCACCAAGATCGTTTTCAAGCCCAGCTGATGTGGCACGTCTAAATTGCGAGGATCATCTTCAAACATGGCGGCTTGTGTCGGCTGCAAGTCTTCGCCGTCGAAAATAATGGCATAGGCCTGTGAGGCGGGCTTGGGATGATAAGCCGCGTGCTCAACCCCATAAAACGCATCAAATTGTCCCGCCAAGCCCAAAGCATTCACCACGTGCCGGGCGTACGGCGCGGTTCCGTTCGTATAAATAATTTTGCGCCCCGGTAACGCCTCAATGGCTTTCGCCAACGCGTCGCTTTTGGGAAGGTTCGAAAAATCGATATCATGTACCTGTTCTAGGAATGGATCGGGGTCTATATCATGTTCCTGCATCAAACCGGCCAAGGTTGTGCCATAGCGCCGCCAATAAGCATCGCGCAGCGTATCCGCCGCTTCCGGGGTCAGCTGAAGGTTTGATACGATGTAATCCCGCATTTTCACTTCGATTTGATCAAATAGCCGGATAGAGGGCTGATAGAGTGTGTTGTCCAGATCAAAGACCCAATGGCGGATGTGGCGCAGCTTCTGCGGCATGATGGTCAATCCTTCTTGTAAAAGCTGCCCTGTTGGGGTTGCTTTCCAAAACCGTAAATCGCTAAATTAGGGACTTATCACCGGAGTGCAATATGGCCCTTAACCGATTACATCAAAAAGACGCATATACGCTGATTTTAGAGGCGATTGATATGGGGGTTTTTAAACCAGGTGATCGGTTGGTTGAAAGCGATTTGGCAGAGCGCTTCGGCGTCTCGCGTACGCCCATTCGCGAGGCGCTGCAGCGGTTGGAAACACAATCGCTTCTGAATCGGGATGGCCGCAGCCTTTTTGTCTCGTCTCTGGATCACAATCAAATCGCAGATCTGTATGTTGTGCGCGCTGAATTAGAGGGGCTGGCGGCAAAATTGGCGGCGCGCACTGCGACCAATGAAGAACAGCGGGTGCTGGTTGAAATGGTCGAGCAAGATTTTGAACTGGTCGATGATCCTTCAGCTTTGGCGCGGGCCAATCGGCGGTTTCACAAGCAAATCCATCTTTCAACGCATAACCGGTATTTGGTGCAGCAGCTCGATCTCGTTCACCGTTCAATGGCGCTGATGGCGACCACGTCGCTTGCTGCAGATGGGCGCGGCTTAGAGGCGATGAAAGAACATCAGGCGATTGTTACAGCGATTGTCACACGCGATGAAGATGCGGCGTATCAGGCGTTGAAACATCATTTATCTTCCGCTTTTGTCACCCGTTTGAAACAAAAATCTGAGGCGACATAGGGGGAAGATAAGCCACCCCAGCTTTGACTAAATTGATCACCATGCGCGGTTTTCGCCCAATAAAAGCGGTTTACGATCAGCTCATAGAGCGCTTTATACGCCGATAGGGTGGCCATTGCGAAATATACAAGTTGCAGCGGCAGCCAACGTTTGAGACCTTTATGCCCTGATTTTTCCACCGCCATAACCCCGATCGCACCATCGACCAGCAAGGCCAATGCAAATAGCGCACCGATTGCATTGCTATAGCCGTGGGAAAGCGCCAGATCTTGCCGCGCCATCAGCCCTGCCGCCACGCACCAGAATATCCAAAAAAGCGGCGCAAAAAGGAAGGTGGCAATCGCAGGAACGAATAATGCGTGCACCCCAACCCAGCGCCAAATACCCAGATCAGCCAGCAGCCGCTTTGGAGATCGATTATGGCACCAATAGGTCATAATATAGCCCTTTTGCCAACGTGAGCGCTGTGTGATCCAAGTTCGCGGCGTTTTGGTGGCCTCTTCAAAGGTTTTGCTATCGAGCAACGCGCATCGTAGGCCCGCTCGTGACAACCGCAGGCCCAGATCAGCATCTTCGGTAACGTTAAAAGCATCCCAGCCCTTTAAATCAATCAGGGCCGCGCGCCGGATATACATGCTGGTTCCCCCAAGCGGAAGCGCAAACCCAAGCCGTGCCAACCCGGGTAAAATAACCTGAAACCATGCCGCATATTCCAAAGCAAAACAGCGTGTTAGCCAATTTTTATGCGCGTTGTAAAAATCCAAACGCCCTTGAAGGCAAACGAGACGGGGATCGGCCATAGCGAACTGGTTGGCAACTTTTAAAAGCTGATCTTTTTCCGGGGCATCTTCGGCATCCAAAACGCCGATAATGTCACCGCTGCTGAAGCCAAAGGCAAAGTTTAACGCGCGTGGTTTGGTTTTTACACGCCCTTTTGGCACCGTTATAACGCAGCACCAACTTGGCAGATCGGTCGCTAATAATGCGGTTTGGGTTTCCACATCACCATCTTCCAAAATCAACATAACCTCAAGATGCGTGCGCGGATAGTCAAGCCTTTGCAAGTGATAGAGAAGGTGATGCAGGATCCTTGGTTCTTCGAGCAACGGGATCAAAATTGTGATACGAGGCAGAACTTGGGGCCGGTTGGATGGCGCTGCAGAGGCTGATTTGTGGCCAAGGGCGCCAATAAAAATTGTGATTTTCAAGATGGTTGACAGGCTTAAGCTTGCCAAGGCCACGCCCAAGAAAATGTGGAATAGGCTCACTATCGCAGTGAGCTCGCTGCGCAGCATCAAACCCGCCAAAACGCAACACAGGGCGATAAGATATGGGAGTTTCAGATTGAGTGATCGGCAGCTTTGATGGCTGGGCAAACCTGTTTCTGCCTGCTCAAGCAATTGCGCGGAAAAAAGCTGAAGCGTTTGGCTTCGAATTTGTGCAGGGCTGGCGAGAACAAGACTAAAATCACCGCATATCTGGCGCAATTCTCTAAAATTTTTGTAAAAATCCTGAACATTTGCGCAAGCAATCTGCCAATGGCCATTTGTAAACCGCCAAGGAACCAATCCTGTTTTTAACCAGAAACCTGCTGCCGATTTAGGAAAAACTGAAGGCTTATCGGGGGTTTCCGCGTGGTTTAGACCCTGCTGCTGCGCCAAGGCTTTTGCTATATTGTAATGAGAGACTGTTTTTTCTGATACCAAAAGCTCGCCCAAAGGGCAGGGGTGTAGGCTTTGTTGGTGCAAGGCAAGCCTGAGCTTCGGCGCAGAAATTTTGCCTTGTTCAAGAAGTATCTGCCCCAGTTTTTTACCAAATTCAGGCATCTAAACAGAGGTTAAGGTTGAGGTCGCGGCGGCAGGCCTTTGCAAGCTGAATTTACGTGCCATAAGGCACAGAACGCCAAAATAATTAAGATTAACCTAAAGGTTTACGCGTTAACCTTTGCCTTCATCGAGGCAGCGAAACGTTCAAACAGATAAAAACTATCTTGCGGGCCCGGGCTCGCTTCGGGATGATGTTGAACCGAAAACACCGGGCGGCTCTGCATTTTTAACCCGCAATTTGATCCGTCAAACAACGAGATATGCGTTTCAACCACGCCCTCAGGCAGCGATTGCCCATCGACAGCAAACCCATGATTCATTGACGTAATTTCAACTTTACCACTTTCTTGATCGCGCACAGGATGGTTGGCACCGTGATGACCATGGTTCATCTTTATGGTTTTTCCGCCAAGCGCCAAAGCCAGCATTTGGTGGCCAAGACAAATACCAAATATTGGCAAATTGGTGCTTTCAAGGATTTCTTGTATCATCGGCACGGCATAGCGGCCGGTCGCAGCGGGATCGCCTGGGCCATTTGATAAAAACACCCCATCCGGTTGTAACGCCAAAACCTCTTGTGCCGTCGTTGTTGCTGGCATCACGGTGACATCACAGCCTGCAGAGGCCAAACAGCGTAAAATGTTACGCTTGGCCCCATAATCAATCGCCACAACTTTATGTTGGGCGCGCTGCTGAGGCTTGTGCCCATCTTTCCAGGTCCAACGTTGCTCATTCCAGTGATAGGTTTGGCGGCACGTGACCTCTTTGGCCAAATCCATGCCTTCCAGCCCGTTGAACCCGCGGGCTTTTGCGATCAAAGCCTCGCGGTCTATGTTACCTTCAGGATGATAGGCTATGGCGACATGCGGAGCCCCTTGTTGGCGGATTACGCGCGTTAAGCGGCGGGTATCGATGCCGCCAATCGCAATGCGGCCGCGGGCGCGCAGCCAATCTGATAATTCTGTTTGTGCGCGCCAATTTGAGGCGCGCGTTGGATCCCATTTCACCACCATCCCCGCGGCAACCGGATCCACCGCTTCATCGTCTGAATTATTCACCCCGACATTGCCGATATGTGGAAAGGTAAAGGTTATGATTTGGCCGCAATAAGACGGATCAGTCATAATTTCCTGATACCCTGTCATTGCGGTATTAAAGCACAATTCTGCCACAGCTTCCCCTGGGGCACCAAAGCCATTGCCATAAAATACAGTGCCATCGGCCAATGCGAGGCAGGCGGTCGGCTCAGATCTGAGAGAGGAGGCCATTTTTTCACTTTCTTGAGGAGTAAATTTGCGGCAACCTAATGAGTTGTGACGTAAGCGTCAAGCGGCTCTGCCTCGGCGATTCCTTGCTGATTTTTAATCTGTGCTTGCTCTTGGCTGTGGTTTTCTCTACTGCTTGCGGCCGTCACGATATTAGAGGTGTTTTATGGACCTTCGCGCCCGAATACTTGCTTCAATGAAGCAAGCGATGAAAGAAAAAGATGCCGAGCGTCTTTCGACCGTGCGCTTGATCAGCGCGGCGATCAAAGACAGAGATATCGCGGCGCGCGCGGATGGCAATGATGACGGCGTTGACGAAACCGAAGTCATGGCAATCCTTGGCAAAATGACTCGGCAGCGTCAGGAAAGCGCCCGCACATATGAAGAAGCTGGCCGGTTGGATTTGGCCGAGCGGGAAATGGCTGAAATTAAGGTTATTGAAGAGTTTTTGCCCAAACAGTTGAGCGCGGATGAAATTTCTCTTGCGGTTGAGACAGCGATTGCAGACATGAACGCCAGTTCTATCCGGGATATGGGGCGCGTCATGGGAGTTTTGAAAAGCAAATATATCGGTCAGATGGATTTTGGCCACGTTGGCCCCTTGGTGAAAGAGAAGCTTTTAGTATAGTTTGGTTTTTTGAAAAATACCGTGTATTTTTTAAACAGGAATTTAAAGCTGCAGGTTCTGTTTAATTAGGGTTTTCATTTGCGTCAGTTTATCTAAAAGCATTAAGATAAGATTATGTAGGACTATTGAGGTTTAACCACTTTAGGAACGAATTGCTCAAACGCCAGATGTCTCCAGCGCATTCTTGACCGCATTAACGCAAAAATTGTTAAGAATAGAATGAACGTTTTCGTAAAACAAAATATCTAGCAACACGACAAAAATAATTTGATCTAATTATAAAATTGAAATTACTTATTGTGTATTCTTTCATCCACTATATTGATGACTGGGTCAATTATCGGCTTCATTTAGTAGAAAGTGCTTAACTTTGTCGAAACGCATTCTAGTTGATATGTCGCTTACCAGCGTGCACCATGGTCATATCAGATTGTTAAAAAAGGCCGCTGATTTAGGTCGTGTTGTCGTCGCACTCACCAGCGATGAGGAAATTCAAAAGTCAAAAGGCTTTTCTCCAGCCTTATGCTTTGAACATCGCAAAGAAATTGCGCTTGCGATTAGATACGTAGACGAAGTTGTTGAAAGCAAATGGTTGATCGATGAAGCGTTTCTGGATGCACATGAAATAGATCTATTGGTTCACGGAGCTGACAATTCAAACCCAATTTCAGAAAGCCGTTTGGTTATCTTTCCAAGAACTGAAGGTATAAGCAGCGAAGTACTTAGGAATTCAAACGGTTGATCGTTTTTAAGCTCCAAAAAATACGCTATTTATATAAGAATGTGACGAAAAATGGTAAAGACAGTTAAGTCAGTATACGTCCTACAGCATTGATAGATTGAAACACAAAACCTGTAATAGCAACGCCATTCGTAAACCGCACCTCTCGCGACCTCATAAAGGCATGTGAAGCAATGAAAAAAAATGTCTGGCTTAAACGCTTTTCGACTAAAGCCTTAAAAGAACAATTCAATGAAATCATTGATCTGCTTAATGAAAAGCACGTGCCCTATTATGTTGATTGCGGTGCTCTTTTAGGGATAGTGCGCGATGGCGATCTTTTGCCCTGGGATAATGATACCGATTTGGCGATAAATGCCGAAGACACAGAGAAATTGACTTCGGTTATTGAGGATATTCAAAAGCTTGGGTGGTCTTGTGAGTTTGCAACATTTTCAGAGAATAACGCTTTTGCCACCCAACAAGATCATCGTGTTTTAAAAGTTTATGATACATGGCTGGGGTTTTTCAAAGGCCCCACGCGGATGGATATTTTTTTGTTATACCCAATGGGTAAATATAGATGTTGGAGTGCAGCGAATAGATATATGCGCGTGGATCGTAAGTATTTTGAGGGGGCCGAATTTATAGATTGGAATGGCCGTACTCTGCGCGTGCCAAGGTATTTTAAGGCATACCTTACTGAAAAATATGGTGATTGGTCGGTGACGGTGAAAAATTGGAGCTGCAAGGGAGAACTTACAATTTTCGGTGCAGAAACAAAAGTTAAGGGTCCGATAATGGTTGATCAATCAAATAAAAAATAAAATCGCGTCGGCTTGGAATGTCTCAAGCTCTCTTAGTGCACAAAGAATAGGGAAATCAGATCAAAGCTCAAAATGTGCTTCACTTTGAAACTCTGAATGCCGATCGAAATTCAGCTTAGATCTGTGCAGTTGCTGCAACACTTGATTGTAGTGGTTCCGTTCCAACTTGATCTGACATTTTCCGTTCTGTTAACAGGTTTTGTCAGATTAAATCTGGTTGCTAACCTTTCTTTCCAAATCTGTTTCCCGCTATCATGGTCTCCCAAAGTATTCATCCGAAACAGATTTTACTCTGATGCGTTTGCTGAGTATTGTATTGATCCAATCATTTATCCAGACTGGCCTAAAATGCATCGATGGATTAATAGAGTTTGTAGGGGAATGTAACCTGATATAATTCTTGCAAGATCGTCTTGTGGCAGCGTTCACACATACCGTTGGTTTGCGGCGGTTTTTGCCTTGGTTTTGGTATGTTCGATGTCATAAAATGGCAGGGCACGCTCGTTGAGAATGTCAGCCGCTGTGATGGGCGTTTGAGTAATATAAAGCTTGGAATGCGCGACCTTGGAATACCTATAGAAATAGGTCTGCTGACAGACACGCCTTAAGTACTCCAGGCTGTCGATATAAAACGTGTCCTGAGAGCCAATATAACCTCGATGGACGGTCTTGATCTTGCCGAACACTTCATCTCGTTATGTTTCTTCTTCTCAAGGGCCTGGACCTATGCTTTGGTCTGGGCGCGCCCCCGTTTCAGGAACTATTGTTTCCATTGCTCTCAGCTGTGTTTTGAAGTTTGCTTAGTCCTAGCGTAGCAAAATGGATCGTAGGCCGAAAGCGGAGGCGAAGTAACCTAACTTGCGCAACTCGTTTGAGGTGCGGGCCTAGCCATACGCAGAAAAGTCCGTTGCAAACTTGATGACCGCATCCTTGGTCGCCTGATCTACCCAATTGGCAAGGTTTGGCTTACGCTGTGCG
>Ga0228628_1000801_pt1 | contig 13905 bp, 17 predicted proteins | sample 34DmetaG_FD_183172 | JGI IMG/M metagenome (GOLD analysis project Ga0228628, IMG submission 183172) | Seawater microbial communities from Monterey Bay, California, United States - 34D | ecosystem: Environmental > Aquatic > Marine > Coastal | place: USA: California | collected 2016-09-30
TTTGTTCAGGTTTTTTTATCATGCTTTATATCCTATGCTCTTTCTTTTAGCATCCATAAATGGGCGTAAGATAATTTTAATTGCTGGCACTTTGCGAACAACTTTAGCAAATTTTTCGCCGTAGTTGCTATATGCTTTATAGAACCAATCAGGTGAATGACCGATAACCCATTCTCTAAACTGCATCCATTTAGGGTCTTGCTCGCCGTAAACTTCACGGGCAACCCAGCAAAGCATAGCCGCAGTCTGCAAATAACTAAATAAGCCGGGGTTTTGTGATTGCACTACATCTTTAGCTCCGCCTTGCTGTGCAACACCAAGAGCTTGCAGTGGCGCATTAAGTGCCGCCGCTGGAGCGCCAGTGTAACCCGCATACTGTTGTTTAGCCGCATCAATGAGTGCTTGCTGTATGCCTTGCTGTAGCAGACCTTGTTGGCCTTGCTGCTGTTGAATTGCTTGGCTTGTGCCAAATGCTTGCTGACCAAGTTGACCAAGCTGTGCAGCTCCGCCCATTTGCATTTGCTGTTGATTTTGTGCAGCTTGTAGAGCTGTGTTGAACCCTTGCTGTTGCAGATTGCCAAACGCTTGCGCGCCTTGCCTTGCAAATCCCTCATTAGTCAAAGCTTCTGCTACGCCGTGGCGCGAACCCCCAAATGCTCTAGCATTTGAAGCTTGCGCTCCTAACGTGTTCATTTGCATTTGGCGTTGTCGCTCAAGATCAGTTAGCGTGTTTTGCGTAACTTGCTTTGTGTATGGGTTCATAAACTGACCAATGTTTGGCCCTTGCATTGCTTGCTGCGTGCCTTGAAATGCTTTTTGTAAGCCGCCAGCCGCAGCTTGGTTTACGTTAAACCCTTGCGGTTGCGCTGGAGCTGGAGCTGGTGCAGCCATTGGCGAATATTGCGTGGATGGTGCTGGAGCTGGCATAGGCCTTGGCATTTCGCCATTCCCGCCACCTTTGCCTCCAGACATTGGTGGGCCGGGTAATGGAGTAATATCACTTACGCCTGTTGCGGGCATACCATCTTTTATTTTTGTTTCTCCTAAATTACCAAAACCCATTGGCACACGCGCTCCAGCTAGGCCATCGCCCGGTGTAAATCGAGGACGAGGCGTTCCGTCAGGCATTTGATTGTGAAACATTGTGCCTATATCTTGGCCACCGCCTTGCGCCACGATATTAGACGACATAGAGCCTTGCATCGGGCTGTTATTATTGAAGCTAAGAGTTAAAGGCTTTGCCGCGCCATTTCCAGACGCAATACCTGTTATTCCAGACGCCCTAGCATCAGCTATTGCCGATCCTTGCGGTCTCATTTGTCCACCACCAGCCATGTTACGCTTCCTTCTTATTATTTTTTGGTAGCAATACTGCGCCTACTGCGTATGAGAATGCTTCACCAACTGTTGCTATCACTTTACCAACTTTATTAGACTTATGTTTTTCTGGACTCATTGTGTGAGCCATTTCTTCTGCCCATGCTTTAACAATAGGCCACATAACTTTACGTGCAACTTTACCGCCAATTGTATCTTTTTTAACAAAGTCTGCTAGAGGCGCAGCCCATGCATGGTATCCGTTCATTAGTTTTCTATTGTTTCTGTGCAACCAGACGCCGTATCTCTGATCTAGCCGCCATATTTCGCGTGGCAAATAACCTAGCTCGTAATATGCACAACATAGAATTTTTGATGAGCCTCCGCCACCGCCGCCACTTGAGCTTGAGCCTCCACCGCCGCTGCCTACATTAGGGCCGGGCGCTCTAACAGCATTGCCGCTGCCATCTGTCACGGCATTTCCTTTCGAGTCTCTAACAACTCCACCAGTATATGTGGGTGTAGGGTTTGAGTTATCTCGTCTGCGTGCAGCCTCTTGAGCAACCAATGCAGCTTCATTTCTTATTGCTAACTCTTGTGCTTCTCTTTCAGCTACAACTTGGGCGTTGTATGCAGCTTGCTCAGCCGCAGATTTATTAGCGTATGCATCTTGCTGTGATTGCGTTGGAGTATTAACATCAAACATTGCATAATTATTTGGGTCAAACCCGCCAGCCGCTGCTTTTTCAGCAAAGTCTTTACTTTGAGCATCGACTGCGCCTTCGAAGTTAATGCCTGAATAAACATTATCAGCAATACCGCCACCAAAACCTAATAATCCTACTTCTGGTAAACCTGTTAAATTACCGCTTAAACCACCAGTAACAAGCGATCCGCCGTATGAACCGCCAGTGCTGTCATAGCCTAATCTTGTTGGATTTCCATCTGCATCTGGGAACGTGTTATAATAAGCCATTCCGCCTGATGGGTTTTCTTTTGATGGTTCTTGGTTCTGCAACATCTTCAAGTTGTCATAAAAGCCCATTTGGTTTGAGCCTACAGCACCCATTGCTATGTCTTCTTGAGCTAATCTAGCCGCAGCACCTTCTGGGCTTTCGATGTATCTTCTTTGGGCTTCATTTAAAACTTGTGTCTTAGGGTCATAGCCACTACCTGGTGCTATTGTTTCTGCGTATTTAGCCATTTCAGCTTGCGTAAGAGAAGAGCCGCTAACCTGCTGACCCATTTGATCTAGCAATCTTTCATAATTATCATCACTGCGCTGCTCACGTCTAATAGCCTCTTCAGCTTGGCGTTGTGTTTCAGCATATGTTGGATACATATTGTAATCTATTGGCGCAGGCGCGTTTGAACCATAACTGCCAGAATAGGGGTCAATAAAAAAGCTATCCATGTAGGATTTTTGTGCGGGCCTTTGTCTAGCAAGCTCATCTAATGATTGCTGGTATATTGGAGCTGATGAATAGCCACTTACGCCGCCAGCGTATTGTGTAGGCGCGGCCATGCCACCCATTATATCTTGCTGGCTTGCTGGAGCGTTCATGCCAAATGCGCCTGCAACGTCAGCCGTATTTTGGAATGATGCTTGTTGCATTGGTGTAAATGCAGCCACGTCTGGGCCATAGTATGGTACATAACCAAGCTGTGAAATACGTTCAGCTTTGTTTAAATTACGCTGCGCCGCTTTTTCAATATATTCTGGGATTTCAACGCTAGATGATGTTGATCCGCCTTTTCCGCCTGACATTACTCAAACTCCTTAATATACGACGAGTGTAACTGATCCCAGCCATGCTTCGCCAATGGTTTTTTCCAGCCTACACGCCCCGTCATGGTTAGTGCTGTGCATCCTTGTGCTTTAGCCCACTCTACCACATCTTGGTGCATATCCAAAATCTGATCTAGCTCACCCCCGCCAAGGAACACGTTTAACATTCGTTTACGTGGATATACCACAATTTCTGTTACTATGCACCCCTTTGGCGTAGGCCACAACTGCATAGTACCCTTATATATTCCTTCTGCCACATCAATAAAATCATGCGTGCCACCTGAATATTCCAAAGCCGCTTCAATCCAAGGTCTACATCTTTGCAATTCTTTATCCATGCGTCCTCGTAATTGCTAGTGTTGAAGATGGTATTGCTGGCACTGGGGATGATGCTGCTGTGTAATTTAAAAATCCGTCAGTGTTATCCATCATATAATTTACTTCTAAATAATCACCAGCCGCCACAGTAAATATCTGCGTGCGTGATATAACAATTGTAGCATTATTCTGATGCAATGCAGTTGTCATAGCGCCGTTTGTCGATGCTGTGCCATTTATGCTAGGCCAAAAGTAAAAGTGTACTGTGCTTGCGCTTGTTGATGATATTTGCGCGGAAAATGATAATACATATTCTCCAGCCTCTTCGAATACAATTCTGCTTGCTGGCGTACCTTGTGTAATCTTTGAATTGCCAGATGGTGCATCATAGGTCAGCTTGTATGCCGTATTTGCTAGGGCTGGTGTAACATCTGATGTTTTAGTAAAGTTAGCGTGTCCGCCCTCTACTACAATTTGACGCCACTCTCCGCCTTTGCTTACAACTGGGTATTCATATGATCTATCCCACATAAGCGTACCATCGTCTGCTGCGCTTTCGCTACCAGTTTGTTGAACAAGAGGTGATCTTGTCTGGGACATGAATTGCATGAGGCGTCTGCCCCATGTTTTCCAATCATCTCCATATGGTTCTGGTGGCCTTTGCTGTTGCGTCATCTTCTACCGCCTGCAACAACATCTAATCTATTTACCCCAACACGCCAATCTCCTAGCTCAACTGCGCTAACACGCATTCTCATTTGACGCCCGGTAAATCTTAACGATGTAGGTGTTGACATTGTGTATGGCCCATAGTCACGTTCAGTTCCATTTGGATAGAAGCGTGTCTTAAATGTTACATTTACGTCACCCTGCGTTTTTTCATCAGGTATCATTTCAGTTACGGATGCTACTGTATCGCCAGACCCAAGCATAATAGGGCCAGTTTCAGCAAACGGCGTTAGTGAACCATAATCAAAGCCAATTTCATGCTCGTAAATCTTATAGTCATCTGCATCTACCCAAAGAGGCTTTCTAAATGCACCCGCGTCAACTCCAGCAGTTCTTGCTAGTGAACCAATATACCATGTGTTTTCAATATAATTAAACACAACGTATCGGTCATTTTCTGTTGATTGAGATGATGGATAAAACCAAAATATTTCTCCAAAGTTACTGTTGGTTACGCAAAATGCCTTACTTATTTGGCCTCGGTTCATATCGTTAAAGACGTAATCTGCAACTTCACTTTGTATTTCTTGAACCGCACCGCCTGTATAAGCATAAAATGCGTGTGCGCCCATCCAGAATGCGCCAGCATCAACGACTGATACTGCTTTATTGGCAGCTAAACCACATGATGAACCAACACGCTCAATACCATAAACATATGGTGGGCCTACATAATTTGCTACGTGTGCATCTGTGCTGGTTAAGATAAGCGTTTGACCGCGTACTTTAATGCCTGCCATGATTTGACCGCTTGTGTTTAACTCTAAATCACCAGCTTCATTTGTCGCTGCAGGCGTCCAAGATGTATTGTCTTCACGATCAGACCATTGCACTTTGCGCGGGTTTCCACCCGCACCAAGAGCAAATAAGAAACGCTCTTCTGTTACCACCAATGACCTATTATCTATTGGAGCGTTGGCTATAACTGCGGCTGGTGTGCCTGTAGCTAATGCCCACTCGTATAATTTACCATCATCTTCTGTGCATCCTACAAGGTTTTCGCCCCATGTATCTAATGCCCATGATGTCGCTGGCTGTATTCTAACTGTGTCTGGGCGCTCTACACCAAATGCGTAGCTGCCGTATAAACTACCGCCATACCCTGTAAATGATATTGCATCATCTCTGCCCGCAGTAAATGATACTGGCGTTATATCAAACCTAGAGCCAGTTTCATTCCAGACATATAATTTATTATATGAACCACCAGCTATCCACCGGGCATTACTATTATCTATCCAAGATAACATTCCACGTATTGGAGCTGCGGCGGCGTTATCTGAACGTGTACGCCATCCACCCATAGGGCGCATGGTATTATCTATCCAGCGAATTAAATTTGCATCACGCCAACGACCATTAGATTGCAGGTCAGTTCCGTTTCGGTAAACTCCAGAAGGAATATCTAGTGGAATAAGTGGCATATAGACCTCATGGCGTTAAACTTATGGGACTATAACACATTTTGTAGTAAAATAACAACAGGGGCAATGCATGTCGCCCCTGTTGAGTATATTTATTATTCTGCAGCTTCTTCAGCTTCAATTATTGCTTCATCTAAGGATACACGTAGCATCTTTGTGAAAGCATCTCTGCCAACTTTAAGTTGGTCTAAGTTAAATTCTGCCGAACCAATCTTTTGTTGCAATGAATTGATATGATTAATCATAACTTTCTGTGCATCAGTGAGTTGGTCTTCAGTGTATTCTTTATCATCAATCGTAATAACCTTTTTATCTTCAGCCATTTTGATCTCCTATTGTTAAGTTAAAATTACCAAGGCATCCCCGTTGAGGATGTTGGGTTTGCAAGTTCAGCTATCTTAGCATCATTTGCCGCTTCAGTATCAGCTTGTACCACTTGTTCGTGTACCCATTCTAATACTTTTGCTTCTGTTAGATCAGCGTAAGGTATAAAGTCAGAGTCCGATGGATTAGGTGTGTGACTTGTAGTTCCATATGCTGATGCAGTGTTCGTTCCATCTGTGCTTTCGCAACGCCAGTGAGCTATTGTTACTCCATCATCAGATGTGTTTCGCTCTAAGTTAGCGATAGACCATGTGTGTGTGTTTGGCATAATAGCCTCCTATATTTCTTGTGCATCCATAGCTGTCTGATATGCAGTCTTCACTGCGTCTGTCCAAACAGCGTTACAGATAGCTTGCACTTCGGTTGACTGATCTGAGATGTCCGTGTCACCCCATGTATCACCTGATTTAGTTGAGCATTGTAAGACGTGACGATGGAATGATCTGCTGATCTCTGTACCATCTCTAGCTATCACTGTAGCTGTACGAACTTGCACATGCTTGTAATCTCCAACTACTTCAATCTTATCTTCTACTTGTGTTTCTGTTAGTGCCATATTGGCCTCCTTTGTTTTATCGTGGCGTGATTGCCACCTGTCCGACCCAAAGCTATGCAGTGGGTTAAATTCTATATGTGAAACTTAGATGAAAGTTTGCGCTTGCACTTGCGTATAGCGTTGGCGATCTTCTAGTTGCACCATTAGGTCTATTGCAGAAAATAGATATGCTATCAGTACCCTCACTGCCGTGACCCGCTAAAGTGTCACCACTGGAATATCCTATATTTTGAGCAACACCGATAACTGGAGCAGACCGCCCTTGCACACCATAGCCGCCTACATTATATGGTAAGCCCTCAACCTTTAAAGCATAATTTATGTTATTCGGTGAGTATGAGCCAAGAGAAGCTGGCGTAGCCATCGTTGGATTAGCAGTAACCCAAACCAAGTCGCCAACTTTAACATACTTTCCTGTGACTGAATTTGATGTCGCCGTAAACCCAGACGAGGGTCTCAGTACACAAGTCCAATTCCCTTCTTCATACTCGTCCAACTTATTAGCCGACCCAGTGCCGCCGAGGTATACACCGCCTGATAGGTAGAGGTCTTTGAAGCGGTATCCTGAAGTACCCAAATCCATAGCGCCATCAACACGATTACCCGTATTAAGGGAGGGCGTTATTGCAGTGCCGTTAATCATTATGGCGTGGGTGTTACTTGAAAAGTAAGTAGTACCTCCAAAAGTCCCAATATTACCTACAGCTGTGCTGTCTTTGCGGAAGATTAAAATATTACCATCTGAACCTTCTCTATCAAATATGCCTGACTGTTGGTGAGCCGCATTAGCATATATGTAACCTTGGCGGTTTAATGTTATTGATGTTGAGTCAGCTTGCGATGTTCCGCCCACCAACAAGTTGCCTGATGCGTCGATGCGCATTTTTTCAGAATTAGACACTTTAAACTGTATGTTAGGTGCGCCACCTGTGTTGTTGTTGCTATCAACGTCAACTACTAAAACGTCACTGGGGGTTTGTAATGTTCCTGTGTTAGAGTCACTCCCAAATGTAACTGTTCCTGATAGGTAGAGGTCTTTGAAGCGGACGCCAGAGTTACCAATGTCTATTGAGTTATCTTCATTACTTCCAGAAGCAGTCATATTAACAGGTATAATCTGTGTGCTGTCGAACCGAATACCTCTGTTTGTTCCTCCTATATAAGGATTGCCGCTTTGCGTACCAATACTACCTACAGTTGAGCCGTCTTTGTAAAACACAGCAAGGTTGCCATCTGAACTAAGGCGGTTTACATTTAATGGTTCAAATCCAGACCTTGTAAAACTTCCAAAACCAGATTCTCCTAAAGTTATACCAGCGGTAGCAAGGGCTGTAGTAGTCTTACCCACCAACACGTTGCCTGATGAGTCGATGCGCATACGTTCATTATTTCCAGCCGTGTAAAACTGCAAGTTTTGTGACGATGCACTTACACCTATCCTAGCTCTATCTGTGGCGCTTTCATAATCGAACCGAAGCATACCATCACCAGTACCTCCATTGTTAATAATAAGTGTTCCGTCATTATCTCCAACCGAACCTGTTGCACCAATTGTAGCTGTAGTTGAACCACTTTGTGTTACAGTCAGCCCATCAGAAGTCACTGTGCCAGTTACGTCAATGCCTGTTGATGTTGTGGCTAGTTTTTCGTTTCCATCATAAAATAACTGAACAGCCCCGTCAGCATTAAATAATGCCATGTTTTCGCCACCAACAATACCTTTATTAATAGCTACACTAGGACCATTTGTTATAATTCGTAAGTTTCCACCGCCAGCTTCCTCAATATAACCATTAGTACCATCACTATAAATCTGTAGGTCAGACCCAGTACCGAATATGGCTTTGTTATTATCTCCAAACGAAATATCTCCATCAGCAGTTACGCCGCCAATCGTACCAGAGTTAATATCAATGCCAGTGACAGGTGTTGTCCCATCTAACAGATTATCAATATTATCTAAGTTAGTGTTTATCTTTGTACCCCAGGTATCTTCAGACGCGCCAACTTCTGGCTTCACTAAGCTATATGTCGTTGTTGTAGTATCAGCCATGTTAATCTCCTATGCGGCGTTAGCCCAAGTTATACTTCTTGCCTATGAAGCTGTCCATTCCATCTATGTAGGGGAAGTGGCAGACCAATCATTGACTGCGTTAGACACATATTGCCACGTTTCAGGTGTCTTTTCAAGTGGTGTCCATGTTTCAGGTGTACTTTCTTCTATCTCCCACTTTTCAATTGCTCGGCATGTCGTAGACAATGCCGTTGCAATTGCTGACGCGGAGAACTGCACCCGGTTAAATGTAGCAGTTGTGCTTAATGCTGTATTGATTTGTGATGCACCGCTAAACACAACCACTGCGTTTGATGTTGTGCTAGATGATGGTGTTATATTTGATACTGCATGCCTTACACGCACCATATCTGAGCTGGTTGTGGATGTTGTTGCAATTATACTGCTTGAATTGCGTGTTCTTGCACCTACAGCAGACGTAGATGAGCTGGCAGATATTGCTGATGCAACTTCACGTACACGCTCGGCAGTACCAGACGTTGTTGATGATGTTGTGCTACTTGCAGATGCTTCACGCACTCTTTGCGCTTGCGTTGCAGTAGTGGATACTGTGATTATGTCAGATGCACTTAACCTAACACGCACTGAAGCCGCAGCAGTTGACGTAACTGTAACAATTGCGCCAGCGCCATCCGTGACAAAGCCATCTAGCCCAAAATTATATGAGCCATATGCACTGCGTCCATATCCACTGCGGTATTCAGCCATTAGTCTAGCGTAATATCAAGATCGCCTGATGGTAAGCGGAAAACATCACCTGTATCAATTGTTTTGCTTGTTGTTAATGCAGCATACGCAATTAAATTGCCACCAGATGCAGCATCAAACACGCCAACGTGTGTAACTGTGCCAAATGATGATGTGGCTGTGTCCCACTCGATAGCTGCGTTATTTGACGCTGTATTTCCTGAAACTGTGAATGTTACAGCTTTACGACCATAACCACCGCCAGACACTTCTGTGCCACCGCCTGTATCACTTGGGGCTGATGTGTATAATGCTATATGCCACGCTGTGGGGCGCGTTGCACTACCTGTCGTAAACACCCACGTTAGAACTGTTGTCTCGAATGTATTAGAAAAACTCATTTTAATATGCCCTTATTTTCATACGACGACCAGAACCGCCAAATTTAGCTTTTTCGCTTGCTTGATTTATAGCATCAATTGCATTTTGGTACAACGCTGCCCATACTTGTATTCTAGCATCATCTTTTAGGTATGGCGCAGAATGTATGAGTGAACCATACAAATATGCGTCAGGGTAATGCTCTAATATCCAGTTTGACGTGTTACTGTCAGATAATGCGTCTGTTTTACCAAAATAATACAATTCTGCATTATATGTGCCATCTGGAACTGGATAAACCTCTAATTCACCTGCTGTAACCGCGTAATATGCTGGTTGCCCGCTTGTGTTTAAGTTTCTAAACTTACGATCAAGCATTTCTGCTTGCGAAATTAATTCAAGTGGGCGTGTATCTCCGCTTGTAATGTAAAATCGTATAACTTCGAGCATATCTGCGGGTATTGCGCTATATTGCGTGTCAATCTCGGCTGTGCTGCGCTTTTCTTGCCGCCAATGACGGACTTGCCTGTTTAAATCTGCTTCTGCGAGTGAGACAAACGTGGATGACACAGAAGTAAGGTCATCACGATTAAGAAAATCTGCAATATTTGTCTTTAATTCTGCATATGTTGTAATTGGCATTAGTTTATTCCTGCTGCTTAGATAAATCAAAGACTTTGCGCATCATTTCCATGTCACCCATGTACTCCTTAAACAATGGATCATCCTTGTATTTCTCTACAAAGTTAAAAAACTCTTGCTCGTCAGTTATGTCAGGCAACGTAGTTTGTGTAATAGGGCCGAGTGGCTTTACCCCGTATAGTAAGCTGTAATCATCATTGTTTGGCGCTTGCACATCTTTATTTAGCAATCCAAATTTTTTAGCTGCTTTATCAGGTGCTTCAGTCATCTTAGATAGTAAACCATCTTTAACTGGATCATTGCCAGCAAAGTTAGCTTGGCCTAGCGTGCCGTAATATGTTTTATCGCCAATGTTTTCTACAGGTTGACCGCCAGTTGTCATAAGTTGACCATTAACGTATTCCATTTCGTCGCCCGGTGTTAAGACGTTGGCTAGAAACTCAGTAATGCTATTCCTGTCACTTGCGCCTTTGTCTAGCGAGTTAAGAAAGCTTAAAAATTTATTTTGTGCCATAATTATAGCCTATGCGTTGTATTTTTTACAAACTATCACAATTTTTCCATATTAGCTAGTACAACACGCATTCTATCTGATAGCTTCCACGTCCCAGCACGCCACCGAGCAGCAAATTGTGCATCTTCCAACGATAGGCCTCGGCTCATATAATTTTTAATCCACTTGTTCATCATTAAATTTTTCATCTTAGGTGACAAATTGTCGAATTTTTTTTTATTCATGCAATGCCTTTAAGATTGCGCTTGATAGACCTATTCCAGCTCATGCTTGCGCCAGACAATGCTGTGGCTGCGTCTGATGCCATAGTCAAACACAATGCATCAGCCAAGTCAGGCGATTTTAACCCACGCTTGCGCATCGCGTCCTTACTCTCAGCTTTCATCTTGCCTGCGCTGGTAAATGCGTATCGTATGCCAGTTAGCTCGGCTAAGAGCTGATCATTTTTTGGCAGTTTGCAGGATCTATCTTCCAGCCACGCTTTTGTCTTAAACCACAACTCGCTGCGCAGGTTCATGTAAGTCTTGCCCATAGCAGGCGCTTCGCCAACATTAATCCCACGCACTGGAGCGCCTAACTCACGCAGCCGATCAACTACACCGCCACCAACACCGATACTATCCACAAGTATTTCGTTTGGGCGCAGGCTTGGCGATAAATTTTCATATTCAGCCATGACACGACCCACAGTCTGCATTAAGTCTAATCCCTGCCACGCCTCAATATCCGTCACGACATTGCCATATCTTTTGCATAGCGCAGTCTTATCTGTGCCAAACCTTGCGACGTCCAAGCCCCATATTGGCCTAATGTCAGGCGTAATTTCAATGTCACGATGTATTGCGCTTTCGGCAAGGTGAAACGGAATGATCGTATCGTCGTCGGCTAGTGGGAACTCGCCAAGCACACGTATGCGGAATGCATTTGATTCTTCGCCGTATCTCTCACGCATCTCCTCGACAAACTCTGTCGATACAAGCGGGCTATCGACGCACGACCATCTGCGCGTCCACCAGCTCTTTGCCATGCGTGTTTGGCTCTCGTAAAACGTGCCTGATGAACGTGTGGGGTTAGACAAGAGTAACGTGGTTGCGCTGTGGCCTGACATTGAGCCAGCCGCAGCTTCAAAGACTTTCTCAGGCACACCAGATGCCTCATCTACCACCAATAAAACATTCTCAGAGTGAACACCTGCTAGTGCCTCTGGCGTTTCTGCGCGTGACGTTCTAGCTGATATGAAAGCCTCGGACGCTGCCGACGTTAGCTCGACGCGGTCTGATTTGGTGGTTAGCAATTGCTGTAGGTGGGGTGGCAGCTCGTTAATCCAGCGTTTTAGCTCGGCAAACAATGCGTCAAACAATTGGCTCGACGTGGGGGCTGTGACGACGACCTTATTTGGGAAACGCAGTAGGAGAAACCAGAGCATAGCCCAAGACGCTGACGTTGACTTCCCTGTACCATGCCCAGACCTGACGGACATTTTACGCTCGCCAGATGCTATGGCATTCAGGAACTCTTCCTGATAATCGTATGGTGTAGCGCCTAGCACCTCTTTGACGAATAGCACTGGATCGTCCCGGTAGCGTAGGACAAACTCTTGTAATGGATTGTCACTCATCGGATACATCCTCGTAATCTGCGTCAATCGTCTTCGCCTCACGCTCACGATCTTCGCGGTCTATTGCCGCCAAATCGGAATTGACTTTGCGCAGCGCGTCTAAATGCATGTCACCCACAGAGATTGTCACGTTTGTCTGGGGTCTATTGCCGTATCGCTCTTGGTTGTACGAGCCTGCCATGAATTTACGCCACTGCACCTTTTCGCGTGTGGCGGCTATTTCACTGCTTGTTGAGCCACCATCCAAGTCATCTACCATTGTTAGGCCTTGCTCTACGAGTGCATCCGCTGCCTCTTGGCGGGCTTTGGCTAGGGCGTTGCCATACTCAGGGATAGTCTTGAGGGATGTGCTGAGATACTGCCGGGAGCAATCATATTCTTTTGCAAGGGCTGTGAGGGTATTGCCAGAGGCGATCTGCTCAAACAAGTATTCAGCACCGCCTTTGCTTAGTACATCAGCAAGTATTCTTCTGCGTAACGCTTTGCCTGCCATTGGTGTTCTCCTATCTCCCGTGATTAGGGTGAAAATTATATTTTTTTTCGGCAGTTTGACGTGCGTTTGCTGCGTCTGTAATATTGTCATAACTTCCAAGAAAAATTGTTTTTCGATTAACGCCTATTTGTGCTACCCATTTTGATGATGCTTTATTCCAATATACACCAATAATTCCGCTAGTATTAGTGCTAGGGCGTTTTTTATTTTTACCATTCTCACGTACACTAACAACTCTCATATTTTTTATGCGGTTATCCAATGGATTCCCATTAATATGATCAATTTGCTTATCAGGCCATTTGCCGTGGTATAATGCCCAAGCAACTCTGTGAGCGCCGTAAGCTATCTTGTTGACCCTGCATTTAAAATAACCTCTGCCGTCCTTGTAGGTTGCAGTTTCTTTGCCAGCATAGTTATTATTCCAATATTCAATTGATCTTTCAATGTTTGCTGTTTTAGGCGGGTAATGCTCATTGGTTCTCTTGAGCCAATACATTTTGCCCGTCGTTGCATCATAACGTATTGTCTTGCGTAAATACTCTACAGTTGGTAATTCTTTTTTCATCGCGGCTATCCTTTCGTAATTGTTGCCGTGTAGGTGCATTACTTTTTGCAGTCTGAGTAATGCACCATTACACTTTAAATTATTTTTTTTTGATAAGCAATATAGGCAATTGTGTGCGTGAGATTATACACACACACTACCCCCGTAAAATCCGTTGACGGGGGGGGCTTCCTCGCTGCGCCAGATGTGTAGTTTCGCCTAAATGGAACAACGCATAGCTCATATTGGCTGTATATTGACTGATATTAGGCTAACCCATTGTAATCATTAGATATACTGTGGATTTACCTATGTATGTCCGATAATGTATATTATGTTAACTTTCAGTTTATCCGAAAGTATTGACTAAAGATTTGCTTTTGTTTACGCGGACGCGCCCCTGCAACGGCGTGCCAATGTGTTGTATCG
>Ga0228628_1000829_pt1 | contig 13618 bp, 12 predicted proteins | sample 34DmetaG_FD_183172 | JGI IMG/M metagenome (GOLD analysis project Ga0228628, IMG submission 183172) | Seawater microbial communities from Monterey Bay, California, United States - 34D | ecosystem: Environmental > Aquatic > Marine > Coastal | place: USA: California | collected 2016-09-30
GTTTATACAGAATCTTTTGACGATCGAACTTCTGCATTAGTAAGAGAAAAACAGATTAAAAGGTGGAAAAGCCGAAAAATGATTGAGCATTTAATAAAAGAAAAAGAATAGCTCAGTTGGTTGATAGCATCCCGATTTTACATCGGGAGGGTCAGGGGTTCGAATCCCTTCGCGCCCACCATTATAAACCTCATCAGAAACGATGAGGTTTTTTTATTTGATAATTGCTTTGTGTTATTTTATTTATATTTTATTTTCAAAAGCTTTAAATAAGTATTATGTAGGAAGTACATCAAATATAGATGAGCGTTTAAAAAAACACCTTTCTAATCACAAGGGATATACTTCTATGGCTAAAGACTGGGAAATTGTTTATACAGAATCTTTTGACGATCGAACTTCTGCATTAGTAAGAGAAAAACAGATTAAAAGGTGGAAAAGCCGAAAAATGATTCAGCATTTAATAAAAGAAAAAGAATTTTTAGCTTTTTCAAAATGGGGTGTAAAGGGATATATAATCCCTATTCAGCAAATAAATTTTTATAAGTGTACCCACAACAACAAACCTCATCAGAAATGATGAGGTTTTTTTATTTTACCTCTTTTCTAAAAACCTTTTTTGTAAATTCGCCTTTTAAATTTCTTTATCTTGAGTGGTATAAAAATTGGAATTATTGGTCTTGGATATGTGGGTTTACCACTTGCAAGACTCTTTGCAAAAAAATATAAAGTTATTGGTTTTGATATTGATGAATCAAGAGTAAATCAAATTAAAAAGGGAGTTGATAAAACTAATGAAGTTAATAATAAAGCTTTACAAGAAGTATTAGTTGAAAATTCAACAGCACCTAAAGGCTTTTATCCTACTACAAATAAAACCTTATTAAAAGAGTGTAATTATTTTATTGTAACTGTGCCTACTTCAGTCGATAAAAATAATCAACCTGTTTTAGGTCCTTTACTTTCTGCAAGTAAAACTATTGGAGCTTTTTTAAAAAAGGATGATATTGTTATTTATGAATCGACAGTTTATCCTGGAGCCACTGAAGAAGATTGTGTACCTGTTTTAGAGGCAGTTTCAGGATTAAAACTTAATACAGATTTTTATGTGGGTTATTCCCCAGAAAGAATTAGTCCTGGAGATAAAATAAAGACAGTAGAAAATATTTTAAAAGTAACTTCTGGCTCTACAAAAGAAACTGCTTTAAAAGTAGATGAATTGTATAATTCTGTTTTAAAAAATGGCACTCATTTAGCTCCTTCAATTAAGGTAGCTGAAGCTGCAAAAATTATAGAAAATTGTCAAAGAGACATTAATATTGCTTTTGTAAATGAGTTGGCTAAAATTTTTAGTTTAATGAATATTAATACTTCTGAAGTATTAGAGGCTGCATCAACAAAATGGAATTTTTTACCATTTAAACCAGGTTTGGTTGGCGGACATTGTATAGGGGTAGATCCATTTTATTTAGCTCAAAAAGCACAGCAATTTGGGTATTACCCAGAAATAATTTTATCTGGTAGAAGATTAAATGATAGTATGGGTAATTTTATTGCCTCAGAAATCGTTAAGTTAATGATTGATAAAGAAGTTAAGGTTAAAGGAGCAGAAGTTTTGATTTTAGGATTTACCTTTAAAGAAGATTGTCCTGATGTAAGAAACACAAAAGTAATTGACATGTATTTAGCCTTAAAAAGCTTTGGGACTAAGGTAGATGTTTATGATCCTTTGGCTAACGAAGAAGACGTTAAGAGTGAGTATGATATTCATCTTACAAATAATTTAGATCAAAAAAAATACGATGCTATTGTATTAGCAGTGCCTCACAAAGCGTTTATTTCAATTGATATTGATCAACTCAAAAAAGATGATGCTGTGGTGTACGATATCAAAAATTTTTTAAATCAAAAAGATAAAAGTTTATAATGAAGAACTTTGCCATGATTGGGGTTGCAGGTTATATTGCACCCAGACATTTAAAAGCGATTAAAGATACAGACAATTATTTACTGTGTGCTTTAGATAAATTTGATAGTGTGGGTATAATGGATTCTTATTTCCCAAATGCGGATTTTTTTACTGAATTTGAGCGATTTGACAGGCATGTCGAAAAGCTAAGGAGAAATGGTAAAGGGCTAGATTATGTGAGTATTTGTACACCTAATTATTTGCATGATGCTCATATTAGAATGGCTTTACGTAGTGGGGCACATGCGATTTGTGAAAAACCTTTGGTGTTAAATCCATGGAATGTAGAAGCTTTAATGGATATTGAAAAAGAATCTGGTAAAAAAATAAATACCATTTTGCAGCTTAGGCTACATCCAAGTATTATTGCTTTAAAAAATAAAATTAACCAAAATACTTCCGCTACAAAATACGATGTCGATTTAACCTATATTACTTCTCGAGGAAAATGGTATGATATTTCTTGGAAAGGAGATGAAAGTAAATCAGGAGGCATTGCTACAAACATTGGAATTCATTTTTTTGACATGCTTTCGTGGATTTTTGGTGATGTGCAAGAAAGTATGGTGCATGTAAGAGAGAAAGATAAGTCTTCAGGGTACTTAGAATTTGAAAATGCTAGAGTGCGTTGGTTTTTATCTATAGATGAAAATAGTTTGCCAAAAAATATTAAAGAATTGGGGCAAAAAACCTACAGGTCAATTACGATCAATGATGAAGCACTAGAATTCAGTACAGGGTTTACAGAATTGCATACAGAAAGCTACAAATCTATTTTAAAAGGAGAAGGTTTTGGATTGTTAGATGCAAAATCTTCTATAGATATTGTTTACGATATTCGAAATGATGCTTTAAAAAATAACGGAGAAAAGCATCCTTTTCTATTAAATAAATAAATCTATATTTGTAAAAAAAGAAATTATGAAGAAAAAGGCGATAATTGTTTCTGGCTACTTCAATCCCATTCATAAAGGACATTTAGAATATATTAATAATGCCAAAGCCATGGCAGATGAGTTGTTTGTAATTGTGAATAGCGATCATCAAAGAGCTTTAAAAGGATCCAAAGAATTTCAAAAAGAAGACGAAAGACTTTTTATTGTACAAAATATCAAAGCTGTAGATAAGGCAATTATTTCTATAGATAAAGATAGAACTGTGTGTAAGTCAATAACTTTATTATTCGATAAATTTTCAAAAGATTATGATTTGGCATTTGCAAATGGAGGTGATCAAAATAATGATTCTATTCCAGAAGCGCCAATTTGTAATGAATTAGGCGTTAGTTTAATAGATGGTTTAGGAGATAAAATACAATCTTCTTCTTGTTTGTTAAAAGGCCGTTAACCGTTAGCCGTTAATCGATTTTCGTTCATAGAAAAACGAAAATTTAATAACAAACATAGAACAACGAAAACCGAACAACGATCAAGCTGTGAAAAAGAAAAAAAAGAAATATGGAATGTCAATTGGAGGTGTGGAAGCTTTCGCATGAATTAACATTGAAGGTTTATGAATTGTCTAGTCAATTTCCTTCTATTGAAAATTTCGGATTAACGAGTCAATTGAGAAGGAGTGTAGCAAGTATTCCGACAAATATTGTGGAAGGACAAGGAAGACAGTATAAAAAGGAGTTTATTCAGTTTTTGTATATTGCAAAAGGTTCATTAGAAGAAACGAATTATCACTTGTATTTGGCTAAAGATTTAAAATATATTTCTTTAGTCTTGTATAAAGAATTAGACGAGATTTGTATGCGAATACGAATGATGTTATATAAATTAATAAAATCGCTAAGAAGATTGTAAATTTTTTTAAAAAAAAGTCAATCCAAAAACGATCAACGTCAATCTAAATTCGTAGAACGAAAAACGGTTAACGAAAAATGAAATTAGTAGAACGAACAACGAGTAATGAATACCGAACAACGAAATATGAAAATAGGAATAACATTTAGTGCATTCGATTTATTGCATGCAGGACATATCACCATGCTAGAGGATGCAAAACGTCAATGCGATTATTTAATTTGTGGTTTACAAACTGATCCTACATTAGATAGACCAGATAAAAATAGACCCGTGCAATCTGTTGTAGAGCGTTACATACAGTTGAAAGGATGTAGATTTGTAGATGAAATTGTCCCTTATGCAACAGAACAAGATTTAGAAGACGTATTACGATCCTTTAAAATAGATGTAAGAATTATTGGTGAAGAATATGCTAGTAAGCAATTTACAGGTAGAAAATATTGTGAAGAAAAAGGGATAGAATTATATTTTAATAAAAGAGAACATCGCTTTTCAAGTAGTGGTTTACGAAAAGAAGTTCAAGAAAAGGAAAACTTAAAAGATAAAGACAAATAAGTTTGAAAATCACGATTGTAGGTTCTGGATATGTGGGCTTGGTTTCGGGTGCTTGTTTTGCAGAAATGGGTAATAAAGTAACCTGTGTAGATATAAACGAAAAAAAGATAGAAAATCTAAAGAAGGGCGTCATTCCTATTTTTGAGCCAGGCTTAGAAGCTATGATGCTAAGAAATTTAAAAAATAATAATATTTTTTTTACTTCTAATTTAGCAAATGCCATTCAAGATGCTCAAATTGTATTTATTGCTGTAGGTACGCCCATGGGAGACGATGGTTCAGCAGATTTACAATATGTGTTAGCGGTAGCCAAGTCAATTGGAGATAGTATGACCAAAGAGTTGGTGGTTGTAGATAAGTCTACAGTACCTATAGGAACAGCTGATAAAGTTAGGGCAACTATTCAAAACGAATTAGATAAAAGAGAATTACAAATTAACTTTCATGTGGTTTCAAATCCTGAGTTTCTTAAAGAAGGGGCTGCAATAGATGATTTTATGAAGCCAGATCGTGTGGTTATTGGTGCTGATGCTGAATATGCATTTGAGGTAATGAAACAATTGTATTCTCCTTTTTTTAGGACACGCGATCGTTTTATTACTATGGATATACGTTCTGCTGAAATGACTAAATACGCAGCTAATGCCATGTTAGCTACTAAAATATCATTTATGAATGAAATTGCTAATATTTGTGAACGTGTAGGAGCAGATGCAAATCAAGTACGAATTGGTATTGGTTCAGATAAAAGAATAGGGTATAGTTTCATATATCCAGGTGCAGGCTATGGGGGTTCTTGTTTTCCAAAAGATATTAAAGCTCTACAAAAAGTAGCTGAGGCACATCAATACCATCCAAAAATTATAAAAGCAGTAGAGCAAGTTAATAATGAACAGAAGTTTGTTATTGCGCATAAAATTATAAAACGTTTTGGAGAAGATTTAACAGGTTTCACTTTTGGTTTATGGGGTTTAGCTTTTAAACCAGGTACTGATGATATGCGTGAAGCACCCTCTATTTACGTAGTGAAAGAGTTGGTAAAAAGAGGCGCGAAAATAAAAGCCTACGATCCAAAAGCTATTGAAGAAGCAAAAGAATTTTATTTAAAAGGAATTAAAGAGGTTAGTTACTGTAGTTCTAAATACGAAGTATTAAAAGATTCGGAAGCATTGATTTTATTAACAGAATGGAAAGAGTTTCGATCTCCAGATTTCCACGAAGTGAAACAACAATTAATGAATCCAATTATTTTTGATGGTAGAAATCAATACAATGCTTTTCATTTAGAAGAAAAAGGATTTGAATATTTTCAAATAGGGAAATAAAAATATTTTTTTTACTTTTTTAAAAAGAATTAATATAAAAAAATAAAGAGCTCTCCACTCGTTTCATTATAAAACTAGGTGAATTGGGTTCATTTCAGCTAACAGTTAGTTTAGAAGGTTTAGAAACTGTTGAAGAAGTAAATCAATTTTTAGTTAAAAATGTTCGAATACTTTTTCTACCTGATAAGCAAATTAATAAAAGTTTAAACATAAAAACAGTCGTTTTTAAACTAGTTTCTTAATCAAATTTTTGGATTTAAACCTTAAACTTCAATAGTTAACTCTAGGTTTTTTTTATTAAGGTAGCTATGCTAATTTACAAGTTGGTATTTTATCATTTGCTACTCTGGCATGAAGCAATTGTAAAGTTGTATTGTAAAAATTACAATAATGTAACCTTAATAATACAGTGCAGAAATTTATTTGTGCAGAACACTGTAATTTTTATAATATCTTAATTCCTTCTTTTTGAAAATATTTTGTTTTTTAATGATACTCTGTTAGTATTAAACGTGTTAATTCTAAAATTGCAGCTACTATAAAAGTATAATCCTTGTGTTTTTTTATTGCAATCATTAAAAATAGACCAAATTGTAGCTGCAGCAAAGTTAGGAATTGTAAAAATTATAATTGCTGTTACTTGAAAAAGTGTTTTAGTTTTATAAGGAAGTTTCTAATGATGAGAAGTCTCTACTTCGTTAAATACTTTGTTTGACATGACGGAGTTTTTTTTGGAATTATAATGTGAATTGTCATTTCGGCTATTACTGAGGTCGCAATACACTGGCGGACGAAAGTAGCTTGCGAAGTAAAAGTAGTGTAATAGAGAAATCCATACGCCAAGTATTATATATTTGGAAATTGCCAAACTCGTATTCTATTTTCCTTCGCAATGACGTATCTGGTTTATGTTTAGAGGGTTAAATAAAAGTATTCGTTGTGAGTGAAACGAAGTAATCTCCTTAATGAATTACCCTGTTTTTATGTTGTTTCTTATTTGGTTTTATTAACCTAAAGATTGCCGCAGTCGCCTTTCACGCTCCTTCATAATGACGGCTGGATTTTAGAATATGAATTTCTAATTATGAGATTGCCAGGGCTGTTTTACAGCCTCGTAATAAGGCTTTTGTATTTAAAGGAATACTACAATTATTAATTATTTATCGTATAAATTTTTTACAAAATTCATTTGTTTTTAAATTAAAAAAATTATTTTTGTAACGTGAGAAAAAGGAAGACAGAATATAAACAGTGGTTTGTAATTTACGTTAAAGTTCGGCAAGAATTTAAAGTTGCTGAACGATTAGAAAATATTGGTATTCAAACCTTTCTTCCATACAAAAAAGAGATTCGTCAATGGTCGGATCGAAAGAAAAAAATCAAAGTTCCTTTGTTACCTTCCATGCTGTTGGTTTTTGTAGAGGAAAAAGATATCCCCAAAATATTTACGGTACCAGGTCCTGTTCGTTTTTTATTCGAACAAGGTACGCGAGCAACTGTTTCTGAAGAAGAGATTACAGCGATGCAACATTACCTGTCAGGAAAATTTGAGGAAAAATCTTTATGTGTTGGCGATACTGTAGTAGTGCCATCTTTGCAACAAGAGGCAGAAGTGTTACGTATACAAGGAAAAAAATGTTTGGCAAAACTGCAACAATTCGGAGCAGTGGTGTCTTTTCAACTGAGTTAATCGGTTTAATTTTATTTAAAATTTAGTATCCATTAATGTGATTAATGACGGCGAAGCCGTGGAAAAATCTAGTGAATGGTTTTATTCTAAAGCTGCTATTGATCGGAAGTATGTAGATGCACGATTGTAATTTTTGTAAAAAAAGAAAAAGATATTCCTAAAATTGATTTTTTATTATATCGTAAAAAAATTAATTTGAAAAAGCACATTATTATTTCTGGGCATTCCAATTTAATTCATAAAGGGTATTTAGAATATTTTAACATTACGAAAGTTCATGCAGATGAACTTTCATTATTGTGGATAATGCCCTATAAAGAAGGTTGAAAAATTATAAAAACATTAACTTCTTTTATATTTTGAGAACTCACTATAATTATTACATTGCTAAAGAAAAAAAAATTCACATAAATGCTGTGTGCGCTTCATTTAATTAGGCATATAGTTTTTTATTTTTTCAGCAAAAGATCATACCATTAATAACTTAAAAATAAATATATAAACCATGTGTCGTATTCGTCAGTATATTCATATCGCAATGCTCTGTTTCGGTCTTTCAATATCTTATGCACAAACCGAACAAGATATTGTAAAAGAAGCTGATAGGCTTCAAATTAGTTCTAGACAAGAGGCAATTAATGCATTAGCAAGTAGAGGAATTAGTTTAGCGCAAGCAAAAGAAATGGCGCAATTAAGAGGTATAGATTTTGATACTTTTTTAGAAAACTATTTAAAAACAAACACAGCAAGTAACCCAAATGCGCCAGATAAGCCATCCTCTAAAGAAGCGGTGGTAAGTACCGTAAAAATTGCTGATGTAAAGGCTATAGAAGCAGTATCCCCAAAAATTACAAAAAAAGAGGATGTTACCAATTACTTTGGCTACGATATTTTTATCAACAATCCATTTGGTCAAAAAGAATACTTAATTGGTAATATAGATGAAGGTTATATTTTAGCTCCTGGAGATGAATTAAGAATTACAGCTTTTGGAGATAATAATTTAGAAGTAGTTGCTAAGATTGATTTGAATGGAAACATATCTTTCCCAAAGCTAGGTGTTTTTTCTGCAGCTGGTAATTCATTAAAAACGGCTACAAAACGGTTAAAAACCTATTTAGGAAGGTATTATAGTGGGTTGTTAAGTAACCCAGCAACAACTTTTCTAGACGTGTCTTTAACTCAAATAAGACCCGTAAAAGTTTCGGTATTGGGGAATGTAAATACTCCAGGACCGCACTTAGTAAACGGTATGGCAACAGTTTTAAACGCACTGTATGCTTCTGGAGGGGTTAGTACCTCTGGTACCCTAAGAGCAGTAAAAGTATATCGTAACAATCGTCTAATAAAAACCATTGATTTGTATGATTTTATTACTCAAGGTAATTTAGATAAAGACATTCGCTTGGCAAATAATGATGTTTTATTTGTAGGCCCGCGTATTTCTTCGATCACCTTGCAAGGTAAAGTAAAAAAAGCTGCTATTTATGAATTAAAGCCTAATGAATCCTTAACAGATTTATTTACTTTTTCGGGTGGTTTATTGCCAGGTGCTTCTATAAATAGCATCAACATATCTAGAATAAAGCCTTTTGAAGACAGAACACAGCAATTGGTTTTCGATCGTTTCTTAACTACTGTAAACTATGCAAAACTTCAAAAAGAGAATAAAAGAGGTTTTCAATTGATAGATGGTGATGTAGTTACACTACAAGCAATTTTAAATAAAGAAAAAAATAAGGTAACTATTGAGGGTAATGTAAATGCCCCTGGAACTTATTCTTTAAATACTTACAACAATTTACAAGGTTTAATTGTAAATGGAGCTAAAGGTATTCTGCCAAAAACATATTTAGAGAAGGTAGATGTTTTTAGAGAGGATGAAGCAGGAAAATTGTCATTTAAAACCTATAATTTAAAAAGTGTTTTGAATGGTGATGTTTTGTTGAACTTGCAAGAAAACGATCGTATTAAAATCTATAGTATGGAAGAGGTTGTAGGCCAAGAAAAAGTTTCTATTTCAGGTTTTGTAAACGCACCAAAAACTATTTTTTGGAGAGAAGACCTTTCTTTATTTGACCTTATTTTTTCAGCGGTTTCTTTTGATGAAGTAGCTTTTAAAACTAAGGTGTTGGCAAGCCGTGTAGATGTATTGCGTTTAGATGAAAATACAGGGCAATACGTTAAAAGCCAGTATAGTTTAGATGATATTAATCGCTTAAGCCTTGTAGAACTAATGCCTAATGATAAAGTGGTTTTGTATTCTAAAAATGTGACTGAAGACCTAACGTTAATCGTTACTGTAAAAGGGCAGGTTATAAACCCAGGACAGTACCAATTGCAAAAAACCATGTATGTAGAAGATGCTATTTTAGCGGCAGGTGGTTTTACTGAGATTGCAGAAAAAACAAAAGTTACCATCAATTCTTTAGATAGAAATGTATTAGCGGGTACGTATTCTTCTGCAAGCTCATACACAATTGATGTAGATTATCTATTAGGAAAGAAAGCACAACCAGAAAATCCTATGCTACTTCAAAATGACGATATTATAACGGTTGCTGCACCTATTAGAGCAAAAGCACAACCAGTAGTGCAAGTTTTTGGGGAAGTAAATTATCCTAGATCTGTAATTGTTGAAGGGGATCAAACAGGGTTAAAAGATGTAATTAATGCTGTGGGTGGTTTATCTAATTTAGCCTATTTAAAAAGTTCTTACGTGCTTAGAGATAGTATTTTATTAAATATAGACCTGAAAGCTGCATTTGAAAAAAATACACTTGATTTATTTGACGGAGATCAATTAATCATTGGCTCTAAATTAATGCCTGTACAAACTAAAGGGGCCGTTTTAAATCCAGCTGGTTTTAAGTGGCAAAAAGGAAAAAGAGCCAAATATTATATTAAAAATTCTGGGGGTAAGACAAAGCGTATAGAAAGTATGTATGTAAAACACGCCAATGGGCAGTCCCAAAAAATTGGGTTTTTAAAAAATCCAGTAGTTCATCCAGGGTCAGAAATTATTGTTATTGCCAAACCAGAAAAAACTGGCGAAAATAGCGGGAAGTTTTTAGATGATTTTGTTCGAATTTTTGGGGTAGTAACAGGAGCATTAACAACCGTATTATTAGCAACTAAATTGTAAGCAATATGTCTACGAATCATCAAAATATGCAATCAGAGACGGAAGATCAAATAGATATCGTTGCATTACTGGCAAAAATTTGGGCTTCACGTAAGTTTATTCTAATAATTGTAGGTGTATTTAGTATTTTAGGGATTGTTATTGCTTTAGCAACACCCAATCAATACACCGCCTCTTCAATGTTTACTCCCAATACTAGCAAAACGAGTTCAGGTACTGGAGGTTTAAAAGGGTTGGCTTCTTTGGCTGGGATTAACTTAGGGAGTATGGACCAAGGAGGGAATGAAATTTCTCCGATGTTGTACGATAAGATTATGGAGAGTGCTACTTTTAAAAAGAAGCTGTTAATGGCACCTTTACAAAACTTGGGGGAGGCAACCAATTTAAAAACGTATTTTGAACTAAATACTTCTTTCTCAATTTTAGGAACGGTAAAAGAGTATACTATCGGTTTGCCTTCAAAGTTGTTTGGAGCCAAAAAAACAGGCCAAAATCAAGCTCAAATTGAAGGAGTTGCATTGGTGTCTCAGGAAGATTTTGAGTATTCAAAAATTATTGATGGGCTATTGAGCATCAATATCAATGATAAAGACGGGTATATTGAAATTGCTGCAAAAAGCAAATCCCCAGAAATTGCCGCACAAGTTACCAAAAATGCCATAGCCTTACTACAAGCAGAAATCATAAAAATAAAAACCAAATCTAGTTTAGAATTATTGACCTACTTAGAAGAGCAGTACGTCGCAAAACAACAGGTGCTCACTGAGGCTCAAAATAATTTGTCTAATTTTAAAGACAGTAACTTTAGTGTTGCCAGAAGCGGGTTTTCTAATACCCAAACCCGCTTGGAAACAGAAATGCAAATTGCGACCTCTGTATTTCAAAATGTAGTTACACAGCTAGAGCAGGTAAAATTGCAAGTGGCAAAAGACACTCCTGTTTTCTCAATTGTAAAGCCGGTGGTATTGCCTAACGAAAAATCTGACCCTAAGCGCAGTTTAATTGTGTTGATTTGGGTGTTTCTAGGAGCTGTTTTAAGCATCAGTTATGTTCTTGCAAAAGAGCCAGTTCAGAATATCTTAAGGGAGATTCAAAACAAAGACAAAGCTTTTGGTTTTAGTGCTAAAAGCTTGTAAAACAGAGTAGTACATCGTCTTATATTTTTGAGTTGATCAAAAAAAAATAAATAGTGACTACCGGTGGTAGTCAATAAAAAACAAATTATGAAAGTAGGAATCACCTTTTCAACCTTTGATTTGTTTCATGCCGGGCATGTAAAGATGTTAGAAGAAGCAAAACGTCAGTGTGATTATTTAATCGTTGGTTTGCAGTTAGACCCTTCAATTGATCGTCCTGAGAAAAATGCACCTTCACAGTCTATTATTGAGAGGTATATTCAGCTTAAAGGTTCTAAGCATGTAGATGAAATTGTACCATATGTATCTGAACAAGATTTAGAAGATATTTTAAAGTCATTCAAGATTGATGTTCGCATCATTGGAGATGAATACCTAGATAAAAATTTTACTGGAAGAGGGTATTGTGAAGAAAAAGGAATTGAGATTTATTACAATTCTAGAGATCATAGATTCTCTTCGAGTGGACTTAGAAAGCAAGTGAAAACAGCTGAAGATAAATAAGAAATGAATATTACAGTTATAGGATCAGGATATGTTGGGCTCGTCTCAGGAACATGTTTTGCAGAGATGGGAAACAGGGTTACTTGTGTAGATATAGATCCAGTCAAGATTGAAAAATTAAATCAAGGGATTATTCCAATTTTTGAACCGGGTTTAGAGACCATGGTTTTGAAAAATGTAAAAAATAAAAACTTATTTTTTACAACAGATTTACATGAAGCTTTACAAAATTCTGAAATCGCATTTATAGCCGTTGGAACCCCTATGGGAGATGATGGTTCTGCTGATTTACAATATGTATTGGCCGTAGCGAAATCTATAGGCCAGTCGATGCAAAAAAGATTGATTGTGGTTGATAAATCTACTGTGCCAATAGGGACTGCAGATAAGGTAAAGGCGACCATTCAAAAAGAGTTAGATGCACGGGATTCTGATTTACAGTTTGATGTGGTTTCGAATCCTGAATTTTTAAAAGAGGGAGCTGCTATAGCTGATTTCATGAAACCAGATCGAGTAGTTATTGGATCAGATTCTGAGATTGCTTTTAAAAAAATGAAGCAATTGTATTCTCCATTCTTTAGATCACATGACCGTTTTATTACCATGGACATTCGTTCTGCTGAAATGACAAAGTATGCTGCCAACGCAATGCTGGCTACTAAAATATCTTTTATGAATGAAATTGCCAATATCTGTGAAAAGGTAGGGGCTGATGCCAATCAGGTAAGAATCGGAATTGGTTCAGATCAACGTATCGGCTATAGTTTTATTTATCCTGGAGCGGGTTATGGAGGTTCTTGTTTTCCGAAAGACTTAAAAGCACTGTCGAAGATAGCTAAAGAAAATGGCTATATTGCGCAATTAATAACCGCAGTTGAAGAGGTAAATGATACGCAGAAAATAGTCATCGCTCAGAAAATTATAGCTCGTTTTGGAGAAGATCTAAGCGGTTATTCTTTTGGTATTTGGGGATTGGCCTTTAAACCAGGTACAGATGACATGCGAGAAGCACCATCTATTCATACAATTAAAGAATTGGTGAAGCGAGGTGCAAAAATAAAAGCCTATGATCCGAAAGCAATTGAAGAAGCTAAAGAGCATTACCTAAAAGGTGTTCAAAATATTAAATACGTAACATCAAAGTATGATGTTTTAAATGACATAGATGCACTGGTGCTAATCACCGAATGGAAAGAATTTCGTTCTCCTGATTTTGAAGAACTAAAAAATCAAATGAAAAATCCTATTATTTTTGATGGGAGAAATCAATATATAGCTTACGATTTGCAGAATAAAGGATTTGAATATTACAGGATTGGAAAATAATGAAATTGACTACCGGTAGTAGTCGAGAAAAAATTATGATAACAAAATCAACAAAAATATACATAGCTAGGAAAATTATCAACTTCTCAAATTGATGATCTTATTGAAGAAATTCAAATTAGGGTTGAAAAAGATGAACGAACTCTAGTTACTACTT
>Ga0228628_1000844_pt1 | contig 13491 bp, 7 predicted proteins | sample 34DmetaG_FD_183172 | JGI IMG/M metagenome (GOLD analysis project Ga0228628, IMG submission 183172) | Seawater microbial communities from Monterey Bay, California, United States - 34D | ecosystem: Environmental > Aquatic > Marine > Coastal | place: USA: California | collected 2016-09-30
ATTTATCTCGAGCTTTCTCCCAGCTTCCATTAGATCGTCTATCATCATCTGTGGAAATACTCACAAAAGAGATGTTTTTACCTTGAAACTCTTTTTCTAATTTTTTTAAATAAGGAAATTGAGCAATACATGGTCTACACCAGGTAGCCCAAATATCTATATATACATACTTTCCTCTGAAGTCTGTAAGCGATGAGGTATTTCCATTGTAATTTTCATAATTAGAAAAATCTGGAGCTTTATTTCCTTTTTTTAATTTTTCTTCAGTTCTTCTTTGTTGTAATATACGAGCATGCATTTGATCGTAATTATCTAATAATTTGTCAAAAAAAGTGTTGTTTTGAATATTAGATTGTTCTAGCATACTGTCATTTGCATTTGGATACAAAGCAGCAATACTATCCATTCCATTTTTGAAGAAATTTATTTTGTTTAAAAAAGCTTCTTTCTCTAACATTACAAACCCCTCAATACTTCCTGCAGTTAATCCAAAATTGTATCTATCAATAAAAAGATTGTTACTATTTGCTCCCTCATCGTTTCCTCGATAGTTAAAACTTGTAAAAAAATTTGAAGCATTACCAGTTAATTTTAAGTGGTATCCATTTTTTAAAAAAACAATTCCTCTTCCACTGTTTGGAGAATATAGAGTATATAAACTCGCTTCTGAAATTTTTAAGGTATCTTTAAAAATACCGTCTTCAGATATCTTAATAATTTTATTTAATCCGTTACCCATAATAGTTAGGGTAGAATCTTTGGTGTTATCTATGGTGCCACTAAAAGTAATAAAATCGGAGGGGTGTTCTGATTTACAAGAGGTTAGAAATGTAATAAGCAGGATGAAAAACCAACATCTTTTCATTAATTTAATTTGAAAATTTGTTCAAAGATAATAACTATTCAATTAGAAAAATTGTTAAATTTTGTTGCATAATCAACATCGTTTGTAGACTTTTACATTTAGAAGCACACCGTATGGATTTAACACATGAAATAGGCTCTAATCCGCTAGATTTTAAGACAAGATAAAAAGTTAGTACTTTCTCTGGATGCCGAGTCACGTATTAAAAAATGCAGAACTTATTTAGATACTAAAATTACAACTGCATCTAAACCAATTTATGGTATAAATACTGGATTTGGTGCTTTGTATAATGTAAAAATTAAGGGTGAGAATTTACAAAAGCTTCAGGAAAATTTAGTCATGAGCCATGCATGTGGAACAGGAGATAAGGTTCCTGATGAAATTGTAAAACTGATGTTGTTGTTAAAAATTCAATCCTTAAGTTACGGACATTCTGGAGTTCAATTAGCCACTGTAAATCGGTTGATTAATTTTTTTAATCATGATGTTATTCCACTTGTATATGAACAAGGTTCTCTTGGTGCCTCAGGAGATTTGTCTCCATTAGCTCATTTAACACTTCCTTTAATTGGTTTAGGTGAAGTTACTTATAATGGCAATCGAATCTCTGGTAAAGAAATCTTAGACAAACTAAATTGGAAAAAAATTAATTTACAATCTAAAGAGGGCTTAGCACTATTAAATGGTACTCAGTTTATGACAGCTTATGGAATTTATAACTTAATAAAATCTCATAAACTTTCATATTTGTCAGATTTAATAGCAACTATTTCTTTAGAAGCTTTTGACGGTAGAATAGATCCGTTTAATGAATTAGTGCATTTAGTTCGCCCACACAACGGTCAATTAAAAACAGCTAAAAGAGTTGAAGAATTTTTACAGGATAGTCAGTTAATTAATCAAGACAAGCAGCACGTTCAAGATCCATATTCATTTCGTTGTGTCCCACAAGTTCACGGGGCAACAAAAGACACTATTAAATTTGTTACAAATACGTTTTTAACTGAAATCAATTCAGTGACCGACAATCCTAATATTTTTGTTGAAAAAGATCAAATTATTTCTGGTGGAAACTTCCATGGTCAACCATTAGCATTAACGCTAGATTTTTTAGCTATAGCCATGGCAGAATTAGGAAATATTTCAGAACGTAGAACGTATCAATTAGTATCAGGACACAGACATTTACCGCCTTTTTTAGTTTCTAAACCAGGATTAAATAGTGGCTTTATGATACCTCAATATACTGCAGCAAGCATTGTAAGTCAAAATAAACAATATGCAACCCCATCAAGTGTAGATTCTATAGAATCAAGCAATGGTCAAGAAGACCACGTAAGTATGGGAGCTAATGGAGCTACTAAATGTAAAAAAGTAGTTGATAATATTCAAACTATTTTAGCCATAGAGTTGTTTACAGCCTCACAAGGCTTATCATTTAGAAATTTAAAAAGTTCTCCATTTTTAGAATCATTTATTGCTGCATTTAGAAAGGAAGTTATATTAGTTAAGGAAGATAGGGTAATGCATGAAGACATTATGAAATCATCTTTGTTTATTAATTCATTAGAAATAGATTCTAGTGAATTGTTCTAGGCAGTCATTTATTATTTCTAGTCAAAAGAATAAGGAGCTAATAGTCCATAAAATATAAAAAACCCAAACAATATGTTTGGGTTTTTAATTACTCTTCTGCTTCAGTCTTTTTTTCTTTTACTTTTTCGACTTTTTTAATTTTTATGGTTAGCTCGTTTTTTTTGTCGTCTAAATCCATAAAAATCGTATCGCCTTCTGTTAATTTAGAATTAACAATTTCTTCAGCTAGAGCATCTTCAATATATTTTTGAATAGCTCTTTTTAAAGGTCTAGCTCCATACTTTTTATCAAATCCTTTGTCTGCTATATAATCTTTTGCTTTGTCGCTTAGCTTTAGCGTATAGCCTAAATCAAGTATTCTGCTGAGTAATTTGTCTAGTTCTATGTCTATGATAGAATGAATGTCTTCCCTTTCTAATGTATTAAAAACAATAATATCATCAATTCTGTTCAAAAATTCTGGCGCAAATGATTTTTTTAAGGCACCTTCTATAATTCCTTTTGCATGTTCATCGGATTGATTTTTTCTAGCAGCAGTTCCAAATCCAACACCAGAACCGAAATCTTTAAGCTGTCTAGCACCAATGTTAGATGTCATGATAATGATGGTATTTCTAAAATCAATTTTTCTACCTAAGCTGTCTGTAATGTAGCCATCATCTAAAATTTGTAATAACATATTAAAAACATCTGGATGTGCTTTTTCAATTTCGTCCAATAATACTACTGCATAGGGTTTTCTTCGAACTTTTTCTGTTAATTGACCACCTTCTTCATACCCAACATAACCAGGAGGTGCTCCAATTAATCTAGACATTGCAAATTTCTCCATGTATTCACTCATGTCAATTCTAATTAAAGAATCATCAGAATCAAATAATTCTCTAGCTAATACTTTAGCTAATTGAGTTTTACCCACACCAGTTTGTCCTAGAAAAATAAAAGAACCTATTGGTTTGTTGGGGTCTTTTAACCCAACTCTGTTTCTTTGAATAGCTTTTACAACCTTGGCAACAGCTTGGTCTTGACCTACTACTTTTCCTTTAATCATTTGAGGGAGTTCTCCAAGTTTGTGACTTTCTGCCTCCGCTACTCTATTAACAGGGATTCCTGTCATCATAGAAACTACCTCTGCTACATTGTCTTCAGTTACAAGTTCTCTGTTTAATTTAGAATCATCTTCCCATTGCTGTTGAGCAGAATGTAATGCGGCTTCAATGTTTTTTTCATCATCACGAAGTTTTGCAGCTTCTTCGTATTTTTGACCGTTGACTGCTTTTGTTTTACTGCTTCTAATATTTTCTAGTTGCTTTTCTAGTTCAAGAACTTGCTGAGGCACTACGATGCTAGTGATATGAATTCTAGAACCTGCCTCATCTAAAGCATCAATGGCTTTATCGGGCAAATATCTGTCAGTCATATATCTATTTGTTAATTTAACACAAGCCTCAATAGCTTCGTCTGTATAATTTACATTGTGATGAGACTCATACTTTTCTTTAATATTGTATAATATTTGGATAGTTTCCTCTACACTGGTTGGATTCACAATTATTTTTTGAAATCGTCTTTCTAGAGCACCATCTTTTTCAATATTGGTTCTGTACTCATCCAAAGTAGTGGCACCGATACATTGTATTTCACCTCTTGCCAAAGCTGGTTTTAACATGTTAGACGCATCTAAAGATCCTGTGGCGCCTCCAGCCCCAACTATGGTGTGAATTTCATCAATAAACAAAATGATATCATCATTTTTTTCCAACTCATTCATCAAAGCTTTCATTCGTTCTTCAAACTGTCCTCTATATTTTGTTCCAGCTACTAAACTGGCTAAGTCTAAAGAAACAATTCTTTTATCAAAAAGGATTCGAGATACTTTTCGATTAACAACTCTGATAGCTAATCCTTCAGCTATGGCAGATTTACCAACACCTGGTTCTCCAATTAGCATGGGATTATTTTTCTTTCTTCTACTTAAAATTTGAGAAACACGTTCAATTTCTTTGTGTCGCCCAACTACAGGATCTAATTTGCCAGTTTCAGCTAAAAAAGTTAAATCTCTTCCAAAATTATCTAGAACTGGAGTTTTAGTTTTTTTGTTTGCTTTCCCCTTTTGTGATTGATCATATGGGTTCGATTTTTCTGAGGCAAACTCACCTTCATCCGAGGAAGGTGTTTCAGCTATTGGATTAGATGGTAAGATGTCATGATTTGTGTCAGTGTGAAGTTCTTTGTAAAGAGCTTTTGCTTGATCGTAATCAACATCGTATTTATTTAAAAGTTTTGTAGAGGGGTCATTTTCATTTCTTAAAATACACAATAACAAATGAGCAGTGTCAATGGCTTCACTTTGATACAATTTTGCCTCTAAAAAAGTAGTCTTTAGTGCTTTTTCAGCTTGCCTTGTCAAATGGAGACTTTTTTTCTTATTTCCATCAAGAATACTTGGAGCTGCTGGATTTAGTATTTCAAGTTTTTTTCTAACTAAATTTAAATCAATATCTAATGTTAGTAATATTTCTATTGCTTTTCCGTCTCCCTTTCGAATTAATCCAAGCAGTAAGTGCTCAGTGCCAATGAAGTCATGACCTAATCTTAATGCTTCCTCTTTACTAAAAGTGATTACATCTCTTACCTTTGGTGAAAAATTATCGTCCATATATCGCCTTTTCTTTATTGTAAATTTAACCTTTTTTAGGTAATAAATCGCAAAAAGAGTGCCATCAATCATAAACTGACAATTTGACCCTAAAAATACCCTCAGAAAGGCTTGTAAATCAGGGGTATAAATCGTGTTGAAATTTTATCAATAAATGTTAATAACTATGGGCTTTTCAAGTACTAATATCTTTGTCAAAAATAGGAATTATAGTATCTTGCTAATTGTAAATAAATAAGTATAAAATAAACAACAAATACAAGGTATGGCAGAGGGAGAAAAGTTGATTCCTATTAACATAGAAGAGCAGATGAAATCTGCATATATTGATTATTCAATGTCCGTGATAGTTTCCAGAGCATTGCCTGATGTGAGAGATGGTTTGAAGCCTGTGCATAGAAGAGTTTTGTACGGAATGCATGAATTAGGAATTAAAGCTACTGGTTCTTATAAAAAGTCTGCAAGAATCGTTGGAGAAGTTTTAGGAAAGTATCACCCACATGGTGATACATCTGTGTATGATTCTATGGTTAGAATGGCTCAAAATTGGAGTGTTCGTTACATGATGGTAGATGGCCAAGGTAATTTTGGTTCTGTAGATGGAGATAGTCCAGCTGCTATGCGTTATACAGAAGTTAGAATGCAAAAGATATCTGAGGAAATGCTTTCAGATATAGAGAAAGATACAGTAGATCATAGATTAAATTTTGATGATACTTTACAAGAGCCAACGGTTTTACCAACTAGAATTCCAAATCTTCTCGTAAATGGTGCCTCTGGTATCGCTGTAGGGATGGCTACTAACATGGCTCCTCACAACTTAACTGAAGTAGTAAATGGTACTTTAGCTTACATCCAAAATAGAGATATTGAGATAGATGAATTAATGCAACATGTGAAAGCTCCAGACTTTCCAACAGGAGGAATCATTTATGGATACGACGGAGTTAAAGATGCTTTTCACACAGGGCGTGGTCGTATAGTGATGCGTGCAAAAGCTATTATTGAAGAGGTAAAAGGAAGAGAATGTATCATTGTTACTGAAATACCTTATCAAGTCAACAAAGCAGATATGATTAAAAAAACTGCAGAATTGGTTAATGATAAAAAATTAGAGGGAATTTCAAATATTAGAGATGAATCTGATAGAAATGGAATGCGTATTGTTTATGTTCTTAAAAGAGATGCAATTCCTAATATTGTCTTAAATAAACTTTTCAAATACACAAGTCTTCAGACTTCATTTAGTGTAAACAATATTGCTTTGGTAAATGGTAGACCAGAACAATTAAACCTTAAACAGTTAATACATTATTTTGTTGAGCACAGACACGATGTAGTTGTAAGAAGAACAAAATACGAACTTAAGAAAGCTGAAGCAAGAGCTCACATATTAGAAGGATTAATTATCGCTTCAGATAATATAGACGAGGTTATAAAAATTATTAGAGGATCTAGTAATGCCGATTTAGCAAGAGAAAGTTTAATAAAAAGATTTGAATTATCTGAAATTCAAGCCAAAGCAATCGTAGAAATGCGTTTGCGTCAATTAACTGGTTTAGAGCAAGATAAGCTAAGGGCAGAGTTTGAGGAAATTACAAAAACGATTATAGACTTGAAAGATATTTTGAGCAATGAGCCTAGAAGATACCAAATTATTACTGACGAATTAATTGCTGTTAGAGATAAATATGGAGATGAGCGTAGATCTGAGATTGAATATGCAGGTGGAGACATGAGTATAGAAGATATGATTCCTAATACCAAAGTTGTCGTAACCATCTCAAATGCAGGATATTTAAAAAGAACAAACCTTGATGAATATAAAGTTCAGAATAGAGGAGGGCGAGGTCAAAAAGGAGTAGCTACAAGAAATGAAGATTTCTTAGAACATTTGTTTATTGGAACTAATCATCAATATATGTTGTTCTTTACTCAAAAAGGTAAAGTATTTTGGATGCGAGTTTATGAGATTCCAGAAGGAGGTAAAAACTCCAAAGGTAGAGCAATGCAAAATTTAATAAACATAGAGCAAGATGATAAGGTGAAAGCATTTTTAGTGACGCAAGACCTTAAAGATGAAGAGTATATTAATAACCATTATGTAATAATGGCTACCAAAAAAGGGCAGGTAAAGAAAACATCTTTAGAGCAATATTCTAGACCTAGAACCAATGGAATTAATGCCATTACTATTAGAGAAGGTGATGAGTTACTTGAGGCTAAATTAACATCAGGAGATAGTCAAGTAATGCTTGCTCTAAAATCTGGGAAGTCAATTCGTTTTGAAGAAGCTAAAACCAGACCAATGGGTAGAACAGCATCAGGTGTAAGAGGTATTACTTTAGGACATGAAAATGACGAAGTCATTGGAATGGTAGCTGTAAATGATATGGAAAGTAATATTTTAGTAGTATCAGCAAAAGGATATGGAAAGCGATCAAAGCTGGAAGATTATAGGATTACTAATAGAGGTGGTAAAGGTGTTAAAACCCTAAATATATCTGAAAAAACAGGAGACCTTGTTGCTATCAAAAACGTAGATGATTCAAATGATTTAATGATTATAAATAAGTCAGGAATTACCATTAGGATGTCAGTTGAAGATTTACGCGTAATGGGTAGAGCTACTCAAGGTGTAAAATTAATTAATATCAAAGATTCAGACAGTATTGCTGCTGTAGCTAAAGTAATGCATGAAGAAGAGGATGAAGAATTACTTGGATCAGAGGAGGGTACTTCCGATGAAAATCAAGAAAATAATAACGAAAATCAAGAATAACAATTATAGAATTAAACTAAATGAAGATGAAAATTAATTTATTAGCATTTGTATTGGGATTAATAACAATGTCAACATTTGCACAAAAAAACGAATTAAAAACTGCAGAAAAAGCCCTTAAAATTCAAGATTTCACAACAGCGATCTCTGCTATTACTTCGGCTGAATCTCTAATTTCCAGTATGGATGTAAAAACCAAGGGGAAGTTTTACTTTTTAAAAGGTAGAGCATATTATGGTTCAAAAGATTTTCAAACCGCTGCTGATTCTTTTGAAAAATTATTCAATTTAGAAATTGAAACAGGTAAATTAAGATATACAGAGCCAGCAACAACTATTCAAAATAAAATGGTTCAAGATGTATATCAAAAAGCTAGTGATTTATACAATGCAAAAGACTATAAAAATGCTTCTGACAGTTTTTATTTAACCTACAAACTAAGTAAACTAGATACTATTTTTATCTACAATGCAGCCGTTAGCTCTAGTCTTGGGAAAGATTATGATACTTCTTTGAAATATTACCAAGAATTACAAGATATGGGATATACAGGGGTATCAAAAGAATACTATGCTACAAGTAAGCAAACTGGAGAGAAAGAAGATTTAGGAGATAAAAAAAATAGAGATCTACAAGTTAAATTGGGTCTTTACATGGATCCTGTAGATGAGCTTACACCATCAAAAACTGGTGATATTATCAAAAATGTTGCTTATATTTTAAATAGCCAAGGAAAAACTGAAGAAGCTATAAAGGCAGTTGAGGCAGCTAGAGTACTGTATCCAAATGATATCAATTTAATATTAACTCAAGCAGATATTTATTTTAAATTAAATGATATGAAAAAGTATGGTGAGTTAATTCAAATAGCCATTAAGATAGATCCTAATAATCCTCAACTATTTTTTAACCTAGGTGTTATTAGTTTTGAACAAGGTAAAGTTGATGAAGCTAGAAATAATTATGAAAAAGCGATTGAACTCAAGGAAGATTATGGTGATGCATATTTAAATTTAGCGATAGTTATTATGGATCAGGAGAGGGCTATTGTAGATGAAATGAATCAAAATTTATCCGACTTTGACAAGTACGATGAATTATTAGAAAAGCAAAGAGGTGTTCACAGACAGGCACTGCCATATCTAGAAAAAGCCGATAAATACAGTAGAAGTATTAATACTGTTCAATTTTTGATGAATATTTATCAGACGTTAGAGATGGATGAAAAAGCTGTAGAATTTACCGATCTATACAAAGAAATGAGAGACTAAAACACTCTGATTGATTTTTAAAACTTAAAAGCCAACATACAATGTTGGCTTTTTTTATATTATTTTTTTAATAACTCTTAATTTGTGAGTGTGCATTTTAGTGTCTACGTTATAAATTCCACTATGATCTAATGTGTCTATTCTAACTTTTCCATGTGCATGAATAATATTGTAATCATTCATGATAATACCGACATGAACAATGTTTCCTTCCTCATTATCAAAAAAAGCCAAATCACCAGGTTCTGACTCCTCAATAAAGCTCAAAACTTCACCTTGTGTTGCTTGATCTTTAGCATCTCTAAGAAGAGAATGGCCACAAATTTTATAAACAAGTTGAGTAAACCCAGAACAATCTATACCAAAAGGAGTTTTTCCTCCCCACAGGTATGGAGTATTTAAAAATTGGTATGCTTTCTGAATGAGTTCATATTTATCTAATTTTTCAGAATACACATTACCATCATAATAATAGTCTTCAGAGCCCACTAATAAGTGTTGGTTTTTATAAAAAGGAAGTCTAGATCCAATAGCAATTGTACTTAAGTGATTTTTTTTATTGGTTACAAAATCAATTATTTCTGAGGAATAATAATTTGCAGAATCTGCTAACTTATCAAAGGTTTCCTCATCTATTTGTAAATATTGTTTATTGTCTATATATCCCTCATACCCATCAAAACTAAGGCGAATCTTACTCCACTTCTTTTCCTTTTCAAGTATAAGAAAGTCTTCTCCAAAAAGAACTTGTGAAACCATTTCTGATGCATCACTAGCCTCAATTCGAAGAGGAACAATACTTAAATTACAAATGCCGTAGAGCATATTTTTTAGTTTAAATTGATTCTATGATCATGGCACTAGCACCACCGCCTCCATTGCAAATACCTGCGGCACCAATTTTAGCATTATTTTGCTTTAAAATAGAGGTAAGTGCTATGATAATTCTTGCCCCCGATACTCCTAAAGGATGTCCAAGTGAAACAGCTCCACCATTTACATTGACGCACTCATTTTTAATATTTAATATTTTCATATTAGCTAGTCCAACTACTGAAAAAGCCTCATTTAATTCGAAATAATCAACATCGTCAATGGTAATATTAGCTTTACTTAAAGCTTTTGGAATAGCCTTAGAAGGTGCTGTAGTAAACCACTCAGGTTCATGAGCTGCATCTGCAAAACTTTTAATTTTAGCAATAGGGGTAAGTTTTAACTCTAATGCTTTTTCAGCAGACATTAAAATTAAAGCTGCACCACCATCATTAATTGTAGAAGCGTTCGCTGCAGTTACCGTTCCCTCTTTTGAGAAAGCAGCTCGTAAAGAAGGAATTTTATCCATCTTAACATTTTTATATTCCTCATCTTCTGTCATAAGAATTGGAGCACCTCTTCGTTGAGGTATCTCAACTGGTATTATTTCATCAGAGAATTTTCCTGATTTCCAGGCCTCAGAAGAACGCTGGTATGATTGGATAGCGTAGGCATCTTGGTCTTCTCTAGAAAAACCATATTTGGTTGCACATGCATCTGCACAAACTCCCATAGCTACCTTGTCATAAGCATCTACTAAACCATCTTTTTGCATGCCATCTTCAAGAGTAGTTGGTCCAAACTTAGTTCCCTGTCTTCCATGCAGGTAGTGAGGAATTGAACTCATGTTTTCCATGCCTCCAGCAACCACAATTTCTGTATCACCAAGAGAAATACTTTGAGCAGCTAACATCACAGATTTCATTCCAGAAGCACATACCTTATTAATTGTTGTGCAAGGAACAGTATCTGGAATACCGGCAAAAATTGCTGCTTGTCTGGCAGGGGCCTGACCAACTCCTGCAGAAACAACATTCCCCATGAAAACTTCATCGATAAGATCTGGATTTAAATTAATTTTATCAAGAGCTCCCTTAATGGCGATTGCTCCTAGTTTTGGGGCTGGAATGTTAGAAAGACTACCCATAAAACTGCCTATGGGGGTTCTAGCAACTGAAACAATTACAACTTCTTTGGTTTTCATTTTCAATAATTTTATTCATGGTTTATCTAACAAAACTAACTATTTTAAATCAAATTTATTAGGAAACTATCGTTTGAATTTTTGACGTCCATTTTTTTAAGTTAAGTTTGTGTATATATGAAATACCTATGAGTAAAACTGTAAACAAATTATACAAGCATAACGCTGCCATTTATAAAGTTATTCTTTTTTTAATTACAGCATTTGCAATTGTATACCTTTTTCCAAAAGGAGGGCAATTTAAATATGAGTTTACGAAGGGTAAACCTTGGCAATATGAAAATTTATATGCTCCTTTTGATTTTGCAATAGATAAGACTGAAGATGAGATTAATGAGGAAATAAAATTAATTGAGGTAACCTCTAAGCTTTATTTTCAATATAATAAAGATATTGTTAAAGAAGTAAAGGAGGCCTATCAATTAAGAACTTCATTACTACAGGTTAATGATTCATTAAATGGGTATGATTTAGAGACTATTGCAGCTCAAGGAAGCGCTATTATAGACTCTATCTACACCAAAGGTTTTATAGAAGCCACCAGTTTAGGAATTGTTTCTGATAAAAATACTCTCATAGCTTTAAAGGTAGATAATTCTGTTCAAGATGTTATTTACAATAATCTACTAGACTCTAAGGGTGTTTTTGAGCTAATTAAAAATAGTTTAGGTGACCAACCTTATAATTATTTTCAAAATATAAATTTAACTATCCTTTCAGAGGTTATTAAACCAAACGTGTCCTATGATAACGAGTTTACACAAAAAGTTATTGATGAATACGTGAGTGAAATTTCTTTAACTAGAGGGAAAGTCTCATTTGGAGAACTTATTATTTTGAAAGGAGATATTGTTGAGGGTAAAAAACTAGCCATTTTATATTCATTAAAAGGTCAGTCAGAATCAAAACTTTGGACGAGTGCTAATTACTACTGGATAGTGTTAGGATATACCATATTAGTTTCTTTAGCACTATTAATGTTGTTATTGTTTCTACATAAATATCGAAATGAAATTTTTGAGAATAATACGAAAGTGACATTCATATTTTTTAATGTTTCTTTTATGATTTTAATTCAAACTATCGTCATAAAGTTTAATTCTGACTATTTATATGTAGTGCCATTAAGTATTTTGCCGATCATTTTAAAAGCTTTTTTTGACGCTAGACTAGGGTTATTTACCCATGTTTTAACTGTATTACTTCTTGGTTTTATAGTACCAGATAGTTTTGAGTTTATTTATTTACATATTATAGCTGGTATTGTTACAATTTTAACTGTTTCAGAATTACATAAAAGGGCTAATCTATTTATTTCTATAGGTCAAATAACCCTCATCTATATGATAACCTACCTCTCTTTTTCCATTATTAAAGAAGGAAATGCGTCTCAAATTAATTGGGAATACTTAATGATGTTTGGAGCCAATGGGTTGTTGTCTTTTCTTTCAGTATTCTTTATTTATGTTTATGAAAAAATATTTGGATTGGTTTCAGATGTTACCTTATTAGAGCTCTCTAGTACAAATACTAAACTTCTTAAAGAGCTCAACGAAAAAGCACCAGGAACTTTTCAGCATTCTATGCAGGTTGCAAATTTAGCTGAGGCTGCAGCTAATGAAATTGGTGCAAATTCTATGTTGGTTAGAACAGGAGCTTTATACCATGATATTGGAAAAATATTAAATCCAATGTATTTTATTGAGAACCAGTCTACTGGTGTAAATCCACATAATGATTTATCTCCAACAGATAGCGCAAAAATTATTAAGGATCATGTTATTAAAGGGATAGAATTAGCAAAACAAAATAGATTACCAGATAGAATTATAGATTTTATTAGAACACATCACGGAACTAGTTTGGTCTATTATTTTTATGTTAAAGAAAAAGAAAAAAGTCCGGAAGAGGAGGTGGCTATTGAAAAATTTCAATACAGAGGACCTATTCCATTTTCTAAGGAAACAGCCATATTAATGATTTGTGATGCAGCTGAAGCAGCTTCAAAAAGTTTACAACAACCTACAGCCCAGTCTATAGACAATTTAATAGATAAGATTGTAGAAAAACTAAAGTTAGATAATCAATTTATTAATTCTGATATTACTTTTAGCGAGATTGAAAAGATAAAAAAAGTAATCAAAAGAAAATTAATGAATATCTATCATGTGCGTGTAGAATACCCCGATTAATTTTATTGCAAAAAGTATAAAAAACCTTGCAATATTGTTTTTGGTATGTTACATTTGCACTCGCAATTTTTTACTAACATTGTTAGTTTTACGGAGAGTTGCCAGA
>Ga0228628_1000857_pt1 | contig 13320 bp, 17 predicted proteins | sample 34DmetaG_FD_183172 | JGI IMG/M metagenome (GOLD analysis project Ga0228628, IMG submission 183172) | Seawater microbial communities from Monterey Bay, California, United States - 34D | ecosystem: Environmental > Aquatic > Marine > Coastal | place: USA: California | collected 2016-09-30
CTTGTAAATCAACAAGGTATTCTATAAATCCCTTTAATTCTGGGTTTTCTTCAATTATCTTCAAAATTGGAAGATAATTGATTGTGTATTCTTTTATTTGTTTTTCCATTGTTTTATTTTAGTTTAAATTAACTTGTTTTAATGTTCTCAAATTCAAATAATGGACTATTCAAAATTTTTAATATTTTAGATTCTTTCTGTACTATTTCTTTATCTGTAATTAATTCAAATCTAATTGTTTTGCTTAATTTTTTATTGTTCATTGTCTTTTATATTTTATTTAAATTCTTAATTAAAAAATCTTTGTCGTATTTCAATCCCTCGTCTACTACCATTTTTATATTTCTCGTTGATTTTGGCAAAAGCTCGTATTTATTCATAAAAATATCATAATTCTTTGCATTATCAAAGAAATAATGAACTTCACTGGACCAACTAGCCCCCTTTGGCTTGCCATTTTTAAAATATTCTTGATTTTCATAAACCAAACAACAAGAATTTGTAATTTTTATATCTGTTTTATTATTTATATCAAAATGCACTAATTTTTTTAATTCTCTTTCTATTGCCATTGTCTTTTAATTTAAGTTAGTAAAAATTATATCGCCATCTTTAGTCATTTTTTTAATATCTTTACTTTCACATTTTAAAAATTGATTTCGATATTTGCTCGTTGTGCTTGAATAATTCCATTTTATACAGTCTAGCTTTATTGGTTGCATTGGATCATTAGGCTTGAAAGCAATGATTGACTCATAAGACTGAAAAAATTGCCCTTTATCAGTTGTTATTATGAATTGATTAGCAATTTTTTTGCCTCGTGAAGAGGTTATATTTTCGACATTTTTAAAAGTCATTTTTATTTTATTTGATTGTTATCTTTGTTTGTGGTATATATATTATTATAATTGGTTGTTTTAAATAGTCAACTAAAAAATTATAAATTAATACAATTTTTAATTGCTTCTTCTGTTGAGCTTATTGACTCGCAATAGTTCATTTGTTCAATTGCTACTACTCCAAGTATTACAAAAGCGGCAAGAGTAAATATAATGAAAAATATAGTTTCTTTTATGCTGTCCATTTGTTTTTTATTTAAAATTTTATCTTTGTTCGTGGTACATATTATTATAATTGATTGTTTTAAATAGTCAACTAAAAAATTATTAAATATAGTATTAACACCTTTCTTAAATGGATGAGGTTAGTGTCCACAAGATTTTTCAAAATTTCAGATATGAACCTATTTTTGTTGACTATTTAATATTTCTTATATAAATTTTGCTAATTCTAACAAAAAAACACTTTTTATGACAAGTTAGACCTCAAAAATTTTTTCAAAAATTTCTATATGAACAAAGATCAGATATTCGAATTAATTGATAATATGACAACTCCTAAAGAGGATTTGGCAAAAAACGATCTATTTTTCTATTCAATGTTGTTTAATAAGGAAATTGAGCCATCTTTTGACTACTCTGACAAGTTTTTTACTATATTGAGCAACAAATTCCAGGAATTTTACAATGGAGATGTTGATTTGTTCCTATTAGAAGCCTCCCCCAGAACTGGTAAAACTGATTTTGTCGTAAATATATTCATGGTTTGGCTTCTAGGAAACCATATTAGAGAAAGATTTATAATTGTTTGTGATAACAAGAAATTAATGACCGATTTGAGGAGAAAATTAGAAAGAGTTTTTTATTCCCCTCTTTTTGCCAGTATGTTCCCTTCTGTTAAGGTCAAAAGAGCAAACGAGAGTGAAATCATCCTGTCTAACGAGAATTTAATTGCCTTCACCACTTCTGGATCAACAACACCTATTGGTACTGGGTACCATTGGCATTTTTATATTGATTATCTCAATGCCGAAACATTGAGATCGCCAGCCAAGACAGAAAAAGCCTTCTCTCAGCTAACCCAATTTTTAACAAGAACTCAGAACAACCCAAACACAAGAATTATAGTTGATAACCAAAGATTAGGGCCAGCCGACTTATCTAATTATTTTGTTAAGCAGTATAAGGAATATAATAAACCTATGCACCGCCTTACTTTCCCTTACCAGTTCGATAAAGATAAGACTTATGAGATAAATGGTAGAAATATTGTTTTTAAGAAGGGCGAATATCTTGTTAGTAGGTTCAACGATGAAGGAAAGAAAACCATTCTTGCTAGACAAGGGCTTTATAACTACGAAACCCAATATTTGCAGAAGCCAAGGAAGGCTCGAGGCGACCTTGTTCGTAGAGATATGCTTAGATTCTATACCAATTACGAACTACAGAATGTAGATTTCAGAAAGGGTTTTATTACTACCGATCTTGCTTTGGAAGATAAGGAATATCACGATTATAATGTTTTCTGTTTTTGGCTAATTGACCATGATGATAATTTGTATTTAGCAGATATGCTTCGTCTAAAGGTTAAGGGTATTGTAGCAGAGAGTGCTTTGTATAAATTCTATTTGAAATGCAAAGAAGGTCTTATGTTAGGATTGGAAAATAATGTTGGTTGTACCGAAATACATTTTGAGGACACTACTAATACTAAACCCACAATCCAAAGATATGAAGATGGTTTGATAGTTGAGGTTAGTAAATGGGATGAAGAAAGAAAGGTTAATGTCAAGGCTTATGAAAAGATACAGCTTAGAGGAATAGTTAAGAAATTTACTAGAGTTAAGAAGAAGTTTAGTAGATTTATAGATGCTTTACCTCATATTGAGGCAGGGAAAGTATTTTTGCCATCTTATGATATAAGGATTGATGGTATAGAGGATGTTCAAATGGATATTGTTGAGCCTTTGATAAAAGAAGCTGAGGAGTTTAGGGAAGATGACTCCCATGACCACGATGATATTGTTGATAATCTAATTGATGGTATTTCAGAAGCTAGAAGCCAAAGATTGAGTTTAAAGGTTGGTTTTTAACACTAGCTTAAATTATCATTAACAATCTCCTCAGCATCCATCCTTTTTGTTTTGTTCTCAAACTCTAAATAATAAAGATCCCCTTTGTCATCATCCTCAAGATTATCCCATTTCTCACCACCAATTGATCTAAGATAATCCCTACCTTCGTTAATCCTAATAAGATTATCCTTAACAAGCCCTCTAGCCAACTCAGTTTCTTGCTTCTGGTATATTTTAATTTCAGAGGTATCTATAGAAAGATAAATCTTAGTTGTGTCAACTGGAATTTTCATGACAATAAATAAACTTTTCATAAAGTTATTCATCTTGTCAATAACGATTTTCTTGAACATCCTTAATGTACCATCATAAAGATCTTCTAATTTAACAATTGCGTTGTTTGAATATTCGTTTTCGCCTTCAAAAGCTGATTGGCTACCACCATCGACCGTAGCAATAATCTTTCTGGTCGCCCAGTTATCATATCTTACTGCTTCTTCTGCATTAGTTGGTATAGATAAAGGTTTAATGTCAATTTCTAAAGATGGGTGTTCTGGAACTATAATTTGACCAGCATTAGAAGAACCTTTTCCTTTCATTACTTGTTTTTTGACTTCCTTAACAGCATCCTGAAACTCTCTTAATTCCTCCCTTCCCAATGACCTTCCTGGTTCTAAATCCTTGTAGGTTAGTTGAACAATCATCGCTGGAAAACAAGCGTTCTTGTAGAATGAAGATGCGAAGTCAATTACCAAGTTTTGTAATACAATGTAGTGACCCATATCAGCAAAAGGTGTTTCATAAAGACACTTTTTGACATTGTAATTACCAGAGACGAATAATACTGATATAATACTTTCAGTCCTATTAACAAAAAGTCCAGGATACTCTGGACTCATCTTGAAAACTAGATTTTCTTGATCACCAGTCATAACTTCATAACGAATATCCCTAGTTACATTGTTTAGATAGATGCTATTAGCAAAAGAAGTGTTCCTCCAATTTTCTACTGATATTTCATTATTTATATTGTTGAAGTTGAATATTATTCCAGAAAGCCCTCTTTTGAAATACTCATTAATTATATGATCGAATATTTCATGTCTTGTTGTTGGTGCTGGATATGTATTCGGTGACTCGATCCATTCTAGGAATTTTAAAGCCTCACTATTTGTTATATCTGGGTCTTTACTTTCGCTCTTATCTTTTATAGTTGTTCTTGCTTCGGAAACAATTGATGCCTGCTTGTTAATGATTGTTTGTAAGGAGCTATTTTTTTTCATCTGCTCCTCTAAAGGACCTTCTGCCGATGTCATTAAATTACCATTATTGTCTAGTACCATATATGTACTAGGGCTACCATAGTTTATAGATTTATTTACTTTATTTCTTTTATTTTTTTTGGGCCATTTCATGTAATGGAAATTTTTATGTTGATTATAAAAATATAATGTTTAAATTCTTTATTTAGTCAAGTTTTAATTATAAAAAATGCCAAATAAAACAAAATTAGAGTATAAATCATTAAATGTAGCAATCAAGTCATTTGATTCGATTGAAGGAAAATTCAAAGGATATGCCTCAGCTTTCGGAAAGATTGATGCTGTAAATGATACAATATTACCTAAATCTTATGACTCTTCAATAGCGTTGTGGGGTGAAGGAAATGCAATTCCAGTCAATTACGATCACTATTCAGAAATAATATTAGCAGATAATTTGACATCAATCTCAACCGATGAAACAGGTCTTTTGGTAGAGTTCACAATTTCACAAGAATCTAGAGAAACATATTCTGAACTTTTCGGAAAGATAGTTCTTGCTATGGAAGAGAATCAATTATTTATGTCAATTGGAGGCTTCGTAACTGAATCTTCCCTTGGTGATGACCGATGGATAAAAAAAGAAGTTGCAAATGCTAATGATACTATTGAAGAGTTTGTACTAGACCATATAGCGATCACAAAATACCCTGTCGATTCTCATGCCAAAATGTTAGAAATGAAGTCACGAAATAAAAAGAACGATTTTGCTGATATTGATGGGGAGGTAAGTGCTACTAAGTATTTAATTGCTAACAAAAGTGAGATGTCAAACACAATGAGTAAGAACTTTGTTCTTCATTTGAAATCAATTTGGAATAAAGAACTTGACATTAAAGAAAAAGAAGTTAAAAGTGAAGTTGATGCTCAAGGATCTGAGCCTCTATGTAATAAAGAAAATGTTTCCGAGGATGGAAAAGAAAATAATAAATCTTTTGAATGGCAAAAGATTTCACAATATATAAATTAAATAATGCCTGAAAATAACATTGAAAATAAAGAAGAGGTTACACCTCAGAAGGTTGCCGATGCTTTAAACGCGTCCACGGAAGCGAATGAAACTTCTAAAGAAGTTCTTAAATCTACATCTGAAACAAATGAAAATCTAAAAGAATTAGTTGGATCAATTAAAGGTTTAATTGAGAAATCTACTGAAACTTCTGAAAAAGAAGAAATAGTTGAGCTTAAATCTAAAGTTGCTTTACTAGAAGCTAAAAGTAAATCCGATAATGCTGGATCTTCAACTTCTAATAAGAGTGATGAAATGGTCACTAAGTCTAGAGATTTCTTGAAAGATTTCAAAGCTTCATTAATAGGAAAATATTCAAAAAAACATGAATCTGATTCTTTATTCGATAATTGTGGTACTTTTGCAGTTAAGTCTTTAAAAACTTTTGATAATACTGGTGTTGGTGCTGATATTCCATCTAAGAGAGTATTAGGTGATCTTGATATTAATCTTCAAACTATCAGTCCTATTACAAGTTTAGTAGCTAATGTTTCTGCTGGTAAGCTTGTTGCTGGTGAATTAGGTTATAAAACTTATGATGAGTCAGACACTGATATTCTACAATCTAGGGAGAATGAAGGTAAAGTCGAAACTAAGGATATTAAGAAAGGTGAGATTAGTATTTACCTAGCTCAATATGCAGCTAAGAAAAAGATTTCTGATAAAGTCTTACATGCTGAGATGAGTGGAGAGTTATCTACTAATCCATTAATGAGAGAGTTTATGGCAATTGAAACTAAATTTGAGAAGTATATTGCTAGAGAAATCTTAAATGGTAAGAATGACATGGGTATCTATGGTTTGTTACCTTCTGCTAAGGAGACTAATACTAAAATAAAAGTTATAGAATCTGAAACTGACAACATTGTTACTTTAAAAGATTTGGCTAACCTAGGTCTTAACCTTAAAGGTCAATATCTAAGAAATGCTGCTTTTGTTGTTGATAGAGCTATTCTTTATGAATTGTTCCAAGAAGATGGTAATGATGGTCATTTGAAATTAGAGCAATGGGATTATGTTAATGGTTTTGCCGCTATCAAAACTGCTGAAAGAACTATTCCTTTGATTGGTGTTGATTCTTCTTACTTTGCTGCTGACATTAAATCAAATGACGGTTTTGCTGATTATGTTGGTTTTGATTCAGGAAACACTGCAATAAATTCTGGTTATACTCCTTCTAGTTATGCTAGTGTTTCTGGTGCTACTGACAACCAAGGTAAAGCTGTTGCTATTTTAGCTGATTTCAATCAAGCTTATACTTTAGCGAGATCTTCTATTGTTCAAACTGGTGTTGATAATAGCTTTGGTAACTTACTAGAGAACGGGTATGTTTATGGTGGTAAAATCGGATATGTTGGTGGTAAACCGACAGTTGAAGAAGCTGCTTCTGTACTTTTCGTTAAATAACTTTAATATATAAATAATTATGAATAAGAGAGATAAATTCGTAGATACTAAATTGGTAGATGCGTTTAGTTCTGCAACTATTAATCACGATAACATAACAAACGGTATTGCTATTGACATTTCAAAATATGTAGCTTTAGCTTTTGTTTTAATCGTTACTTCTCGGACTGCTGGTAATGTAAAAATCCAGGATGTTCAGTTCGCTGACGATGCTGGTTTTGCAACTAATGTAAAAACTTTTTCAACTGACGACTTCTTGTTACCTAACGATAGGTATAACCAAGTAGATTCTGCTGTTGATCAAACTCTTTTAGCTGCTGTTGGTAGAAAGAAATTATCATTAGGTAATTTGATGCTAAATAAACAAAAGTTTGCTAGAGTTAGATTACTTTCTGCAAATTCGGCTAATCTAGTTGCTAATGTAGAATTAATTGCTTCTGAGGACAAAAGTCCAGTAGCACTTTAATTAACTATTCCCACCCTTCATTGGGTGGGATGACTTTAAAACCTTAATATGACAGATAAAGATAATACCGAATTAGAGGCTGAGAAATTAGAGGCTGAGAAATTAGAGGCTGAGAAATTAGAGGCTGAGAAATTAGAGGCTGAGAAATTAGAGGCTGAGAAATTAGAGGCTGAGAAATTAGAGGCTGAGAAATTAGAGGCTTACAATGTTATTAAAGATTATGAATTTTCAGTAAAGGGTAAAAAAGTTAGTTTAAAAAAAGGAGAGATAATAAAAGCTCCTGATGTTTCTAAAATATTTATAAATAAAGATATTTTTAATTACATGATGAAGTGTACTAAATTAAAAGATTGTCTTACTGTATTTAAACAGCCTATAAATATTAAAATCAAAAAAAACATTAAGGATAAAAAAGGCAATGTAATTAAATCAGGAACTATTATTGATTTAAAAACTCTCATGAAAAAAGTCTCCAAAATTTCTCTTAAAAAGTTTAGAGAAGAAAAAAGAATAATGGAGATAAAAAATGTTCAAGATTAAATTTGAAAACAAGAAGTTAATATCAAGAGAAACATCTTCGTACCCTGTTTCTCTTGCTGATGTTAAGCTTAAAAGCTTTTACTACTTAGATAACCCAACAGATACAGAGCAAGATTCATTTGTTGAAAACTTCTTAATCCCAACTATTATTGATGACTGGGAAGAAAACACAAATTACTTATTGCTAGATCAGCAATTCAAAGTTTATATTCCAGATTTATATTATATTAATTCCAAGTATTTGGAGATGAGTTTAGGTTACTTAAATTTAAGAACTATAAACTCAATAAATTATTACCCTAGCAATTGGAATGAATCTGATCCTAAATCTGTATTAGATCCTATAAGCTATAGAATTTCAGAAGAGTTACTACAAATACCTTCAAGCCTTATAATTAAAAATGAGTACCTTCCATTAGATCTCTTTGATACTAAAAATAACCTAGAAGCCGATATTTCTGCTGGCTTTGCTTCAAATGATTTTACTAATCTAGAATCAGAAATAAAAGATGCACTAACTATGCAAATAGCAACGGCTATTGATATTAAGATGGGTTATTGTGATGGTTATTATAATGATAAGATAGAAACAATTTACGCAAAATATTCATCTTATAAAAGTTTAATCAGTTTCTTGTAATGTGGATTCCTTCTTGCTGTGGAAGCAATAATACAGATATAAAATCTAAACTCAGAAACACAGTATCTTTATATTTTCAAAAATTATCTACAAGCACATCTAATGGCATCCAAAAAAATATATATTCTGGTAACTTAGTTTTATCTAAAAGATGTGTTATAAAAGATAGATCTCTTATAGCACAGGATACAGCAATTAATAGCGGTGTATATGAAACAGCTTCTGCTAAAGAATTAATTTTTGAATATTTTGATATAACTGGAATACAATTTAATGAAGTAGAAGCATTAGGAGCTAGATTCAAGGTTTTAGCTAGTAATAAAGTATCATCAACTACAATTGACGGAAAGAAGTATTTTTCATCTGATGAAAGACCTTTCATAAGTATTTTGATTGGATTGAAGAAATTATGATAAGAGTAACTAGAGGTAAAAACACAGTTGGAGTTGCTAATTTCTCATCTAAATTAAAGATGAACCTTTCTCGATCATTGAGGCAATCATCAACCGCAGTAAAGATTAATATAAGGAAAGAGATGAGATCTCATAAATCTGGTGTTGTGAAGAGAAAAATAACAGCACTTTCTCCAATTAGGAGATCTAGAGCTGGACAATCTCTAGCAAGGGATTCTGGTGATAGTGCAAAATTGATTTCAACATCAAAATTAACTGGAAGTGCAACCGAAGTAGGTTTCAAAAAAGACCCTAGAGGGTTTGATTATATTAATTTTTGGGAGAATGAAGTCCAAAAGAAATTTCAAAGGCCAACAATGGAACTTGCTATAAAAAAATCATTAAGTAAAATCCAAGATATATTTGAGAAAAATTTAACTCCGAGATGACTACAATAGATTATGGCAACCAAATTATTAATCAGTTAAGAAGATACTTACCTTATACAGGTAACAATATAAGTAATAGCTTCACCTCTGAATCTTTTGTTATTAATAGTAATTTTCTTACTATGACTTTATCAGCATCTGATTATGGTATAATTTCATCAAAGATAAATGATGCTACTTCACCAAATACTTCTTTTTCAATAAGCAATATTCACTTAAAGAATAATATAACTAAATTTTCAGCTTATCCAGATAACAATTCAAGCTTTGCTTTTGAAGTTGATTTTCAATACAGGCACAAGCTTTTAATTAATCAAGATATTCCATTAACTAACTTTACAGATAATCAGTATAATACAACTTACAGAGTTTTAAGAATTATAAATGGTAGAAAAGCACTTCTTGTTCCGAATACAACAGTTGTTTTTGCTGATGTTACCACCAACCTAGGATATAACCCTGTTGAGTTTTATACTGGACTTAATGGTATTCAACAATTGACAGATTTAGGATCTAATCAGGTAAGCTTCACCTTTGATGAAAACCTATTATATACAAGCACCGATATAAATGATCTAGATGTAAGCTTCTTACCAATTATCTCTGATACTCAAGATAATATAAAGCTTATGAATTTTAATACATTTCAAACAAATCTTGTTAATCAACCTAATACTGAATATTTGGTTTTAGATTCTTCTAGTTTAGTTGGATCGCCAGTTAGGGCTGCGAGCAACAACTCTGATTCAAATTATTCAACATTTTCTACCTCTGGTTTTTTTGAGAAACAATATTCAATGAATCTATATTATATATTGCAAAGGGATATAGATGATGCAAATAATCAAACTGGTTCAGGTTCAGATATTGCTGATAAGCAAGTTAAAATGTTTGAGGCGTTGACATCAATAATAAGAAGGCCTTTGGATTCAGGAAGTGATAAACTAATGTCATCAATAACTATCTCAGATGATTCTGTTCCTGATGTCACATCGGAAGGAAGAGCTGTTATACTATATGAACTTAACTTCGTTGCTAATTATTTATCTGATGTTATGTTGAATATTGATACAGAAAATGTTTACCCAATCAATTCATTAAAAATAAATGAAAATGAGCTAAATTTGTCTTGACTTTATTTCTTTATTAAATATTTTATATATTAATGAATTTAATTAACTTTTAAAAAATAATATGGTTTTAAACCCTGCACAGAGTTTTACTGTTAAAGATGCTTTTGCCAGTTCTACATTTTTCAGAACTATGCTTATTGTCGGTCAATCAAATACCGCAACAGAAGGTCTATATAAGGACATCGAACTTAAAACAGCTAAAGAAATTGACACTATTTTTGGTGCTGATTCTCATATTGCTTCTTGTATAAAGGATGCTTTAACAATGTTTGCAAACTCAATTGTCAAGCCTCAAATTTGGGTAGTATCTTATCAAGATGAAGTAGCGGATACAGCAAGAGTTTTGACATCTACTGTTACAGGAACTGCAACCGAAAGCAAAACACTTAAAATAAAACTAAATAGCTTAAATCCAGATAGATCATCAACTCAAGTAGCTTCTGTTCTTTCTTTAAGAAACACTAGAGGTGCTAGTTGTGGAAGTTTTGCAAGAAATACTGTTGAATTTGGTTCTGCGGTAAATTTAAGGAGAAATTTCTTACCTAAATTATCTAATGCGAAAACAAATGATGTTATAGTAGAAGTTCTTGTTTCTAATGGTGATACAGAAAATACTATTGCCGCTGCAATAGATGCAGCTATTAATGCCAAAACTGATGCCATTTATGATAGTTCTGTAGCAACTAACGCTGTTACTTTAACTGCTAATCATAAAGGCCTATTAAGTAATGAGTTCTCTTTTGAAATATTAACATCTTCTATTCCAACAGGAGTTTCTATAGGAACAGTTGAAACTACCCCAGGTGCTGGTGTTGTTGATGCTTCAAGTATTTTAACTATAAATGATGATGAAAATACTCCTCTAGGAGAGTTAGACTTCGATTATGTTTCTATCCCAAATTCTTATTCAGTTTCTGCTCTAGTAACAGATTCTTTTGCTAAACACGAAAACGTTTTAGCTTATAGCAACCAATGCTTAGAATATAAAATTATAAGAGGTTACGCTTTAGATTTAAGCAATGATACAGCTTTAGATGCTCTTGCTGTTGCTGAACCAATAGCAACTAATGGTATTAGTAAAATTATGTTAATTGCTGAAAAAGATGGCTTGTCTATCAAGGCAGTTAATGCTAAGACTAAAAGAGATAAAATTGAAAATAAGCAGTTCACTCCAATTCAAAGAGAATTAGATAAAACAATTACAGTAGGAAATACTTACACTCTTTCTGATAAAGATGGATTTATTAATATTGAAAGAGTTTTGGCTTCTTATGGGGTTAGAGAAATTTTAGTAGAAAAATTTATCCCTACTGATTTCACTGAGTCTGATTTCACTACTGGTGACAGCACAGATGAAACTACTTATAATAGAGATGGAGTTATAGCTATTTTCCAAAAATATAGAGATATTTTAGATGGCACTAATGTTAGCAGTATTTATGGAAATCAATTTGCTGGTTTAGTTTCAAATAGTGTTACGATTAGAGGTGAGTTTGATGAGTTGTTAGATGCGACTGTTAGTTTCGATGCCGCTACGAAACAATTAGCATTGCAATATATTAGCAAATTAATTAACCCTATAAAATCAGTATTTACTTCTGCTTCTTTTAAATAAATAAAATATGGCTACAAATAACGTTCAAATCTTTTTAAAAAACTTCGGAAACTTTGAGATAACAAAGTATTTTGATCCAGAGGCTTTAAAGACATTAGCAGTAAATCCCAATGGAGATGTTGCTGATTTTAAAATAACAAATAACAACGAATTACAAACTTGTATTATTCCTGGTGTTGTTGAAGATACAGTTCTAAAAGTTAATGCCTCTTTGATAAAAAGAGATAACAAGAGAATATATGATGCTTTACAAATAGTGGGTAGCGAATTAGGAGAAGTTCTTTGGTCAACTGGAAATGAGACAACTACTTTTTCTAAATGCGTAGTTAGTGTTAAAATGAATTTAATGGGTAATCCATCAGAATTTGCTGATGTTTCTGTTAAGTTCCATAAATAAATAAAAACAACAATGTACATAAAGACATCTGAATTAGAAAAAGTTAATAGTAAAAACTATTTAAGATTATTCCTAGATCCTAAATATTCATTCATAATTAAATCTGATGATAAGGAAAAGAAAGTTTGTGAACTTTTCTTTGAAGAGCCTAATGCTCACGATATTTCTCAATTAAGAAGGTTAGGTGTTTCTTTAGAAAAACTTACATCTTACCAATCTTTAAAGAGCATTAAATCAATGAATATGTTTTCTAAAGAAACTTTAGATGAGTTTATAAAAAATGCTAAGGAGAACAAGGAAGAATTAGATCAAGAATCTGATGATGTAGAGAGTTGCAGGTCATATATTACTGACCTCTTTACTTCTTGTGCTGATTTTGAAAACGATGATACAGATTATTTTAAAGAATTAAATAAATTTTATAACTTCCTTGAAGCTAAGATGTTCAGAATGGAAAGTGATGTCTTGTTAAGTTCTGATTTCTCAATATTTGGTAATCTTACTGTTTCTAATTCAAGCTTTGTTAAGGAAGCAATTGTTATTGAATATATATCTTTTTTTTTCGATCACTTCCCTTCAAAGTCACTTCACCAGGTAATGGAAAAGTAAGTCAGAATCATTCTGTCTTTGATATAATCGAGAATCAGAAGTGTGAATTGTTAAAATTTTATTCTGGTGCTTTAACTCTTTCAGATTTATCTTCTTTAGGATATAAAGACTCTTGTAATTTTTTTAATTATGCTGTAAAAATTACAGTTGAGGAAAACGAATCTATAAAGAATGGCTAAGAACTTTCAAATAAGTTACATAATTAATGCAGTCGATAGGGCAAGTAAAGTCTTTGATGATTTAGAGCGTAAGTCTAAAAGATTATCTGATAAAGAGAATAAGAGATATTTACGAAATCAAAGCCAATGGGCTAAAGAAGAAACTAGGAAACATAACGTTTCTCTTGCTCGTCAAAGATTACAGGAAAAGAGGAAGTCTGATTCTATAAAACAGGCTGTAAGATATAGGGATCAATGGGCTAAAGAAG